>Ga0187893_10000197_pt1 | contig 149725 bp, 126 predicted proteins | sample MA1701074metaG_FD_139574 | JGI IMG/M metagenome (GOLD analysis project Ga0187893, IMG submission 139574) | White microbial mat communities from a basaltic lava cave in the Kipuka Kanohina Cave System on the Island of Hawaii, USA - MA170107-4 metaG ...
CGCGACCGCGCGCGCGAGCGGATCGAGCTGGAAGCTGCGGATCAAGCTCGGGTAGAGGCTCTTCCAGTCGCAGACGGCGACGTTGCGGTAGAGCCCCGCGCGCGGCTCGATCACGGCGCCGCCGCCGATCGACTCGGCTGCGCGCTCGCGGTCGACGTTCGGAGCCACGCGCCCGCGGCGGCGCAGCTCGGGCAGGTAGAGCAGGTCGAAGGAGGCGATGCTCGCGCCGACGCGGTCGAGCTGCATGCCGGAGAGCTGGCTGCGCTCGATCGCGAGCTCGAGCAGGCCCTCGGCGCGCAGGAGGTCGAGCGCGAGGTGGGCGTCCTCGCGGTTGTACGCGACGAGCGCCGGCGGGTCCTCGCGGTAGAGCCGCTCGATCTCCGCGGCCGCGTCGGGCGCCTCCTGGTCGAGCAGCTTGCCGCGCCCGAGGATCGCGCGCGCGGCGGTCTCGAGGCGATAGTCGGGCAGGCGCAGCGCGTCGCGCACGAGCGGGATCCCGTCGAGCACCATGCGGCCGGAGACCCGCGCGCGCCAGTCGCGCGTGAAGCCCGCGTCCTGCTGGAACCCGAGCGGGCCCGGCACGCGGCCGAGGTCCGCCTCGAGGCGCAGCGCGTCGGCGCGGCGCTGCCAGGTGCGCAGGTCGAAGTCGACCACGTTCCAGCCGGTTAGGATGTCGGGATCCAGCGCCTGGATGCGCTCGGCCACCGCGACGAGCAGCGCGGCCTCGCTCGCGTGGCAGATCGCGCCCGGCACGGGCTCGGCCGCGAGCAGGTGCACCTCGTCCGCGCCGTCGCCGGCGAGCGCCGCGCAGAAGATCCGGCCCGCGTCCGGGGTGGTCTCGAGGTCGAGCGAGAGCACGCGCAGCGCGACCCTCACCTGCGCGGGCGCGAGCTCGGGGTTCGAGAAGCGCACGAGGCCGTCGCGGCCCGGCTCGGCGCGGCCGCGGATCTCGACGCCCGCGCGGATGCCGCGGTCGATCAGGAAGCGATAGGGAAAGCGCAGGTCGGCCTCGAAGCTCGCGAAGCCCGCGGCCTGCAGGCGGTCGCGCAGCGCGGGCACGTCGCGCGGCAGCGCCGCGACGGCGCGCACCAGCGCGTGGCCCGAGAGCGAGCGCAGCCCGGGCTCCTGCTGGATCTCGACGCCCGCGCTCCGCAGCCACTCCACCGCCTCGCGCACGGCGAAGAAGTAGGGGCGGGAGCGATCGTCCTCGACGAGGCAGGCCTCGCCGCTCTCGAGGCGCCCGAAGAGCTGGATCACCGGGACCGCACCGCGCACCTGGTAGGTGGGCTCGACGACGAAAGCGCGCGCCACGCGCGTCTCCTCTCTGCGCCGCCGGCGCCGGGCCAGCGGGGGGCGCCGGGTCTCGCGGGCGATTCTACTCGCGCGAGACGGGCGTGATCTCGAGCTCGAGCCGCTCGCCGCCGCGCAGCACGACGATCGGCACGCGCTCGTCGACGCGCAGCGCCTGGATCGCGAAGGTGTAGTCGTAGAGGTTCTCGATCTCGCGGCCCGCGAGCGCGACGACGCGATCGCCCGCGCGCAGGCCTGCGCGCTCGGCCGGCCCCTCGGGCTGCACGCCCGCGAGCGGCGCTCCGGCTCCGGCGGGCGCCGCGTAGTCCGGGATCGTGCCTAGCGACGCGCGCAGGCCGCCGCGCGGAGCGGGTGGCAGCGCGGCGCGCTGGTACACGGGGTCGCGCTCCGCCGCCGCGAGCTCCTCCACGACGCGCGCCGCGAAGTCGCTCACGCGCGCGATGCCCGCGTAGTCGAGGGTCTCGGGCAGGTCGCGCGGCGAGTGATAGGCGTCGTGGACTCCCGTGAAGAAGGACAGGATCGGGACGCCGCGCAGGTAGAACGAGGTGGCGTCGGTCGGCAGGTAGCTGTCGACCTGCAGCGCGACCGGGATCCTCTCGGCCCGGGCTGCGCGCTGCGCGAGCGGCGTCCAGTCCGGGCTCGAGCCGACTCCGAGGATCGCGAGCGGGCCGCGCAGGCGGCCGACCATGTCGAAGTTGAGATAGGCCGCGAGCGCGAGGGGCTCGGGGGCCGCGGCCGGCGGCGCGGCGTGCGGATCGGGGAGCCGCGCCTCGGCGAAGGCCTGCGAGCCGAGCAGACCGATCTCCTCGCCGGACCAGGCCGCGAAGTAGAGCTCGCGCGGCTGCGCCGCGGGCGACGCGCGGCGCAGCCGCGCGAAGTGCGCGGCGAGCTCGAGCAGCGCAGCGACGCCCGAGGCGTTGTCGTCCGCGCCGGGGTGGATCTGGCCGCGCTCCTCGGGCTTCGCGAGCGATCCCGATCCGCCGCTGCCGAGGTGGTCGAGGTGCGCGCCGAGCAGGATCGCCGCGCGCGCTGCGCCGCCCGCGCGCGGCAGGCGCGCGACGACGTTGCGGCCCTCGCGCCGCTCCTGCACGAGGTCGATCTGCGCGCCGAGCGCGAGGCCCGGCAGCGGGAAGCCCGGCCGCGGCTCGCCGCCGTCGAGCGCCCGCTGCAGCTCCGCGAGCGAGTGCCCCGCGCGGGCGAGGATCTGCGCGGCGAGCTCCTCGCCGAGCGCGAGGGCGAAGAGGCTCGAGGCGCCCGCGACGGGGTCGTGTGCGAGCGGCACGAGCGCCTCCTTCGCCTGCGAGCGCGGCCCGCTCGCGACGAGAAGCCCGATCGCCCCGCGCTCGCGCGCGAGCATCGCCTTGTTCCGCAGCGACGCGTAGGGGTTGAGCTGCTGGCGCCGCTCGGGCGTCGCGTCCTCGGGCAGGAAGCGCAGCACGAGCGCCCAGCGGCCCGCGAGATCGAGTCCCTCGAAGGAGTCGTAGGCGGGCTGTGCGCCCTCGGCCGGCGCGACGATCCCGTAGCCCGCGAAGACGATCGGCGCGGCCGCGGCGCGCCCGGTGCGCGAGAAGCCGAGCGGGCGCCAGTCGCGGTCGAGCTGCCGCGGCAGCTGCGCCTCGGGCTCGAGCTCGAGCGAGTTCGCAGGGCCGAGCGATACCCCCGCGGTGAACTCGAAGGCCTGCAGGAAGCTGCCCGGATCTCCCGCGGGCTCGAGACCCAGCGCTGCGAACTCGCGCGCGACGTAGTCGGCCGCGAGCGCCTCGCCGGGCGTTCCGGTGAGCCGCCCGCCCAGCTCCGGAGACGCGAGCGCCTCGACGTGGCGGCGCAGCTCCGCTGCGCGCGCGCCGGCTGCGCGCCCGGCCTCGCGGGCGTCGGCGCGCGCGTCGAGCGCCCCGCGGCAGCCGATCGCCGCGAGCAGCAGCGCGGCGGCGAGCCCGATGCGCGGCCGGCGCCGCGCGCGCTGCGGTCCGGCGGTCGCGCTCACGCGCGGCCGGCTCGCCGCTGCGCGTCGAGCGGCACGTGCCCGGGCTGCGCGCGCACGCGCTCGAGCCAGCGCGAGACGGCGGGGTAGGCCGCGAGCTCGAAGCCGCCCTCGCCCGCGGCGTGGGTGTAGGCGTAGAGCGCGATGTCGGCCACCGAATAGCGGTCGCCCGCGAAGTACTCGCGCTGCGCGAGCTCGGACTCCATCACCGCGAGCGCGTGGTGACCGCGCTCGTGCTTCTCGGGCAGCGCCGCGCGATTCTGCTCGAGCAGCCCCGCGAAGTGCCAGAAGCGCAGCACGGCGATGTAGGGCTCGTGGCTGTACTGCTCGAAGAAGAGCCACTGATGGACCTGGGCGCGCTGCCAGGCGTCGCGCGGCAGCAGGGGCGTGCCCTCGGCGAGGTAGAGCAGGATCGCGTTCGACTCGGCGAGGCGCCGGCCGTCGGGCAGCTCGAGCAGCGGCACGCGCTGGTTCGGGTTCAGCGCGCGGAACTCCGGTGTGCGCGTCTCGCGCTTCAGGATGTCGACCGGGACGATCTCGCAGGGGATGCCGAGCTGCGCGAGGAGCAGGCGCACCTTGTAGCAGTTGCCCGACTCCCAGAAATCGTAGAGGCGCACCTAGCCCCCGGTCTTCGCGCCCGCGAACTCCTCGTCGCCGCGGCGCAGCCGCTCGGCTTCCTGGAGCATGCCGGGGGACATCCTGCTGCGGAGGTCCTGGAGGAAGCGCCGTGCATCGGGCATGCCGGAGGCCGCGGCGCGATCGAGCCAGACGTAGCCGCGCGGGATGTTTCGCGCGACGCCTTCGCCCCGGATGTAGGCGAGCGCGAGGAAGAGCTGGCCCTGCGGGTGATCCTTCTGCGCGGAGCGGCGGTAGAGCTTCGCGGCCTCGACGAGATTCCTGGGCACGCCGGTGCCCTTCGCGTAGAGGTAGCCGAGGTTCGCGCAGGCCTGCGGGTGGTCCTGGGCCGCGGCGCGCTTGAACCAATCGACGGCGACGAACTCGTCCTTCTTCCAGCCGTGATCGCCGGTCGAGTAGAGCAGGCCGAGATGGTTCTGGGCCTCGGCGTTGCCGAGCGTGCCGGAGCGCTCCATCCACTTCTTCGCGGTCGGGAGGTCCTTCGGGACGATCTCCCCCTGACCCACGAGCAGCAGCGTCGCGAGGTGGTACTGCGCCTGGCTGTGGTCGCCCTTGGCCGCGCGCTTGAGCCAACGCAGCGCGGCCGGTCCGTCGACGCCCGCTCCCCGATCCTCCGCCCACAGCAGCGCGAGCTGGAACTGCGCGTCCTTGTCTCCGGAATCCGCGGGTCCCGCGAGCCACTTGCGCGCCTCGCCGATGTCGAGGGGCACGCCGAGGCCCGTCGCGTAGAGCTGCGCGAGCTGCAGCTGCGCCCCGACGTGGTGCGCGCGCGCGCCGCGCTCGAGCCATTGCGCCGCGAGGGTCGGATCCGCCGGAACGCCCGTGCCGGAGAGATACATCTCGCCGAGCTGCGCCATCGCGTCCGGATTGCCCTGCTCGGCGGCGCGCTCGAAGAGCCGCGCAGCGGCCGCAGCGTCCCGCGCGATCCCGGAGCCCGCGAGCTGCAGTCGGCCGAGCGCGTGCTGTGCGTCGGCCCGCCCCTGGTCGACGGCCTTCTGGTACCAGCTCGCGGCCTGCTCGGGGTCCGGCAGGGTGCCCTCGCCGAGCTCGAAGCGGCGTCCGAGCTCGAACTGCGCCTCTGCGAGTCCGCCCTCCGCGGCCTGCGTGAGCCAGCGCAGCGCCTGGACCGGCTGCCCCCGCCCGGATTTCTCGTCGAGCAGCAGCCTCGCGAGCGCGAGCTGGGCCCCGGTGTTGCCCGCAGCCGCGGCGAGGCGATACCAGTGCAGCGCGACGCCCAGATCCCTCCGGATCCCGCCTTCGCCGGTGGCCAGCATCTCGCCGAGCGCGATCTGCGCGCCCGTGTGCCCCGCCTCGGCCGCGCGATCGAGCAGCTGCACGGCTTCGACGGGAATCAGCGGCGCGCCCTGGCCGGTGCGCAGCGCGAGGCCGAGCTCGTATTGCTCCTCGGGGGTTCCGTCCTCGACGGCGCGCCGCTTCCAGGAGTAGGCGATGCCCGCATCGGCAGGCACGCCGTCGCCCTCGCTGTAGCGGCGCGCGAGCTCGAGCTGGGCGCTGTCGACCCCGAGCTTCGCGAGCAGCTCCGTGCGCTGCAGATCCCCGCAGGCGCACAGCGCGACGCTCAGCACCGCGAGCGCGGTGCGCATGCGGCGGCGCGCGGGGCAGTGACCGGACGGGGAGAGCGGGGGCAGGCGCATGGATCGCGGCAGTATTGCGCACGGCCGCGCGGCGGGAGCCTCGCAGGCCCCGTGCGGGCTCGCCGCGCGCCCGCCGGCTTCGCGCTAGCGCGCGCCGCGCCGCGCGATCGGTCGGCCCTCGGGCAGCAGTCCGCACTCGCGGAAGGCCTCTTCGATCAGCGCCTTCACTTCGGGCTCCCAGACGAAGGAGACGTGGCTTCCCTGGTACCAGACCGCGCGCGGCTGCGCCCAGTGCTGCCAGAGCTCGTGCGCGTGATCGGGCGGCGCGAGGCGATCGGCGAGACCGGCGAAGAGAAAGAGCCGCCGGCGCGGCACGCGGGGCGCGAGCGCGAGCGGCGAGACGACGCGCAGCGCGGCCTCGATGTCGTCGAGTGGCAAGCCGAGGCGCGCGAGCCCGCGCATCAACATCGGCGTCGCGTTGCTGCGCAGGAGGCCTACGAAGTCGGTCGCGGGCACTCCGACGACGACGGCGTCGAGCTCGGGCTCGAGGCCGGTCAGCAGCGCCGCGGTGTAGCCGCCGAGCGAGACGCCCTGCACGCCGATCGCGGGCGCGCGGTCGGCGCGCAGCCAGTCGATCAGCCGGCGCACGTCCCAGACCGCCTGCGCCTGCGCGTGGATCGTGTCGACGAAGTCGCCGGTCAGGAAGCCGTCGCCGCCGCGCCGGCCGCTGCGGCGAGGGCCGTGCAGCGGCATCACCGCGATCGCGACGTTGAGCCCGAGCGCGCGGTGCAGCCAGCGCGCGCGAAAGCCCGTGAAGTCGACGATCGGGTGACCCATGCGGTAGCCGGGCACGCAGACCACCCAGGGGCGCGGCCGGCCGCGATGCTCGAGCAGCCACGCGCACGCGGTCCGGTTCGCGCGCTGTGCGAGCCAGCGCTCGCGCCCCGGCTCCTCCGGATCGGGCTCGTATCCGCTCTCGAAGCGCAGGCCCTGGCAGGCCGCGAAGCGGCCGCTCTGGCGCCGGATCTCGACCTGCCGCAGCGGCGGCGGGCGCTGGTGGAAGCTCGCCGGGTCCGCGAGGAAGCCGCGCCGCTCGTAGAGGGCTCGCGCGGCGCCGATCTCCCGCGCCAGTCGCTCGCGGTCCTGCGCGGAGACGAAGGGCGCGAGCAGGAGCTCGGTCGCGAAGAAGATCTCGTCGAGCGCGATCTTGCCCGCGAGGCGCAGGCCGAGGCGCGGACTCGGGAGCCGCTCGGCGCCGCCGCGCGGTCCGGCCATGCGCAGTCCCAGCATGACCGGCGCGACTCCCGACCGGAGCGCGAGCCCCACCCCGTTGGCGAGCCGGCTGAGCAGTGGTGGTTCCTCTCACTCCCGCCGGGGCTCGGGGACCCGGATGGGCAGAACAGCGCCAGCGCTGTGTATCGGGAGGAGTCGCTTCGCGGCTGAGAGGGAGGTGGGTCGAAAGCGCGGCGCGGAGCGCTCAGCCAGCGCTCGGGGGCCACGTTCCCGAGCGGGGACTCTCGGGTTGTGGTGAATTCATCCCGCCGCTGCCGCTCGCCTGCCGCCTCGCGCGCGGGCGCCGCGCCGGAGCGGGTGCCTCCGCGGCGCCGCGGAGCTCTTCGAAGGCCGTGGCGATCGCGCCGGCGAAGGCGTCGAGCTCGGGCACGCGGTCCCAGTCGCCCATCACGCCGACCGAGATCTTGCCGAGGTAGGAGAGCAGCGCGATCGCGAGCGTCTGGTTCTGGAACAGCGGTACGAAGGGGTGGAACTCCTGGAGGCGCGCGCCTAGCAGGTAGAGCGGAACCTCCGGGCCGCGCACGTTCGTCACGATCAGGTTGAAGGGGCGGAGCTGGTTCACGAGGCTCACGCCCCAGTAGGGCAGCCGCGAGGAGCCGCTCCAGTCGGAGAAGCGCAGGAAGAGGTCGACGCCGCGCTCGGCCCTGGCCCGCTTGAGCGCGCGCGTCTGGTTCCGGATCGCGGCGAAACGCTCGCGCGGATCGGCGACGCCGACCGGCAGCGACAGGAACCACGCCGAGACCTGGTTTCCGACGTGCAGATCGACCGGGCCGCTGCGGGTGTCCACCGGCACGATCACGCGCAGGTCGAGACCCTTCGTGGGCTCTCTGCGCTGCTGCAGGAAGCGGCGCAGCGCCCCCGCGACGACCGCGAGCACGACGTCGTTGACGGTCCCGTCGAGGCGCTTGCGCAGATCCTTGACCGCCGCGGTGTCGAGCAGCTGCCAGGTCACGCGGCGCTGCGTGCCCGTCGGCTGGTTCAGCACCGAGGCGGGCGGAGCCGTGAAGCCCGCCTGCAGCGTCGAGAAGCCCGCGGTGGTCGTCTGCACCAGGCTCTCGGCCGTGGCGATCGGGCGCAGCAGTGCCGAGCCGACGGCGCGAACGGTGTCGAGCGAGAGGTCGGCGGTGTCGCGCAGGCCGTCTCCGAGGAAGCGCAACAGACCGGGCCTGGGCCGCGGCTTCCAGCTCGGCCCCGCTTCGAAGTGGGCCTCCGCTCGCGGCGAGAGCAGCTGCATGACGGCGCCGACCCCCGAGACGCCGTCGGCCATGCAGTGGTGGACCTTCGCGATCCAGGCGGCTCGGTCGCCCGCGAGGCCCTCGACGAACCACATCTCCCAGAGCGGGCGCGCGGGGTCGAGAGGCTGGGACGCGATGCGCCCGACGAGCTCCTGGAGCTCGCGAGCGCCGCCCGGCGCCGGCAGCGCCGCGCGGCGCACGTGATGCGCGATGTCGAAATTCAGGTCGTCGACCCAGATCGGGTGCCGCTGGAAGGGCGTCACGTCGAGGCGCTGGCGGTAGTGCGGCATCAGGTGCAGGCGCGACCCGACGTACGCGCGCAGCCGCGGCAGGTCGAGCTGTCCATTGGAGTCGCGCAGCGGCGCGGCCTCGAAGGTCGCCACCGCACAGATGTTCAAGTGGCCCTTCCAGCCGTCGAACATCACGAAGGTGCTGTCCTGAGCGGTCAGCCGCTCATAGCCGTCGCCGGTGCGAACCCCCACGGAGAGCCCCCCCTGGCGCGGCGGTCCCGGGGTGTCCTGGGGGAAGACACCCGGCTCGGAACGCGCCGGCTGGCCCGCGCCCGAGGGCGCTGACCGGCGGTCAGTGTAGGGGTGCAGCGGCGGGCTGCGCCAGACGCGCGCGGATTTTTTTGCTCGCGCGAGCGCCGCAGGCGCCGGCCCGCTGCTCGCGCGGTGACGGGCCCGTGGCGGGAGCGCGGCGTTTGCGCGAATCGCGCGCTTCCCGCGTTACGCGCTGCCACCCCTCCCGGTAGGCTCGGCGCGAGCGTCTCGCTCGCCCGTCCCGCGGAGTGGAGGCCATGGCACAGACCGTCCTCGTGGTCGATGACGAACCCGACCTGCTCGAGCTCGTGCGCGTGAACCTGCGCCAGGCGGGCTTCGAGGTGAAGACCGCGGGCAGCGGCCGCGAGGCGCTCGAGGCGCTGCGGCGCGAAGTGCCCGACCTCATGGTGCTCGACCTGATGCTGCCCGATCTCTCGGGCACCGAGCTCTGCCGGCGCGTGCGCGAGAACCCCGAGCTCTCGCACCTGCCGATCCTGATGCTGACCGCGCGCGCGGAGGAGCTCGACCGCGTCGTCGGCTTCGAGGTCGGCGCCGACGACTACGTGACCAAGCCTTTCAGCCCGCGCGAGCTCGTGCTGCGCGTGCGCGCCGTGCTGCGGCGCCAGAGCGAGCCGAGCCGCGACGCGGCTCCGCTCGAGCACGGCGCGCTGCGCCTCGAGCCGGAGCGGCATCGCTGCTTCGCCGCGGGCGCGGAGGTCCAGCTGACCGCCAAGGAGTTCGACCTGCTGCAGACGCTGATGAGCCGGCCCGGCCGCGTCATGACGCGCGACTTCCTGCTCGACCGCGTCTGGGGCTCCGACATCACCGTCACCGCGCGCACCATCGACACCCATCTGAAGCGGCTGCGCGAGAAGCTCGGCGCCGCGGGCAACGCGATCGAGACCGTGCGCGGCGTCGGCTACCGCTTCGCGGAATAGGCAAGCGGTCCTACCGCGCGCAGCGAGCCGCAGGCGAGCGGAGTTCATGAGACCGGGCAAGCGGTCCTACCGCGCGCAGCGAGCCGCAGGCGAGCGGAGTTCATGAGACCGGGCAAGCGGTCCTACCGCGCGCAGCGAGCCGCAGGCGAGCGGAGCTCGTGAGGCCCCTCCCTGCGTTCCGCGAACGCGCGCTGCGGATCCCGAGACCGCCCCCGCGACCTCCGAGCTAAGTTCACGCCGGTGCTGCTCTCGAGTGCGCAGCTTCGCCTGCTCGCCGCGATGGCATGCGTGGTGCTCGTCGTCGCACTGATCGCGAACGCCCTCGCCCAGCGGGATCTGCGCGAGCGCGAGCTCGAGCGCCTGCGGGAGTCACTGCACGAGCGGGCCCGCCTCGCCGCGGCGGTGCTCGAGGAGCGCCCGATCGCTTGGAGCGAGGTCGGTGTGCTGGACGCGCTCGCGGATCGCGCCGGCGCGGCCGCCGCCGCGCGCGTCACCCTGATCGACCCGAAGGGCCAGGTGGTCGGCGATTCCGAGGTCGGGCTCGCCCAGCTCGGCGGGCTCGACACGCACTCCACGCGCCCCGAGGTCGAGGCGGCGCGCCGCGACGGCCTGGGTCACAGCCTGCGCCGGAGCGACACGGTCGGCCGCGAGCTCCTCTACCTCGCGCTCGCGCTGCCGGGCGGCGGGGTGCTGCGGGTCGCGTCGGAGCTCACCGGGATCGAGGCCGCGCAGGTGCGCCTGCGCTGGCAGCTCGCGAGCGCCGCGGCGATCGGTCTCGGCGTCGCGCTCGCGCTCTCGTATCTGCTGGGACTGCTGCTGCAGCGCCCGCTGCTCGAGCTGCGCCGCGTCGCCGCCTCGCTCGCCGGCGGCGACCTCGACTCGCGCCTGCCGCTGCGCTGGAGCGCGGAGCTCGGCGAGATCGCGGGCTCGATCCACCGCATGGGCGAGCAGCTGCGCCAGCGCCTCGCCGAGACCACCGCGGAGAAGGAGCGCCTGCAGGCCGTGGTCGAAGGCATGGTCGAGGGGGTGCTCGTGGTCGATGCGAGGGGCCTGCTCGTGATGGCCAACGACCGCTGGCGCGAGTTCTACGGCGTCTGGGGCGAGCTGCGCGGCAGGCGCCTGCTCGAAGTCGTGCGCGACACGGAGCTCCACGACCTGCTCGAGCAGGCCGGCGCGGCGGAGGAGCCCGTCTCGCAGGAGCTGCGCAGCGGCCGCGGCGCGCCGCGCACGCTGCGCGTCCACGCGACGCGCTTCCCGGCCAGCGGGCGGGAGCGCCTCGGCACGGTGGCCGTGTTCCACGACGTGAGCGAGCTCGCCCGCCTCGAGCAGGTGCGCCGCGACTTCGTCGCCAACGCGTCCCACGAGCTGCGCACGCCGCTCGCCGCGATCCACGGCTTCGCCGAGACGCTGCTAGGCGGAGGGCCGCTCTCCGAAGCCGAGCGCCGCGCCTACCTCGAGATCATCGACCGCCATGCGCGGCGCCTCACGAACATCGTGAGCGATCTGCTGGACCTCGCGCGCCTCGAGCGCACCGAGCAGCGCCTCGAGCTCGCCGAGGTCGACGTCGGCGCGCTGGTGCAGCGCCTGCTCGCCGACGCGGCGATCCGCTTCGAGGAAAAGCAGCTCGCCGTGAGCCAGCGGAGCGCGGGCGACACGCGCGCCCTGGCCGACGCGGGGGCGCTCGAGCAGATCCTGCACAACCTCGTCGACAATGCGATCAAGTACACCGATCCCGGCGGCCGCATCGAGCTCGAGGTGGCGGGCGAAGAGCGCTGCGTGCGCGTGCGGGTGCGCGACTCGGGCGTGGGGATTCCATCCCAGGATCTCGACCGGATCTTCGAGCGCTTCTACCGCGTCGACAAGGCGCGCTCGCGCGCGCTCGGTGGCACCGGTCTCGGCCTCTCGATCGTGAAGCACCTCGTGCAGCGCATGGGCGGGGAGATCTCGGTCGAGAGCGCGCTCGGCCAGGGCACCTGCATGAGCTTCAGCGTTCCGCGCAGCGCCGGAGTGCAGGCGGCAGCCGCCGCGTTGTAACCGGATCGTCACGAGACTTCGCGCGCCCCTTCACACACTTCCCCTAGCGTGATGCCGACTCGTCACAGGACCTCCGCGATTCGCGTGGATCGCGCAGGCAGTCCACACAAGGAGAACCCGCTCATGAACGACCGAAGCTCCCGACGCTGGCAGCGCGCGCGAGGTCTGCTCTCGCTCGCCGCAGCTCCGGCCCTCGCGCTGTCCGCGAACTCGGCCGCCGCCGCAGCCGACGACACCCTCACGCTCAGGTGGAAGGACGGCCTCCGGGTCGAGTCGGCCGATGGAAGGATCCAGGCGAAGCTCGGCGGCCGCATCCAGCTCGACGGCCTCGTCGGCAACTTCAGCGATCAGGCGGAGCTCGAGCTCGGCAGGAGCGACGGCTCGGGCGTGATCTTCCGCCGCGCGCGCATCAACCTCGAGGCGAGCTTCTCGGACTTCCTGTTCAAGGCCGAGTACGACTTCGCGGGCGGCTCCGGGGACGCCAACTTCCGGGACGTCTACCTCGGGGTCCGCAACCTGCCCTGCAGCTCGACCCTGCAGATCGGGCACTTCAAGGAGCCCTTCTCGCTGGATCAGCTCACGAGCGACAACTACGTGACCTTCCTCGAGCGCAACCTCGCCGACAACTTCGCGCCCGCGCGCAACACCGGTGTGATGTGGACGACGCTTCCGCACGAGGGGCGCATGACCTGGGCTCTCGGAGGCTTTCGCGAGGTCGGCGAATTCGGCGACGACTACGACGACAACGACACCTGGAACATCACGACCCGCGTGACGGGACTGCCGATCGCGAGCGAGGACGGCTCGCGGCTGCTGCACCTCGGCGTGGGCTACTCGCACAAGTTCACGGACGAGGACGAGAGCTACCGCGTGCGCGCCCGCCCGGGTGTGCAGATTCCCGACCGGCTCTTCGACACGATGCTCTTCCCGACCGCGAACGTCGACCTCTTCGGCGCCGAGGGCGCCGTCGTGGTCGGGCCGGCCTCGCTGCAGGCCGAGTACATCCACGCGCTCGTCGACGGCGACGAGGGACTCCAGCGCAACGTCGACTTCTGGGGCAGCTACGTGGAGGCCAGCGTCTTCGTGACGCCCGGCGACCGGCGCGCCTACAAGCGCGAGGCCGGGGCCTTCGATCGGATCAAGCCGGTGAAGCCCTTCTCGCTCTCGGGCGGCACCGGAGCGGTCCAGGTCGCCGCGCGCTTCGACTTCATCGATCTCGAGGACAAGAACATCTCGGGCGGCCGGGGCTGGACCGTGGGCCCCGCGGTCAACTGGTACCTGACCTCGCACCTGCGCCTGGTCGGCAACTACGTGCACGGCCGCCGCGAGGGCGACGGCGTCTTCAACGGCGGCGGCGTGCGCTTCCAGGTGGACTACTGAGCAGGAGCGGGGAGCCCCGCGCGGTCGTCACCGTTTCGTCACAGGGACGTCGGCGGCGATTCACGCGGGGCTCCTAGTCTCTTCTCCGAAGCCGCAAACGAATGCATCACGAGCTTCACAGGGGAGGTGTACCCATGTTCCAGAACTCCATCCGGGGCGCGGCTGCCGTGCTCGCGGTTGCCGGTCTGCTGCCGGCGGCCGCCCAGGCGCGGGACCAGATCCGCATCGTCGGCTCCTCGACCGTGTATCCCTTCTCGACCGCGGTCGCCGAGGAGTTCGGCAGCGCGGGCCGCTTCAAGACCCCGATCGTCGAGAGCACCGGCACCGGCGGCGGGCTCAAGCTCTTCTGCGGCGGCGTCGGCGATGGGCACCCGGACATCGCGAATGCGTCGCGGCGGATCAAGAGCTCCGAGGTCGAGCTCTGTTCCAGGAACGGCGTCGCGCCGATCAGCGAGGTCATGATCGGCTTCGACGGCATCGTGTTCGCGAGCTCGAAGAAGGCCGCGCCTCTGCCGCTCACGCTCCGGCAGGTCTTCTTCGCGCTCGCCAAGGAAGTGCCCGCGAAGAGCGGCGCGCTGATCCCGAACCCGAACCGGAACTGGAGCGACGTCGACCCCTCGCTCCCGAACGAGAAGATCGAGGTGCTGGGACCGCCGCCGACCTCGGGCACCCGGGATTCCTTCAACGAGCTCGCGATCGAGGCCGGCTGCAAGACCTTCCCGGAGCTCGCCGCGCTCGCGGAGAGCGACAAGGCGAAGTTCGAGCAGGTCTGCCGCGCGGTGCGCGAGGACGGCGCCTACGTCGAGGCGGGCGAGAACGACAACCTGATCGTGCAGAAGCTGATCGCGAATCCCAGGGCCGTCGGGGTCTTCGGCTACAGCTTCCTCGAGCAGAACACGGACGCGATCCAGGGCAACCTCGTGGATTCCGTGGCCCCGACCCTCGAGAACATCTCGAGCGGCGTGTACCCCGTCTCGCGCTCGATGTACTTCTACGTCAAGAAGCAGCACGTCGGCGCGGTGCCCGGGATCGCGGAGTTCGTCGCCGAGTTCACCAGCGAGAAGGCCCTCGGCGACCACGGCTACCTGGCCGAGAAGGGCCTGATCCCGGCGCCGAAGGCCAGGCGCGAGGAGGTGCGCGCCGCGGCGCGCGCGCTCGCCCCGCTCGACCTCGCGCGGAAGTAGCGGCGGTCCCACTTGCGCAACCGCGTGCTCCAGCGAAGGGTGGAGGCCGTGATGAGCAGCCTGCTCTTCGCGGCCTCCGCGCTGACCGTGCTGATCACGCTGGGGATCGTGCTCTCGCTGATCTTCGAGTCGCTGCGCTTCTTCGCGCGCGTGCCGGTCGGCGAGTTCCTGTTCGGCCTCGAGTGGAGTCCGCAGACCGCGCTGCGCGCCGACCAGGTGGCCAGCTCGGGCAGCTTCGGCGCGGTCCCGGTCTTCGCGGGCACGCTGCTCATCACCGCGATCGCGCTCTCGGTCGCGGTTCCGATCGGCCTCTACTCGGCGATCTTCATGACCCACTACGCCGCGCCGTCGCTGCGCGCGTGGCTCAAGCCCGTGCTCGAGATCCTGGCCGGCGTTCCGACGGTCGTCTACGGCTTCTTCGCGGCGCTCGTGGTCGCGCCGCTCGTGCGCGGGGCGGGCGTCTCGCTCGGCCTCGACGTCGCCTCCGAGAGCGCGCTCGCCGCGGGCCTCGTGATGGGGGTCATGATCATCCCATTCATCTCCTCGCTCTCCGACGACGCGATCGCCGCGGTGCCGAAGGCGCTCTCCGACGGCTCCTTCGCGCTCGGCGCGACGCGCTCGGAGACGGTGCGCAGCGTGGTGCTGCCAGCTGCGCTGCCGGGCATCATGGGCGGCGTGCTGCTCGCGGTCTCGCGCGCGATCGGCGAGACGATGATCGTGGTGATGGCGGCGGGCCTCGCGGCGAACCTGAGCCTGAACCCGCTCGCGGCGGTCACGACCGTGACCGTTCAGATCGTGACGCTGCTCACGGGCGACCAGGAGTTCGACAGCGCGAAGACGCTCGCGGCCTTCGCGCTCGGCCTCGTGCTCTTCTGCGTGACCTTGCTGCTCAACGTGATCGCGCTGCGCACGGTCAAGCGCTTCCGGGAGCAGTATGAGTAGCGCCGCACGCCCGGAGGGGAGCGCGCGCGCGCGCTGGGCGAGTCCCGAGCTCCGCGCGGGGCTGCTCCGGCGCCACACGACCGAGCGCCGCTTCCGCGCGCTCGGCACCGCCGCGATCGGCACGGCCGTCCTCGCACTCGCCTCCCTGCTCGGGGTGGTCCTCTGGAACGGGGTCTCGGCGCTGCGCGCGACCGAGATCCGGCTCGAGATCGCCTTCGACCCCGAGCTGCTCGGAATTCCCGCGGACGCCGAGCCGGGCGCGCTGCCCGAGCTCGCGCTGAGCGCGGACTTCGCCGCGCCCGTGCGCGCCGCGCTGCAGCAGCTCTTTCCGGAGGTCGGCGGGCGCCAGGACCTGCGCGCGCTCGCGGGCCTCGTCTCGAGCGGAGCGCGCGCGGAGCTCCGCAGCCGGCTGCTGGACGACCCGGCGCTGCTCGGCCGGCGCGTCTCGCTCTGGCTGCCGGCCGACGACGAGGTCGACATGCTGGCCAAGGGCCACAGCCGCCGCGACCTGCCCGAGAGCGAGCGCCGCCTCTCCGACGCGCAGCTCGCCTGGCTCGACGCGCTCGAGGCGCGCGGGCAGCTGCGCAGCGGCTTCTCGACCGCCTTCCTCACGCGCGGCGACTCCCGCGAGCCCGAGCTCGCGGGCGTGCGCGGAGCCGCCATGGGCTCGCTGCTGACCCTGCTCGTGACGCTCGCGCTCGCGTTTCCGCTCGGGGTCTCCGCGGCGGTCTACCTCGAGGAGTTCGCGCCGCGCAACCGCCTGACCGAGCTGATCGAGATCAACATCAACAACCTCGCCGCGGTGCCCTCGATCGTCTACGGCCTGCTCGGGCTCGCGGTCTTCGTGAACGCCGCGGGTCTGCCGCGCTCGGCCCCGCTGGTCGGAGGCATGACGCTCGCGCTCATGACCCTGCCCACGATCGTGATCGCGGGCCGCGCCTCGGTGCAGGCCGTGCCGCCCTCGATCCGCGAGGCGGCGCGCGGGATCGGGGCCTCGCCGCTGCAGGTCGTGCTGCACCACGTGCTGCCGCTCGCGCTGCCGGGCATCCTGACCGGCACGATCATCGGCATGGCCCGCGCGCTCGGCGAGACCGCCCCGCTGCTCATGATCGGGATGGTCGCCTTCGTGGTCGACGTGCCCGGCCGCTTCACGGACGCCGCGACCGCACTCCCGGTCCAGGTCTTCCTGTGGGCCGACAGCCCGGAGCGGGCCTTCGTCGAGCGCACCGCGGGCGCGACCCTGGTCCTGATCGTGGGCCTCGTGGCGATGAACGGCGTGGCGATCTGGCTGCGCCAGAAGTTCGAGCAGCGCTGGTGATGGCCCTCCGCGACGCCTATCGTGACGACGTGAGCACGGCCAAGATGAGCGCCCGCGGCGTCGACGTCTACTACGGGGAGACCCACGCCGTCCGGAAGGTCGACCTCGACATCCTCGAGGAGGAGGTCACCGCGCTGATCGGGCCCTCGGGCTGCGGCAAGTCGACGCTGCTGCGCTGCTTCAACCGCATGAACGACACGATCCCGAGCTGCCGCGTGCTCGGCAGCATCACGCTGGACGGCGAGCCCGTGCTCGGCGACGCGATCGACGTGGTCCAGCTGCGCGCGCGCGTCGGCATGGTGTTCCAGAAGCCGAATCCATTCCCGAAGTCGATCTACGACAACGTCGCCTACGGCCCGCGCATCCACGGGCTGGCACCGCGCGGGACCGCGCTCGACGAGATCGTGGAGGCGAGCCTGCGCCGCGCGGGGCTCTGGGACGAGGTGAAGGACCGCCTCCAGGAGGCCGGCACCGCGCTCTCGGGAGGGCAGCAGCAGCGCCTCTGCATCGCGCGCGCGATCGCGGTCGATCCGGAGGTGATCCTGATGGACGAGCCCTGCTCGGCGCTCGACCCGATCGCGACCGCGCGCATCGAGGAGCTGATCTACGAGCTGCGCGGGCGCTACGCGATCGCGATCGTGACGCACAACATGCAGCAGGCCGCGCGCGTCTCGCAGCGCACCGCCTTCTTCCACCTCGGCGAGCTCGTCGAGTACGGCGCGACCGAGCAGGTCTTCACCGATCCCAGGGTCGAGCGCACCCGGGACTACATCACGGGGCGCTACGGATGAGCGGGCGGTCCGGAGCCAGAGGAAGCAGCCAGCGATGACGCGCCCCTTCGACGACGTGATCCGCCGCCTGCGCGAGCGCGCGCTGCGCATGGGCAGCCTCGCGGAGGCGATCCTCGCGAAATCGCTGCGCGCGGTCTTCGAGCGCGACCGCGCGCTCGCGGCCGCGGTCGCGTCGGACGACCTCGCGATCGACCGCCTCGACGTCGAGATCGACGACGCGGTGCTGAAGGCGCTGGCACTCCAGGCGCCCGTCGCGGAGGACCTGCGCGAGGTCGTCGCGATCAAGATGATGGCCACCGACCTCGAGCGCGTGGGCGACATCGCGCGCAACATCGCGAAGAGCGCGATCCGGCTGGGCGGCCATCCCGCCGCGCGCTTCTCCGAGGAGCTCCGCACCCTCGCGTCGGAGTCGCAGGGCATCCTGCGCCAGGCCCTCGATGCCTTCAGCCAGAACGATGCCGCCGCCGCTCGCCGCGTGCTCGATCTCGACGACCGCATCGACGGCCTCCAGGACGAGATCGTCGCCGGCGCGGTGCTCGGCATCCCGGAGCGCCCGGAGCAGGCCTCGGAAGCCGTCGACGTGATCTTCGTCGCGAAGAACCTCGAGCGCGTCGCGGACCACGCGACGAACATCGCCGAAGACGTGATCCTCGTCACGGAAGCGCGCAACGTGAAGCACGCGGCGAAGCTGCGCTAGCGAGGCATCGGACGGGTGCTGCGCCCCGGGCGCGCGCCTGCGGCGCGCGGGGCGCCAATCCTGCGGTAGCCCGCACGATCGAGCCCGGGTCTGGGTTCCACCTGACGAGACGGAAGCCCTTGGCCATGCGGCACGCGGATCCGGGCGGCGACCTCGCCGACGGTCGCTGCGAAAGGGACTGGCTCGCGCCTTCCAGTCGCTGACCTGCTTGACAAACGTGGCCGGGGGGGGGGGTAGACGAGGGGAGGTCGCCAGCGGAATCACGGCTCACCCGTTCGAGAGGTTCTGCGATGGCGCGCGTTTCGGCCCTCTGCGTGTTCCTCCTGCTCGGCTCGCCGGTTGTGGCGAGTGCGGGCCCGAGCGTCTCGCTGCGCTGGTCCGGGACCACGGGTTCCGGAACCACGGGCAGCTCCGCGATCAGCGTCTCGAACGCGCAGCCCGAAACGCTCACGCTCGAGATCGTCGTCGATGCGCAATACGAGGAGATCCGGGGGCTCTCTCTGTCGGTCGAGTACGACTCCGATGGTGACGACGAGCTCGATCAGCTCTCGCGCAAGGAGCTCAGCTGGTCCAACGCGAAGGCCAGCCGGACACTCGGGCCCCTCGCACCCGGGATCGCATCGTCCCAGGAGAGCACCGCGGCGCTGCCTGGAGGGGCCTACGGCTTCGAGGGCGTCAGCTTGGCGGCCGGTCCGAGCAACTTGAGCTTCAGCTTCGCGCGCATCGTCTTCGTGACCAGGCCGGGCCACATCCAGAGCGACGGAAGCGACGTCGTTTCGGGCTTTCTGCGCGCCGACGGAGATCTGGCCTTCGACGAGCGGGAGGCGCCCAGCAACAGCATTTCGGACCTCTTCTCCTTCGGCACGGCCTCCGTGAACGCGCAATAGCGCCAGCGGGAGATTCTCGATGCGCCGGATCGCGGTTGCCCTGTTCGCGCTCCAGATCGGCGGCTCGGCACTGGCGCAGCCCGAGAACTTCCTGATCCTCATGGCCGACGACATCGGCATCGAGAAGATCAAGGCCTTCGGTGAATGGCAGCAACTCAACCTGCCGATGCCGATCACTCCGAAGATCGACACGCTTGCGGCCGAGGGCGTGATGTTCCGCAATGTCTGGTCGAATCCCGTCTGCTCACCGACGCGCGCGCTGGCCCTGACCGGACGCTACGGATTCGGGACGGGGATCGGGCAGATCACCGGAATCCAGGTGGACGACGACACACCTCCCGGCGGCATGTACAAGCTCCCGCTCGGCGAACTTCTGTTGCCGGAGATCCTGCCTGCGAGCTACAGCACCGCGGCGCTGGGGAAGTGGCACCTGGACGCCGTCACGAATCAGGGGCCAACCTCCCATCCCACCGACAGCGGCTTCGGGTATCACGTCGGCACGGTTCACAACCTCGGTGCGGACTTCTTCACCCGCACGGTCGGCGGGCAGGTCCAGAGCTTTGCGACCAGCTACTTCACGTACAAGAAAATCGGGACCCAGCTCGTGAACGGAGCCAAGACGGGGGTCTTCGAGACCCAGCTCGTGGATGGCGTGTCCTACCCCTTCTACTCGGTCTATGCGAATCCCTTCCAGCCGAGCGCGGACGAGTCGAACTACTCGTTTCCACAGCGCTATGCCACCCGCGACACCGCCGAGGAAGCGATCGAGCGCATCGATGGAGACGGGACCGGCGACCTCCCAGAGCCATGGCTGCTGTACGTCGCGTTCAACGCAGCCCACTCGCCCTTCCACATTCCGCCATCCAACCTCTCTCCGACCAGCCAGGTTCCAGCTTCCGGGCGGCTCTACACTCTCACGACGACGCTCTCATCTACTCCCACGGAGCCGGAGCTGCATCGCGCGATGGTGGAATCCATGGACATCGAGATCGGCAGGATCCTGGCGGCCATTCCCACCGCTCCGACCGATGTGCGAGCGCGAACCACCGTCATCTTCGTGGCCGACAACGGGTCTCCCAGCAGGACGGCCGACGTCCCGTTCACTGCCTCGAAGGTCAAGGGGAGCCTCTTCGAGGGCGGCATCAATGTCCCCTTCATCCTCAGGAGTCCCCGCCTCGCGATCACTGCCGCCAACAAGGGCAAGCAGAGCACGGGCCTCGGCACCGCGGCCGACCTCTTCGAAACGGTCCGAGACATCGCGAACGACTTCGCGACCGGCGTCGGGACGGGAGGTGGTACGGATTCGAGGAGCCTGGTTCCATTCGCGGTGGATCCGAACCTCGGGAGCGAGAACGCGATCCCGGACGACAACCAGCATGCCTTCGTCTACGCAGAGAATTTCAAGCCGAACGGACTCCCATCCCCGGACTGGGATCCCACGGATCCAAGCCAGCCGGCCCCGCCGCTCCCGCCACTCGCGAAGAACCCCATCCTTCCGAGCTTCCAGGACTCCTACAAGCGCGCGATCCGCGGCCCGCGCTACAAGTTGATTCGAGAGCACGGGCTGGACGCACGGCTCTACGACCTCAAGACCGATCCGCTGGAGAGCACGAATCTCCTCGGGGAGACCTCGCTGGCCCAGGAGCAGGCGACTCTCGTGACGGCGATGAATGCGCTCGTCGGTCTTCCACAGCGCTGCAGCGGCGGCAACGACATCGACGGGGACGGATACTGCGACCTCGGGGACAAGTGCGTGCTGATTCCAGATCCCGATCCCGACGCCAACCGAGGCACGCAGACCGACACGGACGACGACGACCCCGACGGGCCGGGCGGGCCCCTGCAGGCTCCCGATGGCTACGGGAACGCCTGTGATGGCGACTTCGATGGGTCGGAACACGTCGCCATCGGTGACTTCAATACCTACAAGAGCTGCTTCGAGAAGGTCGTCCCTGCAAGTGGGCCGGCGGACGACCCGACCTGCGCCGAGGCCGACATGAACTCCACGGGAAGCGTGACTATCGGGGATTTCAATCTGTTCAAGCGAACATTCGGGAAGGAACCTGGTCCGTCCTGTGGATTCGCCGAGGTCCCTGGTTGTCGGGGGTTCCCCGGGCTATGAGCTCGGTGCCCTCGGTCTTGGCCGTTCTGGTGATCGCGCTGGCCGTGCACGCGGCAGACGCAACTTCCGTGAACCTCCTCTGGACGGGATCGACCGGCGCTGGCACCACGGGCAGCTCCGCGATCCAGGTCTCTGGCGCCGCTCCAGAGACACTGACGCTCGAGATCGCGCTGGATGTCGACTCACTGGGGCTCACTCTCTTGGAGTTTTCCATCAGGTTCGACACCGAGCTTCGAGACGAGCTGAATCTCCTCTCGATAAGGCCCGTTTCCTGGCAGGACCTGCGAGGGCCGGGTTCGTTTTCGAGCACCGGATTCGTGACGAGCCAAGAGAGCGACCCGACGCGGGAGGGCCAGATCTTCTCCTTCGGGGGCTTCACCTTCGGATCAGGGCCCGTGAACACCACCCTGACATTCGCCAGGGTCGTCTTCTCGACCAATCCACAGCGCGTCGCATCCGACGGCGGCGACATCTTCTCGGGAGCCTTCCTTCGCTTCGAAGGGGGGCTCGGAATCGGTGGCTTCCCGATCGACCTCGACTTCGGCAGCGCCGAGGTCGATCTGATCCCCGAGCCCGCGACGATCTCGCTGCTCGCGCTCGGGATCGCGGCGCTTGCGGCCGCCGCGGGCTCGGGCCGCCGCGGGCGTCGGTACTGACTCGAGCCGCCCTCGAGCGGCCCGATCTCCGCGGACGCGCTTGCTCCTCCAAGTGCCTCTGCACTAGCGTGACGTCTCCCTGGGGAGCAGGCGATGCCGCGCTTCGAGCACAAGGTCGCCCTGATCACCGGCGCCGCGACCGGCATCGGCCGCGCGACCGCGCTGCGCCTCGCCGAGGAGGGCGCGGGGCTCTTCCTCTGCGACGTCGCGGGCGAGGAGCTCGCCCGGACCGCGCGCGAGGCGCAGGCCTGCGGCGCGGCGGTCGAGAGCCGGCTCTGCGACGTCTGCGACGAAGCGCAGGTGGCCGACGCGATGGCCGCCTGCATCGCGCGCTTCGGGCGGCTCGACGCGCTCTGCAACGTCGCGGGGATCCTGTACTTCGAGCATTTCGACCGGATGCCCTTCGAGCGCTGGCGGCGGGTGCTCGCGGTGAATCTCGACGGCACCTTCCTGCTCTGCCGCGCCGCGATCCCCCACCTGCTCGAGACGCGCGGCGCGATCGTCAACGTGGGCTCGACCGCGGGGCTCATGGGCCTGCCCTACGGAGCCGCCTACGGCGCCTCGAAGGGCGGCGTGCACGCGCTCACGCGCGCGATCGCGGTCGAGTACGCGAAGCGCGGGCTGCGCTGCAACGCGGTCTGCCCGGCCTCGATCGAGACCGCGATGGCGCATCCGAGCTTCCCGGAGGGCGCCGACATGCGCCTGCTGATGCGCCCGGCGTCGCTGCACGGCGTGCGCGGGCCGGAGGTGGTCGCGGACCTGATCGCCTTCCTCGCCTCGGACGAGGCCCGGCACATCAGCGGCGAGGAGATCCGCATCGACGGCGCCGCGCTCGCCTAGCGCGTCTCAGCCGGCCGCGCGCTCGTTCGCGACGACCCACGCGTCGAGCAGCGCCCACTCGCGGTAGAGCCAGGCGAGGCGCGCGGCGTCGCCGTCGGGAACCTCGGAGCGCCGCACGCGCCAGAGCCGGACGCGCACGGCGCGGCCGACGAGATCCCCGCGCCAGAGCTCGCGGAAGCTCGCCGCGCTTCCGAGCCCGGTGTGCGCGAGGAAGACGCAGTCGGCCCGCGCGGGCGCCGCCGCGAGGCAGGCGAGCGCTCCGCCCGGGCGCGGCGGCAGGACGCGGCGCAGCGCGCGCGCGGCCTCGAGCAGCGGGCCCGGCCCGCGCGCGGCGAGGCGCGCGAGGCTGCGCTCGCGGCGCGCCTCGGAGAAGCGCGTGCCCTCGGGGTAGAGAACCAGCGCGGAGTCGTCCGCGAGGCCGCGCGCGAGCTCGGCGACGCGCGCGATCTCGCGCGCGCTCTGCTCCGAGTCCCGCGCGACGAAGCAGTTCGGCAGCCGGTGGCCGACGATGTCGAGGCAGGGATCCCAGAGCAGCTCGCGCTTGAGCACATGGCAGACCTGCGCGCGCGAGCCCCCGAAGAGGACGATCGGCAGCAGCGTGTCGAGCATGCTCGTGTGGCGCGGGAAGACGAGCAGCGGCGTCGGCGCGAGCGCCGACGCGCCCTCGACCTCGAGCTCGAGTCCGTAGATCCGCCGCGCGCCCTCGAAGAGCGCGCCGCCCCACCAGCGCTGGAGCGCGGCGTTCCAGCCGAGGAAGCGCGCGCGACCCCGACCGAGCCACACGCCCGAGCCGAGCCAGATCGCCGCGCACGCGAGGATTCCGATCGCCTCGCACTGCAGGTAGAGCGCGAGCGCGGCGCCGAAGCGGGCCGCGGCGCGGCGGCCCGGAAGGCGATCGGCGGCGAAGGCGAGCGGGATCCAGAGCGGAGCGAGCAACAGCGAGAGCAGCGCGGCGAGCAGCATCGCAGGGATCGACACTGCGCGCCGCGCGACGCTCCCGTTCACGGCGATCCGGAGCCCGGCCGCGCCGCTTCGATCGCGCCGCTCAGGAGCTGGTCGCGGAACGCGCCGTCGAGCGGATCGCTCGCGAGCCAGATCCCGAAGTAGGCGCGCGCGAAGTCGGCCCCGGGGATCGCCGCGATCGCGGCGCCGTTCAGCGCGAGCGTGGTGCCGCTTCCCGGGGCATACGAGAGCGCATAGCGATCGCCGGGCGAGACGTCGCGATAGCGCGCGTGGAGCTCCGCGATGCGCGCGCGCAGCGGAGCGAGCTCGGCGGGCGCGAGCTGGCGCTCGAGCAGCTGCTCGGCGGCGGGCCCGAAGTCGGCGCCATCGATCTTCCAGAAGTAGTGCAGCTCGAGGCGCTTCGGCACGTCGTCGAGCACGCGCGCGAGCGGGATCCCCGCGGGCAGATACAGCGCGCCGACGTAGGCCTTGAACAGCACGCGGTAGCGCAGCAGTCCGAGCCCGCGCAGCGGCAGCTCGGCGCCCGCCACGCGCGCAGTCTGCGCGAACTCGACGCCCTCGATCTGCGCCGCGCGCACGGGCGGCGCCGCGAGCAGGGCGAGCGCGAAGAGCAGCGGGAGGCAGGTCGCGATCCGGGTGCTCATGGCACCAACCTATCGACACTCTCGGCGATGTGCGAGCCCGGCAGCGCGGCCCCGAGCACGCGCCAGGTGCGCGCCATCTTCTCGACGGGCTGCGGCTCGAAGAGCAGTCCCTCCCAGAAGACCAGCGCGGCCGCGAGCGCCGCGGCCGTCGAGACGCCGTGCGCCAGGCGCCGCAGGTCCGGTCGGAGCCAGTCGCAGGTCTGCGCGAGGAACACGCAGCCCGCGGGCAGCAGCGGCAGCAGATAGGAGCCCTTGACCGCGACCAGCGAGGGCGCCCAGGCCGTGAAGCCGACGAAGCCCGCGAGGCCCAGCCCCCAGATCGCGGCGAGCGGCGCGGTCTCGCTGCGGAGTCGGCTCGCGAAGGCCGCGCGCGCGGCCCGCGCGAGGCCGAATAGCGCGAGGCCCGTCGGCACGAGCCCGAGCGCTACGAGCAGCTGGCCCGACCAGACGCCGTCGCGGTGGTAGGGCGTCGGGATCCGGTGCGCGAAGGCGTCGTACCAGCTCGAGGCGAGCGCGAGGCCGAAGACGTTCGTCATCGCGGGGTTGCGGCGCAGCTCCGAGCTCGCGTCGCCCGCCACGTGGTAGATCGAGGGGCGGCGCAGCGCGGCCGGGTCGATCCAGAGATAGTCGGCGACGCGGCGCGGGCGCAGCACGTTGCGCGCCTCCTGGCTCGCGGTCGGCTCGTGCTCGCGCAGGATCGGGAAGGGCGTGCCGGTGAGGAGCCAGTTGCGCGCGTAGATCGGGCCCGCGACGGCCGACGCGACGAGCCCGGCCGCGGCCGCCGCGCGCAGCCGGCGCGCGTTCCAGCCCGGGCGCAGGAAGGGGACGGCGCAGGCCAGCGCCGCGAAGGCGCCGCTGTACTTCGTCGCGAGCGCGAGCCCGGCGAAGAGGCCCGCGGCCGCGGCGCTGCCGAGCCTCTCCGGCTCGCGCTGCAGCGCGAGCAGCGGCAGCAGCGCCGCGGCCGCGAAGCCGGCCGCGAGCGCTTCGTTGCCGAGCATCGCGCCCGCCATCTGCGCCGCGGGCAGGAAGAGCGCCACTGCGGTCGCGACCCAGGCGGAGCCGAAGCTCGTCCCGACGCGCCGGCACGCCGCGAAGCAGAGCCCCGCCAGCGCGAGGATCGCGAGCGCGCCCGGCAGACGCAGCGCGAGCATCAGCAGCTGCGCGTCGGCGGCGTCGAGCAGCCGCCAGATCCGCGATGCGATCCAGTACCAGAGCGGGGGGTGGAAGGTCGACCAGCCCTCCATCGGATGCGGCCAGCGCTGCTCGAGCGCCCAGGTGAGCGCATAGCCCGCGTGCGCGGGGTCGTCGTAGCCGGTCAGCGCGGGCACCTGCCAGAGGTTCCAGGCGCACTGGAGTGCCGCGAAGCCGAAGAGCCCGGCGAGCGCGGCGCGCTGCGGCCCGGTCGCCCGCACGCGCTCAGCGCAGGAAGCAGGTGATGCCGAGGTGGACGAGATGGGCGTTGATTCCCGTGTTGGGCCGCCGCGAGCCGGCATTCGAGATGTGATGGTACCGATAGCCGGCCGTGAGCGCGGTCCGCGGGAGCACGAGCCAGTGGGCGCCCGCTCCGGTCTGGAGCAGGAAGTTGAAGCCGTCGCGCTGCGAGCGGAGGTCGAAGTCGATGCCGCCGAGGCCCGCGCCGGACTCGACGAAGGGCACGAGACCGAGCTCGCGCGGCGCGAGGAACTGGTAGCGGAGCAGCAGGCCGACGGCGCCGCCGGTGCCGCCGCGCGGCTCGCGATTCCACCAGAGCTGGGCCTCGCCGAGCAGCGCGAAGCTGCCGCGGTACCAGCGCGCGTCCCCCCACGCGTCCGAGATTCCGATCCCGAGACTCGGCGCGAGCAGCGCGATCCGCACCTCTTCGTTCTCGGTGCCCTCGGACGCGAAGGGATCGCCGAAGCCGAAGGCGTGGCCGCCCTGCACGCCGAGCTGGAGCGCGCCGCCCTCGAAGAGATCCGCGGCCGCGCCGGCGCTCGGCTCCTCGCCGCGCGCGGGCCCCGCTGCGACCAGCGCGGCTGCGAGCGCGCAGAGCGCCGCGCCGCGCCGGCGGATCCTGGTGCGCATGCGGAATCCTCCGCGGGGGGGAGGGCGCCGCGAGCATGGCCCAGCTCTCCGGCGCAGGCGAGCGCCGCGCGGCCTGACCCGGGATGCGACTGCGAGCCCGGCTCGCGGCGTAGTAGACTGCGCGCGTTCCCCAACGCCTCAGGAGGATCGCGATGGCCACTGGCACGGCGCTCGGGCTCACCGGACGCGACAGCGCGAGCGAGGGCCCGGATCCCTTCGAGCTCTTCGACCGCTCGACCGGCGCCGACAGCTGCCGCAATCCCTATCCGGAGTTCGCGGACGCGCGCCGCAGGGGCGCCGTGCAGAGGCTCGAGCCCTCGGCGCGGGCGCTCGGCGAGTTCGAGCGCATGCTGGTCGGCGAGCGCGAGCACTACGCCGTCTACAGCCACGAAGCCGTGTCGCAGGTGCTGCGCGACGGCAAGCACTTCTCGTCGGGGATGTACAAGGACTCGATCGGCGTCGTGATGGGTCCGACGATCCTCGTGATGGACGAGCCCGAGCACGGCCGCTACCGCGGGCTGATCCAGATGGCCTTCACGAAGAAGGAGATCGACTACTGGGAGCACGAGCTGGTCCGGCCGATCGTGAACGGGCTCGTCGATCGCTTCGCCGGGCGCGGCCGCGCCGAGCTCGTGCGCGAGCTGACCTTCCCCTTTCCGGTCCACGTGATCGCGGGGATGCTGGGCCTGCCGGCCGAGGACCTGCCGCGCTTCCACCGCTGGGCCGTCGAGCTGATCAGTGTGGGCTTCGATCCGCCGACCGGCCTCGCGGCCTCGCGCGCGCTCGCCGAGTACCTCACGCCGAAGATCGAGGCGCGGCGCAAGCGGCCGGGCCGCGACCTGATCAGCGTGCTCGCGCAGGCCGAGCTCGACGGCAACCGCCTCGACGACGAGCACATCCTCGGCTTCCTGCGACTCCTGCTGCCCGCGGGCGCCGAGACCACCTACCGCTCGTCGAGCAACCTGCTCTTCGGCCTGCTCACGCACCCCGACCAGCTCGAGCGCCTGGATCGCGACCGCTCGCTGATGGACGCCGCGATCGAGGAGGGGCTGCGCTGGGAGGCGCCGCTCACGGGCATCTCGCGGCTCTGCAGCGAGGAGACCGAGGTCTGCGGCACGCGGATTCCCGCTGGCGCGCTCGTGCACGTGGAGCTCGGCTCCGCGAACCACGACGAGACGCGCTACGAGCGCGCCGAGGAGTTCGACATCGCGCGTCCCGCGCGCCAGCACATGGCCTTCGCGTTCGGGCCGCACCGCTGCCTGGGCATGCACCTCGCGCGCATGGAGACGCAGGTCGCGCTCGAGGTGCTGCTGGACCGGCTGACGGGCATGCGACTCGACCCGGATGCGGAGGACGTCCACATCACGGGCCGCGGCTTTCGCGCGCCGCGGAGCCTGCCCGTGCTCTTCGATCGCTGAGGCGTCTCCCTGCGCGCCGCGAGGGTCCGATGCTGCAGAAGCTCCTGCGCCTGCTCGTCCAGCTCGGCTGGCCGATGCGTTTCCTGGATCCGGTCTTCGGCGGCTGGAACCCCTTCCATCCCGCGCGCCGCCGCGATCCCTATCCGAGCCTGCGCGAGCAGCGCGAGCGCGCTCCGGTGCACTACAGCCGCGCGCTCCGGCTCTGGATCCTCACGCGCCACGCCGACGTCCAGCGCGTGCTGCGCGACCCGGAGTTCTCGGTAGAGCGCAGGACACAGCTGCAGCCCTTCGCGTGGATGATGCGGGGCCTGCACCCGGACTTCGTCGGGATGGTGCGGACGAACCTCCTGATGCTCGATCCGCCCGATCACACCCGCATCCGCGGGCTCGTGAGCAAGGCCTTCACCGCGCGCGCCGTGGAGCGGCTGCGGCCGCGGATCGAGGCGCTCGTCGACGAGCTGCTCGACCGCGCGGCGCAGCTGCGCGAGATCGACTGGATCGGGGACTTCGCCGGCCCGCTGCCGGTGCGCGTGATCGCCGAGCTGCTCGGCGTTCCGCTCGGGGATCGCGCGAGCTTCGTGCGCTGGTCGCACGACCTGACCGCGCTGCTCGACCCCTTCTCGGGCGACATCCGCCAGGCGGAGCGCTCCTACCTCGCGCTCGCCGACTACTTCCGCGAGATCTTCGCGTCTCGCCGCCGCGAGCCTCGCGACGACCTGATCAGCGCGCTGCTCGCGTCCGAGGAGCAGGGCAGTCGGCTCAGCGAAGCCGAGATCCTCTCGGTCTGCTCGCTGATCCTCACGGCCGGCCACGAGACGACGACCCACCTGCTCGGCAACGCGGTCGCCGCACTGCTGCGCCATCCCGACGAGCGGAAGCGCTTCTGCGACGACCCCGGTCTCGCGCGCAGCGCGGTCGAGGAGTTCCTGCGCTTCGACAGCCCGGTGCAGTTCAGCGACCGGGTCAGCACGCAGCCGGTCGAGATCGCCGGGAGGCGGATCGAGGCCGGTCAGCTCGTGATCTGCCACATCGCGTCCGCGAACCGGGACCCGGCCGTCTTCGCCGATCCCGAGCGCCTCGACCTCGGGCGCCGCGACAACTCGCACCTCGCCTTCAGCTACGGCCAGCACTTCTGCCTGGGGGCCCAGCTCGCGCGCGCGGAGGCGCAGATCGCGCTCTCGCGCTTCGTCCAGCGCTTCCCGCGCTTCGACGGCGACCCGGAGCGGGGCCAGCGCCACCCCTCGGTCACCCTGCGCGGCTTCCAGTCGCTGCCGCTCGACCTCGCGAGCTGAATCCGGACGCGCGGCGGGCGTCGCAGCCCGTGCGCAGGGAGCCGATGTCGACACGCAGAGCCCAGTGGACCTCCTACCGCCTCGCGCGCGCTCTCGCCGCGCTCGCGGCCGCGTGGCTCTGGCTCCCGCGCGCGGCCGGGGCCGACTTCACGCGCGACCCGCTCAGCGACCAGATCGACGTGGTCGTGGTGGACCGCGAGGTCCTCGCGATCGACGCGCGCGGCAGCGCGGAGCGCAGCATCGGGCTGCACCTGCGCGAGCAGGTCGGCTTCCACGGCGCGGGCGGGATCGTGGGTGTGGCGTTGACCAGCGAGCGCGTGCTCTTCTTCGCGGCGAACCGGGGCTGGCTCGAGCTGCGCTGGGAGAGCGGCGAGGTCCCTCCGGACTCGGTGCTGCTCGGAGAGCGCGTCGCGCTGCTCGCGACCTCGAAGCGCGTGATCGGCTTCAACGCCGAGTCCGGCCTCGCGGTCGACGAGCGCGTGGGCCGGCGGGAGCCGGTGCTCGACCTCGCGATCGGGGCCAACACCGCAGCCGTGCTCACGAGCCGCCGCCTGCTCGGGCTCTCGCTCAGCGCGGCCCGCTTCATCGAGGAGAAGCTCGGCGTCAACGAGGCGGTCGAATCGATGCAGGCCGGCGCGAACATCATCACGGTCACGACCGCGCGCCGGGTGCTGATCTTCCGCTCGACCGGCGGCAACTGGGAGGAGCGCCAGCGCCGCCTGCGCTAGTCGCTGCTCCAGCCGAGCGCGGCTGCGATCACGCCGTGCACCCAGCTCTGCTCGTGCAGCCCGCGAACCGCCTCGGCGCCCGGCCCGCGCGCAAAGACCGCCACGTCTTCGCCCGCGTGGGTCTCCTGCGCGAGCGGCACGAGGTACTCCTGGCGATAGTCGGGCGCCTCGGGATCGACGCCATCACGCGCCCGGCGCCCGGCGCCCGCAGCCATCGGCCCGTTCGCGTAGGCGAGCGAGGTGAAGGGCTGGCCGCTCCCGTCGCGCTCCACCTCGCGCCCGCCGCGCTCATCGAGAGCGACGGCCCAGCCGAGGATCGGATTCCCGCGCGCGGGATGCCCGCCGAGCGTGAGCGTATGGCTGTGGTCGGCGGTCACGACGATCAGCGTCTCGGCGGGATCGCTGCGCTCGGCCGCGACCCGCACGGCGTCCGAGAGCGCGACCGTCTCCGCGAGAGCGCGGTACGCGTTCGCCTGGTGATGCGCGTGATCGATGCGGCCGCCCTCGATCATGAGCAGGTAGCCCTCGGCGCGCGGCTCGAGCAGGTCGAGCGCGAAGCGGGTCATCTCGGCGAGCGAGGGCTCGCCGCCCGCGTCCGCCGCGCGCTCGTGTTCGAAGTGCATGTGGGAGCGCTCGAAGAGCCCGAGCACGCGCGTGGTGCGGGCGGGCTCGAGCGCGAGCAGCTGCGCGCGATTCCAGACGAAGGCGCCGCCGGGGCGGCGCTCGACCCACTCCCGCGCGAGGTTGCGCCCGTCGTCGCGCTCGCCGGATGTCTCCGGCTGCTCGGGGTCGGACTCGCCGCGCGGCCAGAAGCGCTCGCGGCCGCCGCCGAGCGCGAGCTCCGGGCCGTCCCCGAACGGGAACTCGATCAGCTGGCGCGCGATGTCCGGGTAGCCCGCGCGGCGGGCCGCTTCCGGGAGCGACGCATCGTGCTCCCAGTCCCGGTCCGGCGAGTGGGCATAGCAGGCCGCGGGAGTCGCGTGCGTGAGGCGCGTGGTCGTGACGAAGCCGGTCGCGAGCCCGCGCAGCTCGGCCTCCTCGAAGAGCGTGCGCAGGAGATGCGCGCGCGCCGCGACCGGGTCGCCGCGCGCGGCCTCGGGTCCGACCGAGAGCATGCCCGCGCGGGTCTTCACGCCGGTCACGATCGCGGTCATCGTGCCGGCCGAGTCCGGCACCTGCGCATCGGTGTTGTAGGTCTTGACGAGGGCCGTGTAGGGAAACTCTTCGAAGGAGAGCGCGTTCTCCTCGCCGCTCTCGCCGCGCCGCTGGCCTTCGAAGATGCGCGCGGCGGTGAGGGTCGAGATGCCCATGCCGTCGCCGATGAAGAGGATCACGTTGCGCGCGCGCGCGGGAGCCCCGGGCCACTCCGGAAGCGCGCGCCGCGAACCCGCGCAGGCCGGCATCCCCGAAGCCGCGAGCAGCGCCGCGAGGCAGAGCGCCGCGCCTGCGCGCGTGTTGCCGTGTCGCATCGATCTCCCCCCCCAGCGTCGGCTCAGCGACGCGCGCAGACCCCGAGCTGCGCGAGCTCACGCGCGACCTGGCCCGCCCAGTCGCGCTGCGCCTTCGGGTTGGCCGGACTCGGGTGAAGGATGCGCCCGACCTTCACGTCGCAGCCCGCGAGGACCGCCCGCGCGCGCTCCTCCGCGAAGCCGCCGACGCCGACCACCCAGTGCGGCTCGAGCAGCTCGACCGCGCGGCGCAGGTGGCGGTCGCAGGCCTCGAAGAGGGGCTCGCGCTCGGCGCGCGAGAGCTTGTCGGGCGTCCGATTGCGGCCGGAGCCCTCGAGGAAGACGAGCGGGCAGTAGTTGGCGACGAAATGCCGGTCGAAGAATGCCTCCGCGGTGCCGAAGTGATCGCGCACCGCCGTCCAGACCCGCGTGCCGCTGACCTCGCTGCGCGGGCACGCGAAGCCCTCCACGCGGCGTCTCGCGTGCTCGCGCTCGGGGCGGCCGACCCGGCCCTCGAGGCCGAGGAAGTCGCGCACCTGCCGCACGTCGCCGAAGGGCACACCGGTCTGCGCCATGCCGAAGGGGCCCGGGTTCATGCCGAGGAAGACGACGCGCCTGCGCGCGGCCGCGAAGCGCTCGACGTAGCGCTCGTGCACGGCGCGCGCGTAGACCAGCGGGTTGTAGACGTGGGTCGTCGGAGCGTGGAAGCGCAGTGTGGCAAGATCCCTGCACAAGCGGCGCGCAGCGGCGTTGAGCTGCTTCGCGATGCCCTGCGACACGACTCACCGATAGCAGAAGCCGGGAGCGGGGCGCAGACGACCCGACTGCGCGAGCCCGCTAAGCTCCCGCGCCGGGGGAGTCCGTTGAGCGCCGATCTGCGCGTCGAACTGTCGGCGGTGTGCTTTGCGCGCGGCCACCGCGAGATCTTTCGCGATCTCTCCTGCGGCTTTCCGCGGGGCGAGATCAGCGTGGTGCTCGGCGGCAGCGGCTCGGGCAAGAGCACGCTGCTGCGCCTGATCGGCGGCCTGTCGCGGCCCGATTCGGGCCGGATCCAGGTGGCGGGCCGGGAGATCACGCAGCTCTCGGAGCGCGCTCTCTTCGAGGTGCGGGACCAGATCGGGATGCTGTTCCAGTACGGCGCGCTGCTCGACTCGCTCACGGTCTTCGACAACGTGGCGCTGCCGCTGCGCGAGCACTCCCAGCTCTCGGAAGCCGAGATCCAGGCGGAGGTGCGCCGGCGTCTCGATTCGGTCGGCCTCGAGAACGCGGAGGCGCTGCGACCCGGCCAGCTCTCCGGCGGCATGCGGCGGCGCGCGGGCCTCGCGCGCGCGATCGTGACCGATCCCGAGATCCTGCTCTGCGACGAGCCGATGTCCGGCCTCGACCCGCTGAACGTGCGGCGCATCGAGCAGCTGCTCGTGCGGCTGAACCAGGAGCTCGGCCTCACGCTGATCGTGACATCCCACCACATTCCCTCCGCGCTGCGCATGGCGCACCAGCTGGTCTTCCTGGTCGACGGCGGCGTGCTCTCGGGCACGCGCGCCGAGATGCTGGCGCTGCGGGACGAGCGCTTCCGCGAGTTCCTGACCGCCGAGCTCGGCGACGAGGTCGACGCGCTCGGCGCGCAGGGCGCGCCCGCGGCGCAAGCTGGAGCCGCGGCTTCGGGCGCCGGGACGGGGGCCTGAGATGGCCGCCGTGCAGAGCGCTGGTGTCGCGCACCTCGGGCTGCGCTGCCTCGACTTCGTCGAGCAGCTCGGGAAGCTCGCGCGCTTCACGGGCTCGGTGCTGCGCGCGACGCTGCGCCCGCCGCTGCGCCTCCGCCGCAGCGTCGACGAGGTCTTCGACACCGGCGTGCTCTCGCTGATCATCGTCTGCCTCTCGGGCGTGACGGTCGGCGCCGTGCTCGGCCTCCAGGGCTACCAGACGCTCACGACCTTCGGCGCCGAGGCACAGCTCGGCGCGGTCGTCGGGCACAGCCTGATCCGCGAGCTCGGGCCCGTGCTGACCGCGCTGCTCGTCACGGGTCGCGCGGGCTCGGCGATGGCGGCCGAGATCGCGTCGATGGTGCAGACCGAGCAGCTCGATGGCCTGCGCATGATGTCGATCGACCCGATCGAGTTCGTGATCGGCCCGAAGGCGCTCGCGATGCTCCTCGTGATGCCGCTGCTCTCGGGACTCTTCATCGCGTGTGCCGTCTTCGGCGGCTATGCGGTGGGCGTCGAGCTGCTCGGCGTGGACGGCGGCACCTACCTCTCGAGCCTCGAGTCCTCGATCGATTTCGAGACCCACGTGGCGCAGAGTCTGGTCAAGTCGGTCGTCTTCGGCGCGCTCGTCGGGCTGATCGCGACCTTCCGCGGCTATACCGCGGAGCCGACTTCCGCGGGTGTCAGCGCGGCGACCACGAGCACCGTCGTGATCGGCTCGGTCTCGATCCTGATCTGCGATTACGTCGTCACGGCGATCTGGGGGGTGTGATGGGAGCGCGATCGATGCAACCGGAGGGGCGCTAGGCATGGAGGCATCTCCGGTGCGGGACCTGGCCGTCGGAGGCTTCGTGCTGGCGGGGCTCGCCGCGCTCGGCTGGCTCTCGCTGCAGGTCGGCGGCATCTCCTACGAGGGGAGGGGGGGCCTCCGGCTGGTCGCGACCTTCGACGAGGTCGGCGGGCTCAAGCCCCGCGCGCCCGTCTCGATCTCGGGCGTCACGGTCGGGAAGGTCGGCTCGATCGCGCTCGACGACGGCCTGCGCGCGCGCGTGGTGCTCGACGTCGACGCGGGCCTGGAGCTCCCGGTGGACACTTCCGCCGCGATCCTGACCGAGGGCCTGCTCGGCGATCAGTTCGTGTCCCTCGCTCCGGGCGCCGAGGAAGAGCTGCTCCAGTCCGGCGACGAGATCCAGTTCACCGAGAGCGCGCTCTCGATCGAGCGCCTGATCGGCAAGTTCGTGAACAACGCGGGGCTCGGCGAGGGCGAGGAGACGGAGGCGCAGTGAGGCGCGGAGCGGCACTCGGTGGCACTTCGGCCGCGCTCGCGCTGGGACTCGGCGCGGCGCTGCTCGCGGCGCCGCGGCCCGCGCAGGCGCAGGAGCCCGAGCCCGCGGCCGCCGAGAGCGAGCCCCCGCTCGACGGCCCCGCGGACGCGTGGGCGGCGGTCTACGACCCCTGGGAGGGCATGAACCGCGGAATCTTCTGGTTCAACGAGCGCGTGGATCTGTATCTGCTCGAGCCCGTGGCCAGGGGCTGGGACTTCGTCGCGCCGGATCCGGTCGAGCGCGCGCTCGCGCGCTTCTTCGACCACCTGCGCTTCCCGATCGTGTTCGGCAACCAGCTGCTCCAGCTCAAGCCGATCGCCGCGGGCAGCGACGTCGCGCGCTTCGTCGTGAACACCACCGTCGGCGTCGCGGGCCTCTTCGATCCGGCCGAGAAGATCGGCCTCGTCGAGCACGACGAGGACTTCGGACAGACGCTGGGCTATTGGGGCGTGCCCCCCGGCCCCTACTTCGTGATTCCGCTCTACGGCGCCTCGAGCGTGCGCGACGCGACGGGGCTCGCGGCGGACACCTTCTCGACCGTGTATCCGTGGTTCTCGCCCTTCTTCGTGAGCTTCGCCGTCACCGGGACCGACGTGCTGAACGACCGCTCGCGCGCGCTCGAGCAGATCGCCCAGGAGCGGGGCTCGGCGATCGACTTCTACGCCTTCGTGCGCAATGCGCACTGGAGCAACCGGCGCGCGAAGGTGCGCGACGAGACCGAGGCGGAGGCCCCGGCAGAGACGGAAGACGATCTGTACTACATGGATGACGCAGAGGAGGCAGCGGAATGAAGCTCCGAAGCGCCGCGTTGCGCGCCCTCGCAGCCGCTGGCGCGGCTTGGATCGCGGGGACCGGGCTCGCCCAGCCGCTCCGGGCCGAGAACGCCGTCGCGGTGGAGTCGACGCCGCGCGAGGTCGTCGAGCGGACGGTCGCGCAGGTGATCGAGGTGCTGAAGCAGAAGCAGCTCGAGACGCCGGAGAAGAAGGAGCGCATCCAGGACATCGCCTACGCGCGCTTCGACTTCCCGACCATGTCGCGGCTGGTCCTCGCCCGCAGCTGGAAGCGTTTCGACGCGCCCCAGCAGAAGCGCTTCCAGGCGGAGTTCAAGACCTTCCTCGCGAAGCAGTACGGCGCGCGCCTGCTCTCCTACGAACAGGAGCAGGTGGAGCTGCTCGGCGAGCGCGCGGAGCCGCGCGGCGACGTGACCGTGCGCACGCGCATCGTCGGCGGCGACTTCGCGGGCGCGGACGTCGACTACCGGATGCGCAAGGGCAAGGACGGCGAGTGGCGCGCGATCGACGTCGTGATCGAGGGCATCAGCCTGGTGTCGAACTACCGCGACCAGTTCCAGTCGGTGGTTGGCAAGGGCGGACCGGAGGCCCTGCTCAAGGAGCTCGCGAAGAAGAACGCCGAGCCCGACACGAAGAGCTGAGACGGCGCGCGCTGGCGCTTCCGCGGCGCGGCTCCCGCTACGGCACGGCCGCGAGGTAGGCGACCCAGGCCGGATCGTCCGCGGCCGAGCGGCGCAGCGTGAAGCTGCCGTTGCCGTCGCCGGTCTTGCGGTCGGTTCCCTCCCAGTAGAACTCGACCTCGCGGAAGCCCGCGTCGAGCAGGCAGTCGCGCAGCTCGGGAAGCGTCCAGAGCCGCCAGTCGTACTCGAACGCGCGCTGGATCCGGCTGCCGTCCGGGAACCGGAAGTGGATGTAGTTGCGCACCGCATGCGAGATCGGGTCGACCCGGGCCTGGTCCCAGATGTAGTCGAAGCCGTCGAGCTTGCGCGTCTCGGGCCCGGTTCGGAACGCGTCGGCGCCGCCGTAGGCGTCGAGGAAGAAGAGGCCCTCGGGGCGGAGCCCGCCCTTGACGCGCCGGAAGTAGTCGACCAGCTCGGCCCGCTCGCGGAAGATGAAATAGGAGAAGTTGAAGGCGAGCGTGACGTCGACCGGCTCGAAGCCGATGTCGCGCACGTCACCCTGGATCAGCTTGATGCGGGACTGCTGCTCGGGGTCGAGGCCCGCGACGTTGTGCTGCCGGCCCCAGGCGAGCGGCTCGGGGTCGAGGTCGATCCCGAAGGCGCGGTTCTCGCGGTGGGCGAGGACCCAGGTGCAGGCCATGTGGGCAGTGCCGCAGAAGTCCTCGCGCAGGAGCCTCGCCGAGCGTCCATGGCGCCTGCGGAAGACGCGCTGGATCAGGCTCACGTCGTACTCGGGCTCCTGCACCGAGCGCTGGTAGAGCGCGTAGCGGTCGGCGCGCGCGGCGCGGCGCGGGTTCGGCTTCCGGGTCCGGCGTCTGCCGTGCTGCGCGGACCTGCGCGAAGCGGTCATCGAGCGGGACTCCCCGGAGAGAAGGCCGGGAACGTGGCGCAGATCGCGGCGTGCGACAACGCGCGAGCCGCTCGAGCAGCGCGCGCAGGTGACGGCGCCGCGGGCGCGGGCCATCCTTGCCGGCGATGGCCGCGACTCCCGTCCGCAACCGCTGCATCACTCCCGAGGGCTTTCAGAAGCTCCAGGAGGAGCACGAGCGCCTCTGGCGGATCGAGCGCCCGCGCGTGACGCGCGAGGTGCAGGAGGCCGCCGCGCTCGGCGACCGCTCCGAGAACGCCGAATACATCTACGGCAAGAAGCGGCTGCGCGAGATCGACAGCCGGCTGCGCACCCTCGGCAAGCTGATGGACGAGCTCAGCGTGGTGCGCCCCGACGACGTCGATCAGACGCGCGTCTTCTTCGGCGCCTGGGTCGAGCTCGAAGACGAGGCAGGCGCCAGGGTGAGCTACCGGCTCGTCGGGCCCGACGAGAGCGACGCGGCGCGCGGCGCGATCAGCATCGAATCCCCGGTCGGGCGCGTGCTGGTCGGCCGCCGCGAGGGCGACGAAGTGCTCGTGCGGCGGCCCGCGGGAGCCAAGACCTTCGTGGTGCTCTCGATCTCCTACCGCATCTCGGCCGGCGAGGGCGGGGCGCCCTGATGGGAGCGCGACTGCTCAGCGGGGCTGCTCTTCGGCGCGCTCGTGCTCGCGCCGCTCGGGCGCGCGGGATGCGCGGGGCCCGCGTCTCGAGGCCGCCGCGACGTCTGCGCTGGAGCTCTTCGCGATGAAGCTCTACTGCTTTCCGGTCGCGCCGAACCCGACCCGGGTGCGGCTCTACCTCGCCGAGAAGCGCGCGGCGGGAGCGTCGATCCCGATCGAGGAGTGCAGCGTCGACCTGCGCGCGCCCGAGCACCTGCGCCGGCATCCCCTCGGCAAGCTGCCGGTGCTCGAGCTCGACGACGGGCGCTGTCTGACCGAGTCCCTCGCGATCATCGAGCTGATCGAGGAGCTGCATCCGGAGCCGCCGATGATCGGCCGCGATCCGCTCGCACGCGCGCGCGCGCGCGAGCTCGAGCGCCAGGCCGAGCTGGGCGTGCTCGCCCCGATCGCCCAGATCGTGCACAGCACGAACTCGCCGCTCGGCCTCCCGCCGAACCCGGCGGTCGCGGAGCGCTTCCGCGCGCTGCTGCCCGCGGCGCTCGGCGTGCTGGATCAGGTGCTCGCGGACGGCCGCGCCTTCCTGGCCGGCTCCGCGCCCTGCGTCGCGGACTGCACCCTCGCGGCGGGGCTCCAGTTCGGTCGCTTCGGAAAGGTCGAGCTGCCGGCGGGTTTCCTGCACCTGCGGCGATGGGACGAGGCCTACCGCGCGAGAGCTCCGGCGAGGTCCGTGCTCGTGGTCTGAGCGGCCGCGCGCGGGCGGGCTTCACTCGCGCGCGAAGAGGCCGTCGAGCGCGGCGAAGAGCGCGCGACCCGAGTAGGGCTTCCCGATGAACGCGAGCGGCGCGTCGCCGCGGCGCGCGGGGATCTCGTCGCCGCTCGGGTCGTAGCCGCTCGTCACGAGCACCGGAAGCGGTCTCACGCGGTCGAGGCGCTCGAGGCACTCCCAGCCATCCATGCCGGGCATCTTGAGGTCGAGCAGGACGGCGTCGAAGCGCTTCGGGTCCTGTTGGAGGAGCTGCAGCCCGCTCGCGCCATCGAGCGCGAGCTCGACGCCGTAGCCCGCGCGGGAGAGCAGCCTCTCGACGACGCGCCGCACCTCCGGCTCGTCCTCGATCACGAGCACGCGGCGCTCGCGCGCGCTCTCGACGGGCGGGGGATCGGGCCTCGGAACGGCCGTCAGCGGGAGACCGGGTAGCACGAGGCTGAAGCGGCTTCCCCGATCGAGCTCGCTCTCGACCTCGATGCGCCCCGCATGATCCGAGAGCACGCGCTCGACCGAGGCGAGACCGAGGCCTCGCCGATCCGATTTCGTCGAGAAGAAGGGCTCGAAGATCGAAGGGAGGTCGCGGGGCGCGATGCCGCGCCCGCGGTCTGCCACCGTGCAGCGGACCCACGCGCAGCCGTCGCCATCTCGCTCGCGGCGCAGGCAGATCTCCACGCATCCGCGCTGCGAGCCGTAGGCCTCGCCCGCATTCAGGATCAGGTTCATCAGCACCTGCTGCAGCTGCGCGCGGTCGCCCGCGACCGGAGGCAGCCCTGTCTCCGCGTCGACGCGGATCGAGACTCCCTTCGGCAGCGCGCTCTCGAGCAGCAGAGCGAGGCTCGAGACCTCGACCGCGAGATCGAGGGGCTCGCGCCCGCCGACCGCGCCACCCGAGAACGCGACGAGCTGAGCGGAGAGCAGGCTCGCGCGATGGGCGCCGTCGACGAGCGCGGCAAGCGCCTCTCGCGCGGGGTGTCCATCGGGCAGCTCGCACGCGACGAGCTCTGCGTTGCCGGAGATGCCCATCAGGATGTTGTTGAAGTCGTGTCCGAGGCCACCCGCGACCAGCGCGAGGCTCTCCGCGCGCTCGGCGTCGCGCCGCACGCGCTCGGAGCGGCGGGTCTCGCGCTGCGCGTAGTAGCTCACGCTCGGGATGGCCACTCCGACTCCGACCAGCACGGGAAGTGCGCCTGTGACCGCGTGGATCCACGCCGAGACGCCGAGGCCTGCGATCAGGGCAGAGCCCGTCGCGAGCACGACCCAGGGAACCGGTCGCGCACCGCGCGCGGTGGCCTTCCCGACGACCAGCGCCCCGATGGCTGCGGCCGGGTGCCAGACGCCTGGAGCGAGCAGGGATCCGGTCACGCAGGCCGCCGTGTCGAAGACGGGCTGCGACCAGGCGTTCCGATCCGAGGGCAGCAGCCACTCGACGAAGGCCGCCGCGGGAGCCGCGACGCAGGCGAGCAGCGCGGCCAGCAGCGCCTGGTTCGGCCCGAGGTCGGGGAGGCCAGCCGCCGCTGCCGCGACCGCGAGGATCCCGCCCCCACGCGCGACGATGAAGAAGCGGTGGTCGTCGAGGAATGGCGAGCTCATCGGAAACCCCGCCAGGGAAGGACCTATCGCAAGGTATCCGATTCGCAGACGCGATCGAGCGAGGTCGTCGCTGCGTCAGCGCGCTTCGGAGTCGTAGCCCAGATTGGGTGACAACCAGCGCTCTACTTCGGCGACCGGCATCGCCTTGCGCGCGGCATAGTCTGCGATCTGGTCGCGATCGAGGCGCCCGACCGTGAAATAACGCGCCGCGGGGTGGGCCAGGTAGAGACCGGAGACGCTCGCACCCGGGCGCATCGCAAAGCTCTCGGTCAGATCGATTCCAGCCTCGGGAGCGCCTAGCAGATCGAAGAGGCGCCGCTTCTCGCTGTGATCGGGGCAGGCCGGGTAGCCATAGGCTGGCCGGATGCCGCGGTAGCGCTCCGCGATCAGGTCCTCGTTCGAGAGCTGCTCGCTGCCGCCGAAGCCCCAGTCCCGGCGCGCGCGCTGGTGCAGGTATTCGGCGAAGGCCTCGGCCAGGCGGTCCGCGAGCGCCTTCACGAGGATCGCGCTGTAGTCGTCGAGCGCCCTCTCGTAGCCGGCGGCGAGCGCCTCGGCCTCGGGCCCCGAGGTCACGGCGAAGGCGCCGATCGAGTCGATGCGCGCGTCGGCGCGCGGCGCGACGAAATCGGCGAGGCAGAGCTGCGGCTTCGCATCCGGCTGGGCGGCCTGCTGGCGCAGCATCGGGAAGCGCGCGAGCTCGCGCCTCGCGTCGGGGCTCTCGTAGAGCACGATGTCGTCGCCTTCGCTCGCGGCGGGCCAGAAGCCATAGACACCGGAGGGGGTCAGCGATCGCTCGTCGATCAGGCGCTGCAGCATCTGCTGGCCGTGTTCGAAGAGCTCGCGCGCGGCCGCGCCCTGCTCGGGGTGATCGAGGATCTTCGGGTAGCGGCCCCTGAGCTCCCAGGCCGCGAAGAAGAAGGTCCAGTCGATGTAGGGGACGAGCTCGGCGACCGAGACGTCGCGCACGGCGCGCCGCCCGAAGAAGGCAGGAGTCGCGAGCTCCTCCGGGCCGAAGGCGAACACAGCCTTGCGCGCGCGCGCCTCCGCGAGCGGCAGCAGCGGGCGCTCGCTCCTGCCCTGGTAGACGTAGCGGAGCTGGTCCTGCAGCTCGCGGTTCTTCCGATCGAAGTCCGCGCGCTGCTGCCTGTCGAGCAGGCTCGACACCACCGACACCGCGCGCGAGGCGTCGTTCACGTGGACCACGCTGCCGTGATAGGCAGGCGAGATCTTCACCGCGGTGTGCTGGCGGCTCGTCGTCGCGCCGCCGATCAGGAGCGGCAGCTCGAAGCCCTGTCGCTGCATCTCCTTCGCCACGTGGACCATCTCGTCGAGCGAGGGCGTGATCAGCCCCGAGAGACCGATCGCGTCTGCGCCCTCCGCGCGGGCCGTCTCGAGGATCTTCTCGCAGGGCACCATCACGCCCAGGTCCACGATCTGGTAGTTGTTGCAGCCGAGCACGACGCCGACGATGTTCTTGCCGATGTCGTGCACGTCGCCCTTTACGGTCGCGAGCACGAGCTTGCCCTGGCTGTGGGGCTTGCCCTGCTTCTCGGCCTCCATGAAGGGCGTGAGATAGGCGACCGCGCGCTTCATCGCGCGCGCGCTCTTCACGACCTGGGGCAGGAACATCTTTCCGGCGCCGAAGAGGTCGCCGACGATGCGCATGCCGTCCATCAGCGGGCCCTCGATCACGTGCAGCGGCCGCGGGAGCTTCTGGCGCGCCTCCTCGGCGTCGGCCTCGATCCAGTCGACGATCCCGTGCACGAGCGCGTGGGACAGGCGCTTCTCGACCGGCGCATCGCGCCAGGCCGCATCCTGCTCGCGCTTCCTGCCGCCGCCGCGGACCGACTCCGCGAAGCTCACCATGCGTTCGGTCGCGTCGGGCCGGCGGTCGAAGAGGATGTCCTCGACGCGCTCGAGCAGCTCGGGCGGGATGTCCTCGTAGACGCCGAGCTGCCCCGCGTTGACGATGCCCATGTCGAGGCCCGCGCGGATCGCGTGGTAGAGGAAGGCGGTGTGGATCGCCTCGCGCACGGCCTCGTTGCCGCGGAAGGAGAAGGAGAGGTTCGAGATGCCGCCCGAGATCCGGACGCCCGGACACGCCGCCTTGATCTCGCGCGTCGCCTCGATGAAGGAGAGCGCGTAGCGGTTGTGCTCCTCGATGCCGGTCGCGATCGCGAGCACGTTCGGATCGAAGACGATGTCCTCGGGCTCGAAGCCGACTTCCTCCACGAGCAGGCGATAGGCGCGACGGCAGATCTCGACCCTGCGCGGCGTGGTGTCGGCCTGGCCCTCCTCGTCGAAGGCCATCACGACGACGCCTGCGCCGTAGCGCTGGATCCGGCGCGCCTTGTCGAGGAAGTCGCGCTCGCCCTCCTTCAGGCTGATCGAGTTGACGATGCCCTTGCCCTGGACGCACTGGAGCCCTGCCTCGATCACGCTCCACTTCGAGCTGTCGATCACGAAGGGCACGCGCGCGACCTCGGGCTCGGTCGCGATCAGGTTCAGGAAGGTGCGCATCGCCTGCTCGGAGTCGAGCATGCCCTCGTCCATGTTGACGTCGATCAGGTTCGCGCCGCCGCGCACCTGGTCGAGCGCGACCTCGACGGCCGTCGTGTAGTCGCCCTGCTCGATCAGCCTCTTGAAGCGGCGCGAGCCGGTGACGTTCGTGCGCTCGCCGATCGTCGTGAAGTTCGAGTCGGGGCGGATCGAGAAGGTCTCGAGGCCCGAGAAGCGCGAGATCCCGTGCTCGGTTTCGGGCAGCGGCCGCGGCGGCAGCCCCGAGACGGCCTGCGCGACCGCGCGGATGTGGGCGTCGGTCGTGCCGCAGCAGCCGCCCACGGCATTCACGAGGCCCGCCTCGGCGAACTCGCGCAGCAGCGCCGCGGTGGTCTCCGGGGTCTGGTCGTAGCCGCCGAAGGCGTTCGGCAGCCCCGCGTTCGGGTAGCAGGTCAGTCGGGTCGGAGCGATCTCCGCGAGGTCGGCGAGGAAGGGCCGCATCTCGGCCGCGCCCAGCGCGCAGTTGAGTCCGACCGAGAAGGGCTTCGCATGCGCGACCGAGACCCAGAACGCGTCGATCGTCTGGCCCGAGAGCGTGCGCCCGCTGCGGTCCGTGATCGTGACCGAGAGCAGCAGCGGCAGCTCGCAGCCGAGCTCGTCGAAGACGTCGCGGGCGGCGGCGATCGCGGCCTTCGCATTCAGCGTGTCGAAGATCGTCTCGATCAGGATGCAGTCGACGCCCGCCTGCTGGAGCGCGCGGATCTGCTCCACGTAGGCCGCGTGCAGCTCCGCCCAGCCGAGCGCGCGGTAGGCCGCGTCGTTCACGTCGGGTGAGAGCGAGAGGGTGCGGTTGGTCGGACCGACGGCGCCCGCGACGAAGCGCGGCCGATCGGGCGTCTTCGCGCTCCAGTGCCTCGCGGACGCGATCGCGAGCTCGGCCGCGGCGCGGTTCAGCTCGACGCAGAGCGGCTGCAGCCGGTAGTCGCTCTGCGAGATCCGGTTCGCGTTGAAGGTGTTGGTCTCGATCAGGTCCGCGCCGGCGGCCAGATAGGCGTCGTGGATCCGCGAGATCGCGTCGGGACGCGTCAGCACGAGCAGCTCGTTGTCGCCGCGCAGGTCGACCGGGTGCGCGCGGAAGCGGTCGCCGCGGAAGTCCGCCTCGCCGAGCGCCTCCGCCTGGATCATCGTGCCCATGGCGCCATCGAAGATCGCGATGCGATCGCGGAAGAGGTCCTCGAGGGCCTGGAAGCTCGGGCTGCGCTCGGACCGGGTCATCTTAATATCAATCTATCTCAATGAACGGATGGATGTCAGATCGGATACTCGGCCAAGCTCCTATTTCCCTCGGGGACATTCGCCCGGTCTGCCTCAGCTCAGCTCCAGCTCGAGCAGCTGCTCGAGCTCGCGCAGCGCCGGACCAGGTTCCTCGACCCGGATCGTCGCCATCCCCAGGCTGCGCGCGGACTTGAGATTCCGACCGATGTCGTCGAGGAAGACCGCCTCGCGAGGCGCGACCCCGAGCTCGCGGCAGGCCAGCTGGTAGATCCGCGGGTCCGGCTTCTGCAGCCCGACCCGGGCCGACTCGATGAACGCGTCGAAGAGCGTCCGCAGCTCGCTCGGGGCGGAGCTGTCTCCGTCTTCGCGCTTCCAGTTGTTCGTGAGCGCCGCGGTGAGCAGGCCCGCGGCGCGGATCCGGCGCACGGCCTCGAGCATCTCGGGCACGGGCAGCGATCGCTTCGCCATGCGCGCGAGGAGCTCGCGTGCGGATACACCCGGGTAGCCCGCGCTCGCGCAATCGCGCTCGAACTCGCGGTAGAACTCGCCCTGCGCGAGGAGGCCGCGCTCGAGCCGGCCCCAGGCACCCTCGGCTCCGGTCGCTCCGATCAGGCGATTCAGGCTCCCCGCCGCGAGCCCGAGCTCGCGCTCGTACTCCGCGATCGCCGGCATCGGCGAGCCCATCAGCACGCCACCGATGTCGAAGATCACCGCGCGATAGGTCGACACGCCCGAGACCGTAGCCCGGGAGTGCCGCGGCTACACTGCGCGGCAGAGTGGAGAGAAAGGGGGAGGGGGATGCGCTGGACGAGCGTGCTCGCGTGTACCGCGCTGCTCGGGATCCCGGCCGGCGTCGCCGCGCACGACGAGGAGGCCAAGGCGCTGCGCCGCGTCGGCTTCCAGGTCGAGCGCTCGCGGCAGGTCGAGAACGACTGGCTGCGCGCGAGCGTCGTCGCACAGGCCGAGGATGCCGACGCGGCCGCCGTCGCGGAGCGCGTGAACCAGGCGATGCGCTGGGCGCTCGAGCAGGGCCGCAAGGAGTCCAGCTTGAAGCTCCAGACGACCGGCTACCAGACCTGGCCGATCCAGGAGGACGGCCGCATCCGCCGCTGGCAGGCGAGCCAGCAGCTCCGCATCGAGGGCTCCGACGCGGCGGCGCTCACGCGCCTGCTCGGCGAGCTGCAGAGCCGACTCCAGCTCGCCTCGCTCGAGTTCACGCTCTCTCCCGAGCGCCGCCGCGCGGTCGAGCAGGAGCTCAGCGTCGAGGTGCTGAAGGCCTTCCGCGAGCGCGCGCAGCTGATCGCAGAGACGCTCGGCGCCTCCGGCTACGAGATCGTGCGCATCGACGTGGGCGGAGGCGCGTCGATGCCGGTCTACGACCAGCTCCAGATGGCCGGCCGTGGGATGGCCGAGAAGGCGATGGCTGCGCCCGCGACCAAGGGCGGCACGAGCCGCGTCGACGTCCTGGCCAGCGGAGCCATCGAGCTCGACTAGCGATGCGCGAGTCCGGAGCTCCGCGCGATGCGTCCTTCCTGCGCAGCCGCCGCGGCGCATGGCGGATCGAGCATCATCCGGAGCTGTCGCCCGAGCGGGTGCTCGAGAGCATCGCGCGCCACCGCGCGCACGACGCCCAGGGGCGAGCGGCCTGCGAGCAGTGGGGCGAGGCGTCGTCGCTCTCGCGCGTGAGACTCGACGGTGCCGGGCCGCGCCTCGATCTCGCCGTCAAGGTCTGCCGCTGGCGCAGCTGGCGCGGCGGGATCTCCGAGGTGCTGCGCGGCTCGCGCGCGCGGCGCGCGCTGCGCGGCGCCCGGCGCCTCGTCGCGGCGGGCATTCCGACCGCCGAGCCGCTCGCGCTCGCCGAGCGGCGCCGCTTCGGGATTCCCGTCGAGAGCTTCTTCGTCGCGCGCTTCGTCGCGGGGGCGCTGCCGCTGCCGGCCGCGGCGCCGCAGCTCGCAGCCGACGCGCGGCGGCGGCGCGCGGTCGTCGACGGGCTGGGCCGTCTCGTCGGCGCGCTGCACGCGAGCGGCATCGACCACCGCGATTTCAAGCACTCGAACTTCCTGCTCGCCGTGGAGAGCGGACGCGAGCCCGCGACCGGCACCCGAGGCCCCGCGTCGGCAGGGATCTGGCTGGTGGATGCGGAGGGCGCCGATCCGGAGCGCCGGCTCAGCTGGCGGCGGCGGGTGCGCGCACTCGGCCAGCTCGAGGCCTTCGCGCGCGACCTGCATCCCTGGCTCCCGCAGCGCGACCGCGCGCGCTTCCTGCGCGCCTATCTCGAGGCCTGCCCCGGCCTCGCGCCGCGACGCCGCGAGCTCGTGCACGCCTGCCTGCGCTGGGTGGACGCGCGGCTCGCGCATTGGTCTCGCAGGGATCGCCGCGGTCACCACGCCTATCCGATGGCCCCCCGCGGCGCGGCGCCGCGCGACGCGCGCTTCACTCGATCGCGATCGGACGCCGCGCGCTGAGCTCGCGGCCGAAGAGGTCCACGCTGCGGACCTCGAGCAGCGAGGTGCCGCGCGGAGGGAGCGCGGGGAGCCGCCCGACCCAGAGATGCGGCGACTTCGCCGGCGGCGGGAGACGCCGCTCGCGCGGCAGCCAGCGGCTCTCGCGCGCGCCCTGCTCGAGGTAGAAGGGATCGAAACGCGGCTCGCGCGCGAGGGGGATCCACTCGCTCCCTTCCCCGAGCCGCATCTCGACGCGATCGCGCGGCGAACCCGCGAACACGTTCACGACCACCTCGGTCGCTGCCGCGTCCTCCGCGCGCACCCGGCCGGGCACGTGGATCTGCATCTGGTACGCGGCGGGCCGGCGCGAAGCGCGGAAGTCGAGCGCGTAGCGCGCGCCGTCGACGCGAAGCCGCCACCAGCCCTTCGGCGCGCCGCAGCGCATCAGCGCGACCGGGATGCCGGACTCGTCCTCGGCGCCGAGCCACCAGCCGCCGGAGGTCGTGCCGACGTTCAGGTGATGGTGCTCGCCCGCCGCGTAGCCGACCTCGGGCCCGAAGAAGCGGTGCTCCTGCAGGTGCGTGTGCGCCGAGAGCGAGAGCGCGAGCGGATGCCCCGAGAGCAGCCCGAAGAACGCGCGTTGCTCGTCGGGATCCAGCCGATCCGGCGGGATGTGCATCGCGACGACGACCAGCTCGCCGCGCGGGACCTGCGCCAGATAGGCGCCGAGGAAGCGCATCGCCGCGGACGTGAGCCCCGCCCGATAGCCGCCCGGCGAGCCGTCGGCCCGCGCCCCGTGGTAGTGGACGTCGTCCAGCACGATGAAGTGAGCCGGCCCGTACTGGAAGGCGTAGGTCGCGGGGCCGTAGCGGCTCTCGAAGCTGTCGTCCGAGTCGGCGTCGCCGCCGGCGCGCAGGTCCAGATCGTGGTTTCCGATCGCGCGGTACCACGGGATCCGGAGCGTCGCGAGCAGCTCGTCGAGCGGCTCGAAGAGCGCGAGATCGTCGTGGACGAGGTCGCCCAGACTGAGCCCGAAGGCGGCGCGCGAGCCGGCCAGCCCCGCGATCACGTCGCGCGCGAGAAGATCGATGTCCGCGAGCGAGCGGGGCTGGGTGTCGCCGAAGAGCAGCACCTCGAAGCGCTCGGGCTCGGGTCTCGGACGCAGCGGGAAATCGATCGAGGCGCGCAGCGGACCGCTCGGCGCGACCCCGTGAGGACGCAGCGCCTGCGGCGACCCGCGCGGGCGATGCAGGTAGGCGAAGCGCGGCGTCTCGAAGGAGTCGAGCGGAGTCGACCAGTCGCGCGGCTTCAAGACGAAGACGATTGCATCCTCGGGATCGATCGGAAGCGCGTAGCGGCCTTCGGCGTCGGTGATCGCGATCTCCGAGCCGTTCGAGACCAGGACTCCCGGGAGCCCGCGCTCGCGTGCGCCGCGCCGTCCGTCGGCGTCCTCGTCGTGGAACACGCGACCGCGCGCGACGAGCTCGCCCGCGCGCAGCGCGCGCGCGGGCTCGGGAACGTTCGATCGGCTCTCGGACGCGAAGCCTCCTGCGCAGGACAGGCAGCCCAGCAGCAGGAGACTCGAGCCGGCGCGTCTCGCGGTCGCGAACAAGGCGGAGCAACGTAGCGGAAGGCGCCGCGCTCGGGTAAGCAGGCGCGTCGGGAGGAGCAGGTGGCACTGCGGCGGATCGCCGGTCTCGGGCTCTGCGTGATGGACCACGTGTATCTGGTCGAATCCACCGATCGGGACTCGCCGCGCGTCCGCTACACGAAGCACCTCGAGCTCGCGGGCGGGATGATCGCCAACGCGACCGCCCAGGCCGCGCGGCTCGGCTGCGAGACGCACGTGCTGTCGCTCGTGGGGGACGATGCCGCGGGCCGCGCGCTGCGCGCCCAGCTGCGCCGGATCGGCGTCCGCACCCGCCGGCTCCTGCTCTCGCGCACGCTGCCCACCACGATCGCGGTCTGCGTCGTGGAGCGCAGGACGGGCGAGCGCCGCTTCCTGGTCGCGGACCGGCGCGCGCTCGAACGCCGCGCGCCCGACTTCGATCTCTCCCCGATCGACGCGCGCAGCGTGCTGCTGATCGACGGCCACTTTCCGCGCCAGGCCCTCGCGGCGGCGAAGCGCGCGCGCGCCGCGGGCGGGGTCGTCGTGGCCGACCTCTCCCGCCCGACGCCCGCAGCGCTGCGCCTCTTGCGGCTCTGCGACTACCCGATCGTGTCCGAGGAGTTCGGGCTCGCCTTCGGCGAGGGGGACCTGCGCCGTGCGCTGCGCCGCACCGCGGATGCCGCGGCGGGCGCCCGCTGCGTGATCACCTGCGGCGCTCGCGGCGCGCTCGCCCTCGACGCCGGGAGGACCTACCGGGTGCCGCCGCGCAAGACGCGCGTGGTCGACACCACCGGCGCCGGAGACGCCTTTCACGGTGCCTTCTGCGCGGGCCTCGTGCTGGGTCGGGACTTCGCCGCGTCGCTCGCGCTCGCGACGCGGGCCGGCGCAACCGCCTGCAGCGCGCTCGGAGGCCAGACGCGCCAGCTGCTCGCAGCGGAGCTCCGCGCTAGGCCGGAAGCTCCGTCGCGAGCTTGTCGATCGCGTGAACCGGCGCGGTGTCGCCCTTCATGAGGTGCGCGATCGCAGCGAGCACGCGCTGTTGCTGGCGCACGCGCGGCTGGCCGCCGAAGCTCGCGGAGACGACGCGCAGCTCGAAGTGACCGGCGCCGGCGGAGCGCACCTCCACCGCGCATCCCGGGATCTCCCGTTCGATGCAGGCCCGGATCTGCCCGATCACCTCGTCGCCGGTGCTGCCGAGGATCTGGAGGGCCATCTGGGCTCAGTCTCCCCGGCTCACGAGGGCTGCGGCGATTCGGTGGAGGCCTGGATCGGACTCTGCGCCGTCTTCTGCATCACGACCCAGTCCGCGAGCACGTGCAGGGCCTCCCTGAGCTGCGGTGCGAGCTCGTCGTCGTCGTCGCGGGAGGCGGTCATGAAATCGCAGGCCGAGGCGCCGGCCTTCTGCCTGGACTTCTGCGCTTCCTCCGCCTCCGCCGCTTCGCGCTCCTTCATCATCTCGGCGAGCTTCACGACGCCCTCGCTCTGCTCCATCTCCGCGAGCTTGACGCGGATCTCGTCGAAGTCCTTGCTGCTGGCCACGCGCTTCTGCGAGAGCTCGGCGAGCATCGCGACGGATTTCGCGTCGACCGGATGCCAGCGCTGCCGCGGATCGCTCGAGTTCGCCGCGAAGGAGAGGAAGGGCGCCACGCGCTGCTCGGGCAGCGCGGTCTTCTGCGCGCCCTCGCCGAAATCCTTGCGCGCGAAGAGCGACGGGATCGCGATGTCCGTCTCGACGCCGCTCTTCTGCGTCGAGCGGCCGCCGGGCCGGAAGAACATCGCGGTCGTGACCTTGAACGCGCCCGCGTCGGGCAGCTCCGAGACCGTCTGTACGCTGCCCTTGCCGAAGGTGTGGTCGTCGCCCGTGATGATCGCGCGGCGATAGTCCTTGAGCGCACCGGCGACGATCTCCGACGCCGAGGCGCTCACGCGCGAGGTGTGGACCACGAGCGGACCCGTGTAGAGGATGCCGGGGTCGGTGTCGGCGAGCGTCTGGCCGTTGCCACGCCCGTCGCGGATCCCGACGACGTCGCCTTCGCGGATGAAGTAGCCGGAGATCTTGACCGCGTGATCGAGCAGGCCGCCGCCGTTCAGCGAGAGATCGAGGAGCAGCCCGTCGGCGTTCTCGCGCTTCACCTTCTCGATCAGCGCGGCGACGTCCACCGTCGACTGGCGGCGGTTCGTGCCCGAGTCGCCGTAGAAGGAGGGCAGCGAGAGCAGCGCGAGCTTGAGCTTGCGTCCTCCGCTCTCGACCTCCTCGAAGCGCAGCTTCGCGGCCTGCTCGCCGAGGTCGATCGCGTCCCGCTCGATCGTGATGTCGAAGGTCTTCTCGGCCGAGCGCAGGACCGTGAGCCCGACCTTCGTGCCCTTCTTGCCCCGGATCAGGCTCACCACCTTGCGCAGCGGCATCTCGACCACGTCGACGGGAGTGGCGTCCGGCTTGGGGCGCACCTCGAGGATCTTGTCCTTCGGGCGCAGGTCGGTCTCGGTCGTGCAGGCCGCGGAGTTGTACTTCCAGGTGGCGCCGTCGCGGATGATCTCCTCCGCGACCGCGTAGCCGTCCCGCTCGCTCAGCGCGACGCCGATGCCCTCGAGCGAGAGGCTCATGTGGATCTTGAAATCCTCGTAGACGTCGGCCGAGAAGTAGCTCGAGTGGGGATCCAGGGCCGAGGCGAAGGAGTCGAGGAAGATCGCGTAGAGCTCCTCGGTCTCGACCTCCTGGTAGCGCCGCGTGCGCCTCTCGTAGCGCTCGACGAGCAGGCGCCTGGCATCGGGCAGGGAGGTGTCGGCCGTGAGGTAGTCGGAGATCTGGAAGTGGATCAGGTTGCGGATCAGCTGATCGCGCTCCTCGGGGGACTTCGGAAAGCCGCGGTCTTCCGGATTGCCTACGATCTCGGCGTTCCCATCCACCACATAGCCGGGAGAGAGCGCCACCTGTCGCACGAACTCGGCGGTGCGCTTGTGGCGCGCCAGCACGTCCCCGTAGAGCTCCCTCAGGATGCGGCAGTCCCCCCTGGCGAGCGCGTCGAAGAGGCCGACGACGCGCTGCCGCATCTTCTGGGCCTCGGACTCGAGGTAGAGCAGGCGCGAGGGGTCGAGGTGTTCGAGCAGGCTCTCCGCGGTCCGCAGCGCGATCGCCTCCGTCATGCGGTGATCGCGCACGTGATACTGCAGATAGGTGTTGCTGAGCTCGGAGAGCATCTCGCAGCGCAGCTCGGCGCGGGCCGGCGCGGACGACAGGGCCCACGCGGCGGAGCAGCACAGAGCGATGGTGAGCAGGCGGCGAATGGTCACGGTCTCGTGGGGTGTCGGCCACCCGATGGCAATACCTTTACCTTTAACAAAGAGAGGCGGGGGCCGGCCACTCCCGGGCCCGCAGCGAGCGCTCGGACCCGCATGAAAGAGGCCACACTTTGCTCGGCAAGTTGCCGCCCAGAGGAATCGCGCGGGCCGCGCGCGGAGGCCGCATGAGGCGCTGGCTGCCGCCGCTGGTGTTCGCGGCGCTGCTCGCGGGCGCGTTCAGCGCGGGAAGCAGCATCCGCCGCAGCGCGGGGATCGAGTTCAGCGCCGATTCCCTGCGAGCCCTCGTCCAGAGCCTGGGGCCCATGGCCCCCATCCTCTACCTCGGAATGATCGTGTTCCGGAACTTCCTCGCGATTCCCTCGGTCCTGCTGTTGACGACCGGTGGCCTGCTATTTGGTGTGGTGATGGGCACCCTGCTCGGCGGGGTCGGGATCGCGCTGTCCGGCGTGCTGATGTGCACCTCGGTGCGCCTGCTCGGCCGGGACTGGATCCGGGGCGCGCTTCCGCGCGCGCTGATCGAGCCGGTCGCGGGTCTCGAGCAGCGTCTCGGCAGCGCGGGTCCGATGGTCGTGGCGCTCAGCACGGCGCATCCGGTGGGCGTCCTCGCGCCGCTCCACTGGGCCTACGGGCTGACCTCGCTTCCGGTCCTGCCCTTCGCCGCAGCCGTGCTGCTGACCGCGCCGATCCGCGCCTTCCTCTGCGCGAGCTTCGGCGCCGCGCTGGCCGATCCCGGCTCGCCGGAGTTCTGGCGCGCCACGCTGCTCTTCGCGGCCGCGTCGCTCGTGCCGCTCGCGATTCCGCGCGTGCGCCGCCGGCTCCTGCTCGGTGACGGCCGCGGCGCGGACCGGAGCCCCTGCTAGTAGCGGTAGTGATCCGGCTTGAAGGGCCCCTCGACCGTCGTGCCGATGTACGCGGCCTGCTGCGGCGTCAGGCGCGTGAGCTTCACGCCCAGCTGGTCGAGGTGCAGTCGCGCGACCTCCTCGTCGAGCTGCTTCGGCAGCATGTAGACCTGCTTCTCGTACTTGTTCGCGTTCTGGTGCAGCTCGAGCTGCGCGAGCACCTGGTTCGTGAACGACGCGGACATCACGAAGCTCGGGTGCCCCGTCGCGCAGCCGAGGTTGAGCAGCCTGCCCTCGGCCAGGATCAGGATGCTGCGCCCGTCCGGGAACACCCACTCGTCGTATTGCGGCTTGATTTCGATCCGGCGGATGCCGGGAATCTTCTTCAGGCCGGCCATGTCGATCTCGTTGTCGAAGTGGCCGATGTTGCCGACGATCGCCTTGTCCTTCATGCGCTTCATGTGATCGGCCGTGATGATCCCGTAGTTGCCCGTTGCCGTGATGAAGAGGTCGGCGGTCGCGACGACGTCGTCGACGGTCTTGACCTCGAATCCCTCCATCGCGGCCTGCAGCGCGCAGATCGGGTCGATCTCGGTCACGATCACGCGGCAGCCCTGGCCGCGCAGCGCCTGGGCGCAGCCCTTGCCGACCTCGCCGTAGCCGCAGATCACCGCGACCTTTCCACCGAGCATCACGTCGCTCGCGCGCATCAGGCCATCGGGGAGCGAGTGGCGGCAGCCGTAGACGTTGTCGAACTTGCTCTTGGTGACCGAATCGTTGACGTTGATCGCCGGAAACAGCAGCGTGCCCTCGCGGGCCATCGTGTAGAGGCGGTGCACGCCCGTCGTCGTCTCTTCGGAGACGCCGCGCGTGTGCGCCGCGAGCCGCCGCCAGTGCTCGGGGTCCCGCGCGAGCTGGCGGCGCAGGAGCTCGAGCACGACGGCCCACTCCTCGGAGTCGCGGTCCGCCGCGAAGGCCGGAACCGCGCCGGCCTGCTCGAACTCGACGCCCTTGTGCAGCAGCAGCGTCGCGTCGCCGCCGTCGTCGACGATCTGGTGCGGCCCGCTGCCGTCCGGCCACTCGAGCGCGCGCTCGGTGCACCACCAGTACTCCTCGAGCGTCTCGCCCTTCCACGCGTAGACCGGCGTGCCCTGCGGCTTCGCCGGCGTCCCCTGCGGGCCGACGACGACCGCGGCCGCGGCCTCGTCCTGGGTCGAGAAGATGTTGCAGGAAACCCAGCGCACGTCGGCGCCGAGCTCGGTCAAGGTCTCGATCAGCACCGCCGTCTGCACGGTCATGTGCAGGCTGCCCATCACCTGCACACCGGAGAGCGGTCGGGCCTTGCCGTGGCGGCGCCTGAGCGTCATCAGGCCCGGCATCTCGTGCTCCGCGAGCCGGATCTGCTTGCGGCCGGCCTCCGCGAGGCTCAGGTCCTTGACCTTGAAGGGGGGGCGGTCGCTGGGCGGCGTGTGGGCCATCGGGTGGGCTCCTTGTATCTGGATATCCAGATGCAGTGTTGAAGAGTGCGCGGATCGCGTCAACGGGTGTCGACTCGGCGGGCGCAGCCGGGCGGCTCCCGCCGCGCGGCCCGCGCGGCTACGGTCGGCGCCGCCGTGGATCCCATCCTCGACGTCCTGTTCCCCGTGTTCTCGATCGTCTGGCTCGCCTGGCTGCTCGCGCCGCGCCTGCAGCTCGATCTGCGCACCCTCTCGGAGCTCTCGATCGAGATCACCTCTCCGGCGCTGATCTTCAGCGTGCTGGCCGGCAGCCACCCCGAGCCCGCCCGCTGGCTCGCGCTCGCGGGCGGGACGCTCTTCGTGTCGGCCGGAACCGGGCTCGCGGGCGCGCTCTGGGCGCGCCTGGCCGGCTGGGAGCTGCGCGCGTTCCTGCTGCCCGTGATGTTCTGGAACTCCGGGAACATGGGACTGCCGATGGCCCGCCTCGCGCTCGGGCCAGAGGGGCTCGAAGCCGCGGCGCTCGTCTACGTGACGATGGCCAGCTTCACCTCGAGCCTGGGGATCTGGATCGCACAGGGGGGTGGCGGGGCCCTGGCTTCGCTGCGCTCGCCGCTGCTCTGGGCGGGGATCCTGGGCCTCGCCTCCGCGCTCTCCGGGATCGAGCTCCCGCGCAGGCTGCTCGAGCCGCTGCAGATCCTCGGAGGCGCCGCGATCCCGCTGATGCTGATCAACCTCGGCATCCAGCTGCGGCGGCTCGCGCTCTCGGACTTCTCGGGCGCGGCCGCCGCGGTCGCGCTGCGGATGGGCGGCGGGATCGCCTGCGCCTGGCTCTTCGCCGGATTCGTCGGCCTCGACCGCGTCGAGCGCGGCGCCTTCCTGCTGCAGGCCGCGATGCCGGCCGCGGTGATCAACGTCGTGATCGCAGAGCGCTACGGCGCAGCGACCGGTGTGGTCGCGTCGGCGATCGTGCTCGGAACGCTCGCGAGCCCGCTCGTGATCCCGCTCGTGCTGCTCGCGATCCGGTAGTCGGCGCGCCCCGCTCAGTGCAGCGCGCCCGGCTGCATGAGCGCGAAGCGCGCGATCTCCGCGTCGAAGCGCGTGCCGGCCTGCGTCACCATCTGGTAGGTCCCGTGCATCGAGCCGAAGGGGGTCGGCAGCGGGCATCCCGAGGTGTATTCGAAGGACTCGCCCGGAGCGAGCACCGGCTGCTCGCCGACCACTCCCGGACCGCGTACCTCTTCGACGTGCTCGGTCGCGTCGGTGATGATCCAGTGCCGCGTGAGCAGCTGCACCGTCTCGCTGCCCTCGTTGCGGATCTCGATCGTGTAGAGGAAGAACCAGCGGCTCTCCTGCGGAGTGGAATGCTCCGGCGAATAGCGAGCGCGCACCTTGACGCGGACTCCCGAGGTCAGGGCCTCGGAGGTCGAGATCTCGTGGCGGCGGCTCATGCCAGACCCACCATGCGCTCGCTCTCCTCCCAGAGCCGCTTCGCGGCGATCGCATCCCGCGCGTGGGGTGCGGGCTCGCGCTCGCGCTTCTTCGCGTAGTAGCGGCCGGAGACCCCGGCCAGCTCGGGTGCCGTGGCGAGGTAGAGCGAGGTCTCGGCGCCCTGCTCGGGCGTCAGGAAGAAGGGCCTGAGGAGCCCCGTCGCGACGCGGCCGATCCAGCCGTTGTTCTGGCCGAGCCGCGTGCCCACGGCTCCGGGGTGCAGCGCGTTCACGGTGATCGGGCGCCCCTCGAGCCGCCGCGCGAGCTCGAAGCTGAAGAGCAGATTCGCGGTCTTCGACGCGCCGTAGACGCGCATCGACCGGTAGCGGCGCTCGCTCTGGAGGTCGTCGAGATCGAGGGGGCCGAACCTGTGCGCGTCCGAGGCGACGTTCACGATGCGCGCGGGAGCGCTGCGCTCGAGCAGCGGCAGCAGCCGCCGCGTCAGCAGGAAGTAGGCCAGGTGGTTGACCGCGAAGGTGGTCTCGTAGCCGTCGACGGTCGTGCTGCGCGACAGGTTCACGACGCCGGCGTTGTTCACGAGCACGTGAAGCTCCGGCGCGCGCGCGGTGACCTCGTCGGCGAGCCGCCGCACCTCGGCGAGGCTCGCGAGATCGGCGAGCAGCAGCTCGATCGCGGAGTTCCCGCTCCGCGACGCGATCGCACGCCGGACCCGCTCGCCGCGCTCGCGGCTGCGCCCGACGATCAGGACTCGCGCGCCGAGCCGCGCGAGGCCCAGGGCCGTCTGCTCACCGATCCCGGACGTCGCCCCGGTCACGAGACAGGTGCGTCCAGCCAGGTCCTGCATGCTCCCGCTCCTCTCTCCCGCCGCGCCCCGATGGCGGCTCGTGCGCCGCGCGATCGGGCGCGGACGAGCGTAGTCCAGCAGGGCGGGGCGCGGCGCGCTCAGCTGTGCGAGAGCACCTCGTAGATCGCGTCGCTCGCGTCACGCGCTCCTCGCCGCATGCCGGCCGGAATCGGCCAGCGACGGGCGGGATCGTCCTGCCGCACCCACTCGGTGACCGCGACGCGCCGCGCGATGCGCCACTCGCCCGCGCGCCGCTCGAAGCGATCCACGTAGCGGAATCCGGTCACCAGATTCAGGCGCGGATCCTCGCTGCGGCCCCGATGGAATGCAATGCCGTAGGTCTCGGCGCGCGCGACGTCGCCGACGGGCTCCACGAGCAGGTTGCCCACGAGATGCATCGAGCTCTCGTAGCGTTCGAGCAGCCGCCATACCCAGGCGAGGAATTCCTCGCGGCTGCCCTCGAAGCTCCCGTGGGAATCGCTCGCGTCCGGGTGGTAGCAGGAGCGCACGAGCTCGCGGTCCATCCGGTCGATCCCGCGGCAGTAGCGCAGCACGACTTCGGAGATGGCCTGTTTGTCCAGGAGCGCGCGCAGCTCTGCGGGCGCGATCGCGGGCGCTTCCATCTACGCGTCTCCTGCGTCCGGCTCCGGTTGCGGAGCGAGCTCGAAGGAGCGGAAGAAGCGCGTGACACCGGCGTCGGGCCCGCTCTCGCGGGGCACGTCTCCGATCAGCGAGAAGAGCCGCTCGCCCGCGAAGAAGATCCGAGCGGTCGTGATGCGCTCGGAATCGAGCGAGAGAAAGGCCACTTCGTGACCGGGATGGCCCAGGAGCGCGATCGGCTGCTGGCGGATCAGCGAGCCCTCGGTCTCGTCCAGGAAGCGCAGCAGGGCCGCTGCGAGCAGCCGCTCCGCGCCGGCCCTGTCCACCAGCTCCTTCGCGTAGAAGGTACACACCACTGCGTAGCTCTCGCTCGCGAGGACGGAGCTCAGGATCAGCACCCGCTGCGGGCCCGTCGGCGTCTCGATCCGATCCTCCTGCACCCGCGGCGCTGCCGGAACCCGGACCGAGAAGCCGTCGCCCCGGTAGAGGACCCAGGAGTCCCTGCTCGTTGCGCCCAGCAAGAAGAGCGCGCCGAGCAGCGTTCCCGCGCAGTAGAATCGCCCGCGCGCGGCGCGCCGGATGGGGGCGGGCGAGCGCGGTCGGTGCCATCGAGGCATGGAGGGCTCCCTGCTGCGGCAATCGAATCGCTGCGACGATTCTGGCACGCTTTCGCTGCCCCGTGGAGCTCTGCGCGCACCCCTCCGTCCGGGAGAGGCCACCTGCAGCGGGGTCGGTCCTCTGCACCGCGCGGCGGAGCTCGCTGCGATCGCGATCGTCGCGAGCCTGTGTCTGGGTGCGAGCTTGCGCCTCCTCTCGGCAGTCGGCTCGGCGTCGGATCTGTTCCGTCTCTGCCTGGCACTGCCGCTCGCGCTGGCCCTCGCGGACCTGGTCTCCGGCCTCGTGCACTGGGCCGCAGATCGGCTGCTGCCGAGCGACTGGCCCGTGCTGGGTCCCGCCTTCGTCCAGCCCTTTCGCGATCATCACCGCGATCCGCTCGGAATCACGCGTCACGACTTCGTCGACACCAACGGAAACAACTGCCTCGTGAGCTGGCCGCTCGCGCTGTGGGCCTTCGCTGCGGCGGGAGAGGTGCGTTTCGCGGAGCGCGAGCTCTTCGCTCCGGCGCTCCTGTTGCAGACGACCCTCGCACTCGCGCTCACGAACCAGATCCACCAATGGGCCCACGCGCCGGCCGTGCCGCGCTGGGTTCGCGGGCTCCAGCGCGCCGGGCTCCTGCTGTCGCGACGCCACCACATGTGCCATCACGCGCCGCCGCAGGATCGCCACTTCTGCATCACGACGGGCTGGCTCGACCGCTGCCTCGATCGCTTGCTCGCGCGGCCCCGCGCCGCCGGGCAGGGCCAAACAAGCATGGTATGATGCGGCCCCCCGGCACTCCCCGGTGGTACTTCCCCGGGAGTCGTGGGGCCAAACGCTCGGAGCGCGTTGCGCCTCGAGAGCCAAGGAGTTCAGCATGAGCAAAGCCTTCGCCGATCGATTCCAGCGCACCGGAACGGGCGCTCTGGCCCTCATTCTCGTCTCGGCGCTGCTAGGCGGGTGCGCATCCACGCGCGTCGCGAGCCCGCTCGAGTGCGCAGCGATCGGAGCCGTGCTGCTCGGCGGTACCGGCGGAGCGGTCGGCTCCGAGCTCGACGACAACGACGGGAACGACACCGCGGGACCGGCCGTGGGTGCAGTCGTCGGCGTCGTGGCTGGCGCGAGCGCCGGCTACCTGCTCTGCTCGCTCCTGCCCGAAGCGAAGCCCGCGCCGAGGGCTGCCGCGCCGGCTCCGGTGCCCGCTCCGCCTGCGGCGGCACCCCCGGCTCCGAAGCAGCAGCCCGCGCGCATCGTGCTGCGCGGCGTGAACTTCGCGCACGACAGCGCCGCGATCGACGCCTCGTCGGCGGTGGTGCTCGACGTCGCCGCAGAGACCCTCCGCAGCAACCCGGGCGTGCGCGTCGCCGTCGAGGGACACACCGACTCGACCGGCAGCGACAGCTACAACCAGGCTCTCTCCGAGCGGCGCGCCGCGTCCGTGAGCGCGCATCTCGTCAAGGGCGGGGTCGCCGCGGATCGTCTGCAGAGCGCGGGTTACGGTGAGTCGCGGCCCGTCGCGTCGAACACTTCGGAGGACGGCCGGCGCATGAATCGCCGCGTCGAGCTCAAGATCCTCGAATAGCAACCCAGTGCGCGCGGTCCGGGGCCCGCGGGGCTCCGGACCGCGCGCGCGATTCCGCGGCCCGATCCGGGCCCCGGCGCCCGCCGTGAATCTCCAGCAGATCGAAAGGGCAGACGACCCGCGAGTCTCCGACTACCGCAGCGTCCGCGACGACGAGCGCCGCGAGCAGCGGGTCTTCGTCGCCGAGAGCCGGCTCCCGGTGCTGCGTCTGCTCGCGGGACGGCGCTTTCGCACCCGCTCGGTGCTGCTCACCCCGACCGCGCTCGAGCAGATGCAGGAATCCCTCGAGCAGCTCTCCGGCGAGGTCGACGTGCTGCTCGCCGCGCAGCCGCTGCTCAACCGCATCGTCGGCTACAACCTGCATCGCGGCTGCGCCGCAGCTGCCGAGCGCCCGCGAGCGGCCTCCTGCGCGGGGCTCCTCGCGGAGCTTCCGCCCGGACCACAGCTCGTGGTCGTGCTCGAGGGCGTCGCGAATCCGGAGAACATCGGCAGCGTGTTCCGCAACGCGCTGGCCTTCGGCGCCAGCGCGGTCGTGCTCTGCGGCGGCTGCAGCGATCCGCTCTACCGCAAGTCGATCCGCGTCTCGATGGCGGCCACGCTGCGAGTTCCCTTCGCGCAGGCGCCGGAGTTCGCGCAGGTCGCGGCGGCTCTGCGCGGCGCGGGCTTTCGCATCCTCGCGCTGTGTACGGACGCGGCGGCGACGCGCCTGCCGGCCTTCGCGAGCGCGGCGCCCGCCCGGATTGCGCTCGTGCTGGGCTCCGAGGCGGAGGGTGTGAGCGCGGAGGTCCGGGCAGCCGCGGATCTCTGCCTCCGCATCCCGATGGCCGCGGAGGTCGACTCCCTGAACGTGGCGGTTGCGAGCGGCATCGCGCTGCATCACTTCGCTCGGAACCTCGTGTGAGCCCCTCCACGCCGCGCTCCTCTCGCGCGGGACCGGGCTCGCGGCGCCCGCTCGTGATTGCGAAGATGGGCTGCACCTCGGCGGAGCTCGTCGCGGCGCGCGGCGATTTCGAGAGCTGGATCCGCGCGGGGCTCGGGCTCGCGCCGGAGGCGGTGCGCGTGGTGCGCGTCTTCGAGGGCGAAGCGCTGCCGCGGCCCGACGAGATCCGCGGCGCCGTGATGACGGGCTCCGCAGCGATGGTCTCGGATCGGCTCCCCTGGAGCGAGCGCGCGGCCGCGTGGCTGCGCGAGCTCGTGCCCGCCGGCACGCCCTTTCTCGGCATCTGCTATGGGCACCAGCTGCTCGCGCATGCGCTCTCGGGCCGCGTCGCGCGCAACCCGCGCGGGCGCGAGATCGGCAGCGTGCGGGTCTCGCTGCGCGACGAAGCGAGCCGCGACCCGCTGCTCGCTTCGCTCCCGCGCGAGCTGCCGGCGCAGGCCACGCACCAGGAGTCGGTGCTCGAGCTGCCGCGCGGTGCGCGCTGGCTGGCCTCGAGCGCAGGCGACCCGCACCACGCCTTCGCCATCGGCGAGCGCGCCTGGGGAGTGCAGTTCCACCCCGAGTTCGATGCCGGCGTGATCCGCCACTACCTCGCGGAGCGCCGCCCGCTGCTGGCCGAGGAGGGCCTCGACGCGGACGCGCTGCTGCGGGAGGTCGTCGACTCCCCCGAGAGCGCTTCGCTGCTGCGGCGCTTCGCGGAGCTGCTCGACCCGCCGTGAGCCTGATCAGGTTCTCGAAGCACTCCGCTGGTCCGCTGTGAGGCGCGCTCTGGTACGATCGCCCATTCCCATCCGCCTCCGAGGAGTCCCCATGGCGAAGATCTATCACGATGAAGACGCGCGTCTCGAAGCGATTGCGGGCCAGACGATCGCGGTGGTCGGTTACGGCAACCAGGGCCGTTCACAGGCCCTCAACCTGCGCGACTCCGGCCTCTCGCTGATCGTCGGAAACATCCGCGACTACGCCCTCGAGCAGGCCGAGCAGGATCGGATGGAGGTGGTGCCGATCGCCGAGGCCTGTCGCCGCGCGGACATCGTGATGCTGCTGATTCCGGACGAGGTGATGCCCGAGGTCTACGAGCGGGAGGTCGCGCCCAATCTCCGCGCGGGCGGCTGCGTCAGCTTCGCATCGGGCTACAACGTCGCGTTCGGCCTGATCCGGCCGGATCCCGCGCTCGACGTGGTGCTGATCGCGCCGCGCATGATCGGGATCGGCGTGCGCGAGCGCTTCGTCTCGGGCGAGGGATTCCCGAGCTTCGTCGGCGTGCACCAGAACGCGACGGGACGCGCAGCGGAGCGAATGCTCGCGGTGGCGCGCGGAGTCGGTTCCACCCGCGCCGGCTGCATCGAGATGTCGATGCACGACGAGGCGTCGCTCGATCTCTTCACCGAGCAGGGCTTCGGCCCCGCCTTCGGCCGCGTGCTCTCGAGCGCGGTCGAGCTGCTCGTCGAGGCGGGCTACCCGCCCGAGGCCGTGCTGCTCGAGCTCTACCTCTCGGGCGAGTTCGCCTATTCCTTCGAGAAGATGCGCGAGGTCGGCGGGCTCGAGCAGATGAAGTACCACTCCCAGACGAGCCAGTACGGCTCGGCCACGCGCAGCCGCCACTTCATGCCGCTCGCCGAGCCGATCAAGCAGAAGATGGGAGAAGTGCTCGAGCAGATCCGAAGCGGCGCCTTTGCCGAGGAGTGGAGCCGCAACCAGGAGCAGGCCGCCAAGCTCTTCGAGAGGATTCGCGAGGCGCGCACGCACTCCGACATGAATCGCTGGGAGGAGAGCGCGCGGCAGGGCTTCCGGATCGGGAACGCGGCCAGGCGCTAGCGTTGGAGCCGCCGGGCGGGCGGGTAGACTGCCCTGCATGAGCGCAGCGGCCCAGGCTCCGCCTGCCGGCGTACCGGCGCAGCTCCCGGCCCAGGTCGTGCTCTTCGACGGCGTCTGCGTGTTCTGCAACGCCGCGGCGCGCTGGATCGCGCGGCGCGACCCCGGCGGCCGCTTCCGCTTCGCTGCGATGCAGGGCGCGACCGCGGCCGGGCTCCGCGCGCGCCATCCGGAGATTCCGCACGCGAGCGAGACGCTCGTGCTCGTCGAGCCGGGAGAGGGCGCTTTGCGCGTCGCGCTGCGCTCGCGCGCCGTGCTCGCCGTGCTGTCGCAGCTCGACACGCCGTGGCGTCACCTCGGTCTCCTGCGCCTGCTCCCCACGCCGCTGACCGATCTCGCCTATCGGATCTTCGCGAGTCTGCGCTATCGGCTCTTCGGTCGGCTCGACGCGTGCCCGGTGCCCTCAGCCCTGGAGCGCGAACGCTTCCTGCCGTGACGGCGCAGTCGCAAGCGGCGCCGGGCACGCAGAGCGCGGCGCTGCATCCCGCGTGGCTCTGGGGCGCGGCTCCGGATCTGCTGCTCGGCGGCGGGCTCGTGTTCCTGCCGGTCCTCGCGCTGCTCGCGCTCGCGGGCGAGGGCATCGAGCTCGCGCTGCCCTTCGGCCTGATGCCGCTCGCGATGCTCGCGATCAATGGGCCGCACCTCGGCGCGGCGCTGCTGCGCGTCTACGAGCGGGCCGAGGACCGCCGCCGCTACCGCTTCTTCGCGCTCCACGCGACGCTCGCGCTCGCGGCGCTCTTCCTGCTCGGATTGCGGATCCCGTTGCTCGGGTCGCTGCTCGTCACGCTCTACCTGACGCTCGTGCCCTGGCACTTCAGTGGCCAGAACTACGGCATCGCGCTGGTCTTCCTGCGCCGGCGCGGGATCGATCCCGATGCCGCCGAGAAGCGCAGCCTGTACCTCGCCTTCGCGCTGCCCTACGCGATGACCCTGCTCGGCCTGCACGGCGGCGGGGTCGAGACGGTGGCTCCGGTGGATCCGAGCGGCACCGCCTATCGCTTCCTCGCGCTGCCGCTTCCCGGGGTCTTCGTCGAGGTCGCGTTGCTCGGGCTCGCGATCGCATGGGCGTGGGCGCTCTTCGATCTGACGGCCCGGCTGCGCAGCCGGGCCGCGCTCGGCGCGCTCGTTCCAGCAGCGGCCGTGCTCGCGAGCCAGGCCCTCTGGTTCGCGCTGCCGATGCTGCTCCACTTCGCGCCGGGCGGGCGGGACTCCTTCGCGCCCTACTCTGCGGCGCGCTACGGCTACACGACGCTCTGGATCTCGCTCAGCCACGCCGCGCAGTACCTCTGGATCACGAGCTACTTCGCGCAGCGCAAGACGCCCTCGGAAGGCCCGGCGCGCTTCTTCGCGAAGGCCTGGCTCGCGGGCGCGGCGCTCTACGGCGCCCCGCTCGTGCTGCTCTCGCCGGCAGGCCTCGGCAGCGTGCCCTACGACTCGGGCCTGCTCGTGATGGTCGCGGGCGCGCTCAACCTGCACCACGTGCTGATCGACGGCGCGATCTGGAAGCTGCGCAGCGGTCCGATCGCGCGCATCCTGATCCGCGGCGATGCGGAGACCGACGCGCCGCCCGCGCGGTCGCGGCGCTGGCTGCCGGCAGCGATCTACGCGTCGGGCGCGCTCGGCGCGCTGCTCACGCTGCTCGGCAGCCTCGAGCACGAGTTCGGCTTCCGCCGCGCGAGCCTGCGCGCCGACCTGCCGCGTCTCGAGCGCGCCGCAGAGCGCCTGACCTGGCTCGCGCGCGCGGACCCGGCGCTGTGGGCGCGGATCGGGACCTTGCGCGCCGAGCGCGGCGATCTCCCGGGCGCGCTCGAGGCACTCGCGCGCAGCACCGCGCTGTTCCCCACCGCGACGGCGTGGATCGACACGGGCATCGTGCGCGAGCGCTCGGGCGCCCGGGCGGCTGCGCTCGAGGCCTTCGAGCGCGCGCTCGCGCTCGAGCCGGAGCTGCCGCTCGCGCTGCGCCACGCCGGCCGCGCCTGGCTGCGCGCGGGCGACGTCGCGCGCGGGTCGCAGCTGCTCGCGCGCGCCGATGCGCTCGAAGCGCGCGGCGCGGCTGCGAGCGGCACGCGATCCGAGCGCTAGGCCGAGTGCCGCTCCGCGTGTGCCGCGTGCTGGGGCAGAGCCCGTCGCTCCGGCTCGAGCTCGGCCGCGATCAGCTCGCGCACGCGCTCGCAGAGAGACTCCGCATCGAGCTGCGAGAAGCTCTCGTAGGGCAGCGGGTCCAGCACCTGCACGCGGATCGGGTGGCGGCCCTGGAGCACGAAGCCGCGCTTCGGCAGCGCGTTCGAGGTTCCGTGCAGCACGATCGGCAGGATCGGCGCCCGCGCCGCGAGCGCGAGCTCGAAGGCCCCGGGCTTGAAGCGCCGGAGCCGGCCGTCGGGCGAGCGCGTGCCTTCGGGAAACATCATGATCGAGCTGCCCGCGGCGAGGTGCTCGCGGCACGCGCGCAGCATCTGCACGACGCTCTGGCGGTCGCCCCGGCGCAGCTTGACGTAGCGGTTCAGGCTCATGTTCCAGCCGATGAAGGGCAGCCGGAAGTTCTCGATCTTCGACACCCACTTGAAGTGACGGAAGAGCCGGAACAGCACCAGGATGTCCAGCAGCGACAGGTGGTTGGCCACCATCACGTAGGTGGCGTCGGGCTCGATCTTCTCGCGGCCGTGCACGCGCACGGGCCAGGCCGGGTTGAGCCAGGTGTAGAGCGAGGCCCAGAGGCAGGTGAAGCGGTGGAGCAGCCGGAGCTGCGGGTCGAAGGGCGAGCTGATCAGCCAGAGCGCGAGGGCGATCGGGAAGAGCAGCGCGGAGCTCGTCACGAGGAAGGCCCAGAAGAGCAGCGAGACGACCGGTCGCATCGCCTAGCGCCCGCGCCGGTCGTCGCAGGCGCGCACGAAGGCGCGGAACAGATTCTCGGCGTGCTCCCCGCCCATGCGTTCGGGATGCCACTGCACGCCCAGGCAGAAGCCTGTTCCCGGGAGCTCGACGGCCTCGACCAGACCGTCGTCGGCCCGCGCGCAGACGCGCAGGGTCGGGCCCGCGTCCGCCACGCCCTGGTGATGTCGGCTGTTGACTCCGAGCGGCTGCGCACCGAGCGCGCGCCAGAGCCGGCTGCCCGGCTCCAGCGCGAGTCCGTGGCGCGCCTCGGGCTCGGCAAGCCGGTGCGCTCCGAGCTCCGGGCGATCGTGCGGCAGGTCGTAGATCAGCTCGCCTCCGCAGTGGTCGACGAGGAGCTGCATGCCGTAGCAGATCCCGAACACGGGGAGCTCGCGCTCGAGTGCGCCGGCGAGCAGGCGGCGGTCGCAGGCGAGCTGGCGCGCCGGCACGAGATCGAAGTGCAGCTCCGGCGGGTAGGCGCGCGGCGGCGCGAAGTCGCCTCCACCGGGGATCAGCAGCCCGTCGAGATGCTCGAGCTGCTCCTCGGGCTTCTCGCAGAGTGGCAGGTAGACTGCAGCGCCGCCGCAGCTCTCCACGCAAGCGGCGTAGGCTGCGTCGATGTAGTGATAGGGACGACCCGGTCGCCAGCGCTCCGCGTCATCCAGGCAGGGCGGAATGCCGATGAGCGATCGCATCGGAGCGGGAGTATATCGGCGTCCCCCCGGAAGGAGACGAGCGCATGGCGCGGGTCCTGATCGCCGGCTGCGGATACGTGGGCACCGAGCTCGGACTGCGGCTCGCCTCGGAGCGGCACGCGGTATGGGGCCTGCGGCGCAAGACCTCGGGCCTGCCCGAGCCGATCCAGCCGCTGGAGGCAGACCTCTCGGTGGCGAGCAGCCTCGCGGGGATCCCTGCGGACCTCGACTTCGTGGTCTATTCCGTCGCGCCCGCGGGCTCCGATGATCTGCTCTACAAGGCGGCGCTGGTCGACGGTCTCCGGAATCTGCTCGGCGCGCTGCGCGAGCGCAGCGCGCACCCGTCGCGCGTGGTGCTCGTCTCGACGACCGCCGTCTACGGACAGCAGGGCGGCGAGTGGGTCGACGAGGACACCCCCGAGCAGCCCGCCGATTTTCGCGGCGAGCGCGCGCTCGAGGGGGAGCGCCTGCTGCGCGAGAGCAGCCATCCCTGCAGCATCGTGCGCTTTGGCGGGATCTACGGGCCGCGGCGCACGGGTCTGCTCGAGCGCGTGCGCACGGGCCGCGCGGTCTACCGCGAGGACCCGCCCCACTACACCAACCGCATCCATCTCGCCGACTGCGTCGGCGTGCTGCGCCACGTCCTCGCGCTGCCGGATCCCGCGAGCCTGTATCTCGGCGTCGACTGCGAGCCCGTGGAGGAACGCACCGTGATGACCTGGCTCGCGGGCGCGATGGGCGCTCCGCCGCCGCGCGCCGCGGCCTCGGGAGAGCAGGGCCGCGCGCCGAGCGGCAACAAGCGCTGTCGCAACGAGCGGCTGATCGCCTCGGGCTATGCTTTCGTCTACCCGAGCTTCCGCGAGGGGTATCGAGCCCTGATCGAAAGCTTGACCTGATCCCGCTTCCGAGGGCTCGTGCCGAAGCCGCCCGCCAGCGCCGCGAACCTGAAGCGCCTGCCCGGCTCGGTGTACTCGCCGCTGCGCTCGAGCGGGGAGGGCGTGCCGCCGAGCCTGTGCCCGCTGCACGTCGGCGACACCTGGCTGCTGCCGCCTCCCGGCGCGCGCATGGAAGACCTGCGGACGCAGGATCACGCCGGCTTGAACCGCTACACCGAGACGCGCGGGGAGCCGGAGCTGATCGATGCGCTCGTCGAGAAGCTGCGCGCCCGCAACGGCTTCGCGGCCGAGCGCGAGTCGCTGCTCGTGACCGCGGGCGCGACCGCCGGCCTCGGCTGCGCGCTGGCCGGCGTCGCGGATCCCGGCGACGAAGTCCTGATCCTGGCTCCCTTCTGGCCGCTGATCCGCGGGATCGCGCAGGCGCTCGGCGCCACGCCCGTGGAGGTCCCCTTCTTCGATCGCGTCGCGTCCCGGGACGAGGCCCTTGCGGCGATCCGCGAGCGCCTGACGCCGCGCAGTGTCGCGCTGTATCTCTCCTCGCCCTCGAACCCCTCCGGCCGCGTGCTGCCTCGCGCGTGGCTCGAGGCGCTCGCCGAACTCGCGCGCAGCGAGAACCTGTGGCTGCTCTCGGACGAGGTCTACGAGGACTACGTCTACCGCGGCGAGCACGTGTCGCTGCTCTCGCTCGCGCCCGAGCGCAGCATCGCTTGCTTCTCGTTCTCGAAGGCCTACGGCATGGCGGGCAACCGCATCGGCTATCTGGCGGGGCCGCCGCAGCAGGTCGCGCTCGCGCACCGCTTCGGGACGCATACCTACTACTGCGCACCGGCACCGAGCCAGCGCGCGGCGCTGCAGGTGCTGCGGCACGGAGCGGGCTGGGTGGACGAGGCGCGCAGGCTCTACGCGGAGGTCGGAAGCGAGGCGGCGCGCAGGCTCGGTCTGGCCGAGCCCGAGGGCTCGACCTTCCTGTTCCTCGACGTCGCGCAGGCACTCGACTCGCGCGGGCTCTTCGGCTTCCTCGAGGACTGTGCGGCCGACGGCGTGGCGCTCGCGCCCGGCTCCTCGAGCGGCAGCGCCTACGAGAGCTGGGTGCGCCTCTGCTACACGTCGGCACCGCCCGAGCAGGTGTTGTCTGCGGTGTCGGTCGTGGCCAAGCGCCTGGCGCGCTGAGGCGGTCGATGCGCGACGCGAGGCACGCGCGCGAGCTGTCGCGGGAGTATCGCGTCGCGAGCGGCCGGGGCTTTCGCCTCGCGGACTTCGACCCGGACGACACGGGGCAGCTCGAATCGGAGGACGCGGAGCGCGCGCGGGAGCTGCTCCGGGACGGGACCGAGCTCCTGAGCGAGCTACAGGATCGCCTCTACGCGCAGGACCGCTGGGGCGTGCTCTTGATCTTCCAGGCGCTCGATGCGGCCGGCAAGGACGGCACGATCAAGCACGTGATGTCGGGCGTGAACCCGCAGGGCTGCCAGGTCTTCTCCTTCAAGGCCCCCACGCCCGAGGAGCTCGACCACGACTACCTCTGGCGCTGCGTGCGCTGTCTGCCGGAGCGCGGGCGCATCGGGATCTTCAACCGCTCCTACTACGAGGACGTGCTCGTGCCGCGCGTCGTGCCCGAGGTGCTCGCGAAGCAGAAGCTGCCGCGGCAGCTCGTGACGAAGCGCATCTGGAAGGAGCGCTTCTCGGACATCCGCGGCTTCGAGCGCATGCTCGCGCGCAACGGCTTCGCGATCCGGAAGTTCTTCCTGCACGTGTCGAAGCGCGAGCAGAAGCAGCGCTTCCTCGCGCGCCTCGAGGAGCCGGAGAAGCACTGGAAGTTCTCCCCGGCCGACGTCGCGATGCGCAAGCACTGGAGGGCCTACCAGCGCGCCTACGCGGACGCGATCCGCGAGACCGCGACGCCCCACGCGCCCTGGTACGTCGTGCCGGCGGACCACAAGTGGTACACCCGGCTCGTGGTCGCGGCGGCGATCGTCGACGCGCTCTCGGAGCTCGAGCTGTCCTACCCGAAGCTCGAGAAGGCCGCGCGCCGCGAGCTCGCGGTCGCGCGCCGCGCGCTCCTCGCCGAGTGACTCCCGGGCGGATTCCGGTCTGCGCGGCGACCCGGATCGGCCCCGCCAGGAAGGGGGGGCGCGCAGGCCCTGTGGGGCTGCTACGGTCCGGGCGTCGGGATGCCGATGACCTGCGTGCATCCCCCGAAGGCCTACTCCGATCCGATGGCTGCCTGGCAGATCTGCCGCACGCCGATCGTTCCGTAGAAAGCCTGAACTGGACGGAGCCGCGCCCGGCAGCGTGCCGAGCGAGGGCTGCGTCCAGCCACACGAGTGGCGCGCGCTCCGGCCGGGTCGGCCGGCGCGGCGCAGCCCCTTGCGGCCCCGAGCGGCCGCTCACAGAGAAGAAGAAACACTTGATCCGATTCGATGAACTCTCGCTCCATCAGAGCCTGCTCGCGGCGACGCGAGCCGCGGGCTACACGGAGCCCACACCGATCCAGGCCGAGGCGATTCCGCCGATCCTCGCCGGTCGCGACGTCCTCGGCTGCGCACAGACCGGAACCGGAAAGACCGCGGCCTTCGTGCTGCCTCTCGCCCAGCGCCTCGCAGCGCTGCGCCCGCAGCGCACGCCGCGCCCGATCCGCGCGCTCGTGCTGTCTCCCACCCGCGAGCTCGCGACGCAGATCTGCGAAGCGGTCGGAAGCTTCGGAGGCGCGCTCGGCCTGACCGGAACCGCCGTGTACGGCGGAGTGCCCGAGGGCGCCCAGCGCCGCGCGCTGCGGCAGGGCGTCGACGTCCTGGTTGCGACTCCCGGCCGTCTCGAAGACCTGATGCAGAGCGGCGCGGTCGATCTGCGCGCGGTCGAGATCGCGGTGCTCGACGAGGCCGACCGCATGCTCGATTCGGGCTTCCTCGCGGCCGTGCGCCGCATCCTCGGGCGCACGCCGAAGGGCCGCCAGACGCTGCTCTTCTCGGCGACGATGCCCGCGGAGATCCGCAGCCTCGCGCGCGCCGTGCAGCGCGACGCCTTCGAGATCCGGGTGGCTCCGGTCGCGACGCCGGCCGAGAAGGTCGAGCAGGAGGTGCTCTTCGTCGCGCGCGCCGACAAGCGCGCGCTGCTCGCACACCTGCTCTCCGACCCCTCGGTCACGCGCGCGCTCGTCTTCACGCGCACCAAGCGCGGCGCAGACCGCGTCGCGCGGGATCTCGCGCGCGCCGAGCGCGTGGAGGCGATCCACGGCAACCGCTCGCAGTCGCAGCGCGAACGCGCGCTCGCGTCCTTCCGGCGGGGCACCACGCGCGTGCTCGTCGCGACCGATCTCGCGGCGCGCGGGATCGACGTCGACGGGATCTCGCACGTGATCAACTACGAGCTGCCCGACGACTGCGAGAGCTACGTGCACCGGATCGGCCGCACGGGGCGCGCGGCCGCCTCGGGCATCGCGCTGACCCTCTGCGACAGCGGCGAGCGGGACCAGCTGCGGCGGATCGAGCGGCTGATCCGCGCGGCGATTCCGGTGCGCCAGGCGCACCCCTTCGCGCAGTCCGCGCCGGCGGGAGTGCCCGCGAGCCGCGCAGCGCTGCGCAGCGGAGCCCGCGGCAGGCCGGCGCGCTCGACGCGCAGGTCGCGGCCGCGCTACGGCGCGGCGCGAGCGTCGTCGTAGCAGATCGCGGCGCCGGATCGCGCATGGGGCCGTGCTCGGGAGGCTGCCCGGGTCTCCATGCGCGACGGGCCGCGACCTCGAGGTCGGCGGGCGCGGCCCCTCAGGCCTCGTCGCCGCGAGCGGCAGCCGCTTCGAGCGGGTAGCCCGCGAGCACGAGCAGCGACGGCATCACCCCGAGTCCCAGGGCCAGGCTCGTGCCGAGCGCCAGTGCGCTCGCCGCTGCGAGCGAGCGGAGCGTCTGGAGCTCCGAGAGCGCGAGCGGTGCGGCACCCGCGCAGAGCGCGAGTCCCGAGAAGAGGAGCGGCCGGCCGATGCGCGCGTAGCTCTCGCGCAGGCCGGGACCGCGCTCGATCCGTGCGAAGACCTGGCAGCTCGCGGCTGCGCCGAGGCCGAGCGCGATGCAGCCGCCGAGGCTCGTCCCGGGCGAGAGCGGGATCCCGGCCCAGCCGAGCGCGCTGCCCCAGAGGAGTACGGGGAGCGCGCTCGAGAGCAGCGCGAGCGGCGCGAGGCGCAGCGAGCGGAGCGCGAGCGCCAGGGCGAGTCCGACTGCGGCGAGCGCCCAGCCGAGGCCGCGCGCCATGCCCGCTGCGATCTCGTGCGCGGCCCTGGCCGACAGCTGGGCCTCGCCGTACACCTCGACGCGCGTCTCGCCCGCGAGTAGCCCGGCCCTGAAGAGCAGGCGCTCCCGCAGATCCAGGATCGCGGCGCTCGAGAGAGTCGCGAGCCGCAGCACGAGGCGCAGGCCCGAGCGGTCGGCGTCGAGCAGGTTGCGCAGATCCCCGATGTCGCCGCCCGCGGCGTAGTGCTGCAGATAGCGCGCGGCGAGCGCACCACTCGGCGGGATCTCGCGCGGGCTCTCCTCCGGACGCAGCGCCGCATCGATCAGCCAGAGGTAGTCGAGCAGGGAGCTCGTGCCCTCGACCAGCGGAGTCGAGCGGGCCTCGCGGATCAGCGCTCGGGCGAGCTCGAGCGCGTCGGGCTCGAGCGCGCCACCAGGACGCCCGGTCTCGATCGCGACGTTCAGGACGCGACTCCCGTAGAGCTCGCGCGCGACGAGGTGTGCGCTCTGGACGTGGGCGCTCTGCGGGTGGAAGAGGTCGAGCAGATCGCTCTCGACCCGCAGGCGCAAGAGGCCCGGGAGCGACGCAGCGAGCGCGAGCGCCGCGAGCGCGCAGGTGAGCCGGGGGCGCCGCGCGAAGCGGATGCCACAGGAGCCTGCGCGCTGCATCCAGGCCGGAAGCGCGAGCTCGCGCGAGCGGAGCCGGTCGAGCAGGGCCGGCAACAGGAGCAGCGCGGCGGCGACTGCCGCGGCGATCCCGATCGCGAGCGCGGTGCCGAGATCGGACACCGGACCGGCTCCCGAGGAACGCAGCGAGAGGAAGCCGGCGCCGAGCGAGGCGCCCGCGATCACGACCGGCGCGCAGATCCGCTCGATCCACGCGAGCGCCGGGCGCTCCGCGCCGGCGCCGCCCTCGAAGAGCCCGAGCGCATGCACGCCCGCGAGCGCGACCGGCGCGCCGAGGATCAGCGGCGAGAACGCGGTCACGCGCGTGAGCGGCGTGTCCGAGAGCACGAGCCAGGCCAGCAGGATCGACACCGAGAAGCCCACGAGCGCCGCGACCGCGACGAGCGCGATCCAGCGGCGCGTCGCGAGCGCGGCGAGGGCGACCACGAGCGCGAGCGCGAGGGACGCCTGCCGGGCGAGGTCGAGGCGCAGCAGGCGGTCGACCTGCCGCTCGCTCTCGGGCGGGCCGACGACGTGGACGGGCCAGCGCAGCGCCTCCGCGGCGAGCGCGCGCTGCACGGCCTCGACGACGCGCTTCGAGCGCCCCGGCTGCGCGGGATCCGGTGGGGCCTCGAGGATCCGGATCGCGAACACGTCGAGCGCTGGCGAGACGAGCTGTCGGTGGTAGAGGCGGTGTCCGAACACGCGATCCCAGAGTGCCTCGAGGCCGCTGTTCTGCGCGTAGGCGAGGCGCTCCCGATCCAGGAAGGGCGAGGCGTCCAGTGTGCCGTCGCGCAGGCGGACGTCCTCGACCGTGCTGAGGTCGACCACCTCCTCGACGCCCTCGATCTCGCGGATCCGGTCCGAGACGCGCGCGAGTCCGCGCAGATCGTCGGTCGTGAAGGGGTGGCCGAGATCGAAGGCGACGAGCAGGGTCCCGTCGCCCCCGAAGCGCCGCTCGAGCTCCGAGCTGCGCAGGAGCTCGGGATCGCCCGCGCCGAGCAGGCTCACGCTGCGCGCGTCGACCCGCAGCCGCAGCGCCGCGATCCCGGCGAAGAGCTCGAGCGCCGCGAACGCGACCAGGACGCTGCCCGCGTGCTCGCGGACCAGGCCTTGGAGCAGCCGGATCAGCCACTGCACCCGAGGTGATCTCCCGTGGAGGCGCGCAGCGTACTCGAAGCCGGCCGCGAGCCGGGCGAGGGGGCCCTCGCGGCGCCGCGGAGCCCTCGGGCTCTACGCGTGGTAGCGCAGCACCTGGAAGAAGGCCTTGCGCCGCTCGGGCGAATACACGAGCAGCAGCAGGAACATCGCGACGTAGAGATAGGCGAAGGCCTGCCGGACCGCGGCGTCCGGGAAGTAGAGCTGGACCGAGAAGGCGGCCGCGAGCAGGACGGCCTCGAGCCGGGAGAAGTCGAGGTCGATCACGAGCAGCGCCGCGAGCAGCGACTGCGCCGAGGTGAGCAGCAGCTCCTCGGTCTGGCGCGCGTCGAGCGGCAGCCCGACCCAGGCACCCGACGCGACGGCGTAGGCGATCGGCAGGGCGCCCACGAGCAGCGTCCACTGGTTGACCTTCGACGAGATCAGCGCCCCGATGCCGACGTCCCCACGCATGCGCCAGGCGAACATCAGCGCGATCAGGAATTCCGGCGACTCCGAGGCGAGCGGCGCGACCCACTGCACGAGCAGGAACTCGTCGATCTGGAGGCCGTGACCGAGCTCGACCAGGCTCTCGGCGAAGGGCTCGGCGGAGAGGAAGATCGCGACGGTCGCATACACGAGCAGGCCGATCGCGGCCCCGCGCCGACCCCTGTTCGTCGTGCGCGCCTCGATCCATGCCGCCGGGCCGACCATCGCGACCTCTTCGCGGTGCCCCTTCGAAGCCTCGAATGCGTACCAGAAGAAGAGCACGAGCAGCACCGCGGCGTCGACGAGGTTCAGCGAACCCTTGATCGGGATCGTGAAGGAGTAGAGCGTCGCGTAGATCAGGAAGCGCATCTCGAGGTTGTGATGCGCGGGGATCAGGAGCGCCGGAGTGTGCGCGCGCCAGCACGCGAGCAGCACGACGGACGACCATCCGAAGCCGATCAGGAGCCGGTTTGCGCCCGTCATGTTCGCGACGGCGTAGTGCGCGTACTGCGGGTCCTCGGCCGCCTTGATCGCGAAGGTGAGGTCGACTGCGTACTCGGGCAGCACGCTCACGAGCGCGAGCACGAGCAGCGCCATCGACTGGGGAATGTCGCGCTCGGCGAGCTCCACCGACCACGAGAGCAGGAAGGCCGAGCCGACGATCGCGAGACCGGTGACGAGCGCGACGCTGCCGTGGCCGAGCGCAGCGGGATCCGCGAGCAGCCAGGGCAGCGGAAGGGCGAGCGCAAGACCCAGCCACGCGAGGACGCGGAAGCTCGATGCGGGAGCGGGCGCGCTCATCCGGGGCGGCAAGATCGCGGTGCCGGGAGTCCGCGTCAATGGGCGAAGGCGCCGCGCGCCGCTCCGCTACAGCCTCCCCTCGCGCAGGATCGGAAGGCGGCCGCCGAGTCCCTCGGGCTCGCGCGGAGTGAACACGACCGGCATCTCCTCGATGCCGACGATGAAGTTCGAGTTGCGCCGCGGCAGTGCCCGTGGCGACGCGAGCTCGATGTCCGGCAGCCGCCGCAGGAGCTCCTCGAACATCACGCGCAGCTCGAGGCGCGCGAGCGACGCGCCGAGGCAGAAGTGCGGACCGTTGCCGCCGAACGCGACGTGGCGGTTCGGATTGCGCGCGGTGTCGAGCTCGTGCGGGCGCTCGAAGGCGGCTGCGTCGCGGTTCGCGCAGGCGTAGAGCAGCAGCACCGGGGAGCCCTTCGGGATCGTCTCGCCGCGGATCGCGACGTCCTGCGTCGTCGTGCGCGCCATATTGTGGATCGGCGAGACCCAGCGCAGGAGCTCCTCGACCGCGAGCGGGATCGCCGCCGGCTCGCGCACGAGGCGCGCGCGCTCGGCCGGGTTCTGGATCAGCGCCTCCATGCCGCCCGTGATCACGTGGCGCGTGGTCTCGTCGCCGCCGATCAGGATCAGCATGCTCTCGTGGATCACCCCGAGCGCATCGAGGCGCTCGCCGTCGACCTCCGCGTGCACGAGGATGCTCATGAGGTCGTCGCGCGGCCGGGCCCTGCGATCGGCCACGACGCGCATGCAGTAGGCCGCGTATTCCTCGGAGGCGCGCTTCGAGCGCGCCTCCATCGCGGCGTCGAAGCGGCTCGTCGTGAGCACGAGCAGGTCGTCGCTCCAGCGCAGCAGCTGGTCGCGGTCCTCGGGCTCGATCCCGAGCATGTCGCCGATCATGACCATCGGCAGCGGCGCGGCGAGGTCCCGCACGAAATCGCAGCGGCCGAGCGGCGCGACGCGGTCGATCAGCTCGGTGCAGATCTGGCGGATCTTCGCCTCGTGCGCGGCGACCCGCCGCAGCGTGAAGCCGCGGTTGACGAGGTTGCGCCGCCGCCTGTGCTTCGGGTCGTCCATGTTGATCATGCTCGGGACGATCGGATCCTGCATGTGCGGGCGCATGCCGCGCCCGTTGCAGAAGAGCTCCGGCTGGCGCGACGCGCGGGACACGTCCTCGTAGCGCGCGAGTGCCCAGGTGTCGCTCTTCGCGTCGCAGTAGACGGGCGCGTGCTCGCGCATCCAGTCGTAATGTCGGTGGACGTCGCCTGCGTAGAAGTGACCGTCGAGCAGGTCGATCCCGGGATGCTGGGGATGCTTCGGCATGTCCGGATCCTAGCCGGAGTCGGGGCCGCGCCGCGCGGCAGCGACGCGCTTGACCCGGCTCGCGCCGCCGGCCTATCGTCGGGCTCCCGCAGGCGCGAAGGGACCCGATGGCAGAGCTCGAGATCTCCTGCGGCGTGCCGCCGCAGCGCGGCATCGTCGAGATCGCGCGCGCGGCCGAGGAGCTCGGCTACGCGCGCCTCTACGCCTACGACTCGCCGGCGCTCTACGGCGACCTCTGGATTGCGCTCGCGCGCGTCGCGCTCGGCACCTCGCGGATCGGCATCGGCAGCGCGGTCGCGGTGCCGAGCCTGCGGCACCCGATGGTGACGGCGTCGGCGATCGCGACGCTCGAGGAGCTCGCGCCGGGCCGCCTCGTCTGCGCCTTCGGCAGCGGCTACACCGCGCGGCGCGCGATGGGTCAGAAGGCGATCGGCTGGAAGGCGATGCAGCGCCATCTCGAGCAGCTGCGCGGACTGCTGCGCGGCGAGGTCGTGCAGATCGACGGCGCGGCCTGCCAGATGATCCACATGCCGGGCTTCGCGCCGCGCCGGCCGATCGAGGTTCCGCTCCTGGTCGCGCCGATGGGGCCGAAGGGTCTGGCCGTCGCGCGCGCGCTCGGCCTCGGCGTGATGCTCGCGGGCGAGCCGGTGCCGGGCTTCCCGCACTGCGCGCTCCTGACCTCGGGCACCGTCCTCGACGCGGGCGAGGACCACACCAGCCCGCGCGTGCGCGAGGCGGCCGGCCCCTGGTTCAAGTCGATCTACCACGCGACCTGGGAGTTCTCGCCCGGCGCCGTGGACTCGCTGCCGGGCGGCGCCGAGTGGCGGCGGCGCATCGAGAGCGAGCGCAGCGAAGGCGAGCGCCACCTCGCCGTGCACGAGGGACACGTCGAGGCGATCCCCGAGCGCGAGCGCTTCCTGCTCGACGCCGCGGGTCCGCTGCTCACGCAGAGCGGCTGGACCGGAGACGAGGCTGCCGTCCGCGCGAAGGTCGAGCGCGCCGCGGCCGCCGGCGCGAACGAGATCGTCTACATGCCCGCCGGCCCCGACATCCCGCGCGAGCTGCGCGCCTTCGCGCGCGCGGCGAAGCGCTAGGGCGGCAGGTCCCGGAGCGCGCGCCCATGCGGATCGAGTACGCGGGAAGCGTCCACGACCAGCGGGAGATCGACGCCGTCGTCGAGGTGCTGAAGGGCGGCCCGAGCGCACTGCGCATCGGCAAGCGCACGGCGGAGATGGAGCGCCGGGTCGCGGAGCTCTTCGGCAAGCGCCGCGGGATCATGTGCAACTCGGGCTCCTCGGCGCTCTACCTCGCGATCGAGCTGCTCGAGCTCGAGCCCGGCGACGAGATCCTGACCTCGCCGCTCACCTTCTCGACCGACCTCGCGCCGATGATCCGCAGCCGCATCGTGCCGGTCTTCGTCGACGTGACGCCCGACAGCTACCAGATCGACGTCGAGAAGATCGAGCGCAACCTCGGCCCGCGCACGGCGGCGATCCTCGTCCCGAACCTCACCGGCAACTGCCCCGACTGGGACGCGATCCGGGAGATCGCCGACCGCCGGGGCCTGCGCGTGATCGAGGACAGCTGCGACTGCCTCGGCGCCACGCAGAAGGGCACGCCGACCGGCACGCGCAGCGACATCAGCGTCACGAGCTTCGCGCTCTCGCACATCATCACGGCGGGCGGCACCGGCGGCATGGTCCTGCTCGACGACCCCGCGCTGGCCGACCGCTGCCTGCTGCTGCGCCGCTGGGGCCGCCGCAGCGAGCTGCAGTTCTTCGGCTCGCAGAAGGGCAAGGGGCGCTTCTTCTCGGAGCTCGACGGCCTCGAGTACGACGACCTCTTCATCTTCGACGAGCTCGGCTGGAACTTCGAGCCCTCCGAGATGTCGGCCGCGTTCGGCGTCGTGCAGCTGCAGAAGCTCCCGCGGAACCTCGCGCGCCGCAAGCGCAACTTCGAGCGGCTGAGCGAGCGCGTGGCGAGGCACCCCGGCTGCTTCACGCCGCCGCGCACGACGCCCGGCATCGACACCGCCTGGCACATGTACCCGATCCTGATCCGCCCCGAGTCCGGAATCCGGCGCAGCGAGCTGCAGCAGTACATGGAGGGCCACGGCGTCGACACGCGCATGGTCTGGACCGGCAACGCGGTGCGCCAGCCGGCCTTCCGCGGCAGGCCGATGCGGGTCGACCCGGAGGGCCTGCCCAACGCCGACCGCGTGATGGAGTGGGGCCTGATCCTGCCGATGAACCACGCGCTCGGCGATCGCGAGATGGACTACATCGGGGACCTGCTCGACGCCTTCGCCGAGGAGCACGCGCGGCCGGCGCGCTAGCGGGAGTCGCGCCCGGCGAAGCGCAGCGCCGCTGCACCCGCGCTGCCGCCCGGCTGCGCTCGCTTGCAGTTGCGTCGCCGCTTCGCTCAAGATGCCCGCATGAGCTCGGCTGCTCCCCAGCGTCCGCCCTGGCTCTTCGGGCCGCGCTCCGATCTGCTGATCGGCTGCGGACTGCTCTACGCGCTCGCCTTCGCGCTCAGCCTGAGCTACGGCCGCCAGATCCGCAGCGCACAGCCCGAGCTCGTGGCTCAGCTCGTGGGCCTCCTGATCGGAACGCCGCACTACGGCGCGACGCTGCTCAGGGTCTACGAAGAGCGCGGCGAGCGGCGCCGCTATGCGGTCTTCACGCTCTGGGCGACGCTCGCGGTGCTCGCGGTCTTCGCCGCGGGACTCTGGGTCGTGGCGATCGGCAGCTTTCTCTTCACGCTCTACCTGAGCTGGAGCCCGTGGCACTACTCCGGCCAGAACTACGGGCTCGCGGTGATGTTCCTGCGGCGCAGCGGCTTCGAGCTCGAGGCCAGGGCGAAGCGCTGGCTCTACCTCTCCTACCTGTTCTCCTTCCTGCTGGTGCTGACGGGCATCCACCGCGCGGTCCCGGGAGCGGAAGCCGCTTCGGCGGGCTATGCGCCGAGCAGTGCCCAGTTCCAGCCGCTCGGAATCCCGGCCGCGGATGCGACCGTGCTCGGCGGCTGCTTCCTCGCCCTGAGCCTCTTCTTCCTCGTGCGCGCGGGCATCGCGCTGCGCCGCGCGCCGCGGCGCGCGCTGCTCGCCGCCGGACTGCTCTCGCTCTCCCAGCTGCTCTGGTTCTCGCTGCCCTTCGGCGTCCACGTGCTCGCCCTCGTCACGGATCTCGATCCCCTCGATTTCCGCTTCCGCCCGCACTACTTCGTCTGGATCGGCGCCGCGCACAGCGCGCAGTACCTCTGGGTGACCGCCTACTTCGCGCGCCAGTCGGGCCCCTGGCCGGGTCAGCTCGGGAACTACGGGCGCGTCCTGCTCGCGGGCTCGGCCGCCTTCGCGGTCCCGACCCTGCTCTTCGGAACTCGCGCATTCGGCCCGATCGCCTTCGACCGCGGGCTCGCGAACATCGTCGAGGCGGCCGTGAACGTGCACCACTTCATCCTCGACGGCGCGATCTGGAAGCTGCGCGGCCGGATCGCCGAGATCCTGGTCCGGCGGAAGGCGGACGTCGCCGACGCCGGCTTGCGCCCGCGCAGCGCTGCGCTGCGGCGCCTGGTCTGGGGAGTCTGCGCGGCCGCGCTCGCCGCGAGCCTGTTCGGGACCGCCGGCAACGCGCTCCTGACCTTGGATGCGCGCTCGGGGCGCTTCGGGCGCGCCGCGCTGCTGGCCGATGCGCTCGCCTGGCTCGGGAGGGATCGCGTCGGCGTGCGCGCGGCCTTCGCGCAGCTGCTGCTGCAGGCGCAGCGCTTCGACGAGGCGCGCGCGCAGCTGCTGCAGGCCGAGGCGCTCGAGCCCTCCGCCGCGCTGCGCCAGCTGATCGGGGTCTGCTACGAGCGCCAGGGCGAGTACCGGCTCGCCGCGGAAGCCTATGGGGCGGCTGCGGAGATGGGCGGAATCGCGCCGGCCGGACGCGCGGTGGCGCTGCGCAAGGCCGGCCTGAGCTGGCTCGCAGCGGGCGCGCCCCACGAGGCGATCGGCCTGTTCGAGCGCGCGCGGGCCGCGGATCCCGCGACCGCGCAGGAGACCGAGGCGCTGATCGCGCGCGCGCAGCAGGCGCTCGCGGCTGCGCGCGCGCGCAGCTTCGAGCGCCGCTGAGCCGGCTTTGGCGGGCTATTCGACGAGCACGTTGGGACGCGGCAGTCCCTGCGCCTGGCACGCCGCGTAGTAGAACTCGAGCGTGATGCGCCCGTTGGCCTCGGACTCGACCTTGCCGTTCGCGTCGAGATTCAGGTTCGAGCCGTACATGTGGAAGAACACGCGCGTCTCGTTCTCGACCGCCTGCAGCGTGTGGACCGAGCCGGCCGGCTCGTAGAGGAAGGAGCCCGCGCGGTTCACGTAGTCGTACTCCTTGTACTTCCAGGCGCCCTGATAGGTGTAGCCCCAGACGGGTCCCGTGTGGCGGTGGGTCTGCACCTCGTAGCCGGCCTGGAACACGTTCTCGACGACCCAGAGGCCTTCGCCGCGCTTCACCTGGAGCAGGCGCAGCTTGCTGCCGCCCCCGATCTCGACGAAGGGAAGGTCGTCGCGGCCGACGTGGATTGCGGTCATCTCGTGCGACATGGAGCCTCCGGTTGGGAAGTGGCGGAGGACCCGCGATGGACCCCGCGCTCGTCCGGAGTCTATGATCGGGCGCCGCCCGGCAGCAAGGGGCGGGAGTCCTTGCCAAAGCCGCAGGAGATCCAGTGAACCGCGAGAAGCTCGGAAGACTCTTCGACCTGACGGGCCGCGTCGCGATCGTGACCGGCGGGACCCGCGGCATCGGCCGCGCGATCGCCGAGGGCTTCGTCGCGGCGGGCGCGAAGGTCGTCGTCGCGAGCCGCAAGGTCGAGGCCTGCGCCGAGACCGAGGAGCACCTGTGCGCGCTGGGCGGCGAGGCGCTCGGCGTTCCGACCCACATGGGCGAGCTCCCGCCGCTGCGGGCGCTCGTCGCGAAGACGCTCGACCGCTTCGGCCGCCTCGACATCGTCGTGAACAACGCGGCCAACGCGCTGCGCCAGGACTTCGGCCGCTTCACGGCCGAGGCCTGGGAGAAATCCTATGCGGTGAACCTGCGCGGTCCGGTGTTCCTGGTGCAGGAGGCGCTGCCCCACCTCGAGAAGAGCCCCGCGGCCGCGATCCTGAACGTGATCTCGGCGGGCGCGTTCCTGTTCTCGCCCTTCCAGGCGATGTACGCGGGCGGCAAGGCCGCGCTCTACTCCTTCACGCGCTCGATGGCGGCCGACTTCGCGCCGCGCCGGATCCGCGTGAACGCGCTCGCGCCCGGCACGGTCGACACCGACATGGTCCGCAACAACACGCCCGAGATGCAGAAGGCGATGGCCGGAGCGGCCCTCCTGCGCCGCGCTGCGCACCCCGACGAGATGGTGGGCCCCGCGCTCTTCCTCTGCTCCGACGCGGGCAGCTTCGTGACGGGGCAGGTCGTGATCGCGGACGGCGGGCTCGTGCCGCACTGAGGGCACCTAGCGCCCGCGCGCGATCCGCTCCGGGTCGAGCAGCTCTTCGATCTCGCGCTCCGAGAGGTCGCCGAGCTCGCGCGCGAGCTCGCGGACCGGGCGGCCCTCGGCGCTCGCGCGCCGCGCGATCTCCGCCGCGCGCTCGTAGCCGATGCGCGGCGCGAGCGCGGTTGCGAGCATCGGATTGCGCTCGAGCCGCTGCTGCAGCTGCTCCGCGTTCACGCGCATCCCGCGGATCGCCTGCAGGCCGAGCGAGCGGCTCGCGCGCGCGAGCAGCCCGAGGCTCTGCAGCAGCGCGTGCGCGACGAGCGGCAGCATCGTGTGCAGCTGGAAGCTCGCCGACTGCCCCGCGAGCGCGATCGCGGCGTCGTTGCCGAGCACGAGCACGCAGGCCTGCGCCACGGCCTCGGGAATCACCGGGTTGACCTTGCCCGGCATGATGCTGCTGCCCGGCTGCAGCGCGGGCAGCTCGATCTCCGCGAGACCGGCGTTGGGCCCGCTGTTCATCCAGCGCAGGTCGTTCGCGATCTTCTGCAGGGAGAGCGCGGTCACGCGCAGCGCCCCCGAGAGCTCGACCGCGCCGTCCTGGCACGCGATGCTCGCGAAGGGGTTGCGGCTCGCGCGGAAGGGCAGGCCGGTGAGCTCGGCGGCGCGCGCCGCGAAGCGCGCCGCGAACTCCGGGTGCGCGTTCGCGCCGCTGCCGATCGCGGTGCCGCCCTGGGCGAGCTCGCAGAGGCGCGGCAGGCAGCCCTCGAGGCGCTCGCGGTCCCAGTCGAGCTGCTGGGCCCAGGCGCCGAGCTCGTCGCTCATGCGCATCGGCAGCGCGTCCATCAGATGCGTGCGACCCGTCTTGATCACGCCTTGGAGCGACTCCGCGCGCGCGAGGATCTCCGCGCGCAGCGCCTCGAGCGCGGGCAGCAGCTGGCCCGTGAGCTCGCGCGCCGCCGCGACGTGCAGCGCGGTCGGGATCGAGTCGTTGCTGCTCTGCCCGCGGTTCGCGTGGTCGTTCGGGTGCAGGGCGCGGCCGAGCCGATCGCTCGCGAGCTGCGCGATCACCTCGTTCGCGTTCATGTTCGTGCTGGTTCCGGAGCCGGTCTGGAGCACGTCGACGGGGAAGTGCGCGTCGTGCCGGCCCTCGGCCACCTCCTGCGCCGCGGCCGCGAGCGCCGCGGCGACCTCGGGCTCGAGCTCTCCGAGCGCGCCGTTCACCTCCGCGGCGACGCGCTTCACGAGGCCGAGCGCGTGCAGGAAGGGCGGCGGCATGCGCAGCCCGCTCAGCGAGAAGTTCGCGATCGCCCGCTGCGTCTGCGCGCCGTAGAGCGCGCCCTGCGGGACCTCGACCTCGCCGAGCGAGTCGTGCAGGGTCCGTGTGGCCATCGCGCGCCGAGGGTATCGGCGGCGCGCGCGGCGCGCCCGGCCGCGCGCGAGCCTCGCGGCGCGCGCCGCCCGGGGCAGCGCTCAGAACCAGTCGATCGGCTTCGAGACCTCCGCCGCGGCGATCGCGAGGCACTCGTCGGCGCTGCCCCACGCGAGCGAGCGCTCCTTCCCGCGCAGCGTGCTGAAGTAGAGGTCGTTCTCCTCGATCACGCCGTTCCCGCCGTGGATCTGGTGCGCGAGCATCAGCACCTCGGGGGCCGCGCGCGACGCGGACGCCTTCGCGAGCGCGACCTGCGCGTCGGTCGCCGTGCCCGCGTCGAGCGCCGAGAGCGCCTCGAAGGCGAGCAGGCGCGCGCTCGTGACGCGGGTCGCCATGTTCGCGGCGTGGTGGCGCACCGCCTGGAAGGACCCGATCGGGCGCCCGAACTGCTCGCGCACCTTCGCATAGCGCACGCTCGCGTCGAGGGCCTCGGCCATCGCGCCCGCACACTGGAGCGCGGCGAACGCGCGGCCCGTGCGGAGCAGCTGCGCGAGCGCCTCGCGGCCGCCGACGCGCAGCGCCGGAGCGCTCGCGTAGCGGACCGCGCAGACGGGGGTGCGCCCGATCGAGCGCAGGCGCTCGCACAGCACCTCCGGCTCGGTGCGCCGGACGAGGCACAGCACGGGCTCGCCGCGGCTGCGCGCGGACACGAGGTGGTGGCTCGCGCAGTCGCCGTAGTCGACGATCGCCTTCTCGCCGGTCAGCGCTCCGTCTGCGAAGACCAGCGAGATGCGCTCGGCCCGACCTCCGGCCTCGACGAGTGCGGGGACCGGGAGCGCCTCGCCCGCGAGCGCCGCGCGCACGAGCCCGGCGCCCACCTCGCCGCCGAAGTGCTGCAGCGCGAGGCCCGCCGCGACGACCTCGAGGATCGGCACGATCGCCGCGCGCCGCGCGAGCGCCTCGACGACGACGCCCGTGTCGACGAGCGAGCCTCCGCCCCCGCCGAGCGCCTCCGCAAAGGGCAGCCCGAGCCAGCCGCGCTCCGCGATCTCGCGCCAGAGCCGCTCGTCGTGCTCCCCGCTGCGCTCGAGCGCGCGGATCCGGTCGCTGGGGAGCTCGCGCGCGAGGTAGTCGCGCAGCGTGGTCTCGAGCAGCGTCTGGGTCCCGTCGAAGTCGAGGTTCATGCAGCGCCCGGGCGCCTAGCGCCCCCTGAGACCGAGTCCCGCGGCGGCGACGATGTCGCGCATCACCTCGTTGGTGCCGCCGCCGAAGCGGAAGATCGGCGAGAGCCGGAAGCTCCACTCGGCGCGACCGCCGAAGGGCGCGCGCGCGCCGGACTCGGCCGAGAGCGCGCCCTCGCGGCCGAGCAGGTCCATCGCGGCGTTCGCGAGCTCGCTGCGCAGCTCGGTGGCCGAGATCTTCGCCATCGAGGCCTCCGCGATCGGCGTCCTGCCGCAGGCGAGGATCCAGGCGTTGCGCAGCGCGAGCGCGCGGTGCTCGCGCAGGCGCAGCCAGAGCTCCGCGAGGCGCCTGCAGACGACCGGATCGGCGAGCTTCTCGGGCCGCCGCTCGCGCAGGTAGGCGACGAGCTCGTCGAAGAGCCGCGCGAGCCCTCCCGTCGCGGCGAGTCCGACCCGCTCGTGGTTGAGCGCGTGCAGGATGATCGGCCAGCCGCCGTTCACGGGGCCGACGAGGTTGGCGGCCGGCACGCGCACGTCGTCGTAGAAGGTCTCGCAGGTGTGCCCGCCGTACATCGTGCGCAGCGGGCGCACCCCGAGCCCCGGGGAGCCCGTCGGAACGATCAGCAGCGAGATGCCCGCGTGCTTCGCGGCGTCGGGATCCGTGCGCACCGCGAGCCAGATGTGGGTCGCGACGTCGGCGAGCGAAGTCCAGATCTTCTGCCCGCGGACGACCCACTCGTCGCCGACGCGCACCGCGCGCGTGCGCAGCGAGGCGAGATCGGTGCCGGCGTTCGGCTCGCTGTAGCCGAGCGCGAAGACGAGCTCGCCCCGGTAGATCCCGGGCAGGTACTCGCGCTTCTGCGCCTCGCTGCCGTAGGCCGCGAGCGTCGGCGCGATCGAGGTGAAGCTCAGGTTGCCGTAGGGCATGCCCCAGTACTCCATCTCCTCGACGAAGAGATAGTGGTAGAGCAGGCTGCGCCCGCCGCCGCCGACCTCCACGGGCCAGCACATGCGCATCCAGCCGCGCGCGTCGAGCTCGCGGTGGAAGGCGCGGATGCGCGGGCCGGGCGCGCCGTAGCGCTCGGCGTACTCCTGCAGGAGCTCCGGGGTGCGCGCGGAGCGGATGAACTCGCGCAGCTCCGAGCGGAAGGCCTCGTACTCGGGCTCCCAGCGGAAGTCCATGCCCGCGGCTCCCGTCAGCGCGCGCCCGGGCCCGCGCGCGCGGAGCCACGAGGCTGCGTCCGGGCCGGCATGCCGGGTTACGATGCACGAGGCCCCTTCCCGAGACAAGCGCGATTCGAGGAGTGAGCCATGGAGCTCGTGATCAGCTACGACATGCGCGCACCGGAGTTCGGCGCGCCCGCGCGCGAGCTCTACGCGGCTGCGCTCGATCAGGCGCACTGGGCCGACGAGCTCGGCTTCGACAGCGTCGGTCTCGGCGAGCACCACGGCTCGCCCGACGGCTACAACCCGTCTCCGCTGATCCTCGCCTGCGCGATGGGAGGTCGCACGCGCCGGATCCGCTTCCGCACCTCGGTGCTGCTCGCGCCGCTCTACGACCCGATCAAGCTCGCGGAGGACGTCGCGGTCGCGCAGCTCGCGACCGGCGGGCGGCTCCTGCTCGGCATCGGCGGCGGCTACCGCCCCTCCGAGTTCGAGGGCTTCGGGCGCAGGCTCGAAGACCGCTGGCGCGCGATCGGCGAGACGATCGAGCTCCTGCGCCTCGCCTTCCGCGGCGAGCCCTTCCTCTGGCAGGGCCGCCGCTGCCGGGTCACGCCGGTGCCCGACCCGCCGCCCCCGATCCTGCTCGGCGGCGGCACGCCGGCCGCGGCGCGGCGCGCCGCGCGCATCGCGGACGGCTGGTTTCCGCCGCTCGAGCCGAAGCTCTGGACCCCCTATCGCGACGAATGCCTCGCGCTCGGCAAGCCGGATCCCGGCGAGTACCCGCGCCAGGGCCCGATCTTCCTCTGGATCTCGCAGGACCCCGACCGCGATTGGGAGCGCATCCTGCCCCATGCGCTGCACCAGCTGCGCTCCTACAGCGAGTGGACGATCGAAGCCTACGGGCGCCCCTCGGGTCCCTATGCGAAGCAGATGACGCCCGAGACGCTGCGCCAGAGCCCCGCCTATCAGGTGCTGACGCCCGAGGCCGCGCTCGCGCTCGCCGAGCGGCTCGGACCGAACAGCGTCCTGTACCTGAACCCGCTGCTCGCGGGAATCGATCCGGCCCTCTCGTGGCGCATGCTGCGGCTCTACGAGCGCGCGGTGCATCCCCATCTGAAGCGCTAGCGCGCCGACCGGCCCGGAGCTCCGCATGCCCCTCGATCAGCGCGATCTCGTCCTGTGCTCCGGCACCGCGCAGCGCGTGCCGCTGCTCGAGCGCCTCGCGCCCGCGCGCGCGGCGGGCTTCGCGGCGGTCTCGATCCAGCCCGGCGAGTACTGGCAGCTGCGCGCCGCGGGCACGAGCGACGCGGAGCTGCGCCAGCGCGTCGCGGATGCCGGTCTCTCGATCGCCGAGTTCGACGCGATCACGACCTGGCTGCCGGGCCACGCGCCGCCGGCCTCCCTCGGCGCCGGCGCGCAGCGCGCGCTGCGGGAGTTCACGCCGCAGCGCCTGATTCCGATCGCCGCGTCGATCGGGGCGCGCTCGCTCACGGTCGTCGAGTTCTACGGCGCGCGGGTCGAGCTCGACGCCGCCGCCGAGGCCTTCGCGGCGGTCTGCGACCTCGCGGCCGCACAGGGGCTGCTCGTGCACCTCGAGTTCCTGCCCTGGGCCGGGATTCCGGATCTGCGCAGCGGCTGGGAGGTCGTGCGCCGCGCGGGCCGCGCGAACGGCGGCCTGCTCGTCGACAGCTGGCACTTCTTCCGCAGCGGATCGACGCTCGAGGCGCTGCGCGGGATTCCGGGCGATCGCGTGCTCGGCGTGCAGCTCGACGACGCGCCCGCACTGCCCGAAGCCGATCTCGCGCAGGAGACGCAGCACCGGCGCCTCCTGCCCGGCGAGGGCAGCTTCGACCTCGCAGGCCTCGTCCGCACGCTCGACGAGATCGGCAGTCGCGCGCCGCTCGGCGTCGAGATCTTCTCCGACGAGCTCGCGTCGCAGCCGATCGACGCGATCGCGCGCCGCGCGGCCGAGGCGACGCGCCGCGTCGTCGCGCTGGCCCGCGGCCCGAGACGCGGCGCGACCGGGGGATCCTGAGGCGCGGCTTCGCGCATCCGCTCCCGCGACTCGCCGCGCGCTGGCGTCAGGCGCGGACGAAGCGCCAGACGAGGTGCAGCGCGAGGAGCGGCTCGAGCGCGCGCGGAACCGCGTAGTGGACCTTCTCGCCGCGGGGCCGGCCGGCCGCGCGCAGAGCCGACGTGAGCAGCGCCTGCTTGCCGAAGGAGGCGCGCCCGCTCGGCTCGAAGCCGGCCGCCGCGAAGAGCGCGACGCCGGTCGAGGCCGTGAAGAAGCGGAAGTGGCGACCTTCCTGCTTGGGCGGGCGGCCGCGGAGCGCGCGCCAGCGGTAGGTCCAGTGCGCGACGTTGGGGGTCGTCACGAGCAGCCAGCCGCCCGGGCGGATCACGCGCGCGAGCTCCCGGGCGAGCGCCTCGGCGTCGGGGATGTGCTCGACCACCTCGAGCAGCGAGGCGCCGTCGAGGCACGCGCTGCGGAGCGGCAGCGGCCGCGCGAGGTCCGCGACGAAGGCCGGACGGCCGGCGCGCGCCGCGGCCGCGGCGTTCGCGCGCGCGAGGTCGGCGCCGATGCCCGCGAGACCGCACGCCGCGCCGAGCGCGAGGAACTCGCCCTGGCCGCAGCCGAAGTCGACCCAGCGCGCGCGGGCGTCGCGCGGGAGCAGGCGCGCCGCATAGCGGTACCAGGGGCGCGCCGCGTCGCGCCGGCGCTGCGTGTCGGGCAGCTCGCGCCGGACGGGAGCGGATGCGGGGCGCGCCATCGCGGCGAGGCTATCAGCCGCGTCTCGCGGGGGCGATCGCGCCGCCGCGGCGCGCTCAGGCGCTCCGCTGCACCAGCTTCACGATCACTCCGCTCTCGGGCTCGAACTCGGCCTCCTGCGCGCCCGGCCCGCACGCGCGCCTGCGCGCGAGCACGAGGCCGAGCGACTCGGCCCTCGCGATGCCGCGCGCGAGCTCGCGGCACTGGAACGCGAGCGCGTGGCTTCCGGTCCCGAGCGCCTCGATCCGCCTCGCGGTCGCGCCCGACGCCTTCGAGGGCGCGGTGAACTGGATCCCGAGGCGCGCGTGCCGGCAGGAGCGCGCGCCGATCGCGGGGTCCTCGACTGCGGGCTCGAAGGGCGATCCGAAGAGCGCGGCGAAGAAGGCGACGGGCGCGTCCAGCTGCTCGACGTAGTGCTCGAGGTGATCGATCACGTCGCGCGTCATCGGCCGGTGGGGGTCGCCCGGGATCTGGCGCTCGACGAGCTCGAGCGCGAGGCCGGAGCTCGGCTCGGGCGCGAACTGCGCCTGGATCACGTGCCTGCCGAAGCCGACCTCCTCGCTGCCGATGCGGCTGCGCAGGCGCAGGCCGGCCGCGCGCGCCTCCGCGATGCCCGCGTCGACGTCGGCGACGCGGAACGAGGGCGACAGGATTCCGACCCGGTCGATCGGCGCGCCGCCGAAGACGGGCTTTCCGAGCTCGATCACCTGGAGGAAGTCGCCGCCGCTCGAGTTCCAGCTGCCGTGGGCATTGAGTGCCGGCCCGCCGTAGACCGGCGCGAAGCTGCCGCCGAGGAAGGGGCCGAAGAGCTCGCGCGCGCGCGCGAGGTCGGGCACCGAGAAGTGGATGTGGTCGAGCGAGAGCAGCTGCATCGCGACGCCTCCCCGCGCAGCGCTAGGCGAGCGGATCGCCCATGCGCGCGTAGACTTCGGCGATCGAGCCGCCGAAGAAGCGCTCGCAGCGTTCGGCGGGGAGATCCTTCAGCATCTCGCGGAAGTGCGCGACCGGATCCGCCAGGCCCTCGAAGTGCGGGAAGTCCGAGGAGAACACGATCATGCCGTCGGGCAGCTCCTGCAGGATCTTCGCGATCGGCTGGTCGTTGCCGCCGTGGAGCGGCGTCGCGCGCACGTTGCGCGCGAGGTACTCGCTCGGGCGCAGCGGCAGCTTCCAGCTGCCGACGAAGAGCTCGGCGGTCGGCGAGACGCGGTCGTCGATCTCGCGATGGAGGTAGGGCAGCCAGCCCGTGCCGACCTCGGCGAGCAGCAGCGTGAGCGCCGGGAATCGCTCGAAGACGCCGCTGTAGATCAGCGCATAGAGCAGCGTCATCGGCGCGACGTGCCGGTGCGCCCCGCCGAGCATGCGCAGCAGCGTGGTGTCGCCGCCGAGGTTCGCCCAGCCGGCGTCGAAGCGCATGCGCTCGAAGCCGGTGTGCAGCATCGGCGCCATGCCGAGCGACACGGCCGCGGCCCAGACGCGGTCCCAGCTCGGGTGTGCGGGCGGCACGCCGTTCACGGGATAGGCCGGGATCAGGAAGATGCGCGAGCCCCGGGCGCGCATCTGCTCGAGCTCGGCAACCGCGAAGTCGAGGTCGTGGTAGTCGAGCGCGGTCACGGGCAGGAGCCTGCCCTGGGAGCTCGCGCAGGTGTCCGCGAGCCAGCGGTTGCAGGTCGCGAGCACCTCCTGGCGCAGCGCGAGCTCGCGGATGACCAGGTTGTAGGCGAAGCCCGAGAGGCAGATCACGTTCTGGATCGCGATGCCCTGCGCGTCGAGCCAGGCGAGGCGCGCCGCCGCGTTGGCGACCTGGAACTGCGCCTTGCCCTCGAACTCCTTGCGCCGCTCGGCCTCGGCGAGCTTCTCCTGGCCGAAGAGCGTGAGCAGACCCGGCGGCAGCAGATCGGCGAGCGGCGGGTGCTGCTCGGGCGGAACGTCGCGCAGGAGGTCGCCGGTGATCGCGTCGACCGCGAGCAGCGCGGGCTCGAGCTTCGGCAGGCGCGCGGCGAGCTTCGGATAGGGTTCGAGCCAGTCGCGTCCCGGCTCGAAGTGCGCGTCGACGTCGAGGATGCGCATCGGGGTCGCCTCCGGTTCAAGCGGGCGGCGGCGGCAGCTTGTCGCGCCACTCCCAGCTCACGAGCTCGATCAGCTGGCCGTCGGGATCGCGCACGAAGATCGCCTGGCCCCAGGCCGAAGGCGGCCCCTGCGATTCGCGCAGCACCTCGCCGCCGAGCGCGCTCACGCGCGCGAGCGCGGCGGGGACGTCGGCGACGGAGAGCGCGATGTGGCTGTAGCCGGGCTCGTTCAGCCGCCGCTCGCGCCACGCGAGCGCCGCGCCGGGCGCGCCGAAGTGCATCAGGTTCAGCACGAGGTCGGGCCGCCAGAGGTAGGTCGCGGTGAGCCCCACGGGCGCCGGGACCCGGAGCACGCGGCTCGAGAGCTCGTCGGGCACCTGGAAGTCCCACCAGAAGCGGAAGCCGAGCACCTCCTCGTAGAAGCGCCTCGCGCGCGCGATGTCGCGGACGGTGTGGCCGAGGTGGTTGAAGCCTACGCCTGCGCTCACGCGCCGACCGTAGCAGAGGGCCGGGAATCCGGGCGGCGCGCCGGCAGGCGCTAGGGGGCGTAGGCGCGCAGCAGCACGTCGACGGCGTGCGCGACGTGGGCCTCGACCTCGGCGGCGCTCGGCCGCGGCCGCAGCGAGAGCGTCGCGCGGAAGTGGAGTCTGCCCTTGAGCAGTGCGAGGAAGTCGTCGGCGATGCGCTCCGGGTCGCGCCCCGCGAGGAGCCCGCGCGCGATCGCGCCGCGGAAGTAGTCCGCGAAGAGACCGATCGCGCGCTCGGGTCCGGCGCCGTAGAAGAGCGCCGCGACCTTCGGGCGCCGCACGGCCTCCGCGCTGATCACGCGGTACAGGCGCAGCACCTCGGGGTCGAGCAGCAGTGCCAGGAAGTTCCGGCCGAGCAGCGCGAGGGCTTCGCGCGGCGGCAACAGCGCCGAGGACGCGAAGCGCTCGGGGCGGTTGTAGGACTCGCAGCGCTCGCGCACGATCGCCTGGAACAGCTGCTCCTTGCCGCCGAAGTGCGCGTAGACGGTGACCTTCGAGACGCCCGCGGCGTCGGCGACGGCGGCGAGGCTCGTGCCGGCGAAGCCCCGCGCGAGGAAGAGGCGCGTCGCCGCCGCGGCGATCGCCCCGCGCTTGCCCAGGTCGACCGGGCGGCCGCGCGGCCGGCGCGGCGGCCGCGCCTCGCGCGCCGCGGGGCGGGGGGCGCCGCGCGATCGGGTGCCGGGCATTTGCTGAACCTCCCCGTTTAGTATATAAGGATGCGCGCGCGCCCCGCACTCCCGTGCCCCGCGGCCGCGCGCTCCGGGCACCGGATCGGCGGACCCCCATGAACCGCATCGCGCTCAAGATGCTGCTCGGCGACCGCGCCAAGTACCTGGGTCTGATCTTCGGCATCGGCTTCGCGACGCTGCTGATGTCGCAGCAGGTCTCGATCTTCATCGGCCTGATGAGCCGCACGGCGAGCCAGATCCTCGACGTCCGCGAGCCCGACGTCTGGGTGATGCACCCGCGCGTCAAGTACATCGACGAGATCGAGGCGATGCCGGAAGTCGAGCTCTCGCGCGTGCGCGGCGTCGAGGGCGTCGCCTGGGCCGTTCCGCTCTACAAGGGCAATGCGGTGATCCGCTCGCCCGAAGGGCTGCTGCAGCAGGTGATCCTGATGGGGCTCGACGACGGCTCGCTGGTCGGCCGTCCGCCGCAGATCCTGCTCGGCTCGCTCGCCGACCTCAAGCGCCCGAATGCGCTGATGCTCGACCGCGCCGGACACGAGTTCATCTGGCCCGGCGAGCCGCTGCGGATCGGGCGCGTGGTCGAGGTCAACGATCGCCGGGTCGAGATCGTCGCGATCGCGAAGGCCTCGCCGCCCTTCGTGACCTTCCCCGTGGTCTACACGCGCTACAGCGAGGCGCTGCGCTTCACGCCGCCGCAGCGCAACAAGCTCTCCTTCGTCGTCGCGAAGGCTGCCGCCGGCGTCGGCCCCGCCGAACTCGCGCGCCGGATCCGCGCGCGCACCGGCCTCCAGGCGCTGACCTGGAGCGAGTTCGCATGGCGCTCCGTGCGCCACTACATCGAGCGCACCGGCATCCCCGTGAACTTCGGCATCACCGTGACGCTCGGCTTCATCGTCGGTGCGGCCGTCGCGGCGCAGACCTTCTACATCTTCGTGCTCGAGAACCTGCGCCAGTTCGGGGCGCTCAAGGCGATCGGCGTGACCGATCGCCAGATCCTCGGCATGGTCGTGCTGCAGGCGCTCGTCGTCGGCGGGCTCGGCTACGCGATCGGCATCGGACTCTGCGCGCTCTTCTTCTGGGCGACCTCCGACGTGACGGCGCTGCTCGGCTTCGTCCTGCGCTGGCAGGTGATGGCGGGCACGGGCGTCGCCGTGGCCGCGATCATGCTGCTCTCGAGCCTCGCATCGATCCGCAAGGTCTTCGTGCTCGATCCGGCGGTGGTCTTCCGTGGCTAGCGCCGCGCCGATCGCGGTGCGGGCGCGGGGCATCGTCAAGGAGTTCCCGAGCGGCGGCGCTGCGACCCGCGTGCTGCACGGGATCGATCTCGAGGTCGAGGCGGGGCGCCTCACCCTGCTCGTCGGCCCCTCGGGCTGCGGCAAGACCACCCTGCTCTCGATCCTGACCGGCATCCTGTCGCCGACCGGCGGCGAGGTCGACGTGATGGGCGAGCGCATCACGTCGCTGCGCGGGCCCCGCAAGGTCCTCTTCCGCCGCGACCGGCTCGGCTTCGTGTTCCAGCAGTACAACCTGCTGCCGGCGCTCACGGCGGCCGAGAACGCCGCGATACCGCTGATCGCCGCGGGGCTTCCCCTCGCCGCGGCGACCGCCCGCGCGCGCGCGACGCTCGCGCGCATCGGCATGCGGGAGCACAGCGAGAAGCTCCCGAACCAGCTCTCGGGCGGGCAGCTGCAGCGCGTCGCGATCGCGCGCGCGCTCGTGCACGAGCCCGCGCTGATCGTCTGCGACGAGCCGACGGCCGCGCTCGACGAACACACCGGCCAGACGGTGATGCAGATCCTGCGCGAGATCGCGGGCGATCCGCGCCACGCGGTGCTCGTCGTCACGCACGACAACCGCGTCCATCACTTCGCCGACCGCATCGTCTCGATGAACGACGGGCGCATCACCGGCGAGCTCGCGCCGCCGCGCCCGCAGGAGGTCCCGCATGCCCATGCCTAGGGGATTTGCGCTGCGCTGGGGGATTCCGCTCGCCGCGTCGCTGCTCTTCGCGTTCGCGCTCGCCTCGGTCCTGACGCAGCCGGTGCGCACCGGAGCGGAGCCGGCGCTCCCGGCCCCCACGACTCCCTTCCCGGCGACGATCGCCGGCGTCGGCGTGATCGAGCCGCGCGGCGAAGCGATCGCGATCGGCAGCCACCTGCCGGGCATCGTCGCCGCGCTGCACGTCGAGGCGGGCTCCGCCGTGGCCCCGGGCGCCCCGCTCTTCACGATCGACGACCGCGCGGCGCGCGCGGAGCTCGCGCTGGCCGAGGCCCGGCTGCGCTCCGTGGAGGTGGCGCTCGCGGATGCGCGCGATCAGGCCGAGCGCGCGCGCGAGAGCTTCGCGCGCGAGGCCGCGAGCGACGCGGATGCGACGCGCAAGCGCTTCGCGGTCGCGCTGGCCGAGACGCGCATCGGGGAGGCGCGCGCGCGCATCGCGAGCATCCAGACCGAGATCGCGCGCCTGACCGTCGCGAGCCCGATCGCGGGCAGGGTCTGGCGCGTGAACCTGCGCGTCGGCGAGTTCGCCGCGGCGGGGCCGCTGGCCGAGCCGCTGCTCGTGATCGGCGACGACTCCGTGCTGCACGTGCGCGTCGAGATCGATCAGACCGACGCGCATCGCGTGCGCGCCGAGGCGCCCGCGGTCGGCAGCCTGCGCGGCGACGGCGGGCGCCAGACGCCGCTGCGCTTCGTGCGCTTCGAGCCGCTCGTGCAGCCGAAGCGCGCGCTCACGGGCGACGGCACCGAGCGCGTCGACACGCGCGTGCTCGAGGTGATCTACGCGCTGCCCGAGGAGCGCCCGAGCGCCTTCGTGGGCCAGCAGATGGACGTCTTCATCGCGGCCGAGCCGCTCGGCATCGAGGCGCCGCCCTCCGCCTGAAGCGCCGCCGGCCGTGGGCGCAGCCGCTCAGGCGTGCACGGGCGGCCGGCGATCGCGCCACGGCTGCGCGGCTTCGAGCTGCGACGCGAGGCGGATCAGCAGGTCCTCGCGCGCGTAGGCCGCGACGAGCTGGACGCCGATCGGCAGACCCTCCGCGCTCCAGTGCAGCGGCAGCGAGATCGCGGGCTGCCCGGTCACGTCGAAGGGCATCGTGAAGACCGTGAGCGCGCCGAGCTTCGCGAGCAGCTCGGGAAGCGGCACGAGCGGAGCGAGCTCGCCGAGCCTGGGCGGCGGGCTCGCGCAGGTCGGCGTGAGCAGCACGTCGAAGTCGCGGCCCCAGTGGGCCGCGAGCTCGCGCGCCCAGCCCATCGCCTCCTCGGCCTGCCTCACGTACTCGACCGCGCCGATCGCGCGTCCCTGCTCGGCCATCAGCCAGTTGAGCGGCTCGACGTCGTCCGGGCCGATCTCCTCGCCGATCTGCCGGGACCAGCGGTCGAGGTCGCGCGCGACCGCGGGCCCGATCCAGGGACCGAGCTGCGGCCGGTCGAGCGCGTCCACGCGCGCGGGCTCGACGCGGTGTCCGAGCTCCGCGAGCAGCTTCGCCGCGCGCTCCAGCGCGAGCGCGCACTCGGGCTGCGCGCGCAGCGAGGCCGTGCCCGAGAGGAAGCCGATGCGCAGCGCTCCGGGCGGCGCGCCGACGTCCTCGCGCAGCGGATGCGCGAGCGGCGGCGCGGTGTAGGGATCGCCGACTGCGGCGCCCGCGATGCAGTCGAGCACCGCGGCGCTGTCGCGCACGCTGCGCGTCACGACGTGCTCGTGCGTGAGCGGACCCCAGTACTCGCCGAAGGCCGGAGCGAGCGTGCCGCGCGCGCGTGTGGGCTTGAGTCCGACCAGCCCGCAGTGTGCCGCGGGCACGCGGATCGAGCCGCCCATGTCGTTGGCGTGGCCGACGGGCGCCAGGCCCGCGGCCACCGCCGCGGCAGATCCGCCGCTCGAGCCTCCGGTCGAGTGCGCGGGGCTCCACGGGTTGCGCGTCGCACCGTAGGCGAGCGGCTCCGTCGTCGCGGAGAGCGCGAGCTCGGGGGTGTTGGTCTTGCCGACGAAGACGAAGCCCGCGGCGCGGAAGCGGCGCGCGAGCTCGCTGTCGCGCGGCGCGCGGTAGCCGTGGCGCTTGAGAAAACGCATGCCGAGGTGATAGGGATCGCCCGCGGTGGTGCAGACCGCGTCCTTGACGAGGAAGGGCACGCCGCGGAAGGGGCCCTGCGGCAGCTCGCGCGACGCCGCCGCGGCGCGCGCCTTCTCGAAGAGCGGGTGGATCACGGCGTTGAGCTGCGGGTCGAGCTTCTCGATCCGCGCGATCGCCGCGTCGACGAGCTCGCCCGGCGTGACCTCGCGGCGCGCGACGAGCTCGGCCTGTGCGGTCGCGTCGAGCGCGGCGAGGGCGTCGGCCATGCGCGCATTCTACCCGGGGTGCGCATCGGAGAGGGCGGGGCGGCTCTGCGAGCGCGCGGATGTGCGAGGATGCCGAGGCTCCGGATCGCGAGGGAGGAGAGACCATGCCCGACCGTCCGACTGCCCACCGGAGGCCCTCGCCCGACCTCGCGCAGGGCCCCCGGCCGCGCGGCGCGCGATGAGCGACGTCGAGATCGAGTACCCGCGGCCCGAGGTCGCGATCCTGCGCCTGAACCGGCCGCAGGTGCTGAACGCGCTCTCGTGGAACCTCGTCGAGGAGCTGCACCGCGCGCTCGACGCGCTCGACCGCAACAACCGCTGCCGCATCGTCGTGCTGACCGGGGCCGGGCGCGGCTTCTGCGCGGGCCTCGACCTCGCGGACCAGGGCAATCCGGGCGCGCTCGTCGAGGGCCTCTCGCGCGGGCCGCGCGCGGGTCTGCTCGCCCAGAACCGCATGGCGAGCCTGATTCCGCGTCTGCGCCAGATCCAGCAGCCGCTGATCGCGGCGATCCACGGCGCGGCCTACGGCGGCGGCTTCGCGCTCGCGCTCGGCTGCGACATCCGGATCGCCGCGCGCTCGGCCCGGCTCTGCGTGCAGTTCATCAAGGTCGGCGTCTCGGGCTGCGACATCGGGGTCTCCTACATGCTGCCGCGCCTGATCGGCGCCTCGCGCGCGCACGACCTGATCCTCTCGGCGCGCGTGCTCGGGGCCGAAGAGGCGGAGCGCTACGGCATCGTCACGCGCGTCGTCGAGGACGCCGAGCTCCTCGGGTCGGCGCTCGCGCTCGCCGACGAGATCTGCGGCTACAGCCCCTTCGGCGTCTTCGCGACCAAGCAGGTGATGTGGGCGAACCTCTCGGTGTCGAGCCTCGAGGCCGGGATCCAGCTCGAGAATCGCAACCAGATCATGGCGGGCGCGTCGGGCGAGACCGAAGAGGCCGCGCGCGCGTTCTTCGAGAAGCGCAAGCCGCGCTGGAGCCCGGAGGCTTGAGCCCAGCGGCCCGCCCGCACTCGCAGCGGCGACGAGCTGTCTTGCGCGGCGCTCGAAGGGCCCGCACAGTCCCGGACCGGGGGGGTTCCGGATGCAGGCCACGCGAGGAGTCCGCGCGCGCGCCGCGCGGAAGCCGCCCGATCTGCGCGCTGCGGCGGCCCCCGCGCCGGAGGCGGCACTTCCCGCAGGCCGCGTGCTCCGGCTCGCGCGGCGCGGGCGCATCGTCTACCGCGAGGTCGCGGGGCCCCCGGGCGCCCCGGTGCTGCTGCTGCTGCACGGCTGGATCGCGAGCGCCGGTCTCAACTGGCGCCGCGCCTTCGCGCCGCTCGGACGGCACTTCCGGGTGATCGCGCCCGACCTGCGCGGACACGCGCGCGGGATCCGGAGCCTGCGCCCCTTCCGGCTCGAGGACTGCGCCGACGACGCGGCCGCGCTGCTCGCGGCGCTGGGCTGCGAGTCGGCGATCGCGGTCGGGTACTCGATGGGCGGACCCGTCGCACAGCTCCTGTGGCAGCGGCATCCCGCGCGGGTCTCGGGCCTCGTGCTCTGCGCGACCTCGCATCGGCCCGTGCGCGGCTCGCGCGCGCGCCGGGGCGCGTTCCGCTCCGCGCTCGTCGCGGCCGCGCTCGCGGCGCGCGTGCCGCGGCTCGGCGCGCTCGCGCAGCGCCCGCTCAAGCGCCTCGCATTGTCCCGCATCGATCGCAGCGCTTCCGCGCCCTCGATCGGCCACGCGCTGCTCGAGCTGCTGCTCCACGACCCGCGCATGCTGCTCGAAGCCGGCGCCGCGCTCGGCCGCTACGGCGCCGACGCGTGGATCGGCGGCATCGACGTGCCGACCGCCGTGGTCGTCACGACGCGCGACCGCGCGATCCGGCCCGAGGACCAGGTCCAGCAGGCGCTGCGGATTCGCGGCGCCAAGGTCTTCTGCGTGGACAGCGGCCACCGCGCGAGCGACGACCCGCGCTTCACGCAGGCGCTGCTCCAGGCCTGCGGCGACGTCGCGGCGCGTGCGGCGCAGGCCCGCCCGCCGGCGCTGCGCGCGCGCGCGCGCCGAGAGCTGCTCGCGCGGATCGAGGCGCTGCTCGCGTAGTCGGGAGCCGGCGCGGCGGCCCGCTCTGGACCCCGTGATAGGATCGCGGCGCGAGGGAGTCCGGACGGCGACGCGCCCTCGCGACGGGGGACGGGCCACGCTTGGCGCACCGCTGACGCGCGAGATCGAGCTCGGCCCCTCGGGCCCCGAGGTCGGCGCCTTCTTCGATCTCGACAACACGCTCGTCTCCGGCTTCTCGGCGCTCGTCTTCCTGCGCGATCGGGTGCTCTCCGGGCGCATCACGCTGCGCGATCTCGCCGACGTCGGCGTGAACGCGGTCGGCTTCCAGCGCGGGCGCGTGGGCTTCTCCGCGCTGATGGCCGCGCTCGGTCGGCTCTTGCGCGGGAGCTCGGAGCGCGAGCTCGCGGAGGCGGGGCGGCGGATGTTTCGCGAGCAGCTCGCCGCGCTCGTCTACCCGGAGGCGCGCGAGCTCGTGCGCGCACACCTCGCGGCCGGGCACACCGTCGCGATCACGAGCGCGGCCTCGCGCTTCCAGACGGAGCCGGTCGCGCGCGACCTCGGCATCGAGCACGTCGTCTGCACGCGCTTCGAGGTCGACCACGGCCGGCTCACGGGCCGCGTGCTGGGGGAGGCCTGCTTCGGCGCCGGCAAGCTCGAGGCGACGCGCGCCTTCGCGCGGCGCAACTTCGTCGATCTCGCGAAGAGCTATTTCTACACCGACGGTCTGGAGGATCTGCCGCTGCTCGAGGCGGTCGGGCATCCGCGGCCGACGAACCCGGACCGCGGCCTGCGCGAGGAGGCGCGCGAGCGGGGCTGGGACACCCGCAGCCTGACGCTCTCCCCGCCGCCCGCGACGAGCGACGCGCTGCGCACCGCCTTCCTGACCGCGCTGCTCCCGACCGCGGCGGCGACGACGCTCGCCGCGGCCGCCGTCGCGGAGCGCCACCCCGCGCCCCTCTCGCTCTGCGTGCGCGGCTTCACGGGGATCGCGGCGCTTGCGGCGAAGATCCGGCTCTCGGTCGAGGGCGAGGCGAACCTGCGCCCGGGCGGTCCGGCGCTCTACGTCTTCAACCACGCGAGCGCGATCGACGCGGTCGTGCTCTGCCAGATCCTGCCGACGCCCTTCGCCGCACTGCTGCAGGGCGGGCCAGGCGCGGCGCTGGCCCGCTCGATCTCCGCGCTCGCGGGAGGCGCGGTCGTGCTCGATCCGCCGGGCGCGCGCATCCCGCGCAGCGATCCCGCGCTGCGCGCGCTCCAGCGCGGCGTCTCGCTGGTCGCGGCGCCCGAAGCGGCCCCGGTGCCGACGCCGCGCCTGGCTCCCTTCCGCAGCGCACCCTTCCGCATCGCGCTCGAAGCGGCGGTGCCGGTCGTCCCGATCGTGATCCACAACGCGCGCGACGCGCTTCCGACCGGCAGCGTCACGGTGCGACCCGCCCTGCTGCGCGTCACGGTGCTGCCGCCGGTCTCGACCCGCGCCTGGCTGCCGCGCACGCTGCGGCGCGAGGTCTCGCGCGTCCGCGAGCGCTTCGTCCTGGCGCTGCGGCGGGGGCGCGAGGGCGGGCCGGCGGAGGTCCTCGACGACGAGGCGATCGCGGACGAGGCCTGGAGCCGGACTTGAGTCGCCCCGCGGCGCCTGACAAGATGGCGCCCGCTCCGGGAGGAGTGCCATGAGCGCCGATTTCGACCCGACGCGCCGCAGCGAGTGCCTGAGCAAGAGCTTCCCGGTCTTCGACTGCGACGCCCACGTCAACGACCCGCTCGAGATCTGGACGAAGTACGTCGCGGCCGCCGACCGCGAGGCGGTGAAGTCCTTCTACTGGCAGGACGAGAAGCAGACGCTCCTGAACGGGCGCACGCTCGTGATGGGCGGCGCTTCGCACTTCTTCCGGCCGCTCTTCAATCCGATCCAGATCGCGGGCCCGCAGATGTCGAAGCCGATCATCCGCAAGCTGCTCTTCGACATCCTCGCGGGCAGGCTCGGCGAGGAGCAGGTGCGCGAGATCGAGTTCGCGGGCGCGCTCGATCCGAAGGCGCGGCTGCGCGAGATGGACCTGATGGGCATCGATCAGGTCATGGTGATCCCGACCATGATGGTGATGCACGTGCCCTTCGCGGAGAACCCGGAAGGCGCGCGCGGCTTCGCGCGCGCCTACAACGACTGGGCGAGCGACTACTGCGCCGTGGCGCCCGAGCGGCTGTTTCCGGCGGCGTGGCTGCCGCTGCAATCGGCCGAGTACACGGTCGCCGAGCTCGAGCGCTGCGCCGCGCGCGGCTTCCGGATGGGCCTCGTGCGCCCGATCGACGCGCGCCACGCCTATCCGAACCAGATCGGCTCCGCGATGGGGCAGGGCGGCGGCAGCTGGGACCGCGTCTACCGCGCGCTCCAGGATCTCGACCTGGTGCTCGGCATGCACACCTTCCCGGCGCCCGACGTGCCGAGCTACTACGCGGGCCAGAGCCCGGGCCACGTCGTGTCGCCCGGCGAGCTCACGACGCGCGCGACCGACCCGAGCACCGGGCAGCGCATCGAGAGCCAGGCGCTGAGCTTCATCTTCGAGGCCCAGACCTGGCTCGTGCAGGTGCTGCTCTCGGGCTTCCTCGACCGCTACCCGAAGCTGCGCATGGCGGTGCTCGAGTCGAACTCGAGCTGGCTGCCCTCGCTGCTCGCGCACTGCGACCGGCTCTTCGAGCTCCACCGGCGCGAGCGCCGCTGCGCGGCGAAGCGCCGGCCGAGCGAGGCCTTCCGCGAGCAGTGCTTCATCGCCTTCGAGAGCGACGAGGCGCCGAGCTTCCGGCAGTGGCGCTTCTTCGAGGAGCTCGGGATCTGGAGCTCCGACGCCTATCACGCGGACGGCGCCGACGTCTGGAGCGCGATCCGCGAGATGCGCGGCTGCGGCGTGCCCGAGGAGGTGCAGGCGAAGCTCGTCGGCGGGAATGCGCGGCGGCTCTACAAGCTGCCCGGGAAGCTCTTCGTCGAGCGCGAGGCCGCGCCGCTCGTGCGCCCGAGCTGGTTCCCGCAGGGCGAGCTGCTCGAGCGCTTCCACGAGCTCTCGCGCGATCCGCGCCGCCACGGCGCCGAGCTCGCGCAGCTGCTGGGCCGGGGCGCTCCGGCCCGCGGCGCGGGCGGCTGAGGAGCCCGGTCGTGGCCACGGCGCGGGCGGCGGAACCGGTGATCGACGCGAACAGCTCGGTCTGGGAGCCCTGCTCGATCTGGACCGACTTCGTCGGCTCGCGCGAGCGCGCGCTCGTCGAAGACGCGTTCTGGCACGAGCGCGGCGCGCGCGGCAGCGAGCTCACGGTCGTGAACGGCCGCGCGGTGCGCAGCCTGAACCGCTCGGCGCTGAACCGCTTCGCGTGCTGGCGCCCGGGCGACACGCCCGAGTCGATCGGCGCGCGCGATCCGCGCGCGCCGGGCGAGGACAACCCGGGGGCCTGGGACGCCGCGGCGAGGCTGCGCGACCTCGACGCGCTCGGCATCGCGCGGCAGATCGTCTACCCGACCCTCTTCGCCGAGCACCTGCCCGTGGTCGAGAGCCCGCGCGCGGCGGTCGTGCTCGCGCGCGCCTACAACGACTGGGTGGGCGCGCTCGCGGCCGCGGGCGCGGGGCGCCTCGTGCCGGCGGCCGTGCTGCCGCTGCAGTCGATTCCGGGTGCTCTCGCCGAGATCGAGCGCGTGGCGCGGGCGGGCTTCCGCGCCGCGATGCTGCGGCCGAGCTTCGTCCAGGGCCGCTTCCTGAACCACTCGGAGTACGCGCCCGTCTGGGCCGCGCTCGCCGAGACGGGACTCGTGGCCTGCGTCTACCCGTCGGCGGGCAGCACCAACCCCGAGTTCACCTCGGCGGGGCCCTTCGTCGAGCGCGTCGCGCAGCACCTCGGCATCGGGCACGACGTCGCCGCGTCGGTCGGGCCGCTGCAGGACTGCATGACGACGGTGCTGACCCTGGCCTACTACGGCCACCTCGAGCAGTACCCGGCGCTCAAGCTCTGCATGGCCGGCGCGGGCGCGAGCTGGCTCCCGCTCGCGGTCGAGAAGGCGGAGACCTACCTCTGGCTCTTCCCGGCCGGTCCGATCCCCGTGAGCCTCGAGCCCGAGGAGCTCTGGCTCGCCGCCGGCCGCGGCGTGGCCTTCGACGCCTGGGAGGAGTCGATCGGCCACCTCTCGGATCTCTTCGCCGAGGTCGCGCTCTTCGGCTCGCGCTATCCGCGCCACGACGCGGCGTCCCCCGCGGAGGCGCGCGCGATGCTCGAGCGCACGGGCGTTCCGGCCGAGCGCGCGCAGCACTTCATGGCCGGCAACGCGGCGCGCCTCTTCGCTCTCCCGAACTGACGCGGTCGCGCCGCCGCAGCGTGTAGAATCGCCGCGGAGCCGGCGCGCTCTTGCGCCGGGCAGGGCGGAGAGCGTGGCGGAACGCGCACTCGTGATCGGCGGCACCGGGCCCACGGGCATCCACATCGTGCGGGGGCTCGTCGAGCGCGGCCATCGGGTCGCGATCCTGCACCGCGGCACGCACGAGCGCGCCGAGACCCCCGCGGTCGTCGAGCACCTGCACCGCGATCCCTACGACGAGGCCGAGCTGGCCCGCGCGCTCGCGGGCGAGCGCTTCGATCTCGTCGTCGCGATGTACGGCCGGCTGCGGCGCATCGCCGAGATCACGCGCGGCAGGGCGGGGCGCTTCGTCTCGGTCGGCGGCGTCCCCGCGCACCGCGGCTGGATGAATCCCTACCTCTACGAGCCGCACGGCGTGCCCGTGCCGATCGCCGAGGACGGCCCGACCGTGGCAGAGCCCGGCGAGGACGAGAAGGGCTACCGCGTCGCGCGGACCGAGGAGGTGGTCTTCGCGAACCACCCGGACGCCGCGCACTTCCGCTACCCCTACGCCTACGGCCCCTATCAGGTCGTGCCGCGCGAGTGGTGCATCGTGCGGCGGATCCTCGAGGGTCGCCGGCGCATGATCCTGCCCGACGACGGCCTCACCCTGCACCACCACGGCTACACGGAGAACCTCGCGCGCGCGGTGCTGCTCGGCATCGACCGGCCGGAGGCCGCGGCGGGCCAGATCTTCAACGCGGCCGACGAAGAGGTGCTCTCGCTGCGCCAGGTGGTCGAGCTCGTCGCGCGCGAGCTCGCGCACGAGCTCGAGCTCGTGTCGATGCCCTACGACCTCGCGCGCCCCGCCTGGCCGCTGCTCTCGCAGCCGCTGCCGACGCACCGGGTGCTCGACCTCTCGAAGCTGAAGACGCGCCTCGGCTACCGCGACGCCGTGCCCGCGCGCGAGGCGGTCGCGCGGACGGCGCGCTGGCTCGCGGAGCATCCGCCGGAGCGCGGAGGCATGGAGGAGACGGTGCTGACCGATCCCTTCGACTACCGCGCCGAGGACGAGCTCATGGACGCGTGGCAGAAGCTGCGCGCGGGCATGCCCGAGGTGCGCTTCGAGAGCGAGCCGCGCTACGGCCTGGCCTACAGCGGGCCGGGCGGGCGGCCCCGCATGCACGCGGAGTTCGAGCGATGAGCGAGATCGATCGGCGCAGCGGGAGCGCGCATGCGGGCCCGCTCTCGGGCATCCGCATCCTGGATCTCTCGATCGCGGCAACGGGTCCCTATGCGGTCGCGATGCTCGCCGATCAGGGCGCGCGCGTGATCAAGGTCGAGCGGCCCGGGATCGGCGACATCGCGCGCTGGGTCGGCTCCCAGGTGAAGGGCATCAGCGCGCTCTACCAGGTCTGCAACCGCGGCAAGCGCTCGATCGCGCTGAACCTCGACGCCCCGGCCGGCCGCGAGATCGTGCGCGCGCTCGCGGCCCGGAGCGACGTGGTGGTGCAGAACTGGCGGCCCGGCGTCGCCGACAAGCTCGGCATCGGCTATGCGGACCTGCGGCGCGACGACCTCGTCTACGTCTCGATCTCGGGCTTCGGCGACTCCGGTCCCTATGCGGCGAAGGGCGCCTACGACACCGTGATCCAGGCCTACGGCGGCGTCGCGATCAACGAGGCCGATCCCGTCACGCAGCAGCCGCGCTTCGCGCGCCAGGTGCTGGCCGACAAGGTCACCGCGCTGACCGTCGCGCAGGCGATCACGGCCGCGCTCTTCGCGCGCGAGCGCGGGCAGGGCGGTCAGCACGTGAGGCTCACGATGCTCGATGCGGTCGTGTCCTTCCTCTGGATCGACGCGGCCGGCCACGAGGCGATTCTCGAGGCCGACCGCTCGCGCCCCGGCGCCTTCGCCGCGAACACGCGCCCCTTCGAGTTCAAGGACGGCTTTGGCGTCTGCACGCCGACGGGCGACAGCGACTTCTTCGGCATGTGCCGCGCCTTTGGCGTCGACGGCTGGGACGATCCGCGCCTGGCCTCCCCCGCGCTGCGCTACCAGAACCCCGAGCTCACGGGCGAGCTGTACCGGCGCTGCCTCGCAGCGGCGACGCAGATGACGACCGCGCAGGCGATGGCGCGCATGGAGGCCGAGCGCGTTCCCTGTGGCCAGGTGCTCTCGCTCGCCGAGCTGCCCGAGAACGAACAGGTGCGCGCGATGGGGCTCTTCCGCGAGGAGCAGCACCCGATCGCCGGCCGCATCCGGATGCCGCGCCACGTGGCGCGCTTCGAGGCCACGCCCGCGGAGGTCGGCGCGCCCGCGCCCGGGCTCGGCGCCGACACCGACGCCGTGCTCGACGAACTCGGGATGGGCGCGCGCGCCGCGGAGCTGCGCGCGGCCGGGGTCGTGGCCTGACGCGCCGCGGCGCGGAGCCCGGAGGCGATGCCTGCGACGTCGCGATCGCGGGCGCGGGCTCCGCGGGCTGCGCGCTCGCCGCGCGGCTCTCCGAGGATCCCGCGCGGCGCGTGCTGTTGCTCGAGGCCGGGCCGGACCACCGCGAGGCCGAGCTCCCGGATGCGCTGCGCCGCCTCGGCCAGCCGATCGCCTGGCCCTACGAGTGGGGCGAGCGCGCGCGCTCGATCCGCGGGCGCGAGCTCGCCTATCTGCGCGGGCGCGGGGTCGGGGGCTCGTCGCGCGTGAACGGGGGCGTAGCCCTGCGGCCCGAGCCGCTCGACTTCGAGGCCTGGCCGGCCGGCTGGCGCTGGCAGGAGATGCTGCCGCACTTCCGGCGGCTCGAGCGCGACCTCGACTTCGGCGACGCGCCCTGGCACGGCGATTCCGGGCCGATCCCGGTGCAGCGCTCGCCGCTCGCGGAGCACCTGCCCTACCAGCGCGCGTTCCACGACGCCTGCGTGAAGCTCGGGCTCCCGGCATGCGCCGACCACAACGCCCCGGACACGACCGGCGTCGGGCCGGTGCCGATGAACCGGATCGGCGATCGGCGCGTCTCGAGCGCGGGCGCCTACCTCGAGCCCGCGCGCGAGCGCAGCAATCTCGCCGTGCGCGGCGACGCGCTCGTGCACCGCATCTCGATCGAGTCGGGTCGCGCGGTCGGAGTCGAGCTCGCGAACGGCGAGCGGCTGCGCGCGGGCGAGGTCTGGCTCTGCGCGGGCGTGATCCAGAATCCGGGACTGCTCTGGCGCTCGGGCATCGGGCCCGCGGACGCGCTGCGCGCGCTCGGGATCGAGCCGCGCGTCGAGCTGCCCGCGGTCGGCCGCCACTGGACGGACCACACGGTCGTGACCTTCGCCTGCCCGATCGATCCGGGCGCCGCGCCGCGCGGCGGCCCGCCGCTGCAGTCGATCCTGCGCGCGACCGCGCCGGGCAGCGCCGAGCCCAACGACCTCCAGCTCACGCCCTGGCTCGAGCGGAACGCCGAGGGGCAGCTCGCGCTCTGCATCAGCGTGTCGCTGCAGCGGCCCGAGGGCAGCGGGAGCATCGCGCTCGCGAGCGCGGACCCGGCCGCGCGCCCGCGCCTCGAGTGGCCCTACGCGGGAATCCCCGACAACGTGCGGCGGCTGCGCGAGGGCTGGCGCCTCGCGGCGCGGATCGCGCAGGCGAGCGGAATCTGCAGCGACGCGAGCGCGCCAGGCCACATCCTCGATGCGAGCGACGCCGAGCTCGACGAGCGCGTCGCGCTCGAGCACGCGGCCTTCTACCACGGCGTCGGCAGCTGCCGGCTCGGCGCGCCCGGCGCGCGGGATGCGGTCGTCGACCCCGACTGCCGCGTGCGCGGCGTCGCGGGCCTGCGCATCGCGGACGCCTCGATCGCGCCGCAGGTCCCGCGCACGAACACCAACCTGCTCGCGATCGCGATCGCGGAGCGCGCGGCGGCGCTCGCGATCGCCTAGGGCCCGAGCAGCTCCGCGGCGAGCCTGCGCGCGAGGTTGCCGTCGAGCTCGCCCTTGTGCGCCTTCATCAGCGCTCCCATCACCCTGCCGAGCTCCTTCTGCGAGGCCGCGCCGGACGCGGCGATCGCCTCGCGGACCCACGCGCGCGTCGTCGCCTCGTCGGCGAGGCTCGGCAGGAAGGTCTGGATCACGGCGAGCTCGGCCTGCTCCTCGGCCGCGAGCTCCGGCCGGCCGCCCTTCTCGAAGGCCTCGATGCTCTCCTTGCGCTGCTTCTCGAGCCTGCGCAGGAGCTCGCGGCAGGTCTCGTCCGGCAGCGAGCTGGAGCCATCCTTCTTCATCTCGTGCAGGAAGGCCGCGCGGATGTTGCGCAGCGCGCGCAGGCGCAGCGGCTCGCTGGCCTTGAGGGCCGCCTTCATCTGCTGGCTCACGTCGTCGACCAGCGACACGCTCGTTCCTCCTGGGTTTTCGCGGGGGTAGCGCAGTGTAGCCGCGCGCCCCGGGCGCGCGGTCGCGGGCGCCCGCGCGGTGGTAGGATCGAGGCGCCATGCCGCAGCTTCCCGCGATCGACGCCGATGGACACGTCCAGGAGCCCGAGTCGGCCTGGGCCCGCCACCTGCCGGAGCACTACCGGCCCTTCGCGCCGCGCCGCCAGCGCGACAGCCGCGGGCGCACGCGCGTGATCATCGGCGGCGAGGAGAAGCCCTACATCCCCTTCCCCGATGCGATGCTGCCGGCGCTGCCGGCCGGCGGCCACGATCCCAAGGCCCGCCTCGCCGACATGGACCGCCAGCGCATCGCGAGGTCGCTGCTGTTTCCGACGATGGGCCTGATGTTCGCGGGGCTCGCGCGCGCCGACGTGCAGATCGCGCTCTGCCGCGCCTACAACGACTGGCTGCGCGAGTTCTGCGACGCGGACCCGGCGCGCCTGCTCGGCGTCGCGGTCGTGCCCCAGCTCGATCCGCTCGAGTGCCTGGTCGAGACGCGGCGGGCGGTCGGAGAGCTCGGCTTCCGCGGCGTGATGCTGCGCCCGAACCCGATCGGGGGCCGCTCGCTCCACGATCCGGCCTGGGACCCGCTCTACGCGCTGCTCGCCGAGCTCGACGTGCCGCTCTGCGTGCACGAGGGCACCACGCAGGAAGTGCCGCAGTCGGGTCGCGACCGCTTCGACGACTTCGTGATGCGCCACGTCGCCTCGCACCCGCACGAGCAGCAGCTCGGCGTGCTCGCGCTCGTGATGGGCGGCGCGCTCGAGCGCCACCCGGGCCTGCGCGCGGTGTTCCTCGAGTCGGGCTGCGGCTGGCTGCCGCACTGGCTCGACCGCATGGACGAGCACGTGGAGGCCTGGCACTTCGCGATGCCGAAGCCGCCGCTGCGCCCCTCCGAGTACTTCCGGCGCCAGTGCTTCGTGTCCTGCGATCCGAACGAGCGCGCGCTGCCGGCGGTCGTGTCGCTCTGCGGGGAGGACGTCGTCGTCTTCGCGAGCGACTATCCGCACCCGGACGCCGTCGCCGGAGACCTCGTGGCGCAGATCACGGATCGCGCCGAGCTCTCGCAGCAGGCGATCGAGAAGCTCCTGGTCGGAAACGCCGCGCGCTGCTTCGGCCTCGCCTAGCGCTCCGCGCGGGAGCCCTCCGCCGGGCTCACTCCGCGGCCGGCGCCGCGGGAGCGGCTGCGTCGATCACGGGCGTGCGCGCGAGCGCGTCGAGATATTCGCGCGGCAGTCCGCGCTCGCGCGCGCCCGCGACGACGAGCGCGAGGTAGGACGCGAGCGGGCGCGGATCGGCGATGCGGTCCTCGCTCCGGTAGGTCTCTGCCGCGATCGCGGCTTCGGCTCCCTCGAGGAAGACGTCGATGCGGATCCGCGCATAGCCCCGCTCGAAGGGGTCGAGGCGCGCCCAGTCCGCGGAGGCGAGCGCGTAGAGCGCGCCCCAGACGCGGCCGCCGGCCTCGCGGCGCAGGTTGGCCTTCGCGCTGCCGTCCCGGCCGCGCTTGTCGAACACGAGCCGGTGCTCCGGGAGCCACGCGCGACCGCGGCAGCGGGCTCCCGGGACGCGCTCCCGCATGCGCGACCCGAGCAGGTTCGAGCCGTAGGCGAAGTAGAGGTCCAGCGCTGCTCCGCGCGCATCTGCGCAGCGCGCGCGGGGCCGCGCTCCCTGCTGGTGCCGCGCGCGTTCATCGGTACCCTACCGCTCCGCCGTCGGGCCCCGCGAGACCGGGGCCGGGCCGTGAGGAGAGTCCAGATGCGTGGGAGAGGGTTCCGATCGGGAATCGCGGTGGCGCTGGCCTGCCTGCTCGCGGGCGCGGCAGCGGTCGGCGCGGCAGAGCCGGCGGCGGGAGCCGCCGGGAAGGGGGACGCGTTGAAGTCGATCGAATCGTTCATCGAGATGCAGCAGGTGGACAAGGCGAATCCGAAGTGGCGCCTGCGCCTCGCGAAGCCCCCGGTCGCGAGCTTCGACGCCGCGAAGAAGTACTTCTGGAAGCTCGAGACGAACGTCGGGAGCATGAAGATCGAGCTCTTCCCGGACATCGCTCCGATGCACGTCACGAGCACGATCTACCTGACCCGGCTCGGCTTCTACGACGGCCTCTCCTTCCACCGCGTGATCAACGGCTTCATGGCCCAGGGCGGCGATCCGATCGGGAACGGCACCGGCGGCCCCGGCTACCAGTACGCGGGCGAGTTCAGCAAGGACAAGAAGGGGCGCCACACGCGCAAGGGCCTGCTCAGCATGGCCAACGCGGGTCCGGGCACGGACGGCAGCCAGTTCTTCCTCACCTTCACGGCCACGCCGCACCTCGACGACAAGCACTCGATCTTCGGGGAGGTGGTCGAGGGCAAGGGCACGCTCGACGAGCTCGAGCAGCGCGGCTCGCCCTCGGGCAAGACGAAGGAGCCGCTCTCGATCAAGCGGGCCGAGATCCTGGTCGAATAGCCGGCGGGTCGCCGGGGGGAGTGGGCAGAGCATGGCAGCCGTGGTTTCGATCCTGCGCACCTCCCCGCGCACGGTGCTCGAGGACTACCATCGCCTCCTGAATCTGGCCGATTACCAGTCGGTGCTGTCCAAGCAGCTCGACACCGCGCTCAAGATCAACATCTCCTGGCACTTCTTCTATCCGGGGAGCTCGACGACGCCCTGGCAGCTCGAGGGCGTGATCGGCGCGATGGAGCGCGATGGCTACGACCCCGCGCGGATTCACGGCTGCCACAACCGCACGGTCGTGATCGACGCCCACCTCGGCGAGCGCGAGAACAAGCAGATCGACGTGATCGAGAGGCACGGACTGCGCAACGTGCACCTCTACGAGGGCGAGGAATGGATCCACGTGCGCGACGCCGTGGGCGACCTCGCGGACCGCTTCCTGTGCCTGAACCAGGTCTACCCGGAGGGCTTCTCGATCCCGAGGCGCTTCGTCGGCGAGAACATCCTGCACCTGCCGACGGTCAAGACGCACGTGTTCACGACCACGACCGGCGCGATGAAGAACGCCTTCGGCGGCCTGCTCAACGAGCGGCGCCACTGGACCCACCCCGTGATCCACGAGACGCTCGTGGACCTGCTCATGATCCAGCAGAAGATCCACCCGGGAATCTTCGCGGTGATGGACGGAACCTTCGCGGGCGACGGGCCGGGCCCGCGCTGCATGATCCCGCACGTCAAGAACGTGATCCTCGCGAGCAGCGACCAGGTCGCGATCGACGCGGTCGCGGCGCGGCTCATGGGCTTCGACCCGATGCAGATCCGCTACATCCGGCTCGCGCACGAGCGCGGCCTCGGCTGCGGCGACCCGAGCCAGATCCGGATCGTCGGCGACGAGGCCGCGGCCTCCGAGCGCTGGAACTTCGTCGGCCCCTTCGAGAAGATGACCTTCGCCTCGCGCATGCAGCACCAGATCTACTGGGGTCCGCTCAAGAAGCCGATCGAGTGGTCGCTCAAGACCGTGCTCGCGCCCTGGGCCTACCTCGCGAGCGTCGCCTATCACGACACCTTCTGGTATCCCTTCCTCGCGCGCGCGAAGATGGCGCAGGTGCTCGAGAGCGACTGGGGGCGTCTCTTCGCGAACTGGGAAGGGCTGCAGGCGGATGCGCGGGGCTATCCGCAGGTCGGCGAGGCCGCGGCGGAAATCGAGCGCTCGGGACTCAAGGCCTTCCTGACCTCCTTCCGCGTGCTGCTCACCTGTCTGCTCGAGGCGCCGGAGCTCTCGGCGCGCCGGCGCACGCGCGCGCTCGGGGCCGGGCGCTGACGGGCTCGGGCGCCACCGGCCCTCGCAGCGCCGCGCAGCCGCCGCCGCAACCGGGAGGGGAGGCGAGAGCCGCATGACCACCTTTGGAATCCTCGTCGGGGGAGGGCCCGCGCCCGGGATCAACGGCGTGATCGGCGCGGCGACCACCTGCGCGCTGCGCCGCGGCGCGCGGGTCGTCGGCTGTCTCGAGGGCTTCAAGTGGTTGATGGAAGGGGACACCTCGCAGGTGCGCGAGCTCACGCACGAGGAGGTCGCGGGCGTCCACCTGCGCGGGGGCTCGATCCTGCACTCCTCGCGCGCCAATCCCACCCGGAAGCAAGAGCAGCTCGAGCGCGTGGTGGGGTCGCTGACCGCGCTGGGCGTCGACCACCTGATCACGATCGGCGGCGACGACACGGCGTTCTCCGCGCGCCGGGTGGCCGAGCAGGCGCAGGGCCGCATTCGCGTCGCGCACGTGCCGAAGACGATCGACAACGACCTCCCGCTGCCGCCCGGCATCCCGACCTTCGGCTACGAGACCGCGCGCGATCTCGCCGCGACCCTGCTCGAGAACCTGATCGAGGACTGCCGGACCACGAAGCGCTGGTTCTTCGTGGTGCTGATGGGGCGCAAGTCGGGCTCGCTCGCACTCGGCGCGGCCAAGGCCGCGGGCGCGCCGATCAGCGTGATTCCCGAGGAGTTCCCGCCGGGCAGGATCGCCTTCGACGACGTGGTGCGGACGCTCGAGGGCGCGGTCGTGAAGCGCCTGGCGCTCGAGGGGCGCAGCGACGGCGTCGCGGTGATCGCGGAGGGCATCGCGGAGCGCTTCGACGAGAGCGAGCTCGCGCTGATCGAGCAGGTCCCGAGGGACGAGCACGGCCACATCCGGCTGGCCGAGGTGCCGCTCGCCAGGCTGCTCAAGAGCGCCGTCAGCGACTCGCTCGCCGAGCGCGGCGTGAAGATCGCGAGCGGCGAGAAGGACGTCGGCTACGAGCTGCGCTGCAGCAAGCCGACCGCCTTCGACCGCGACTACACCCAGGACCTCGGCACCGCTGCGGTCTTCGCGCTGCTCGACGGGCTGAGCGACGTGATGATCACGCGCCAGGGCGAGAACATCGTGCCCGTGCCCTTCGCGCAGATCATGGACCCGGAGACCGGCAAGACGCGGGTGCGCGACGTGGACCTCGCGAGCCACTGGTTCCGCTCCGCGCGCGCGCTCCAGACGCGCGTCGAGCACGCCGACCTCGCCGACCCGGCGCGCCTCGAGGCGATCGCAAGGGCCGCGAAGCTCTCGCCGGAGGAGGCGGCGCGTCGCTACGCGCCGATCGACTAGCGGCCGCTTCGCGGCGCGCGGGGCGGATCAGAGCGGAACGCGGCGCAGCCGCAGCGCGTTCGCGATCACCGACACGGAGCTCAGGCTCATCGCCGCCGCTGCGAGCATCGGGTTGAGCAGCCAGCCGGTCAGGGGATACAGCGCACCGGCCGCGACCGGCACGCCGAGCGCGTTGTAGACGAACGCGAAGAAGAGGTTCTCGCGGATGTTCCGCATCGCGCTTCGGGAGAGGCGCAGCGCGCGCACGATGCCGCGCAGGTCGCCCTTCACGAGCGTCACGCCGGCGGATTCCATCGCGATGTCGGTCCCGGTGCCCATCGCGATGCCGACCTCGGCGCGCGCGAGCGCGGGCGCGTCGTTGATCCCGTCGCCCGCCATCGCGACCCTGCGCCCCTCGGCCTGCAGCCGGCGCACGGCCTCGGCCTTGTCCTCGGGCAGCAGCTCGGCCAGGAAGCGGTCGAGGCCGAGCTTGCGCGCGACGACCCCGGCCGTCACGCGGTTGTCGCCGGTCAGCATCACGACCTCGAGGCCCGCGGCGCGCAGCGCGGCGAGCGCCTCGGCGGCCGAGTCCTTGATCGGGTCGCTGACGCCGATCAGCCCGACGAGCTCGCGCTCGCGCGCGACGAGCATCACGGTCTCGCCCTCGGCGCGCAGCGCGTCCGCGCGCGCGGCGAGCGCGGGCGCGACCGGGATGCCGAGCTCCTCGAAGAGCGCGCGGTTGCCGAGCGCGACCGCGCTCTCGCGCACGCGGCCCGTCACGCCCTTGCCGGTGCGGGAGGCGAAGTCCGACACGGGCTCGAGCGAGAGGCCGCGTTCGGCCGCGCCGGCGACGATCGCGGCCGCGAGCGGATGCTCGCTCGCGCGCTCGAGGCTCGCGGCGAGCGCGAGCAGCGCGTCCTCGTCCACCCCCGGCGCGGCGACCGCGGAGGCGAGGCGCGGCTTCCCCTCCGTCAGCGTTCCGGTCTTGTCGACGACGAGCGTGTCGACGCCGCGCAGCATCTCGATCGCCTCCGCGTTCCGGAACAGCACGCCCGCCTGGGCCGCGCGTCCGGTCGCGACCATGATCGACATCGGCGTCGCGAGGCCGAGCGCACAGGGGCACGCGATGATCAGCACCGCGACCGCGTTCACGAGCGCGTAGGCGAGGCGCGGCTCGGGGCCGAGCGCGGCCCAGGCCGCGAAGCTGAGCCCCGCGATCGCGATGACCGCCGGCACGAACCAGGCCGCGACGTCGTCGGCGAGGCGCTGCACGGGCGCCCGGCTGCGCTGCGCCTCGGCGACGAGCTGCACGATGCGCGCGAGCAAGGTCTCGCTGCCGACCCGCTCCGCGCGCATCACGAGACTTCCGGTTCCGTTGATCGTCGCGCCGGAGACGCCGTCGCCGGGACCCTTCTCGACCGGGATCGGCTCGCCCGTGAGCATCGACTCGTCGACCGCGCTGCGGCCCTCGAGGACGCGCCCATCGACGGGCAGCTTCTCGCCGGGCCGCACGCGCAGGCGGTCGCCGACCGCGACCGCAGCGAGCGGCACGTCCTCCTCGCTGCCGTCACCGCGCAGCCGCCGCGCGTTCGCCGGGGCGAGTCCGAGCAGCGCCCGGAGCGCGGCGCCGGTCTGGCTGCGCGCGCGCAGCTCGAGCACCTGGCCGAGCAGCACGAGCGCGACGATCACCGCCGCCGACTCGAAGTACAGCGGCAGCGCGCCGCCGTGGCTCCGCATCGAGTCCGGGAAGAGCCCCGGCGCGAGCGTCGCGACCGCGCTGTAGGCGGTGGCGGCTCCGGTGCCGAGCGCGATCAGCGTGAACATGTTGAGCCGGCGCTCGCGGAGCGAGACCCAGCCGCGCGCGAAGAAGGGCCAGCCCGCCCAGAGCACGGCCGGGATCGCGAGCGCGAGCTGGATCGCCGCGGACGCTGCCGGCGGGAGAGCGCGCGCGAGGCCGCCGCCCGGAAGCATCTCGGACATCGCGAGCGCGACGAGCGGCAGCGAGAGGGCCGCGGCGACCTGGAAGCGGCGGGTCATGTCGCGGAGCTCCGGGTTTGCGGCCTCGCCCGGCGCGGCGACGAGCGGCTCGAGCGCCATGCCACAGATCGGGCAGGCTCCGGGCCCGCTGCTCCGGACCTCGGGGTGCATCGGGCAGACGTAGAGGCCCCGCTCCAGGCCGGGCGCTCCCGCGGGCTCCGGCGCGGGCGCGAGGTAGCGCTCGGGAGCGGCCGCGAACTTCTCGCGACAGCCGGCGCTGCAGAAGGAGTACGCGCGCCCGGCGTGGCGCAGCGAGCCGCCGCGCGCGGCGCGCGGATCGACCCGCATCCCGCAGACGGGATCGCGCTCCGGCGGCAGGGCGTCGCCCGGGTTCGCGGCTGCCATCGGCTCCTCCTGCGCGCGCGGCGGAGGCATCCGGCGCGCGCTCGCTCCGCCACTCCGCCCGCCGCTCGGCTAGCGCGAGTCCTCGGCGCTGCGCTCCGGGGCAAAGCGCAGGCGGAATCCCAGCGCGCCGCGGTAGAACCACGCAGCGGGCTCGAAGTGCCAGGTGGCTCGCTCGGTGCCGCTCGCGTCGCTGAAGCTGGCCGCGAAGTCGATGTCGCGCTTCCCGAGCGCGGCGTAGGCCTGTCCCGAGACGAAGACGGACATCACGCTGGGACCGAAGCGCGCGGCGTCGAGCTCGAGCTCGATCCCGGGCCCCAGCGAGTGATAGACGCGCGTGCGCTGCCCGCGCAGCTCGATCAGCCGGAAGTTCGTGGTCGCGATGTTCGCCGGCGCGAGGCTGATCGCGCGGTGGGCGATCCCGCTGGCCTCGAGCTCCTGGCGGAGGTACTCCGCCGAGGGCTTGATCCGGAAGCGCCAGCCGCCGAGCTCGCCGGTCAAGGCCACGCCGATGCCCGCGCCCACGGCGAGGGCGTTCCACTCGATGCGGGTGACGCTGCCCTGTCCGAGCACGAAGGCCTCGAAGGTGGCGGTCGGCAGTCCCGTCGTGGGGCTCGTCGGCAGCTCGAGCTTTCCAGGGGCGCCTTCCTTCGCGACGTCGTACTCGGAGGCGAAGGACGCACCGACGTCGGCGTGGCCGAAGAGCCGCGGGCTGCCGACGACGCCCGGGACCGCCGGCGTCGCGAGCTCGAGGGTTCCGAGCACGAGCGGGTTGGCGAGGCGCTCGCTGCCGGAAGCGGAGGGGCGCACCGCGCTCGCCGAGGATGCCTCGGAGTGCCAGCCCGAGATCGCCCAGCCGATCCCGGCGGCCGGCACCCAGCGCTGCGTCTCGTCGCCGCCTCCGCCCCGGCCGGACGCCGGTGCCGCCTGCGCGAGGGCCAGCGCGAGCGCGGCGAGCGCGCCGCAGAGCTTCGAATTGCGGGGCATCGCGGAGCAGCGTGCATCAGCCGGGCCTCCGATTGCAACCGCCGCGAGCCGTCGAGGGTGTTAGTCGAGCTCCCCGCGCCGCTCGCTCGCGGATGCGCGTTGACTGCCTGCGCCCGCTTCGGGCAGAGTACGCGCTCCCGATCCTGGGGGTCCGCGCTACGTGTTTCCGCTTTCGCACTGGCTCTGGCTTCGGCGCGCGGCGCGCTCGCGCCGCGCGCTCGCGCTCTGCGCGCTCGCGGGCCCGGTCCTGGCGGGACTCCCCGCGCCCGGGCCCGCTGCTGCGGCAGAGCCGGAGGCCGAGCCGGGTCCGGGCGCCGGCGCGGCGCCTGCTCCGCCTCCCGGGATCGAGGAGATCGTCATCATCGGCGAGAAGCGCGCCGGGCTCGTCGCGGAGCAGGCCGTCTCGGTCACGAGCTTCGATGCCGAAACGATCAAGGTCCTCGGCGCACAGGACTTCTCCGACCTCGCCCGCGTGACGCCGAGCCTCGAGATCAACACGATCTCGGCCAGCGCGCCGACCTTCTACATCCGGGGCGTGGGTCTGAACGACTTCGCCGCGAACGCAGCCGGCGCGGTCGCGATCTACCAGGACGGGGTTCCGATCAACGCGCCCGCGCTGCAGCTCGGGCAGCTCTTCGACCTCGAGGGAGCGGACGTCCTCCGGGGACCGCAGACCACCGGCGGCGAGCGAAATGCGTCCGCCGGCATGATCCGCGCGAACGCGCGCCGCCCGACCGGAGACTTCGCGTCGACCTTGCGCCTCGACTACGGCCGCTTCGCCTCTCGGGACGCCGAAGGCGCACTCGCACTTCCCCTCAGCGAGGGCGGCGAGCTCTCGACCCGGATCGCGTTCCGCTATGCCGACCGGGATCCCTACACCGGAAACGGCTGCGGCAAGCTGGCTGCGCCCCAGCGCGGGGCGTGTGGAGCGTCGCCGCTCACGGGGGCGGAGTCCGTTCCAGCCGGTTTGCCCGACGAGGTGGGCGACCGCAAGCGCTGGGCACTGCGCAGCGTGTTCCGCCTGCAGCCCTCCGACAGCGACTCGGACTGGCTCTTCAACCTGCACGGCGCCGAGATCGACCAGGATGCGGAGCTCGGACAGGTGATCGGGACCGGTGGGATCTCCAACAACATCCTGACGCAGAGCGGCTACAGCGATCCCGCGATCCAGGCCATCTACGATGCGATCGACCAGCGGCTTCGCAGCCAGGGAGTGCCGAGGCAGGGCCCGAACGGCTCGCTCGCGCAGGCCAAGCGCGCGACGCTGAAGATGGTCACCGACGACATCGGCCTCGCGCAGCCCTACGCGAACGACTACAACCTCGTCGGGCAGGAGGAGCTAAAGAGCCTCGGCGGCTCGCTGCGCGGCCAGCTCTACCTGGGCGGGCTGCGCCTCGAGACGATCAGCGGCGTCGAGTCCTACGACCGCGAGAACCTCAGCGACTTCGACTTCAGCTCGAATACCGCGATCCACTCCGGCAGCCACGACTATGCGCGCCAGATCACCCAGTCGCTGCAGCTCGAGTCGGAGCTCGAGCGGATTCCGCTGACCTGGCGCCTCGGCGGCTACTTCCTGACCGAGAAGCTCGACTCGGACTCCACCTTCGTCTTCAACTTCCAGCGCGGGGGCAGTCGCCAGTTCAACCAGGTGACCCAGCGCGACTACACCCAGGATCTCTACAGCACCGGCGCCTTCGGCAATTTCGAGTGGGAGTTCCACGACCACTTCACGCTGTCGGGCGGAGCCCGCTTCAACTGGGAGCGCAAGGCCTTCGACATCGCGCTCAGCACCTTCGAGATCAATGGCACGTCGGCCGACTCGAAGGTCTGGATGGCTCCGACGGGCGCGATCGTCCTGAGCTACCGCCCGAGCGACGAGGCCGAGATCTACTCGAAGTTCAGCCGGGGCTGGAAGCCCGGGCTCTTCAACGCGGCCGCCTTCAAGCAGAGACCCGATGGGAGCCCCGCGATCGAGGTCACGGATCCCGAGCAGATCGACGCCTTCGAGATCGGCAGCAGCGCGAGCTGGTTCGACGGCGCGCTCGAGAGCCGCGCCGCCCTCTTCTACTACAAGTACCGGGACTATCAGGTCTTCCTGCTCGACGAGACCTTCGGGAACGCGCCCGAGTTCGCGATCATCAACGTCAAGAAGGCCCAGATCTACGGCGCCGAGCTCGACCTCTTCGCGACCCCGCTCCGCGGCTGGGCTCCGCTGCTCCTCGAAGGCCTGAGCCTCGAGCTGCGCGCCGGCTGGCTCGAGAGCAAGGCCCTCGACTTCACGCGGCTCCGCAGGAACAACTTCGGGGTCATCGCCGTGACCGAGGTGCTCGACTTCAGCGGGAACCGGCTCCCGAACACGCCGCGCTTCAAGGCGAGCGGATCGGTCTGGATCCCCTTCGAGCTCGGCCGCTTCGGAACGCTCACGCCGCGCTACGACGTGAGCTACACGGACGACGTCTTCTTCGATCCGTCCCAGGGCGTCGGCACCGACAGCGATCCGCTCCCGAAGTACGGGATCGGCCAGAAGGCCTACCTGCTGCACAACCTGCGGCTGTCCCATCAGCTGCCCGGCGAGCAGATCGAGATCGCGGGCTGGGTGCGCAACCTGACCGACGAGAAATACAAGCGCTATGCCGCGGAGGTGCGGGCGCTGCAATCGGTGCTGAACTGGATCGGCGAGCCGCGCACCTACGGCTTCTCGATCGGCTTCGAGTGGTAGCGGCGACGGCCGCGCGGGCCTGCGCCCGACTCAGGGCAGCGAGTAGCCGAGCGCGCGCAGCTGATTCAGCTCCATCTCGTCGAGCTCGACGCGCGGGACGCTCTCGTCCCAGGGCGGCTTCGCCGCGAGATAGCTCTCCGCCTCGCTGCGCAGCGCGAGTGCGATCTCCGGCTGCTCGGCGCTCACGTCCCGGGTCTCGAGACGGTCGCCGCGCCGGTCGAAGAGCTCCTCCCTCGCTTCCGGGCTCCGAGACAGCACGAGCCGCTGTTCGCCGCGCGCGACGGCCACCTGGGGCCGCGCGGCCTGCCCGGCCTGCCCCCAGCTGCGGTCCAGGTACGCAAAGGCGCTGCGCGGCGCATCCGGCTCCGCTTCCGGCTCCCGGCGCGCTGCCGCGAGGATCTCGGGCAGCAGCGAGCGGCCGTCGCTCGGCTCGAGCGGCGGCAGTCCGAGCAGCGCGAGCAGCGTCGGCCAGACGTCGACGTTCTGCGTGCGCTCCCGGATCGCGATGCCCGGCTCGAGCCGGAAGGGCAGCGCGATCACGAGCGGAATCTCCGTCACCTCGGGATACACGTTGCGCGCGTGCCCCTCCTGGCCGCGCTCGAGGAAGGCCTCGCCGTGGTCCGACGCGACCACGATCAGCGTGCGCGCCGCGAGGCTGCGGTCCCTCCAGACCTGCTGGACCAGCGGATCGAGCACCCGGTTGATGCGCAGGATCGCCTGGTCGTAGACGTCGGAGTACGAGGGCCCGAAGACCGCAGAGGCCTCGTCGTAGACGTACTCGTGGACGTCCATCAGGTGCAGGTAGAGCAGCCAGCGCTGGTCGGCGTAGGCGCGCAGGAACGCGATCGCGGACTCCACGGCGCTGGTGTCCGTGCTGTCGACGCGGAGGCCCGGACGCTCGCGTCGCTCGGAGGGCAGGAGCGAGCGGGGGGCGGGGCGGTGGTAGACCTCGAAGCCCTGCGAGAAGCCAAAGTTAGGCGCGACCCAGCCGTTGCGGTAGACGCTGGCAGTGCGGTAGCCCGCGTCGCGCAGGATCTCGGCCGGGAGCCTGGCCTCCGAGGGCAGCACGTGGTCGAAGCGCGTCACGCCCGAGCGCGGCGGATGTAGACTGCTCCAGAGCGAGGCCATGGAGCACTTCGTCCACGAGGATTGCGCGAGGTGACGGGACAAGCGGATCCCCGTCGAGGCGAGGCGGTCGAGCGTCGGGCTCGTGTCGCGCTCGTAGCCCCACGCGCCGAGGCGGTCCGCGCGCAGCGTGTCGATCAGGATGAAGAGCACGTTCAGGTCGTCGCGCTGCGCGAGGGCTGCGACGTCGTCGGCGCCGCCGACCGGACGCGGATCGCCGTCCGTGCGCACCTCGATCGAGCGCGCCAGGAAGCCCGCGACGAGTGCCGCCGCCGCGAGCCAGGGCCAGAAGCGGCGCAGCATCTCGAGGAGCATCCGCGAACAGATAGCGAACTCGCGGCGGCGGCCGTCCGCGCGGCGCGCGCGCCGCGGGGCGCCGCGCGCGGCCGCGCGGCGCTCTGCCTCGCGGCCGCGCTCGCGGCGCTGCTGCCCGCGTGTTCGCGCGATCGGCTCGAGGAGGTCCGGGCGCTCCAGGCGGAGGGCCGCCTGCTCGAGACCCTCGAGCCGCTCGAGTCGATGCTCGAGGATCGGCCGGGGGATCCGGAGCTGCACTTCCTCTACGGAAGCGCGAGAGTGGCGACGGGCAGCTCGAGCCAGGGCCTCTGGTCCCTGCGGCGCGCCGCCGAGGCGCCGGGCTTCGAGCTGCGCGCGGGGGTCGAGGTCGCGCGGGCGGCGCTCATGAGCGACGACGCTGCGACGGCGACCGAGGCCGCCACGCGCGTGCTCGCGCGCGAGCCGGACCAGCGCCCGGCGCTCGACATCCGCGCCGAGGCGCGCGTGCGCAAGGGGGACTACGCAGCCGCGCTGGACGACACGGCGCGCCTGCGCGAGCTCGATCCCGCGAGCGGAGAAGTGGAGCTGGTCCGGCTGCGCGCGCTGATCGGGCTGCACCGGATCGACGAGGCCGACGCGCTGTTCCGGGAGCTCGAGCAGCGCAGCCGGGCCGGCGAGCTCGATCTGGCGCCCGATCGCTACTGCGCCGCGCGCGCGACCTTCCACGCCGAGCGCGGCGAGGCGGAGCGCGCGCGGGAGGGCTTCGAGCGCTGCCTGGAGGAGCATCCCGCCGATCCGCTCGTGCTCGACACGGCGCTCGACTTCTTCGACTCGCGCGGCGACGCCGATGCGCTCGTGAAGCTGCTGCGGCGCGCGGTCGAGCTCGAGCCGGTCGCCGTGCAGGCCCGGCAGGAGCTCGCGAGGCGCCTTCGCGCGGCGGGCCGCCCCGAGGAGGCGGAGCAGATCCTGCTCGCGGGGACCGCGCTCGAGTCCGAAGGCGTGCCCGCGCACCACTGGGGCGCGCTCGCGCGCCACTACTTCGAGCTGGGGGCGTACGCGCAGTCGGCAGAGGCCTGGGCGCGCGTCGTCGAGCTCGTCGCGGATCCCGGCTCCGAGGTGCTGCTCTCCTACGCCGACGCGCTCGCGCTCGCCGGAGATCACGAGCGCGCGCTCGAGGTCGGCGCGAGGCTCCCGGACACGCACCGCGCGCTGTTGCGCGGGCGGATCCTGTTCGAGGAGCGCCGCCCGCGCGAGGCGCTCGCGGCCCTCGACGCCGCGATCCGCCTCTGGCCGGACAACCCGAGCGCGCGCTACTACGCGGCGCGCGTCGCCGAGGTCAGCGGCGACTTCGAGCGCGCGATCTCGGAGTACCGGGCATCGATCCGCTCGGGAGCGGAGGTCACGGATGCCGGGCTGCGCCTCGGGCGCCTGCACCTCTCCGAGGGCGCCTACGAGGCCGCGCGCTTCGCGCTGTACCAGCACCTCGAGAAGCACCGCGAGGACGCGGAGGCCTGGGCGCTCTACGCGCGGGTCGAGGCGCGCTCCGGGAGACGCGAGCGCGCGAGTCAGGTGCTCGCGCGACTCGGACGGGTGCCCGGCCAGAGCGGCCGCGCGCTGGTCGAAGCCGCGGCGCTGCTCGCGGGGGCGAAGGGCGACGCGGCGGCCGTCGAGCTCTTGAGCGGGCGCAGCGCCGCGGGCGCTGCGCCCGGGCCGAACGACGCCGCGGTGCTGCGCAGCCTGGTCGCGCATCTCGCGCGCGCGGGGCGCGCGGGCGAAGCGGTCGCGCGCGCGCGCGCTGCAGCCGAGGAGCGGCCGGGCGAGGCCCTGCTGCACGAGATCCTCGGATCCGCGCTGGAGGCCGCGGGCGCGCCGCGCGAGCAGATCGAGGCGGCCCACGCGCGCGCGCTCGCGCTCGCGCCCGATCACGCGGCCTCGCTCTGCGCGCTCGCGCGGCTCGCGTCCGCACACGGCGAGACCGACGCCGCGGTCGAGCTCTACGCGCGCGCACTCGCGGGCGCAGCCGAGTGGTCGGCCGAAGAGGCGTCGATCGGCCGCGACGGCGCGCGCCACCTGATCGCGGCGGTGCGCCACGCCGAAGCCGCGGCGCTGCTCGAGGATCTGCTCTGGCGGCACCCGATCGACGCAGCGATCGCGGAGCTGCTCGCGGAGGCGCTGCGCGCGCTGGATCCGCGCTCCGAGCGCGCGCAGGTGCTCGAGCGCCGCGCGCGGCGCTTCGGCGGGTCCCGCTAGGGAGCCGCCGCGCGCGGCGGAGGCGGGGAGGCCGCAGCCGCGCGCTCGCGCCGCGCGGCGCGCCGCGCCTCGCGCCGCTCGAGCTCCTCGCGCAGACCGGCCTGCTCGATCCACGCGCGCGCGGCCTCCGGATCGGCGCCGCGCCACACCTCCGCGACGTCGGCGCTCGCCTCCAGCCGGCGCGCCGGGTCCTCGATCCGCTCCAGGAATGCGATCGCCGCCCGGGGATCGACGCGGGTGAGCGCGGTCGCGTAGAGGTCGGCGAGCGCGCCGAGCTCGCCGAGATCGCCGCGCGCGCCGAACCACGCGATCGCCGCGGGGCGGTTGCGGACGATCCAGCGCCGATAGGCCTCGCGCAGGACGCGATCGCGCTGGCGGCTCGCGGGCTGGTCGCACAGCCAGCTCATCGCGGCGGCACCGTCCTGGGTCACCCAGTTCACGGCGACGCGCCGCATCAAGAGGCCGCCATCCCGGTCGTCGCGATGGGCCTCCGCGATCGCGGTCGCGCGCGCCGGATCGATCCGCGCGACGAGGCCGACGAGCGTGCGCAGCGCGCTCGACCGGAACTCCTCGCCCGCCCACTCGGGCGAGAGCTCCTCGATCTCGCGCAGCGCAGCGGCGGATCCGTCGCGCCGGATCCGATTCGACACCAGCGTGAGCGTTCCGCGCTCGCGGTCCAGCCCGACGGGGAGCGAGGCGAGATAGCGCCAGACCCCGGGCAGGCCCGATTCGCCCCAGCCCTCGATCATCGCCGGGAAGGCGTTCTGCTGGATCTCCGGATCGCGGATCCGGTTCAGGGCATCGAGCGCCGCCTGCGGGTCGCGGCGCGCCCAGACGTGGACCAGGATCGGGAGCGCCTCGCTCCGCTGCGCGTGGGGCCACGCGAGGATCCGCTCCCGCGCGGTCAGGGGATCGAGCGCGGCGAGCCTCTCGGTGAGGAGCTGCAGCGCGAGGCCGCGCCCGGCTCCCGAGCCGAACGCGCGCTCGAAGGCGCCCGCGACCGCGTCGACGTCGGAGGCGCCAAGCGAGCGCAGGATCGGCGTGAGTGTCTCCGCCTCGCGGAGCCGATCGCCGCTCGCCAGGGCGCGCTCGAGCTCGGGAAGCTCGGCCGCGGGATCGCCTGCTGCCCCGCGGCTGCCCCCCGCGGAGCGCATGCCGAGCGCGAAGAAGCAGGCGCACCAGAACGCCGCAGCCGCGAGCAGGATCGGCGAGGGGCCGCGGCGGAGCCGGCTGTTCATGCTTCGAACGGTCCGGGTCGAGGATCGTTCCCGCGCGGCGCCCTCCGAAGCTGACGCCGGATTCTTGACATCGGCACGCCTCTCTCCGGTAGATTACGGGGGTAATGTTTCATCCGAACGGAGGAATCGCCATGCCGAACGTCAAGCGGACGCGGATCAATCCGATCTCGACCCTGTTCTGGACTCTCAGTCTGTTAGTCCTGGCGAGCGCCGCGAGTGCGGGAGGCCCCGCGCCGAGCTTCGCGCTCTCGGGCAAGCTCGAGCAGTACTGCTGCAACTGGCCGAACGGAGGGCATCCGCCCTTCCCGGGCTTCGGGACTGGCATCCTGATCAAGATCAACGACTTCCCCTTCGCGAAGGACCCCGCCGGCGGCGGCCTCACGATCCAGCACGGATTCCCGGGACCCGTCCCCACCGCGATGGGAACGCCTTCGGGCGGCTTCGCGCTCGCCGCGTCCGCGATCAAGAACCAGGCCGACTTCCTGAATACGAATCCGCCCTTCTTCGGCTGGATCTCGATCTTCACCGCGGTGAACTTCAAGAACGAGGCCGGAACCTTCATGGCCGGCGGACAGACCGGGAGCGCGGCCTACTGCCTGAATGCCGCCGCCAATCCGAACTGCACCAACCCGGCCGACGGAACCGTGGGCGCGCAGCCCTTCAACGGGCTGCTCTCCTTCAATGCCGGTCCGAATCAGTTCGGCGGCACGATGCGGCTCCTCGGCGGTACGCCCGGCTATCTCAAGCGCACGGTGAACGCCGGAGCGCGCGTGCGCCTGGGCACCTTCGCAGCGCCCCTGAACCAGATCGGCGGGCCCTTCAGCGAGTACCAGGTCCAGACGAACACGGCCCAGTTCTGGCCCGCGGCGACGACCACGGGTCCTCCGACCTCCACGCAGATGCAGCAGGTCGTCTTCGCGGGCATTCCGTGGGGCACCGGAACCATCTACGCGGGGCGGACCGGCGGCACGGGTGCGGTTCCGACGCAGAGCATCTCGGGCATGGGCACGAACACGCTCGCGGGCTCGGCCGGAGGGAACATCTCGCTCGTCGCGGCGAGCATCTCGGGCACGCCGGCGCAGAACGCGTTCCCGATCCTGATCCGCCTGAGCCTCACGCTGCCCGAGCCGGAAGTCACGGCGATGCTCGGCTTCGGCGTGGGCTTCCTCGTGCTCCTCGGGGTCCGCAAGAACCGCGCGCGGGCCGCTCGCGCCTAGCGCTCGCGCACCGGGCGGTGCGCAGCCACCTGCAGGTGGCTGCGCACCGCCATCACACCGCGCGCTCTTCGGAGCGCTCGCGACTCCGCTCAGCTGTGGTCGGGGGTTTCCTGCGCCGGGGACTCCGGTCTGGCGCCGCCGGGCTCCGGCGGCCGGGACGCCGCGCGAGCGCGCTCGCGCCACCGCTCCATCGCATCGATCTCGCCCGCGGAGCGCTCGCGCAGCACCGGGTCCGGAATCTGCTGCGCGAAGGCGCGCGCGCGCTCGGGCTCCTCGAGCGAGAGCGCGCCCGCGTGGGCGACCACCGCCGCTGCGAAGTCGGCGTCGGCGATCCTCTCGGCGATCCACTTCTCCGCGCGGGCCGGGTCGCTGCGGAGCCAGCGCCGATACGCGTGGCGCATCGCGCCGTCGCGAGGGGCGCCGGCAGGCTGCGCCCGCAGCCACTCCAGGGCGCCAGGGGCGTCGCTCTCGATCCATCGCAGGGCCAGGACGCGCAGCATCTCGGGATGCCCGCCGCGCTCGCGCTGCGCCTCCACGAGCGCGGCGGCTCGCGGGAGATCCGCGCGCGCGATCGCATCGACGGCGGCGATCAGCAGCTCGCCGCGGAAGGAGTCGCCCGGCGCGAGCTCCGGGATCGCGTCGAGCTCCCGCAGCAGCGGATCGGCTCCGCTGCGGCGCAGCCGGTCTGCGACGGCGCGCGACCCGAGCTCGCGGCGGCGGTCGCCGTCGGGAAGCCGCGAGAGGTAGCTCCAGAGCCCGGGCTGATCGGACGCGCTCCAGCCCTCGATCAGCGCGCCGAGAGCCGGCCAGCGCATCGCGACGTCCGGCAGCTCTTCGAGGCGCGCGGCGGCGGCCTTCGAATCCACGCGCGCCCAGGCGCGTATCAGCGCGGGCCAGGCCTGGCGCTGGATGTCGGGCGGCCAGCTCTCGATGCGCGCGCGGCAGGCCTGCGGGTCGAAGCGCGCCCAGCTCTCGACGAAGAGCTCGAGCGGGAGCCCGCCTGCAGCGCCCGCGAAGTGCTCCTCGAAGGCCTGCGCGAGCGCCGCGGCCCTCGCGGGATCCATCGCCTCGAGCGCCGGGACGAGGAGCGCGGTCTGCTCGAGCCGGCCCGACGCGGCGACCGCCTCCCCGACGCGGATCCGGGCCTGGTCGAGATCGATGCCGCCGCGCGAGCCTCGCTGGCCGCTCAGGAATCCGACGCCGAAGGAGGCCGCGGCGAGCGCGAGAGCGGAGACCGCGATCCGCGAGAGCGACATCGCGCGTAGGGTACTGATCTCGCGGACACCCGCAGGCGCGCGCGCCGGCCGCGGCTCAGCCTCCCGTCAGCGCCTGGAAGATGTGGACCTCGTCGCCGGGCGCGAGCGGGAGCGCGAGATCCTCGATCGGCTCCCGGTTCACGAAGACGCGCATGTGGCGCCGCACGCGGTCCTGTTCGTCGATCATGCGGAAGCGGATGCCCGGGAACTGGCGCTCGAGGTCGCCGAGCAGCGCGCCGAGCGTCGCGCCCGTCGCCTCGACCACGTGCCGCTCCCCCGTGTAGGAGCGCAGCGGCTGCGCGATCCAGACCTTCACGCGGCGAACTCCGCCGCTTCGATCGCGTGGATCTGCGGCAGATGGCGCGCGAGGCAGCGCCAGCTCGCGCCCTCGTCGGCGCTGCCCCAGACCTCGCCCGCCGTCGTTCCGAAGTAGAGGCCGACGGGATCGCGCGCGTCGCAGGTCATCGCCTGGCGGCGCACCGTGAACCAGGCCTGCTCGCGCGGGAGCCCCTGGTCGCGGCGCAGCCAGCTCTTGCCCGCGTCGCGCGTCTCGTAGACGGCCGGGCGACCGCCCGGACTCGTGCGCGGCCAGACGTCGGTGCCGTCCATCGGGAAGACCCAGACGCGCTCCGGATCTCTCGGGTGGAGCGCGATCGGGAAGCCGATGTCGCCGATCTCCACCGGCATCTGCTCGCCGACGCGCTGCCAGGTCGTGTCGGGCCGCACGAGGCGGTAGATGCCGCAGTGGCTCTGCATCCAGAGCACGTCCGGCGCCTGCGGGTGCAGGCGCATGCAGTGCGGGTCCTGCCCGTACTCGGGATAGGGCTCGGGCTGGAACAGCGCCAGGTGTCCCGCGTTCATCGGCCGCCAGTCGCGGCCGCCGTCGACGCTCTCGAGCGTGCCGCCCGCGTGGCCCGAGAGCGAGATGTAGAGATGGCGCGGGTCGCGCGGGTCGATCTGGATCGAGTGGAGCAGGGTGCCGTCGGGAGTGCCGACCTTCTCGATCGGCGTCCACTCGGCGTTGCGCGGGTGATCGTTGAAGCCCGCGACGGGCTCCCAGCAGACGCCGCCGTCCTCGCTGCGGAAGAGACCCTCGGGCGAGCTGCCCGCGTACCAGACGTCCGGCTCGCTCGCGTGCCCGGGCTCGAGCCAGAACACGTGGTCGACGGCCTTGGCGACCTCGCCCTCGCGCGCCTTGCGGAACGCGGGCGGGCGCAGCGCCTCCTTCCAGCTGCGGCCCTGATCGGTGCTGCGGAAGAGGGTCGGGCCGAGATGCCCGGTCTTGGCCGCCGCGAGCAGCGTGCGGCCGTCGCGGCGATCGAGCACGACGTGGTGCAGCTCGTGGCCGAGGAAGTGCGGGCCGTCGAGCGCGAAGCGCTCGCGCGCGGCGTCGCCGCGCAGGATCCAGGCGCCCTTGCGGGTCGCGACGAGCAGGTCGACGTTCATCGGGTCCTCCCTTGCGGCGGCGCGCGCTCCGCGCGGCTCAGGGCCTGCGGAAGCGCAGCAGGTAGTTGTCGCGCAGCCCCTCGACCGGGACCTCGCGCTCGAAGGCGAAGCCGGCGGCCTCGATCTCGCGGATCACCTCGGGCTTGCCCGCGCGCACGTGCTCGAGGATCCAGTCCGCGCTGGTTCCCGGCAGGCGCTCGAAGTCGACGATCACGAGCGCTCCTCCCGGCCGCAGCGCCTGCCGCAGGCTCGCGAGCGTCGGTCCCGGCTGGTCGAAGTGGTGGTAGGTGTCGCAGACGAAGGCGACGTCGATCGACGCGGGCGCGAGCCCGCTCGAGGACTCGCTGGCCGCGACGACCTCGACCTGCGCGAGCCCCGAGCGCTGCGCGCGCAGCGCGAGATGCTCGCGGAAGCGCGGGGAGAGATCGACTGCGTAGATCCGGCCCGAGGCTCCGACGCGCCGCGCGAAGGGCTCGAGGAAGAGCCCGGTGCCCGCGCCGACGTCCGCGACCGCCATGCCCGGCCGCAGCCCGAGCGCGTCCGCGATTCCCTCGCGGCTGCGCGCGACCTCGCGCGACTCGCCCTCGAAGACCCGCGTGAACTCGTCGACGGCGAGGTCCGGCGCGAGGAAGCGCGCGTTGAGATCCTCGCGCGGGCTGGCCGGCGGCGGCGGCGCGGCGCACGCGGCGAGCAGCGCCAGGATCAGCCACGCGATCCGATGCAGCACGCGGTCCTCCCGGCCGGATTCTCGCACGCGGCGGCCCCGCGCGGGGGATCAGCGCGGCGGCGCGGGGTCCGCGGCGCTGCCGAGGTGCTGCTCGAGGAAGCGCTCGAGCCGGCTGCACCACGCGACCGCCTGCGCCACCGTCGCGAAGCCGTGCCCGACGCCCTCGAGCAGCTGCCACTCGTAGGGCTTGCCGAGGAGGTCGAGCATCCGGCGCAGCCGGTGCGCGTGCTCCTGGTCGACGATCCGGTCGAGGTCGCCCTGTGCGAGGAAGAGCGGGATCGGGAACTCCGCCGCGCGGTAGACGGGGGAGCGCGCCTTCATCTCCGCGTAGTCGCGCTCGGGGTCGCCGACGCTGCGCCGCAGGGTGCTGCCCAGCCACTCGTCGAGCCGCGCCTCGCTGCGGTTGACCAGCAGCGCGAGGTCCGTGACGCCCGCGAAGCTCGCCGCGCAGCGGTAGCGCGCCGGGAAGCGCAGCGGGCTCATCAGCGCGGAGTAGCCGCCGTAGCTCGCCCCGACGATGCACGCGCGCGCGCCGTCGACCCAGCCCTGCGCGATCGCGTGCGCGACCCCGGACTCGATGTCGTCCTCGATGCGGCCGCCCCACTCGCGGTTGCCGCGCTCCTCGAAGGCGCGGCCGTAGCCCGAGGAGCCGCGGTAGTTGACCTGGAGCACCGCGTAGCCGCGCGCGGCGAGGAACTGCGTGAGCGGATCGAAGGCGCGCTCGTCGCGGATCCCGATCGGCCCGCCGTGCGGCATCACGACGAGGGCCCGCGCGCGGCCCGCGAGCGCGGTCAGGATCGCCTCGACCTCGAGGCCGTCCGTGGAGCGGACGCGGAAGCTCCTGGCCGGCGCGAGCTCCCCGGGCTCGAGCGAGGGCGCCACGCGGCCCATCACGCGCCCGAGCTTCTGCTCCGGGTCGATCGTGTAGAAGACCCCCGGATTGAGCGCGCTGCTCACGAAGACGCCGAGCAGCTTCTCGTCCCGGCTGCTGCTCACGATCTCGATCGACTCGCCCGGGAAGGTCTTCTCGAGCGCCCGCTGGTGCCGCTGCATCGCGCTCGCGAGGAAGTGCGTGCGCCGCAGCCCGTCCTCGAAGGTGGTCACGGCGAGCAGGTTCCGGCCCGAGAAGTCGAAGTCGACCGAGAGGATCTCCGCGTTCGGATGCGCATAGCGCAGCCTGCCGAGCTCGGCGCTCGCGATGTCGAGCTCGTAGAGGCCGTAGGTGTCGCGCGCGCGGTTCGTCGCCACGAGGAGCTTCTCGTCGTCCTCGGCGAACGCGATCGGATGCAGGTCGAAGTCGCTCCAGCCGCCCGCGGCGAGTGGCCTCCAGGGATCGCCCTCGGAGCTGCGCACGTGCAGCGCGAGGACCTGCTCGCCGCCGGATGTGCCGGAGAGCGCGAGCGCGGCGCGCACCACGCCGCGGTGATCCGCGGTCCACTCGACGCCGAGCAGGTCCGGGATCGCGAGCTGCGCCACGCGATCCCCGGCCTCGAGGGGCCGCAGGCCCGAGAGCAGCGCGGGACTGACCCGGTAGACCGCGCCCGGCTCGTTCTCGGGGGCGAAGAGCAGCAGATCGGGGCGATCGGGCAGCGGGTCGACGACCTCGCCGTGGATGCGGAAGGTCACGCTCCGGCCCTCGACGCCGCCCGCGGCGGGGTGGATCGACACGGCCTCGTTCTGGCGCCGGCCCTGCTTCCAGCTCTCGACGAGCAGCGTGTCGTCGCTCTCCCACGCGACTCCCGTGATCTGCGCCTCGTCCGCGATCCTCACGCTCGTCTCGGATTCGATGTGGTACGCGATCAATCCCTCCCGCTGCCGGATCGCGACGAGCTTTCCGTCCGGGCTGATGCTGAGGCTGCGCGTCCTGGGCTCGATGCCCGCCTCGAAGAGCTCCTCGACGGTCGCGGGCGCTGCCGCCGGCGCGGCGAGGAGCGCGCCGATCGCCGCGAGCGCGGGCCCCGCGCTAGGGCGCATCGGGGGGCTCCTGCGCCCGCCGCCGCAGCTTCGCGTACTCGTCGTAGAAGTCGTCGCGGCCGAAGCCCGTGTAGCGCAGCGGATAGCGCGCGAGCAGCCCGGCGTGGGACTGCTCGAGCCACGGCATCGCGAGCGCGCTGCGGTTCACGACGCGCGCGCCGAAGCGCCGGCCCGAGCCGTCGCGCTCGATCAGCAGATCGCCCGGGTAGGAGAGCGCGCCCGGCTCGACGCGGAACTCCCAGTAGGCATCGTCGTTCATCTGGAATCCCGACTCGTAGAGCAGCTCTCCGATCCAGTGGCGCACGGCGACGCGACCCCAGCGGTAGGTGCCCGCCGGCATCACGTAGAGGCGCAGGGAGGTGCCGGCCGGCACGTTCGCGAGCCGGCGCTGGCCGCGCACTTCGAGCAGCGAGATCGGCTCCGGAGTGCCGGTGCGCACGACGAGGATTCCCTGCCCCGGCTCGAGCTCGACCAGCGCGCCGGCCCTCAGGAAGCGAGCCGCGCAGCCGGAGGCGAGCGGGGCGAGCGCCAGGCACGCGGCGAGCCCGCAGCGCCAGGCGCGCGCCGCGCCGCGCGGCCTCAACCCAGGCGCTCCTGCGCCGCTTGCGGCGCGGGCGGCGCGGCGCGGCCGAGCAGCGCGAGGCCCGGGCGGCAGGCCTCGTCGAGGCGCCGCTGCTCGTCCAGCGGCAGCGAGGCGAAGCGCGCCGGGGGATCGCGGTCGACGAGCGCCGCGGCGCGCTCGATCCAGCCGCCGCTGCCGAGCTCGAGGAAGTCCGCGATGCGGCCGAGCTCGCGGCGCGGATCTTCCAGCAGGTCCTCGAAGCGCAGCTCGAGGAACGCGCGCGGGTCGAGCGCGCGCAGCGCCGCATAGCCCTCTTCGACCTGCCCGCTCCAGTAGCGCCCGAAGAGCTCGATCGGCGGGCGCGCGGCGATCAGGCGGTCGATCGCCTCGGGCCGGCTGCGCTCGATCGCCTCGAGCCCCTGGTGCGAGTACTCGACCTCGCCGAGCAGCCCGTTCATCAGCGAGACCGCGACGCGCAGCACCGGGTACTCGCGCATCGAGATCGCGGCCTCGCGGCCGTCGCGGTGCAGGTGCACGAAGCGCGCGCCCGGGAAGAACTCCGCGAGCGTGCCGAGCGTTCCGATCGAGCTGCCCGAGCGCTCGATCCAGAGCGCCTTGCCGCAGCGGCGCGTGAGCCAGGCGAAGAGCTGCGCGTAGTGCAGGGCGAGCGGGCGCGGCGGCAGCGCCTCGGCCTCGTCGAGCAGCGCGTCGAAGAGCGCGTCGGGATCGCCGCTGATGCGCGCGAGCGCGATGCCGAGGATCCACGGGATCGGGTCGCCCTGCGCGTAGCGCGCGCCCGGGGCTCCGAAGGGATAGGTGACCTCCGGCACCGCGTGGCCGCGCTTCAGCACCATCGTGAGCACCGGGTGGTCCTCGCGCAGCCGCGCGGCGAGCTCGGCTCCCGCGACGGGATCGCGCCGGAAGCGGAAGAACTCGTCGATCCCCGAGAAGAACTCGAAGAGGTTCAGCACGCGCTCGTTCTGCGCGAGCATGCGCGAGAGCAGCGTCGAGCCGCAGCGCCCGGTGCCGACGACGAAGCGCGGCGGCAGCGGCGCGCTCACGCGCGCGCCCGCGCGCGCAGCGCATCGAGCGGCACGAGCTCGGTCTCGATTGCGGGCGGGGGCACCTCCGCGCGCGACAGCCGGAACACCATCATGCCCTCGCGGTGTCCGTCGCAGTCGAGCCAGTTCGGCAGGCCCGGATCGCGCGCGGCGATCACGGCGCGCACCGAGCCGTCCGGCTCGCGCTGCGCCGTCGCGAGGTTCAGGATCGAACGCCCCTGGCCGTAGAGCAGCGGCTCGTACCAGTAGTTCGTGAGCTCGAGGCCCCAGTAGGGCGCCGGCACCGGCGCGAAGTGGAGCCGCAGCGCCTGGCCCGGCTCGAGCTGGAACCAGCCGCAGCTGAACTGGTGCCCGGCCGGAGGCGCGACCTCGGTCCGGGAGTCCGCGGCGGCCTGCGGCAGCGCTGCGCAGTCCTCCCGCGCGAGCTCGCGGCCCTCGTCGTCTAGCCGGCGCCGCTGCACGCCGCCGCCGAGCGGCGTGTAGAGGAAGCGGTTCGGAGCCAGCCCCGCCCAGTACTCCGAGAGCGAGGCCCAGAACGCGGTCGCGCGCGCGAGGAACTCGGCCGCGTGGGCGAGGCCGCTGCGCGCCTCCTCGAGGCCGAGCGGCTCGCGCGCCGCGGGCGTGTCCTCGCGCACGAGCTCGAAGCGGCCCGCGCGCGTCGCGCGCCAGTCCGCGGAGTACTCGCGGACCATCAGGTAGCGCGCGCGCGCGTCGGTGCGGAGCCAGTTGCCCGCGCGCCGCTCGGGGCCGAGCGCGAGCTCGAAGCGGCCGTCGGGATCGACCTCGAGCTCGGCCTCGGTCAGCGAGGCGAGCAGGTGGCTCTGCTCGTGGATCGCCTGCTTTCCGTCGTAGACGCCGATCTCGAAGAGCGGCGCGCTGCCGCGCTCGCCGCGCAGGCGGTGCCGGCCGGCGCCGTCGATCAGCGCGTGGTGGTAGCGCGCGTCCGAGGTCACGCCCTCGTAGAGCAGCCACTGGTCGACCATGCGCGTGAGCACCGGGTGCGCGAGGTCGGCCATCTCGAGGCGGTTCTCGAGGCCCGCGCGGATCATGCGCGCGAGGTAGCGCAGCCCTTCGGCCTGGGTGAGCTCGTCCCGCGGTGTCGCGGGCCGGCGCAGCACCTCGCCCGCGCGCGCGAGCTCCGCGCAGAAACGCTCCCAGTCCGCGCTGCGATCGACGCCGTCCATGGCTCCCCCGCCGCCACCCCGGCCGCAGTATCGCGCGGGCGCGCCCGGCCGTGGGGAGTGTCGTTCCCGGCCGTGGGGCGCGTCATTCCTGAAGAGGGACCGCGCGGATCTGGAGCTTGTGCCGGGGCGGGTCGGGCGCGTAGGTTCGGGCGCGAGAGCGCGCGGCGCGGGGTGGAGAGCGCGATGCGGATCTGCATTCTCGGAGCGGGCGGGCTGGGCTCGGTCGTCGGCGGCTGGCTCGCGGAGTCCGGCGTCGAGGTCGCGCTCGTGGGCCGCCCGGCGCAGGTCGACGCGATCCGCGCGCGCGGGCTCGAGATCCGCGGCATCCGCGGCGAGCGCCGCGTGCGCGCGCCGCTCGAGGCCCATGCCCACCCGGACGAGGTGCAAGGCGAGCTCGACGCGCTGATCCTCACGGTCAAGGCGAAGGACACCGGCGCGGCACTCGCGCAGGCGAACGCGCTGCGCGGGCGCACGCGCGTGGCGCTCTCGCTCCAGAACACGCTCGGCAAGGAGGCGAGCCTCGCGGCCTGGATCGGCCGCGAGCGCGTGATCGGCGCGTCGACCACCGAAGCCGGCACGCTGCTCGCTCCCGGCGTGGTGCAGCACGTCGGCACCGCGCCGACGGCCTTCTACTTCGGCGAGCTCGAGGGCGGAGCGAGCGCGCGCGTCGCGGCGCTCGTCGCCGCCTTCGAGAAGGCGGGCTTCGGCGCGCGCGCCGCGCCCGACATCCTGCACGTCGAGTGGGAGAAGCTGCTCCAGATCAGCGTGATCTCCGGCTGGTCGGTCTCGCTGCTCGGTGTGATGCCGGGCGGCTCGGTCGCAGAGGGCCTCGTCGTGCGCGAGGCGGCCGAGCACTTCGTGGTGCTCGCGAAGGAGCTGCTCGCCGTCTACAAGAGCCTCGGCTATGCGCCGCAGGACTTCTTCGCGCCCTATTCGCGCTTCCGCGAGCTCGAGGCGCAGGGCTTCGAGGACGCGGTCGAGTCCACGCGCGCGCTCGGCCGGCGCATGCTCGAGCAGGGCGTGGTCGGAAAGCCCTCGCTGCACGTCGACCTCTTGCGCGGGCGCGTCACCGAGGTGGAGGAGTGCCTCGGCCCCTTCCTCGCACAGGCGCAGCGCGCGTCGCTCGAGATCCCGACCGCGCGCGCGAGCTACCGCGTGATCCGCACGCTCGAGCAGCTGCTCGCCCGCGAGGGCGCCTGATGGCGGAGGCCTCCCCGCTCTTTGCGCCGATGCGCGTGGGTCCGCTCGAGGTCGCGGGACGCCTGTTCAAGACCGCGACCGCCGAGACGCGCGCGAGCGAGGCCGGCTTCGTGAGCGACGAGCTCGTCGAGGTCTACGACCAGTGGGCGCGCGGCGGCACGCCGCTCATCATCACGGGCAACCTCTACGTCTCGGCGCAGGGCAAGTCGACGCAGCGCATGTGCGGGGCGGACGCGGACGACAAGATCCCGGGCCTCGCGCGCCTCGCCGCGAGCGTGCGGCGGCACGGCTCGCGGCTGATCGCGCAGCTCAACCACTGCGGGCGGCAGGTCGTCGTCGGCCACACGGGCGTCTCCGACCCGGTCTCCGCGTCGGCCGTCTACGAGCCGATCCTCGGCACGCGGCCGCGCGCGCTGCGCGAGGACGAGATCCCGCCGATCGTGGACGCCTTCGCGGCCGCGGCCCAGCGCTGCCAGCAGGCCGGCTTCGACGGCGTGCAGGTGCACGCCGCGCACGGCTACCTGCTGAGCCAGTTCCTGACGCCGCATACCAACCGCCGCCGCGACGGCTACGGCGGCACGCCCGAGAAGCGCGCGCGCATCGTGCGCGAGGTGCTGCGCGAGACGCGCCGGCGCGTGGGACCGGACTTCGCGCTGCTGCTCAAGCTCAACGGCCACGACCTCCTGCCCGGCCGCCGCGGCCTCGACCTCGAGGCCTGCGTGCAGGTCGCGCGCCTGCTCGAGGCCGAGGGCGCGGATGCGGTCGAGGTCAGCGTCGGGCACTACGAATCGGGCTTCCCGGTGACGGCCGGGAGCTTCGACGGCTTCTACCGCGACCTGCTCGAGCGCGGCCTCGGGCGCAAGCTCGACTGGTTCCGGCGCGCCTCGCTGCGCGTCGGCCACGCCGCCCTCGATGCACTCTCGCGCCGGCTCTGGCCGCCGCGCGAGGGCTTCAACCTCGACTACGCGCGCCGCTTCAAGCAGGCACTGCGGATTCCGGTGATCTGCGTGGGCGGCTTCCACACGCGCGCGGCGATGGAGGCCGCGCTCGCGAGCGGCGCCTGCGACGCGATCTCCTGTGGCCGCGCCTTCATCGCCGACCCCTGGCTCGCAGAACATCTGCGCAGCGGCGTGCCGGGGCCGCAGTGCAGCTACTGCAACCGGTGCCTCGCGCGCGCGACCGAGCCGGTCGACTGCTGGGATCCGGCCGTGCGCGCGCAGAAACTCACGCTCCTCGCGGAGCAGGGCGCGCTGCGCGCGCCGGAAGGGGGACCGGGATGAAGGCGAAGTCGCACCCGAAGGTGGCCGAGATCCGGAGCCGGATCGACCACCCGATCGTCGACGCGGACGCGCACCAGCTCGAGACGGTGCCGGTGCTGCTCGACTACCTGCGCGAGGTCGGCGGCAGCGCGATGCCCGAGCGCTTCCTGGCCTTCCTGCGCCACCAGCGCCGGACCTTCGAGATGACGCCCGCGGAGCGCAGCGACACGCGCACCTCGATGCCGGTCTGGTGGCCGGTGCCGACCGCAAATACGCTCGACCGCGCGACGACGCAGCTGCCGCGCCTGCTCTACGAGCGCATGGACGAGATCGGGCTCGACTTCAGCATCGTCTACCCCGGGATCGGGCTCCAGGTGGTGACCCTGCCCGGGATCGCGGACGGCGAGCTGCGGCAGGCCTGCGCGCGGGCCTTCAACACCTGTTATGCCGATCTGTTCCGCGAGTTCTCGGACCGGCTCACGCCGGCCGCGGTGATCCCGATGCACACGCCGGGAGAGGCCTGCGCCGAGCTCGAGCACGCGGTGCGGGTGCTCGGACTCAAGGTGGCCGTGATCGCGGGCGACGTGCTGCGGCCGGTCCCGGCGGTCGCGCGCGAGCACCCGGAGCTCGCGCCGCTCGTGCTCTACGAGGATTGCTTCGGGATCGACTCGCCCTACGACTACGACCCCTTCTGGGCGAAGTGCGTGGAGCTCGGCGTCGCGCCGACCTCGCACTCGGGCCCGATCGGCTGGGGCACGCGCCGCTCGCCCTCGCGCCACCAGTACAACCAGCTCGGCGGCTTCGCCGAGGGCGGCGAGGCGCTGCTCAAGGCGCTCTGGTTCGGCGGCGTCACGCGGCGCTTCCCGACGCTGAACTTCGGCTTCCTCGAGGGCGGCGTCGCCTGGGCCGCGAGCACCTACACGCGCATGCTCGACCACTGGAAGAAGCGCAACGGCGAGGCGATCCGGAGCCTCGACCCGGCGCGCCTCGACCGCGCGCTCTTCGCCGAGCTGATCGACGCGTACGGGCACGACAGGATCCGCGCCTACCGCGACCCGCTGGTGCGCGATTCGCTCTGGGCGCCCAGCCCCGAGGAGCTCGACGACTGGCGCAGCTGCGGGGTGGCGCGCGCCGAGGAGCTCGCCGAGCTCTTCGTGCCGCGCTTCTACTTCGGCTGCGAGGGCGACGACCGCATGAACTCGCTCGCCTTCGACACGCGGCTCAATCCCTTCGGCGCGCGCCTGCGCGCGATGCTCGGCTCGGACATCGGCCACTTCGACGTGGTCGACGTGCGCCTGGTGCTGGCCGAGGCCTTCGAGCTCGTCGACGACGGCCTGATCGAGCCGGAGGACTTCGAGGACCTCTGCTTCCGCAACGCCGTGCGGCTGCACGGCGGCATGAATCCGGACTTCTTCAAGGGCACCGCGGTGGCGGACGCGGCCGCCCGCGTGCTGCGCGAGGAGGCGTAGCACCGGAGCCGCGCGATGAGGCGTAGCACCGGAGCCGCGCGCAGGCGGGGTCCTGCCGGACGCTTCAGTGCGCCGCCGCGCGCGCGGCGAGGCTGCTTCGCCGGGGCGCGATCGCGCGCGCCATGAAGTCGAGGAACGCGCGCACGCGGCCGGTCGCGCGCAGGTCCTCGTGCGTGAGCAGCCAGAGCCCCGTCTCGAGCGCGGGCTCGGGCGGCTGCAGGCGCTCGAGCTCCGGATCGCCGTCGGCGAGGAAGCAGAGCAGGTGGCCGACGCCGATGCCCGCGCGGACCGCCGCGCGCAGCGCGCTCCCGCTCGAGACCCGGCACGCGACGCGCGCGTCCGGCACGTGCTCGCGCATCCAGCGCGCCGCGGGGATGTGCGACATGCCGTCCTCCCAGCCGAGCCAGACCTGCGCCGCGGGCGCGAGCTGCCTCGGGTGCAGGGCCAGGTAGGACTTCGCCGCGTAGAGCGCCGAGGGCAGCCGCGCGAGGCGCCGGCCGACGAAGCTCGCGGGCGGGCGGTCGGTCACGAGCAGCGCGATCTCGGCGCCGCGCAGCGCGAGCTCCGCGGGCTCGGGAGTGCTGATCAGGTCGACCTCGATCTCCGGGTGCTGCCGCGAGAAGGCCGCGAGCTCGGGCATGAAGTGCGCGGCGAGCGCGTCGGTGGTCGCGACGCGCACGCGCCCCGAGAGGCGCGCATCGCGGCCGCGCACGCGCAGCCGCAGCGCCTCGAACTCCGCCTCCATGCGGCCCGCCGCCTCGAAGAGCTCGGCACCGACGGCCGTCGGCGCGTGGCCGCTCGCGCCGCGCTCGAGGAGTCGCACGCCGAGCCCTTCCTCGAGCGCGGCGAGCCGGCGCGAGACCGTCGAATAGCTCACGCCGAGCAGCCGCGCGGCCTCCGCGAGGGAGCCGGTGCGGGCGACGGCGAGGAAGCTGCGCAGGTCGTCCCAGTCCACGCGGGGAGTGTCTCACGTCCGCCGGGCGAGGGGTCCGCTCGTGCGCCCGCCGCGGCTTCGCGGCCGCCCGTCGCCCGCGCTCGGGGGCCGGCCGCATGACGCGGCGATTAAGTCCTCTTCATTCCCCGCGCCCGCGCCTCCCGCGCAGACCCGCGAGCTGCCGCGCGCCGATGCGCTCGCAGGTTGCACCCGGGTTGCCGGTCCCGGAACCGCGCATTCGCTGCGAGCCGGCTACCGGACACTTGCCGCGCGCGTCACGCGATCGTCATGCTAGTCAGAGCGCGCGACCGCGCACACGAGGACGAGACCCCATGCGACTGGTCAGCGCCCCTCACGATGCCGCGCTCCGCCGCGCGCAGCGCTCGCGGCTCCTCCTCGCCGTGCCGCGCGAGGTGCTCTTCCTGCTCGCGCTCGTGGCCGCCCTCGGCTGCCTCTTCACGGCGTTCCGGGGCGCCTTCCTGCTGACCTACCTCGAGCGCCTGCGCGCCGTGCCGGGCTTCCTCGAGATCCTGACGCTCGGCCTGCGCTTCGACGCGATGGCCGCCGCGGGCGTCGCGCTTCCGGCGGCGCTCGGACTGCTCGTGCTGCCCGCGCGCGCCGCAGGGCGCCTGCGGCCCTGGGTCGGCGCCTACGCCGTCGCGGCGCTCCTCGGAGCGCTCTTCCTCGAGCTCGCGACGATCGGGTTCCTCGACGAGTACGACAGCCGCCCGAACCGGCTCTTCCTCGAGTACCTGACCCGCAGCCGGGAGGTCGCGGAGACGATCGTCGCGCAGTATCCGCTGCTGCTCGCAGTCTCGGCGCTCGCGCTCGCCGGCACCGGCTGGCTCGCCTGGCGCGCGAGCGCGCGGCTGCTGGCCCCGCGGCCGGCGCTCCCGCTGCGCGAGCGCCTCGGCTGGGCCGCCGCCGTGCTCGCGCTGATCGCGCTCGGGATCCACGGGAGCTTCGGCGCGCGCGGCGCGACGCGCAGCTTCGCCGCCTTCTCGCGCAGCCACCTCGCGAACGAGCTCGCGTCGAACTCGCTCTTCACGCTCGCCTGCGCCTTCACCGACCTGCGCCTCGAGCGCTCGCCCGAGCAGCTCTACGGGAGGCTTCCGCGCGAGGAGGCGATCGAGCGCGTCGCGCGCTGGTCGCGGCTGCCCGCGACGCCGGCGGGCGCAGCGATTCCGCTGCTCCACGCGCAGGAGCCGCTCGTCGCCTCCAAGCGGCCGCCGAACCTCGTGATCGTGCTCGAGGAGAGCTTCGGAGCCCAGTTCGTCGCGGCCCTCGGAGGCCGCCCGCTCGCGCCGAACTTCGAGGCCCTCGGCCGCGAGGGCATCTGGTTCTCGAAGCTCTACGCGACCGGCACCCGCACCGTGCGCGGGCTCGAGTCGATGATCGGCGGCTTCCTGCCGACGCCGAGCGCGAGCGTCGTGAAGCTCGGGCTCTCGCAGAAGAACTTCTTCACGATCGCGGCGCTGCTCAAGCGCCACGGCTACGCGACGAACTACATCTACGGCGGCGAGAGCGAGTTCGACAACATGCGGAACTTCCTGCAGGCGAACGGCTTCGACCGCACCTTCGACCAGAGCGATTTTCCGGATCCGCACTTCGTCGGCACCTGGGGCGTCTCCGACGAGGACCTCTTCGCGAAGGCCAACGAGGTCTTCGCGAGCCACGGCGACGCTCCCTTCTTCGCGCTCGTGCTGAGCACTTCGAACCACAGCCCCTTCGAGTTCCCCGACGGCCGCATCGAGCTCTACGACGAGGAGAAGGCGACGCGGAACAACGCGGTCAAGTACGCCGACCACGCGATCGGCGAGCTGTTCCGGCGCGCGCGGCAGGAGGCCTACTTCGAGAACACGATCTGGCTGGTGGTCGCCGACCACGACACGCGCGCTCCCTCGGACGACCTGCTCCCGCTGCAGCACTTCCACATCCCCGGGGTGATCCTCGGCCCCGGCATCCGGCCCCGCGTCCTGGACCAGGTGGTGAGCCAGGTCGATCTGCTTCCGACCGCGCTCGGCCTGATGGGCCTGCGCGCCGAGCACCCGATGCCGGGGCGCGACCTGATGCAGCTTCCGGCGGGGGACCCGGGCCGCGCCGTGCTCCAGTACTACGACGTGCACGGCTTCCTCGCGGGAGACCGCCTCGTCGTGCACCAGCCCTTCGGCGAGCCGCTCCAGTTCCGGAAGCGCGATCGCGCGCTCGTCCCGGAGCCGCTCGACCCCGAGCTCCGCAGGGACGCGCTCGCCCACGTGCTGCTGCCGTGGATGCTCTACCTCGAGCAGCGCTACCGCCTGCCCGGCGCCTGAGGCCGCAGCGCGGCCGCGCTCCCGCCCGCCGAGAGCAGCCTCTCGAGCTCCGCCGCGGTCGCCTCGGCGGCCACGCGCTGCACGGCCTCGTTCGGGTGGGGATCGAAGGGGCGCACCCACCAGGCGCGCGGATCGGGGTCGATCTCGGCGAGCGCGCGCCGGATGTCGACGCAGGGGATCCCGAGCTCCACGGCGAAGGCCGCGAGCGCCGCGTGCGCCCCGAGATTGACGTGGTGCGCGTCGCGCAGATCGGAGTCGAACATCGGGAACACGAGGAGCACGACGGGGACTCCGCGCGCCGACGCCGCGCGGACGATCTCGCGCATGGCCTCGCGGGACGCCGACCATCCCGGGGAGTCCTCCGCGAAGGAGGAGGACCAGCCGTCCGGATGCAGGATCGCGTACTGCAGCCCCGCGAACTGCACGTTCAGGTAGTGGTAGAGGCTGCTCTTGCGCTTGAGCGAGGTGCCGAGGATCGGGAGCAGGGGCGCGGTCTCCTCCCTCGGGTCCTGGCCCACGTCGTTCAAGGTGAACTGCAGGACCACGACATCCGGCTCGTAGCTCCAGCCGATGCTCTCGAGCACCTCGAGCTGCCCGTGCGTGCTCGCTCCCGCGTTCGCGCTGTTGATCACCTGCAGCGCGCGCCCGCGCGCGTTCAGCAGGTCCTCGAGCCGGTTCGGCCAGAGCGCGTCGGCGTCGTCGATGAAATCGCCGAAGCTGTACGAGTCTCCGAGCGCGAAGACGCGGGTCACGCCCGGGGGCTTGCGCTCGTAGAGGTGGCGGCTGCGCCACATCAGGCCGAGCCGCTGCGTGACCACGCTCCGGTCCCACGACTCCCGCAGCGCGACGCGGTCCTCGAGCGAGCCTCCCGTCCAGGCCTTCATCGCGGGCGTGCGCATCGCGAGCTCGCCCGCGACTGCGAGGCCGAGCAGGGCGACCGCGGCCAGCGCTGCGTTCCCGACCGCCTCGGCGAGCGCGCGGCCGCTCGGGCGCAGGGCCCAGAGCGCGAGGAAGCCGGCGCCGAGCGCGAGTCCGACGAGCAGGACGTCGGCCGGATCCGCGACCGTCTGCAGCGCGCAGAGCACGAGCAGCAGGAGCGGAGCCGCGACGAGGCCGGGAGTCGTCCCGCCCAGCACGCGCAGCTTGTCGCCCCGCGGATCGCGGCGGCGCCCCGCGAAGAGCGCGAGCGCTCCCGAGAGATAGAGCGCGAGCCAGACGAGGAGCCGGTTGCGCGTCCAGGCCTGGAGCGCCGCGCCCTCGGCGAGCGACGCCCGCTGCCAGCCCACCGTCGGCCCGGCGGAGTGGTACTCGGAATGCGAGAGGATCAGCAGCGCAGAGGGTGCCAGGGCCAGCCAGACGAGCGCGAGCAGCAGGACCGGGCGGCTCCACGCACCGACCTCGCGCGGCGCCGCCGCGCTGCGGGAGGCGCCGGGATCGCCGTCCAGGGGCACGCCGGCTCGCCCGCGGGCTCACTGCTTCGGGAAGTTGAACACCGGGAAGATCGGCAGGAAGCCGTTCTCGGCCATGTTCACGAAGCCGAACTGGAAGCTCTTGATCCGCTTCGTGATGTTGATGAAGCCGACCTGGGCGGTCGAACTCGCCGACATGTTGAAGCCCCCGAGGTCCACGCCGGTCGTCCCCTTCGCGATGATCACGAAGCCCGTCGTGAAGGCCCCCGCGGAATCGTTCAGCAGGTTGACGAAGGCGCCGTTCACGCCCGAGTCGTTGCCGCTGTGGTAGTTGACGAGGCTGAAGCACGCGCCCGGGGACATGCTCCCGTGGATCCGGCTGATGCCGCCGACGAAGGCGAGGCCCGAGAAGCTCGAGGTCTCGCTGACCGACAGGATCCCGAGATCGAGGCCCCGCATGCGCTGGTTCTTCCCGTGGAGGAAGGACACGCGCAGGCCGCTCACGCTCGGATCTGCGGGGAGGTTGAGCCCCGGGGCCGCGAACTGGACGCCGGTCTCGGCATGCGCCGGGCTCGAGCAGAAGACCAGGCAGACGAAGAAGATCGCTCGCTTCACGCGCGTTTCCTCCAGGCCGCCGCAGCGGATCTCCGATGGCGGCTCGCGCCGGAGGGTAGGGGCCGCGCCCGCGCGGCGCCGCCTCCGGGATGTCGCGATCCGGCGGGAATGCGTACTCTCGGAGCGGACGCTCGGGAGGACGCCGGCATGTTCGACCGCCGCGAGCTGCTCCGCCGCGGCCTCGCGCTCGGCCTCGGGCCCGCGCTGCTGCCCCTCGCGGGCGCGCTTCCCGCGGCCGCCGCCGAGCCGCCGCGCGTGCGGCGGCGCGTCCCGCTCGGCCGGACCGGCCTGCTGCTGTCCGACATCGGCTTCGGCGCCTCGGCGCTGTCCGGCGACGAGGCGCTCGTGCGGCACGCGCTCGCGCGGGGCGTCACCTACTTCGACACCGCCGAGGGCTACCGCGGCGGCAGCTCCGAGGAGACGCTCGGGCGCGCGCTCGCCGGGCACCGCGGCGAGGTGCTGCTCGCGAGCAAGCAGAGCGCCGGCGCGCGCGCGAAGCGCGCGGAGCTCTTCGAGGCGCTCGAGGGGAGCCTGCGCCGGCTGCGCAGCGAGCGCATCGACGTCTACTTCAACCACGCCGTGAACCACCCGGACCGGCTGCGCAACGGCGAGTGGCACGAGTTCGTCTCGCGCGCGAAGGCGCAGGGCAAGATCCGCTTCAGCGGGATCTCGGGCCACGGCGGCCGGCTCGTCGAGTGCCTCGACCTCGCCGTCGACGAGGCCCTCGTCGACGTCGTGCTCGTCGCGTTCAACTTCGGCCAGGACCCGGCCTTCCACGAGCGCTTCACCGGCAGCTTCGACTTCGTCGCGCGCCAGCCCGAGCTGCCGCGCGTGCTCCGGAAGGCGCGCGCGAAGGGCATCGGCGTCGTCGCGATGAAGACCTTGCGCGGCGCGCGCCTGAACGACATGCGGCCCTACGAGGGCGCGGGCGCGACGTTCGCGCAGGCCGCGTTCCGCTGGATCTTCGCGACCGGCCTCGCGGACGCGCTCGTCGTCACGATGCGGAGCCCCGAGCAGGTGGACGAGTACCTCGGCGCCTCGGGCGCTAGCGCGCTGCACCCCGCCGACGCGGGCCTCCTGCGCCGCTATGCGCGCCAGACCGAGCGCAGCCAGTGCCGCTACGGCTGCGGCGACTGCGCGAGCGCGTGCCCGGCGGGCGTCTCGATCCCCGACGCGCTGCGCGCGCGCATGTACGCCGCCGACTACGGCGACCCGGAGCTCGCGCGCGCGGCGCTCGCCGAGGCCGGCGGCGCGGCCGCCTGCCTCTCCTGCGACGGCTCGCCCTGCGCCTCGGCCTGCCCGCACGGCGTCGCGATTCCGGGCCTCACGCAGCAGGTCGCCGCGGCCTTCGAAGCGGTTTGAAGTCGCGCGCGCGCCGCGGGCCCGGGGGCTCGATCCGCGGGTCCACGCGCACCTCGGCTTCCTGCGCGCGGCGTCCCACGCGGCCTTCGGCGGGAGCTCCACCTACAGGGGCGCCGAGGGCATGGCCCTCGCGCGCGACGTCTTCACGATCACGAGCCCGAGCGTCGCGAACGGCGCGAGCGGCAGCGTGCAGTTCCTCGCGACGATCCGCGGCGGGCTCTCGATCACGAGTGCGTCGACCGCGGGCGTCGAGCTCTACTACCGCGTCAACGGGGTCGGACCCAGTCTCCTGATGCGCTCGCAGGCCACCAATCCGGCGGCGTCGCCCTTCCTCACCTGGAACGCCGATACCGGCTCCCTGCCCGGATTCGCGCTCGCCCCCGGATCGGTCAGCGGCAGCGGCGTCGTGCGCACGCACGCGTTCTCGATCGTGTTCGGAACTCCCTTCTCCTTCCACCTCGGGCTGCTCGCCTACTCGTCGCAGCCGAGCGCGACCGGTGTGGCCGACTCCGAGTTCCGCGCGCAGCTGACCGGCATCGAGGTCCGCAACGCCTCGGGTCAGATCGTCGCGAACGCGGAGTTCGCGGCGGACTCGGGCACCGCCTGCGCTGCCGCTCCCGGCGCTCGCCGCCGCGGCGGCCGCACTCGCGGCCGCGGCCGCGCGCGCGCTGCGGATCCGGGTGCGGGGCGCCTAGCCGCGTCGGAGCGCGATCGCTGCGCCCGGCGCGCGCGGCCGAGAGCCGCACCGGAGCCTGCGCGGCAGCGCGCAGAGCGCCGCGAGACCGGCGGCGAGCAGCGCTCCCGCAGCGGGCTCGGGCACGACGGCGTACCAGCTCCCGCGACTTCCGTATCCGACCAGCGCCGTGCCGTCCAGCGAGAGGCCGGTCGCGACCGCGCTGTCCCAGCCCGAGAGCTCGATCCCGGCGTCGCCCAGGACCTGCTTCAACTCCCGCGTCCCGTTCGCCGCATCCCAGAGGCATCCGACTCGGAACGAACACACTCCGGCGACGACTGCGCCGTCGCCGGAGACGGAGGCCCGGTGGAAGGATTCGCTCGCGTCGTTCTGGCGCATGCCGAGCGGCAGCCACCCGGTGGCTGAGGTCCAGCGGTAGAGCTCGTGCAGCCCGCTGGCTCCCGCGATCGCGGCGCCATCGTTCGAGATCCTGAGGCCCGTGCTGGAGAGGCCGGGGCCGAGAGTCCCGATGCCCTCGAGGCCGCCGGCGCCCGTCCAGCGAAACGCCTCGTGGATGTCCCGCTCCGCCAGGAGCCGGGATCCCGTGCCCGTCACGACGGAGCCGTCGGCCGAGACCCCCGTCGCGCGGCTCTGGAAGATCGACCCCTCGAAGTCGCCGAGCCCGAGCATCCCCGACGCTTCGGACCAGCGGAAGGCCTCGTAGCCGCTCGACGAGATGCTCTCCCCGACCACGACCGAGCCGTCCGCGCTGACGTCGAGGGCGCGGCTCAGCGGGCTCCCGCCGCCGCCCGGAAGGTCGCCTAGCGCGACCATTCCCTCCGCGGCGGTCCAGCGGAACGCGAGCGTGCCCGCGGCCGCGGCGCTGTAGCCGACGACGACCGAGCCGTCCGCCGAGACGGCGCTGGCCCGGCTCTCGACGCGCCCGCCCGGGAGATCGCCGAGCTCCTGTGTGCCCTGCTCCCGCGTCCAGCGGACCGCCCGGAAGATCGGGTCGATCACGCCGAAGACCGTGTAGCCGACCGCGGTCGAGCCGTCGTCGGAGAGCGCGACGGGAACGAAATCGAGAGAGACGAAGATGGGTGCTGCCGCAGCCGGCGCTGGCGCCGTGAGCCACACGGCGCCGCCGAGGAGTCCGGCGCTGCCCGCTCGGATCGCTCCCGCCACGGCTGCTGTCTCCGCCCGCAGGGTACTGCGCCGCGGACCGCGCCTCGCGAGGGCCCGCTCAGCGCCCGCGGAAGCGCGGATCGCGGCGCTCCAGATAGGCGGCCATGCCCTCGCGCATGTCCTCGCTCCCGTACGTGATGTGCTGGGAGCGCGCCTCGTCCTCGAGCGCCTGCGCGAGGCTCACGGACGCGCTCGCGTCGAGCAGCCGCTTCGAGAGGCCGAGCGCGAGGGTCGGGCCCGAGGCCAGGCGGCGGCCCCATTCCTCCGCGAGCGCGGGGAGCTCGCCGGCGGGCACGACCTTGTTCACGAGGCCGATCGCCTCGGCCTCCGCTGCGTCGATCGTGTCGGCGAAGAAGGCGAGCTCCTTCGCCTTGGGGAGACCGACCCGGCGCGGGAGCAGCCAGGAGTTGCCTCCGTCGAGCGCGAGGCCGCGCCTCGCGAAGATCTCCGAGAAGCGCGCGCGATCGCTGGCCAGCACCAGATCGCACGCGAGAGCGAGGCCGAGGCTCACCCCGATGCACACGCCGTCGACCGCGGCGAGCGTCGGCTTCGGCATGCGCTGGAGCCGCAGGACGATCTCGCCGACGACGCGCATCTCCTGGACGATCGGCTGCACCGGCCCGCCCGTGAGGCCCTTGCCCGACGGGTTGCCCGAGAGATCCGCGCCCGCAGAGAAGTTGCCGCCGGAGCCCGTGAGGAGCAGCGCCCGGGCGTCCGGATCGGCGGCGATCTCGGCGAACGCGCGCTCGAGCCCGCTCCACATCGCGGCGTCGATCGCGTTCTTCTTCGCGGGCCGATCGAGCGTGAGCGTCACCAGCCCGTCGCGCCGCTCCACCCGGATCGCCTCCATCCCTCACCTCCCTCGCTCCGCGGGCTCCCGCGGGCGGAGCCCGCCGCGCCACTCGCCGCGCGAGCTCCGGCGCGTCACGCGTCGCGCGAGCTCCGGCGCGTCGCGCCGGGCGCCCGCTGCGGCCGCGGAAGCCGAGCTCGGGAAAGCGCATGCTCGGGGTCCAGGGTCTGCCGCGCGGGCCGGCTCGGGCTCGCGCCGCTAGCGGAACGCCTGCTCGAGCTCCGCGAGCGCGCGCGCCTCGGCGTCGGAGACCTTGCGGCCCATCCCGAGGATGCCGCCGGCGGCCTCGGCGACCGCGCGCGCGCGGCCGAGGATGTCCTGCGCGAGCGCCTCGCGCTGTGCCGGCTCGAGCGCGCCGCACATCGCGACGGTGTACTCGCCCCAGGTGCGCAGGAGCTCGGGGCCCGGCTTCGCGGCGAGCCAGCTCTCGAGCAGCGCGCGGGCGGGGGAGCCCGACGTGACGCCGTTCCCCTCCGCGGCCGCGAGCACGGCCCGGCGCTCCTTCTCGTCGATCGCGCCATCGGCCCAGGCGACCTCGACTAGCGGCACGAGCGAGAGCGCGAGCCAGGTGTCCGCGCCGATCCCGAGCTCCACGAGCTTCTTCAGGATCGCCGCGTCGCGGATGCCGGAGGCCGCGGCGAGCGCCTCGCCCTCGGCCTTCGCGGCGCGCTCGGCCTGCAGCTTCGCGACGAGCTTCGCATTCTCCTTCGCGAAGAACGATTCCTCGAGCGCCTTCTTGCGATCTCCCAGAAAGTCGTCGGCCATGGCTCCCTCTCGCGTGAAAAAGCGCGGCCAGTGTAGCGGCGCCCCGCTGCCGGGCCGGGGCAGCAGGCCCGCCGCGTGACCGCCGCTGTCACAGCGGCGCTGTACAGTCGCTGCGTCGATGCCGGCTCCGCCCTCCGCTCCGGGTGCGCGCGCGGCCGAGCCCCCGGGCCCGGCCGCCGATCCCCTCGCGCCGGGCAGCCTCTGGATCGGCGCGGGCCCGCGCGCCGTGGAGGCGCGCCTGCTCGCGGAGCTGCGCCTGCAGGCCGCCGCGGCGCGGCGCGATGTCTCGCTGCTCGCGCGGCCGCTGCGCGTAGTCGTGCCGTCGCGCAGCCTGCGCGAGCACGTCGCGGGCGCGCTCGTGCGCTCGCTCGGCCGCGGCTGCGCGGGGCTGCTGGTGCAGACGAGCAGCGCCGCCGCATTCGAGGTCCTGGAGCGCGCGGGGGCGCCCGCCCCGGCGAGCGATCTGCTGTTCCCGGTCTGGCTGCGGCGCGAGGCGCGCCTCGAGCCCGCGCTCGCGCTCCCGCTCGAGGCGCTGCGCGACGGCTACGGCGCGGTGCAGGCCGCCGTGAGCGACCTGCTCGACGCGGGCTTCGGCGCGGCGCACGCGGAGTTCGCCGGCGAGGCGCTCGAGCGCGCGGGCGCGCCCCCGGGTCCCGCGCGCGAGCGCGCGCTCGCGCTGCTGCGCGTCGCCGCGCGCCTCGCGGCGCGGATCGAGCGCGCGGAGCTGGGCCACCGCTCGGCGCTCTACCGCGCGGCGCGCGAGTGCCTCGAGTCGCGCGGCGCGGAGCTGCTGCCCGCGCGCGCGGTCTACATCCACGGCTTCGCCGACGCGACGGGCGTGCAGGGCGACTGGCTCGAGGCGCTGATGCGGATCTCGGGGGCGAGCGCGTTCCTCGATCACCCGCCCGCCGCGAGCGCGGCGGCCGGGGATGCGAGGGAGAGCGCGTTCGCGGAGCGCTTCACGCAGCGCGTGCGCGGCGCGGCGCGCGCGCTCCTGCCGCAGGACGCCGCGGCGAAGCCGGCCGCAGCGCCCGCGCGCGCGCAGCCCGAGTGGATCCTCGCCGAGACGCCCGAGCGCGAGGCGCGCCGCGCCGCGCTCGAGGTCGCGCGCGCGATCGCGTCGGGTCTCGCGCCCGAGCGCATCGCGATCGCCGCGCGCGATCCCGCGCGCCACGCGGTGGCACTGCGGCGCGAGCTCGCGCGCCTCGCGCTGCCCTTCTCGGGCGTCGACGCGCGGGTTCCAGGAGCTCCCGGCCAGCGCCGCCTGCGCGCGCTCGCCGCGCTGCTCGAGCGCGGCGCGCGCACGCCGATCCGCAGCTGGGTCGAGGCGCTCGAGGCGCTGCCGCGCCCGGGCGCTGCGCCGCGCGCGGTCGGGCTCGCGCTGCGCGCGCGGCTCGAGCGCGCGCTGCTCGCGCGCGGGATCGCGCAGCTCGATCAGGTCGCGGAGCGCCCGGCCGGCGACGGCGAGGCGGAGCTCGTCGCGGAGGCCTGCGCCGCGGCGGAGCGCTGCCTCGCCGCGCTGCGCGCGCTCGAGCGCGCGCAGCGCCCCGCAGCGCTGCGCGACGCGCTCGCGGAGCTCGCGGACGCGGGCCTCGGCTTTGCTGCGGAGGGAGCCGCGCGGCGCGCGCTCGCGGGCGCGCTGCTCGAGCCGCTCGCAGAGCAGCCCGCGGATGCCGCGCTCTCCTCGGAGGAGCTCTGCGAGCTCGCGCGGGCGCGCTTCGCCGACGCCGCGAGCCTGCCCCTGGGCGGCGCGGGCGGAGGAGTGCAGTGCCTCTCGGTGATCGAGGCGCGCGCGCGCTGCTTCGATCTGCTCTGCGTGATCGGCCTGAACCGCGGGCACTTTCCGCGCACGATCTCCGAAGATCCACTGCTGCCGGACGCGCTGCGCCGCGAGCTGCGCAGCCTGCTCCCGGACCTTCCGGTGAAATCCGAAGGCCACGCCGAGGAGCGCTACCTCTTCGCGCAGCTGCTCGCCGCGAGCCCGCGCGCGCTGTTGCTCGGCGCGCGCCGCGAGAGCGCGGGCGCAGCGCTCTCGCCGTCGCCGCTCGTCGAGGCGCTCGAGCTCGCCGCGGCGGAGCCGGGCGCGCCGCAGGCTCGCGAGCCCCTCTCCGAGCTCCCGCCCTGCGACGCGCTCGCGGAGGCCGCGCAGGGCGGCGTGCGCGGCGGATTCGAGGACTTCCTCGCGGCTGCGCTGCTCGAGCGCGATGCCGAGTCCGCGCGCGGCGGCGCCGAGCCGCCCGCGCCGGATCCCGCGCGCGCGCAGCAGCTCGCGCGCTCGCGCCTCGCGGTGCTGCGCGAGCTCGACGCGGGCATGCGCGCGGGCCTCGGTCCCTACGACGGCTTCGCGGGCTCCGCGCCGGCGCCGGAGGGCGGCGCCTGGACGCCCGCGATCACGCTGCTCGAGGGCGTCGCGAAGTGCGGCTGGCAGAGCTTCCTCTCGCGGCGCCTGCGCCTGCGCGAGACGCCCGACGGCGAGCTGCCCGCGCTCGATCCGCTGCGCGTCGGCAGCGCCGTGCACGCCGTGCTCGAGGAGATCGCGCGCGCGCAGCAGCGCGAGCGGCCGCGCGACCTCGCAGCCGCTGCGGGCGCGGAGCCGCAGGCGCTCGCCTGGCCCGAGCCGCGCGAGCTCGCCGCGCTCGCGCGGCGCGCGGTCGAAGCGCTCTGCCGCAGAGAGGGGATCGGCTTCCCGGGCTATGCCGCGGCGCTCGCGCAGCGCGCCTCGCTCCATCTCGCGCAGGCGCGCGCGCTCGACTGGGAGCGCGCGTCGCCGCTGCTGCTCGGAGCCGAGCTCGAGGGCACGCTCGCGCTCGGCCCGGGCGCGCGCGCGGTCCGCTTCCGCGCGGACCGCGTGGACGCGCGCCGCGACGGCGGCCTCGTGCTCACGGACTACAAGACGGGCCGCACGCCGGTCGCCGCCACGACCGAGAAGGGGCGCCGCCAGCAGCTGCTCGCCGCGATCGGGAGCGGCGAGCTGCTCCAGGCCGCGGCCTACGCGCGCGCCGCGCAGCAGCTCGGGAGGCCCGCCGCGGGCCGCTACCTCTTCGTGTCTCCGGACCATCCCGAAGGAGCCGCGCGCGAGCTCTCGATCGACGCCGCGGATCTCGAGCTCTACGAGGTCTTCGACAGCGCAGTGCTCGCGCTGCTCGAGGCCTGCGAGAGGGGCGTGTACCCGCCGCGCCTGGTCGAGCCGAGCCGGGACGCCGAGCCCCGGCGCTGCGCCTCCTGCGACTACAAGCTCGCCTGCCTGCGCGGCGACTCGGGCGCGCGCGGGCGCCTGCGCGCGTGGACCGAGGCGCAGCGCGGCGCGCTGCTCGAAGCCGCGCCCGCGGCCGCCGAGCGGCTCGCGCCGCTCGAGCGCGCGCTGCTCGCGATCTGGGATCCCGCGCTGCGCGAGCGCCTCGAGCAGGCGCTCGCGTGAGCGGAGCGGCCCTGCGCGACGAGCTGCGCCGCGCGGATGCGCGCGCGCGCCGGCGCGCGCAGCAGGAGTTCGCGCGCCCGCTCCTGCTCGAGGCCGGCGCGGGCACCGGCAAGACCACGGTGCTCGTCGCGCGCGCCGTCTGCTGGTGCCTCGGGCCCGGCTGGGAGCGGCACGCCGCGCAGCTCGCGCGCGGCGCGCCCGCTCCTGCGGCGGACGGCGCGGAGATCGCGTCGCGCGTGCTCTCGCGCGTCGTCGCGATCACCTTCACCGAGGCCGCCGCGGCCGAGATGAGCCAGCGGATCGGCGCGGCCTTCGCGGCGCTCGCCGCGGGCTCTACACCGGAGGGCGTCGAGCAGGAGCTCCTGCCCGCGGAGCCCGCGCGCGCGCGCCGCGCGCGCGCTCTGCTCGCGGCCGGGGACCACCTGCGCGTGCAGACGATCCACGCCTTCTGCCTGCGCCTACTGCGGTCGCTGCCGCTCGAGGCCGGCGTGCACCCGCGCCTCGCGATCGACGCGGACGGCCGCCTGCGCGGCGAGGCGCTGCGCGAGGTGCTCGCCGAGGCGCTGCCGCTCGCGGCCGCCGGCGACGGCGCCGGGGCGCTGCTCGCGCTCGCCGAGCGCGGCATCGGCCCCGCGGAGCTCGAGGAGGAGCTCCGCGCGCTCGGCGAGGCGGGCGTCACGGCCGCGGCGCTCGCGGCCGATCCGCTCGCGCCCGCGGCAGAGCGCGCGTTCCGCGCGCGGCTCGAGGCCGGCCTCGCCGCGCTCGAGGGTCCGCTGCGCGCGCGGCTCGGCGGAGCCGGGGGCAGGCTCGACGTCGCGCGCCGCACGCTGGCCGCGCTCGAGCAGAGCCTCGCGCTGCTGCGCAGCGCCGAGCCCCTCGATCTCCCTGCGCTCGTGCCCGCGCTCGGCGCGCTCTGGGCCGGGAGCGAGCGGGATCGGATCGGCGAGTGGGCCAGGGGCAAGTGGAGCCAGAGCGAATCGGATGCGCTCGGCGCGGCCCGGGAGGAGCTCGCGGCGGCCGCGATCGCGCTGAAGCCGCTGCTCGCGCACGCGCTCGCGCTCGATCCCGCGCTGCTCGCGCTCGCGCGCCCCGTGCTGCAGGAGCTGCTGCGGCAGGTCGAGGCCTGGCTGCGCGCGCGCGGCGCGATCTCCTTCCACGAGGTGCTCGCGGCCGCGGCCGAGCTCGTGCGCGATCCGCAGCGCAGCCAGGAGCTGCGCGGCGGCATCGACCAGCTGCTCGTCGACGAGTTCCAGGACACCGACCGGCTGCAGTGCGCGCTCGTGCGCGCGCTCGCGCTCGGCGGCGGCGGGGCGCCGCGGCCGGGGCTCTTCCTCGTCGGCGATCCGAAGCAGTCGATCTACGGCTGGCGCAACGCCGACCTCGCGGCCTATCACGGCTTCCAGGAGGAGCTGCTCGCGGCCGGAGGGAGTCGCGAGCTGCTCGCCGTGAACCATCGCTCGGTGCCGGCGATCCTCGACGAGGTCGAGCGCGTGGTCGCGCCGGTGATGCGGGAGCGCCGCGGGCTGCAGCCGCGCTTCGAGCCGCTGCTCGCGAGCGAGCAGCGCGCGGGCGAGCCGGGCTTCGCGGCCGCGCGCTTCGCCGCGGTCGAGCACTGGTACCCGCTGCGCTGCGATCCGGACGGCGCGGCGCCCGTGGAGACGAGCTCGGGCGATGCGACGGGCATCGAGGCAGCCGCGCTCGCGCGCGAGCTGCGCCAGCTGCACGCGACGGGCGAGGTCGCCTGGGGCCAGATCGCGCTGCTCTTCCGCAGCCGCAGCGACTGGGACCGCTATCTGCTCGAGCTGCGCCGCGAGGGCGTGCCCTTCGCGCTCGAGAAGGACCGCAGCTACTACCGGCGCCGCGAGATCGCCGACGCGACCGCGCTCGTCTGCGCGCTGCTCGACCCCGGCGACGGGATCGCGCTCGTCGGCTGGCTGCGCTCGGCCTGCGCCGGCGTGCCGGACGCGGCCTGGCTGCCGCTCTTCGCGGGCGGCCTGCGCGAGCGCTGCAGCGAGCTCGAGGCGCGCGGCGAGGACGCGCTCGGCGAGCTCGAGGCGCTCGCGCGCAGCGTGGCCGCCGCGCTGCCCGCCGGGATCCCGGGCCTCGCGCGCATCGCGGGCTGGGAGCAAAACCTGATCGACGCGCTGCGCAGCCTCGAGCGCCTGCGCCGCGCCCATCACGAGCTCCCGGCCGACGCCTTCGTCGAGGAGCTGCGGCGCGCGACGCTCTTCGAGGCCGCGGAGTCCGCGCGCCACCTGGGGCTCTGGCGGCGCGCCAACCTCGAGCACTTCTTCCGCGAGCTCGGCGAGCGCCTCGCGAGCGGCGCGGAGCTCTCGGCGCTGCTGCGCGAGCTGCGCCGCGCGGTCGCAGACGAGGAGGAGTCGCCCGAGGCGCAGCCGCCCGAGCTCGCGCAGGACGCCGTGCGCGTGATGACGATCCACGGCGCCAAGGGCCTCGGCTTCGACCACGTCTACCTGCTGCAGCTGCACAAGGGCGCGCCGAACGAGCGCAGCGCGCGCGCGGGCGCGCTGCGCGACGAGCCCGCGCGCACCGAGTGCCGGCTCTTCGGCGCCAGGACGCTCGGCTTCGACGAGCTCGAGCGCGAGGCGCGCGAGCGCGAGGAGGCCGAGCGCGTGCGCGCGCTCTACGTCGCGCTCACGCGCGCGAAGCAGCGCCTCGTGATCTCGTCGCTGCCGCCCGCCTGGCTGCAGCGGAGCCCGAGCGGCGGAGTCTCCGGGCTCCTGCTCGAGCGCCGCGACGGGATGCCGGATCCCGCCGAGCTCGCCGCGGAGCTGCGCGCGTCGGGCGCGCAGCAGCTCGACCGCGCGGGCGCGCGCTGGTCGCTGCCCGCGC
>Ga0187893_10000198_pt1 | contig 149470 bp, 122 predicted proteins | sample MA1701074metaG_FD_139574 | JGI IMG/M metagenome (GOLD analysis project Ga0187893, IMG submission 139574) | White microbial mat communities from a basaltic lava cave in the Kipuka Kanohina Cave System on the Island of Hawaii, USA - MA170107-4 metaG ...
CCACACCCTGACCCTCTCCCTGGCAGGGAGAGGGGGTAAGAACGGGGCCCCTCGGCTGCGCTCGGGGCGACGGAGCACCCACTACCAAGCGGCGGGTAGTGGGTCAGTTCGCTTTAACGACCCACACCCCGACCCTCTCCTTGCCAGGGAGAGGGGGCAGGGAACGGGGCCCCTCGGCTGCGCTCGGGGCGACGGAGCACCCACTACCAAGCGGCGGGTAGTGGGTCAGTTCGCTTTAACGACCCACACCCTGACCTCTCCCTGGCAGGGAGAGGGGGCAGGGAACGGGGCCCCTCGGCTACGCTCGGGGCGACGAGCGTGCTGGACGGGGTCCCTCGGCTGCGCTCGGGGCGACGAGCGTGCTGAGAGGGGGAGGGGAACAAAATGACCCACTAGCAACGAACCACGTGTATTGATATGTCACGAGGAGTGATGCAGGTCACTGATCTTGGTCTGAGAGCTTGGTCTGCTGGCCGCGTTTGGCGCGGGGGGCGGGCTGGTAGCGGGGGCGGCCGCGCATGGCGGGGACGTCAATGGCAACGCCGGTGCGGGCCGGCATGTTGATGCGTGCGCCGCGGACGATGTCTCCAGCTGTGATGACCTGGATGCGGGGGTAGCTGGCGCCGTCTCCCCAGTTGGACTTGTAGAGCCCGGCCTCGGCTGCGGCGCGCTCCATCTCGCGGGTCGGCGGGTGGATGGTGACGAGGACGCCGATGGCGGCGTCGTTGGCCTCGACGGTCCCGGCGAGCTCGCGGACATGCGCCGGGCCGGTCTGGCCGCCTTTGACGGAGATGACCACGCGCCTGGGTTCGATGTCGGGCGGGGCCTTGCCGGGGGCGACATCGGGGAACGTGAGGACGCCGTCCACGCCGCGGTCTGCGCCCTTGCGGTTTTCGCCGCTGCGGGAGGTGCCGCCGAGCTTGGCGACGGCCCAGAACTGGAACTGGTACTTATCGCGCTCGGCGAGGGCGAGGGCGGCGGCCTCATCGGCGGGTTCGCCGTCCACGGGGATGCCTTGCGGGAAGTCGGCCGGGAAGGCGGTGAGGAGGCGGTTCTTCATGAGGTCAACGGCGAGGTAGGTGACGTCGATGCCGATCCACTGGCGGCCGAGGCGGTGTGCGGCGACGACGGCGGTGCCGCAGCCGCAGAAGGGGTCGAGGACGAGGTCACCGGGGTTTGATGAAGCGGTGATGATGCGGGAGAGCAGGGCTTCGGGCTTCTGCGTAGGGTAACCGAGGCGTTCGGCGGCTTGCGCCTGCACCGGTGGGATATCGTCCCAGACGCTCCCGACGGGCATGCCCGGCATTTCGTCAAGATAGCGTTTTTGCCTTGGCACAGTTCCCGGTCGGACTTGCACGATACGGCCCTGTTCGTACAGCACTTTCATTCGAGATTCGCTGAAACGCCAGTAGCGTTCGACTCCTAAGAATTCATAGTAAGGGTTGCGCTTTGCGGGGTCACCCGCTCCAGGGGCGGTAATGTCACTTAAAGTGAAACGGCGTCCGGTGTCAGGTTCAACATTACTGTAGGAGCGTTCTACGTAGTCATCGTCGTATGGAACGTAAACCTGAGCCCATGTCCGTTGCGGACTCTTTGAGTAGAAAAGAAGCAAGTCGTGAAGTCTCCCAAAATGCTTGGCTCCTTGCGCTGCATCGCTGTGCGCGGTCTGGCGCTTCCAGACGATCTGATTGACGAAATTTGTCGTGCCAAACACGGCGTCCATCAACACGCCGAGGTAACGGCTGGCGGTCGGGTCGCAATGGAGGTAGATGGAGCCTGTGGGTTTGAGGACGCGTCTCATCTCGACGAGGCGCGGGGCCATCATGGTCAGGTAGGCGGTGACGTCGTTGTGGCCGAGGGCGTCCACGAAGGCCTTGAGCATGCGGGCCTCGTCGGTGCCGCGGGCGACGAAGGCGTCGTAGGTCTGGTAGGTCGTGGAGGTGCGTTCGCCCCAGTGCCACATGTCCTCGAAGGCCTGGATCTGGGCCTCGGACTCTGCGCCTTTGCCCTTGTCCTCCTTGAAGAGGACGTTGTAGGCGCGGTTGGAGTTGAAGGGCGGGTCGAGGTAGACGAGGTCCACGCAGTCGGGCGGGAAGGCGCGGAGGACGTCGAGGTTGTCGCCGTAGTAGAGGGTGTTGGGCGCGAAGGTGGGCATGACGGCATTCTAAGTCAACCCCGCGGCAAAGCTCACAGGGATGACCGGCGGGCGCGCTCGTAACCAGCCGACCCACTACGGCAGCGTTGGTAGTGTCCTAGTTTCGGCTAATCCTGCCCATAAATGCGGTGTCTATTTCGACACGCTCGTCGGCTCGGTGCCAGAGTTCTTGCGCATATGTGGATCGCCCGTCCACTTGTGAACGGCGTGGGCCGTGAATCAGCCAAACGGAGACTCCCTCAGTCTTTGCGACCTCGACTGCCGGTAGGAGGTCACTGTCTCCGCTGACTATTGCGACGTGTGAGACTTGACCCTTTCCCGCCAGCAATGCGAAGTCCAACCCAAGCAGCAAGTCAACTTTCTTCTGCTGGAAGATCGGCTGGCCGCTCTCAGTCGTACCCAACTTCACCAACCGGCCCTCTCTAATCTGGAAGCGCCTGAGGTAGCCGAGGGCGTCGAAGAACTTGCGCTTACGCGCGAACCGCTCCCGTTCCTCATCTGTCGGTGGGTCGCCTTGATAGGGAAGACAGTGGTAGTAGTAGGTTCGCAAAAGATCGACTGAGTCAGGGGTACGACTCTCAATCTGCCTCTTGATCTCTTCGCTGAACTTGGCGTAATCAACACGTATGCCAAACTCCAACTCGGCGAGTTTGTCCATGTAGCCGCCGTCAATGAACACGGCCAAGCGTGCTGCCATCGTAGGCCTCCTCACCGAGAAACAAATAGGCCAGGACGAAGCCTGGCCTATACTAACGCAGATGGGGAGTAAAACCTGACATGCGCCTCACGGCGGACGTCAGGGAGCATTCCGATGCAAATAGTATAGCATGGGCGATGCTGAGTCAAGGCGACTGTTTCGCATTCTCCACACACTTACGGCTCATGTTTTACAGAGCCACCAAATCCTCGACCTTCCAGAAGTCCTGCGTCACGCCAGCGGCCATCGCTGGCGTCATCCGCAAGCTGGCGTGGCGGCGCACGAAGTTGTAGTGTGCAAAGTGCAGGGCGACCGCCGCCTTGAGGTTGTCTACCTTCTTCGAGAACGCGTTGGTCAGCCGGGTGAAGCGCCGCATCTGCATCCGCATCGTGAGGTTCTGCCGCTCCACGAGCGACGTGGACGCCAGATCAAGGTTTGGGCGACCGATAATGACCGTCTTCTCTTGACTCACGACTTTGGGCGGGCTGTACCTACCAGCACCGGCGACATCGGCTTCATAGGCTTTTACGACCTGCGCGTAGTGGACCGCGGAGCCGAACACGCGCTCGACCGCTTCAACGTAGGCTGGCAGGCCGTCCGTGCTGAGTTGGATACGGTTCTTGAGGCGGTAAGCCAAGTCGTGCATGAATGCGTGAGCGTTTGGCAGATCGCGCTTGCCAACCCGGTACGCTGGCACCAACTTCGATTCGGGGTCTATCGCAACGAAGGTGTAGAAGTCACCGGTCTCAGCATGGTCATCCTCTGGTGTGAGGTGCCGTTGCTTTTTCCCGACGTAGCACCATATCTCGTCAACTTCGATGCGTCGGGCGTCCACGTTCCGCATCGTCTCGTCTAGCAGCTCACCGCAGGCGTTACCGACCCTCACCATGAGCCGCATGATCGTGTCGCGGTGGACGCCCGTCATGCGCTCGACGCTGCGTATGCTGGCCCCTTCAACGAGACCCGAGATCACCTGCGCCTGAACCTCAGTCTTGAGCTTGTTCATCTGTGCCACCTGCTAGAATGAATTAGGTGGAGGGAGGGGGTCTCGAACCCCCGGCCTGCGGAATGTAAGGTCCCCGGCCCGCCCAGCGTCCCCCCATCTCGCAACAGAAGAGACGCCTCTTGCTTCCTAATGCTGAGGCGTCTCTTCTTTTTGGTCTTTTGCCACTTCAACGATCAGGTCAACGGCCGCGCTCATTGTGGCGACCCACTTCTCGCGCCTCGCCTTACTCCAATTGCGGTCTTTTGGAAGCTGCTGAATAAGGGCCGTGATGACTCTGAGATCGTCGGTGATCGTAGGCTCAGGGGGTAGAGGCGCGGTTAGCGGCGTCTTGAGCTTGACGTTGCGTTGTGGCCTAGGCTGCGCGCTGTCGACCTGTGTCACGGCGCGGCGCACGCGAGGCGGAACTATGTTCGCCACCTCGCACAGCGCATAGAACAACGCGACCATTCGCTCACGCTGAGCGGCAGGTTCATACTGTCGAAAAGCGTCCGCGACCTTGATCTCGTTGTCCTTCGCTGGGTCAACGATGTTGAAGACAGGCAGATAGGCGTTGCGGACGATTTCGGCGAGGATGGTCGGGTACTCATCTGTCGTCGCACGCTTCAGCCTCTCGAAAGGTTCGAGACGGTTGCCCTCTCCATCAATGAGGCCGAGGAATCTCAAGCCAGAGTGCGCCCACCCTGCCATCGTCCGGGCGACACCGACGGTTGCCAACGCGTCAGCCGTGAGCGGCGCAGGCAATCCCCGGTCTCGGTATCGCTCGATGACTGAAAGCACGGACTTGGCTGGGGCATAGGGAGCCACGGGAGATTCTGTGGTCACGTGATTTCCTTTCCGGGGTCGTGATCACGGCTAAGTTCTGCCGTGACGTGATCCCATAGCACTATCGTATCACAACACTGCACGTGATTGTAAAAACACTTGTCACGGCTCGCCACCAGAGGGGAAACTGAGGTTGGGCTAGTTCCCCGATAGGAGGCGCGTTTATGTTGCCGAGGCTTGTTCCCATCAAAGGCGGGTGGGCGGCAGTCGCGAGAGACTGGGCTGTCTTTGGAAAGACACAGGATGAAGCAGTTCGGAGGTTTGCAGAGGCCGAGGAACGTCACGCGGAGATTTTGGCTAGACCCGTGCCGGAACCGGGCGTCACGTAGACTGAGCCTCATGAGCGGTGAGCGAACTGATCTTCAGCGGGCTATCCGCGACCTTCACGGCTGCGACTCGCGGCATTGTGAATCTGTGCGCGTCACTGAGACCTGGCAGGGCGAGACCGTCTGGGATGGCACCGTAGAGGTGTTTGACCTGATCGGGCACCCGACTGCCAAGCGCGCTTACGCGTGGTCGCACGCGCTCGAAGGCTCAACAAAGCGACGGTTCGTCGCGGTCCTGCACGAAGGAAAAGTGAATTCGCCGCAGGCCGCGGTCAGGGCAGCTATCGTGGCGGAGCACCGGAAACTCGCGTAGGCGGCCCCGAACTCAAATTAGGACACTACCGCAGCGTTTGGCCGCCGGACAATGAGCCATCTTAGACGTTATACTGCCCGTTTGTGCGCCGCACCATAGCGTGCCGGAATGTCAGGGTGCAGCGCTGAAAATTTGAACGGCACACCCCGCCAGGAGACGCAATGTCGGACGTGGAAAGGGCCCGGGAAGGCCGCCAGGACTGGCTCTACCGGCCGCCGCAACAGGACGAGCCGCCGGTGACGCTCCGTGACATCTGGGAGCGCATCAAGAGCGGCATGCCCGAGGTGCCCGTCATAGGCAGGAGCACTGGGTTGCTGATTGCCGGTGTGATTGCGCTTGCCCTGTTGATATGGCTGGGCACCGGCTTTTACACCGTTGGCCCGGACGAGCAGGCCGCCATACGCACTTTCGGCAAGTTCACCGCGATCAGTGAGCAGGGGTTGCACTGGTACTGGCCTGCGCCCATCGGCACGCGAAACGTTGTCAGCGTGACCACCACACGCCGCATGGAGCTTGGTTTCAGGGGGGGCGCTGAGCGGCTCGGGACGTCTCAGGCAACGCAGCAAGAGTCCCTGATGATCACAGGGGACGAGAACATCGTGGACGTGCAGGCTGTCGTGCAGTACCGCATCAGCGACCTGCGGGCGTTCCTGTTTGAAGTTGACGACCCCGGTGAGGCCGACCGCGACGTTGCCGCCGGAGAGCCTGACGGCAAGACGCTGAGGGACGTCGCAGAGACAGCGCTGAGGCAGGTTGTCGGCACACGGCCGATTGATGATGTCCTGACGACGGAGAAGGAGCAGGTCCAGACGGAGGTGCTGCTCAAGATGCGGGAGCTACTCGCAGGATACAAGACAGGCATCGAGGTCCAGCAGGTGTTGCTCCAGAACGTAAACCCGCCGCGCGACGTCCAGGACGCCTTTGAGGACGTGGTGCGGGCGCGTGAAGACCGCGACCGGACGATTAACCTAGCGGACGCCTACAAGGCGGACCAGATACCAAGGGCCCAAGGCCAGGCCAGGCGCATCGAGGAAGAGGCGCAAGGGTTCAAGCGTGGCCGCATAGCCAAGGCGCTCGGCGAGGCCCAGGGTTTTAAGGCAATCCTGGCCGGCTACAAAGAATCGCCAGACGTGACCCGCCAGCGCCTTTACCTTGAGGCCATCGAAGAGGTGCTGCCAGGCATCAAAAAATTCATCATCTCTGGCCAGGGCGTGCTGCCGCTGCTGCCCCTCGGACAGACCGGGGGCGTGTTGCCGGCGACGGCTACGCCTGCCCCTGCCGGCGGGGCGCCATGACAATAATCGGCCCCATAGTCGTCATACTCATCGGCGCGTTGATCGTCTTGCCGCAGACGTTTTTCACCGTTGACGAAACACAGCTGGCCATCGTCACCGAATTCGGTGAGTTCCAGCGCTCATATACGACTCCAGGGCTGCGCACCAAGACGCCGTTCGCGCAGCAGGTGACCAGGTTTGACAAGCGGCTCTTGCGCGTCGAGACCGAACCTGCCTCCGTCCTCACGGGGGACAAACGGAACCTGGTGATAGACGCCTATGCCCGTTACCGCATCGTGGAGCCGCTGCTCTTCTTCCAGAGGTTGCGGGACGAAACGAGCGCCGGGGCACGCGTGGTAGACATCGTTGAGTCTGAGCTGCGGCGCGAGGTTGCGCTGGACCTGCAGGAAGAGGTCATAGGGCCCAAACGCGCAGAGATCATGGACCGCATCACGCAGGCCACCAACCTGTTCGAAGTTGACGGGCAGAGGGCGTTGGGCCTTAGCGGCAGCCTGCGTGCCGAAGGGCTGACTATCAGGATCATCACGCCGGAGAGCGGGACGGCCGCGCGCGGCAGGCCGCCGACAGCCGAGGAGCTGGCTGAACTTGAGCGCCAGAGGGCGCCCGCAACTTTGGGCGGGGTCAAGGTCTCCTATTACGTGCCCCTGGGGCAGGAGCTCGGGATAGTGATTGTGGACGTCCGCATAAAGCGGGCAGACTTCCCGGTAAACATCGCCAGCTCGATCTACGCCCGCATGAGGGCAGAGCGGGAAAGGATCGCCAGCGGCCTGCGGGCAGAAGGCGCACAGCGCGATGCAGAGGTCAGGGCGGAAGTAGACAGGGACGTAGAGGTGCTGCTGGAGACTGCACAGGGCGAATCCGCGAAGCTGCGCGGCGAGGCGGAAGAGGAAGCTATCCGCATCCTGGCCGACTCGCTCGAAGAGGACCCCGAGTTCTACGCCTTCCGAAGGTCACTTGAGGCATACAAGTTGTCGCTCCAGGGTGACACGACCATCGTGCTCGATGCGGACAGCGAGCTGTTCAAGTACCTGCAGGACCCCTCGGCGGGCCGCTGAGCCTCACGGGGCAGCCAGCGGCGGCCTCAAGTGCCGCCCCCCGCCTCCTGGAGACGATGCCTCCTCGTGGCGTGTACGCGGCCTCCGGGCTAACATTCAGCGCCGCCCGCAGGGGCGCGCTTGAGCAGACCTCCGGAGGGCCCACCTGTGCCAAAAGCAATGAAGATCACGAAAATCACGCCGCTCATGCTAGACCGCTTCCTGCTGGTCACAGTCGAGACCGACGCCGGCATCACGGGGCTTGGTGAGTCGGGCGCGTGGGGGTTCCTCGAAGCGTCGAAAGCAGCGGTCGAGAAGTTCGGGCGGTACCTCGTGGGCCAGGACCCGCTCAAGATCGAGCACCACTGGCAGTACATGTACCGCTTCTCCCACTTCCGCGGCGCGGCGATCATGGGCGCGCTGAGCGCGCTGGACATCGCGCTGTGGGACATTGCCGGCAAGCACTTCGATGTGCCCGTGTACCAGCTCCTGGGCGGCCAGGTACGCGACCGGTGCCGGGTCTATTACCACGTCTTCGGCTCGACGCGCGAGCAGCTTGTGAGCGGCGTCAAGGACGCCAAGGAGCGCGGGTTTACGGCAGTCGGCCACCTGACGCCGTTCCTGGACGAGGACCGTGAGGTCCCCTATTTCAAGACGCACGCCGACAAGATCGCCGAAGCCGTTGAGGCCGTGCGCCTGTACAGGGAAGCCGTAGGCAACGGCGTGGACCTGTGCATAGAGATACACAGACGCCTTACGCCTGCCGAGGCTGTGCAGCTGGGCCTTGGCATCGAAAAGTACACGCCGTTCTTTTTCGAAGACCCGGTGACGCCGGACAACTTCGACGAGATGGCATATGTGGCCGACAAAATCAACATCCCCATCGCCACAGGCGAGCGCTACACGTCGCTCTGGGAGTTTGAGATGGCGCTCTCGAGGAACGCGGTGCAGTACGTGCGGCCGGACGTGTGCCTGGTGGGCGGCATATCCGGCGCGAAGAAGATCGCCGCGCTGGCGGAGGCCCGGCACGTGGGCGTCGTGCCGCACAACCCGCTCTCACCGGTGAGCACGGCGGCGTGCCTGCAAATTGCCGCCTGCATCCCGAACTTCGCGCTGCAGGAGTACCCGACGGGCGAGGACCGGCCGCCAAAGTCGGACATGGTGACAGGCATCCCGCAGCACGATGGCAAGGGGTTCCTGATCCTGTCCAACAAGCCCGGCATCGGCGTGGAGCTAAAGCCCGGCGCGGTAAAGAAGGTCCCGATGAAGCCGCGCGAAGTCGAGACCCGCCTGCACGCCGATGGGTCAGTGGTAGACCAGTAGGCAGGTCGCGGGCGCATGTCCCCATGATCAGGTCCTCCAGGACGGTGTATGCCGACATAGAATCCATGAGAGGAGGTTTCCTGGGGTGGGCATCACATATGTCGAAGGCCGCGTACGCGGGCCCGCGGGGGATGCTGCCAACGTCAGGTTCCTCGTTGATAGCGGCGCGACATATTCGCTGTTACCCCATAGCACCTGGACTGAGATCGGGCTTGAGCCGAAGCGTGAACTCGAATTCACTCTCGCCGACGGTACTCGCGTCCGGAGGGATGTGTCTGAGTGCCATGTTCAGCTGGCCGAGGGCGAAGGCCACACGCCTGTGATACTTGGCGAGCTAGGAGACTTTGATGCGCTGCTGGGGGTCGTCACTTTGCAAATCGTGGGCCTGGTATTCAACCCGTTCAGCCGGTTCGCTGCACCCGATGCGGATGATGTTGGCATAGACGGGGCCGGCACCGCTCGCGTCTACTCCGCCCGTAGCGCCTCGGTGACGCGCAGCCGTGACGCCCTGGCCGCGGGGAGAAGCGCGCCGAGTATTGCTACCGCGGCCATGATGGGAACGAGCAGCGACATGCTGGCGGCGGACGGGAATGCCCACGGCACGGCGCCAATTCCGGCCGCGTCCCCGATGAACTTCACCAGCTGAGTCGTTAGGACAAAGCCCAGAGGTACCCCGACAAGAAGGCCCGCGGCAGCCAGAAGGACCGCGCCCGAACTCACACCGACGATCACCTGCACCGGAGTCATGCCCACGGCCTTGAGCACTGCGAACTCCCGCCGGCGCTCTTCTGTCGTCAGGAGCAATGCAGCGAGCGTGCCTGCCACGGCGATAACCATGAGCATGAGCGAGAGGCTGTAGAGGACCGGCCGGAACTCGTCCATATCGCGCCGGATTTCTGCTGTCAGGTCTCCCACCGTGAGCCGGCCCGCAGCGGCCAGGGTAAGGTCTGCGGCCAGCCGCGATGCGGAGACCCCGGAGGCGGGGAGCACGCCGGTCATACGGACCGCCGTTGGTACGACGCCTGCGGCGGCCAGAGTGTCTGCGTGCAGTGTGATGGGGGGAGTGTTGTCGGACTGCGACCGGTTGATGCCCGTGACGGTGACTTTGAACGTCGCGCCGCCGACCGTGGCCTCCAGCGCGTCGCCCACACGGGCGCCGGACTGCGCGACAAACACGCTGCCCACTACCGCTTCGCCCGGGCCAGAGAAAAGACGGCCCGACGTCAGCGACCAGTCAAAGTCCTGGTAAGCGCCACTGACGGCGCGCACCTCTGACCGGACACCGCCCACCACTCCGTCATACGAGGCCCGGGTGTAAAACGAAGCGACGCCCGGGGCAGTACGCAACAGGGCTTCGGTCTCTTGCTGAGTGAGTGCGTCTGGAGCCTCGCGGAAGACGTAGGCCGGGTATGGCTCTTCGCCGATGAGTGAAGGCGTGAGGGCGTACTGGTCCATCGAGGTGTCGGCGACAGCCCGGAACGTGAGCGTGGCCGCGGCAAGGGACAGGACGGCCACAGAGAACACTGCGCGGGTGCGGTTGCCCAGCGTGTCCTTGACGCCAATGACCACGACCGCAGGCAGGTGCAGGGCCGATGCCGCGCGGGCGACGGCCGATGTGCCTGAGCCAGCCGGGCCGTACCTGCTAACGATGGCCTGGACGGCGGGCAGCCGGCCGGCCTTGAGCGCAGGTACGAGCGTAGCGACGCCCGCGAGCACGGTGACTGCGGACGCGGCGCCTGCGATGACGGCCAGAGACCACGGTCCAGGCGGGACGGTGCGCAACGCACGCGCCGCGTCGTCGAGCATCACCGGGGAGTAAGCCGCGCCAGCCAGGGCCCCTGTGGCTCCTGCAAGCAGCGCCAGCCCGGCCTGCGCTACCAGAAACACGGCCGCTACCTGCGCCGGTGTGAACCCGATGGCCTTGAGGATGCCAAAGTCGCGGTACTGGGTGAGGACTCGCGCGCTCGTGGCGTTGACGATGATGAAAGCGGCGACGAGGAGGGCGAAGACGCTAAAGACCGAGATGAAGATGGCCCGGATTTTTACGTCCGCGGCATCCTGCCGCTCGAACCACTTCCAGTCGTAGAAATCAACAGGGTAGCCGGAAGGGAATAGCTCGCGGGCAGCGCTAATGTATGCGGCGGTCTGAGTGGGGTCGCTCAGCCGGACGCCGAGCATGTAGTTGAACCTCGTGCCGGGGTAGTTGGCCGCCAGGAAACCTTTGGCCACGTACCCGGCCCGGGACCGGGAACCGGGGTCCTGTACGAGGCCCGCGACCCGCAGCGCGACTGCGCCGCCCGTGGTGCGGAGGCTGACAGTATCACCAGGCCTGACGCCCATCTCATATGCCAGCGACACATCAAGGAGGATGTCCGAGGCAGAACCGAGCCACCCGCCGCTCGTGATAACCGGCGCTGCGACTTCGGCCTCCTGCACCGGCAGCTCGACGACGATGAAAGGTACCCCGTACTCGCGGCTGACTTCCGGAGGGGAGACGGCGCGTGGGCCGGTGGAAGCCGTCACACCGGGAAGGGTGGAGAGCGCGGACAGCTTGTCTGTGGGCCAGTCTTCCCTGAACGTGCTGTAGGCAAGTGTCCAGACGTGGGCGCCATTGGACTGTTCAAAGACGCGTCCCCACGGGTTGTCGAGGCCCCGCCGCAGGTTTAGGGACAGGGTGAGCAGGAACGCGGCTGCCGCGGTCACCAGAAAGAGCACGACGGTCTGCAGGGGGCGGCGGCGGAGGTCGGCAAAGGCCTTGATCGCTATTGCAAGCAACATCGTTCAGGCCTCCACGGCGAAAAGCCGGGCGATGACGTCGGTGACCGGGCCAATGCCCTTGTTAAGCCTGGTCTCGCCGGCGGTCCTGCCGTCCTTCATGCGGAGGACGCGGGACCCTGAAGCGGCAATCCGGGCGTCATGGGTCACCAGGACGATGGCCTGGCCATCGCGGTTGCAGGCCGTCAGGAGGTCAAGCACGCCGGCCGAGGCCGTCGAATCGAGGTTCCCGGTCGGCTCGTCCGCAAGCAGCAGGGCCGGGCGGTTAACCAGGGCGCGGGCGAGCGCAACACGCTGCTGCTGGCCGCCTGAGAGAGATGCCGGCGCCGCGCCGGCCCTGTCCTCGAGGCCGAGCTGGCCGAGCAGCTCTTCTCTGCGCTTGCGGGCGTCCCGCCGCGACATGCCGGCGACAAGGGCAGGGACTTCGATATTGTCAGCGACGCTGAGGTTGGGGATGAGGTTGAAGAACTGGAACATGAAGCCGATGCCGGTCCGGCGCAGGCGAGCGCGTGCGGATTCGCCAAGGGTGTCTATGCGAGCGCCCTGGAGGCGGACCTCGCCCGCGTCCGGCCTGTCGAGGCCGCCAAGCAGGTGGAGGAGCGTGGACTTGCCGCATCCGCTCGGGCCCATGACCGAGACGAACTCGCCCTGCTGGACTTCGATGTCAACGCCGCGTAGCGCGCCCACGGACTCGCCGCCTGTATTGAAATTCTTGACAAGACCTGTTGCACTGATAATTGCTGTCATCCTGCGTACTCCGTCAATACTGCCCGGTGAGATGGCTCATGCGCCTCCTGGCGCCTGCGTCCGCGTCAACCACTCTTCAAACAGTTCTAGCCACTTCAGGTCCGCTTGCAGGTGCAGCGCTGCGCCTTCAACCACGAGCGGTGCGACGCCGTCACCCTGCGGGTTTGCGGCACGCCGCCCAGCCGCCAGCCGTCCGAGGCCTGCGAGGGTCTGCATGTAAAGCCCTCTCTGCCTTGCCAGGAGCGCCCAGGGGTCTTCGCCAGCCTCGCGTGCAATGGCGGCCTTCATCACGAAGTCGTCCCGGACGCGCTGCGGCTCTGAGGGCGTTGCATACCAGGCTTTGACCTCTTCAGCGCCTGTGCCTGTCAGTTCATAGTCTGTACGCGGGGGCCTGCCCGTCTGCGGCACGTCAATGCCCTTGACGAGGCCGTCCCGCTCAAGGCGCTGCAGCGTCGTGTAGACCTGGCCGATGTTTACCGGCGGCCAGGCCTGTCCAAAGGCGCGGTCGAGGCGCGACTTCAGCTCGTAGCCGTGCGAAGGGCCGCGAACGAGGAGGGCAAGGAGGGCGTTCCGCAATTCAAGCCTCTGCTGGCGTCAGGGTGCGCGACTGCCGGCATTCCGGTGACACAGGTCAAGAACGGCCGAGCCGACATTACATACTCAGTATACATAACTAGTATGTACCAACGTCAAGAGGCCATGTCGGGCACCTACTGCGGCCTGTGTGAAACGTACATAGGCGCGCCGCTGAGGCCCGCTACATACGGCCAACAGCCGGCCACAACATCCCCGCAGATCCAGAAATGAAATCTGTGGGACCTGTGTAACCTTTGTCCCCGTTTCACCACGCCGACCAGCCGCCGTCCACGACGATGTTCTGGCCGGTTATCCAGCGGCCTGCGTCCGAGGCGAGGAGGGCCACCGCACCCTTGAGGTCTTCGGGCGTCCCTGTGCGCAGGAGCGGGTTCATCTGGCGGAACTGTTCAACCTGCTCCGGGACCACGACGCCGGGCTTCGGCACCTGGCCGGGGGAGATGCAGTTGACCGTGATGCCGTGCTCGCCCCACTCACAGGCGAGGGCGCGTGTGAGCATCAGGACGCCGCCCTTGGCGGCCATGTAGTGCGGCCCTGAGCGGGTGAAACCCTTCCCGTAGATGCGCTTGTCGGTCCCGAGCGTGGCGGCGATGGACCCCAGCGCGATGATGCTGCCCCGTTTTGTGGAGACCATTTCCCTTGCCGCCGCCTGCGCACACAGGTATGTCGAGACCATGTTGACTTCGATGGTCTCCATGAACTCGGACAGCTTGCCGTCGGGCGGGTAGGACGAAGGCCTGCCCCCACCGGCGTTGGCGACCATCACGTCGATCCTGCCGCGGTCGTCAACTACGCGCCTGACGAGTGCGTTGACCTGCGCTTCGTTTGTGGCGTCGCACGCCAGACCGGTAACGTCGAGGCGTCGCACCGTCCCTCTCCCACCGGGAGAGGGTGCGGGCAAGGGCAAAGGACGGGCCCGCAGCTCTGCGGCCACCTGCTGGCAGAGGTCTCCACGACGCGAGGCGATGTATACCGCCGCGCCAAGCTCGGAGAGCGTCTCCGCCATCGCCCTGCCCAGGTGCGTGCCGCCGCCTGTGACGATTGCCACGCGGCCTGAAAGGTCAAAGAGCTGCTGGACAGTCGGCATTTGCGCCCCCTCCGTTGGCGCCGTGACAGCGGCAGGCGGGCCCATCCGGCGCGGGAGGAATATACTCTGCCAACGGCCACCCAGAAGCAAAGATTTCGCAGGACACAGGTCCGGAAATATTTCAAGGCAAGGGCGTGGGCCGCATGGTCACCGGCTCGACCTGCAAGAGCGGGCCCGATAGCCCCAAAATGTGCCTGTCCCACTGGCTCAGCCAGCCGTCATTCCGGGCGTAGCGAGGGATCTTGGGCGGGATGGTTTGAGTTCAAACGAACACCCACTTCAGGGCCCTCACTGCGTCCGGGACGACGAAGCTGAGGCAACCGCATAGGCCAAAACCAAAATGTAGGAAATCTGTGTAACCTGTGCAACCCTTGCTTCGTTTGGAGGAGCACATGATCGAAAACACCATACTCAAGGCAAACAAGGCGGGGCGGAAGGCGCTTTCCTTCGCGCTGACCTACAGGGACCTCTGGGCGGTCGAGGTGGCGCACCAGGCGGGGTTCGACTCCATATCGCTCGACGGCGAGCACGGTTCGTTCTCGCCTTCAGACGTTGACGATATCGTCCGCGTGGCGAACGGGTACGGTATGTCTGTGGTGGCGCGGGTGCCAAACATAGAGCCGAACACCATCAACCTGTGGCTCGACCGGGGCATACAGGGCGTCACCGGCCCGCACATCGAGACCCGCGAAGAGGCGCAGAAACTGGCAGACGCCTGCCTATTTCCCCCGGACGGCAAACGCTCCTGGGGCGGCGGCCGCGGCACCGAGTTCAATGACCCGGTGGCTCTCACAGAGAAGTATGGCGGCAAGCTCGGCTTCGCAAAGTGGTCCAACAAGAACATGATCGTTACGGCGCAGATAGAGTCCAAGAAGGCGTATGACAACCTGGACGGCATCTTGTCGGTGAAGGGCCTGACCGGCGTAACCGGAGGTCCGCACGACTTCGCCGCCTCCCTCGGCCACCCGGGCGAGCCAGACCACCCGGAGCGCAAGCGCCTTACAGAAGACGCGGACAGGCGCGCCAGGCTCGCCGGGAAGACGGCCGGGGGAGACATGGGCGACGGGACTGGCTTGCAGGAGCTGATCCTAGGCGCGGCCAGGAAGTACGCCGCGGAACACAGAACGCAGAAATATGTTGCGCCGTCCGGAGCAAAGGCTGCCCGGAGCGCTGCGAAAAGGCCGCGCTGACCAGCTGATGAGTGCCGCCTGAAATAGGGCACAGGCGGCTATTGGGCAGGTCCGGTATGTCCGTCTTGCTTGCAGCCCCCTTGCAACCCGTTGAAGCCCCGCCGCTTGCAGGTTTGACCGGAGCGGAGGATATGCGGCCGTACTTCTACCCGGCATGGCGGCCTGCCAGGGGCGCAGCCTGCGAAAAAAGGGTTGCATACGGGACCGCGCCGCGCCCGGACACGCTGTCTGAAGCCCTTTTGCAGGCTGCATGGAGGCGGGCAGGCGGCCGCCGCCTTACTGTGAGTGCGCGTGACGGCCGGTCTTACCGCGTGCTGTACCCCGGCAGGCCCGGCCCCGGGCGCGGACCGGACTTTTTGGACGCGGTGCTCGAGCGCGACGACGGCGCGGTGCTCACTGGTGACATTGAGGTCCACGTGCGGCCTTCCGGGTGGCGCGAGCACGGACACGGCGCAGACGGCCGCTACAACGGGGTGGTGTTCCATGTCGCCTCAACCGGCACTGGCCCAGACGTGACGAGCCTTGCCAGGGTGACTGTGCCGCTGCTTGTCTTTGGCGCCTCGGACGCCGCTGCAGGTCCCGTCTCTGACGGCGGCATGGCTGGGGGCGTCACCGGTCCGGAGCACCGGGACGCGGTTGCGGTTATTGAGACGCCTGAAGCGCCACGGCCGATGCCTGCGCCCATCCCGTTCTTTGACCTGGCTGCCGCAGGTGACCAACGGTTCCTGGCGAAGAGCAGCGGATTCGAGCTGGACATCCGACAGCACGGGCCGGACCAGGCCCTCTACGCAGGCGTTTTGGAGTGCCTGGGCTTCCCCCGTAACAGGGGCCCCTTCAGGAAGCTGGCCAGACGCCTGCCCTGGGACCGGCTTATCAGCGGCCTGGCGCCAGAGACGGATGGGGCAGGCCGCATCCAGGCCAGGCTGATGTGGGCTGCCGGGTTTGGGACAAAGCCGGACGGTGAAACCCCGCTCGCGGGCACACCGCCGGAGTGGGACTTGCCTGGCGGCAGGCCGGACAACCACCCGCAGCGCAGGACCGCAGGCGCCGCGGAACTTGCCGCACGCTGGTCCGCAGCCGGTGGACCTATCACCAGCACGAGGGGTCTCGTAGAGTCTCCCGGCGGTACGGACGCCTTGTCGCAGGCCCTTACCGCAGGCAGCAGCGCCGGGCGGCGCGCAGTAGTGGGAGGGGGCCGCGCCAGCGAACTGGCTGTGAACGCTGTGCTGCCCTGCTTGCATGCGCTGGCCTGCCTGCGCGGCGAGGAGCCTCTTGCACAGCGGTGTCTAGACCTCTTCCGCACGTGGCCCAGGCTGCCCGAGAACGCCATCACCCGTGAGGCGAAGGCGCTGTTGGCCAGTTGCGGCCTGCGGCCTGTCATAAGAGGCGCACGCGAGCAGCAGGGGCTCCACCTCCTCTACAGGGCAATGACCTCTCCGGTAGTGCGTCCGGCCCAGATGCCGCTGCTTTGACGTGCCCACCGCTGCTGGCGGGGGAGCGTGCGCTTTATGCTCGCCGGCCACCTTCCTCCCCGGACTACAGGTGCGCCCCCACAGCGCAAGGGCTGGCTGCCGTTGTACGATGCAACTCATGACAGTCAGCGAACAGACGCCACAGGTGCAACGCGTTACTTCACTGCGCCCTGTAGCGCAGCCCGTCAAGCCGGAAACATTGCCGCTCCTTGCGGGTGAGGAACTCGTCGCTACGTTACCCGGCGAAGACGGTGCGTTCTTCCGCCTAACCTCGCAACGGGTCATCTATACAGGCGGCCAGGAAGACGTCACGCTCTACGCCGCCGCCCGGCTTGAGGACGTAGTCGCGGTCGAAATGACACGCCGGCCGCGCGACAGGAGGTCAGCCGCCTGGGCGGCGCTAGGGCTCGCGGCTGCCATCGGGGTGTGGCAGGTGTCCCCCAACGGGAGCATCGGAGTGGCGGCGGGCGCAGTGATGGGCATAATCTCGCTCGGGCTGTTGGCGGCGTACTGGGTCCGGCCGTCCGGGCTCTGGCTCAGCTTCCGCGCCAGCGGCGCTGGCGTGTCAGGCGCGGTGTCTGGCAAGCATGTGGCCCGCGCTCCAGAGTTCGCTTCCATGGTGCAGGCCGCCCGTGCAGAGCATGTCGGGCGGTCTCAGGCGGCACTCTCTGGCACACAGGGTCCCGTTGACCCGCCGGGCCGCGCCTACCCGCCGGTCTGAACTGGCATACTCGCCCACGTCTCAGACCCGGCCCTGAGCCCGGGTACAACGTCGAGGTCCATGGCGCTCCGCACTCCGGCCCGGTAGCGGTGCGACCCGCACACGGCGACCATCGCCCCGTTGTCGGTGCACAGCGAGGTGTGCGGGACAGTTACCGGCACTGGAGACTCGGCTGCCATCCGCTGTCTGAGCGACGCGTTCGCGGCCACGCCCCCCGCAATAACGATGCCTCTGCTGCCATGCTCGCCTGCCGCCTGCACGGTCTTGCTGACCAGTACGTCCACTACCGCCTCCTGAAATGCCCGCGCCAACGAGCGCACCAGGCCGGTGGGCGGGCCCCCGGCAGGTGCGGGGTATATCCCAAGCTCCCTGGCCCTCCGCACGAGCGCGGACTTTAAGCCAGAGAACGAGAAGTCGCTGCTCTCCCCCAGCCAGGCCCTGGGGAACCTTTCTAAGGCCCCGGCGCCTTCCGCCGCGCGCTGGATGGCTGGCCCGCCCGGGTAGCCAAGCCCAAGCACCCGCGCAGCCTTGTCAAAAGCCTCGCCGGCGGCGTCGTCCCGCGTCTGGCCGACGACCGCGAAGTCGCCGTGGCCGCGCATCAGCACGAGCTCCGTGTGTCCGCCCGAGACGACCAGGCACATGATAGGGAAGCCGTGCCGTCCCTCAGGCGACAGCCATCCAGGGCCGCTGCGCGCCCAGGCCGCGTACATATGGCCCTCCAGGTGGTTCACACCCACGAGCGGCACGCCCAGCGCGGCCGCCAGCCCCTTCGCGGCGTTGACGCCCGCAATGAGCGACCCTGCCAGTCCAGGACCGTTGGTCACGGCGACTGCGCCGATGTCAGGCCATGTCAAGCCCGCGGCCGCCACGGCCTGCTTTATCACCGGGCCGGCCTGCAAGACGTGCTGGCGGGACGCGACCTCCGGCACGATGCCGCCGTAACGGGCGTGGACCTCTACCTGCGAAGCCACAACATTCGACAACACTGAGCCGTCTGGAGCGACGACGCCTGCCGCGGTCTCGTCGCACGATGTTTCAATCCCAAGGACAAGAGTCACAGCCGGGCCCGTTTCGCGAGTTCAGGCGAACTGCCTGGACTGTGGCAATCTGTTACTTTGTAGCCGCGCGTCGAACAACTCCCAGCTCGTCCCCGGCGAGCCGTGACAACGGAGGGCCGCCAACATGCCCGACCATACTTCAAGTTGGCCACAGTGCCAGTCCTGCTCTTCAGGGGACCTGGTGCCGCTGTCCGACTTTGGCGCACAGGGCGCACCGATACACTACAAGGCCTGGGTGTGCACCAACCCGGGGTGCGGGTTTAACCTTAAGATCCGCAATGGAGAGGTGCACCTCAACGAGCCTATCATCTCGGGCCATGGCCCAAGGGCGAGGGGGCCTGCGGAGCGCTGAACGTCAGCGCAGCGCGCCAGGAGGTTGCCGTGAATAAGTGCGCTGAGGTGGGTGCAGGGACGGGACACGTGGTCAGGTGAAGGGACTCCACGCGATTGCGAGCAGCCGCCTGCTCAAGGTAGCGGGGTACTCGATGGTTGCGGCCGGGGTTGCCGCGGCGGGGTACGCCGGCTTTGCCTCCTACGAGCGCGCGCGCTCAGGATCGGACGCCGCTGCGTTCAATGTTGACGTGCCGCCCGCGGAGCGGTCTGTGGTCCTCGGGCAGGCGGCCCGGCGTGAGGCCTTTACGTTGGAGGAGACCGGGCCGGGGCGCAACTCCGGGCTCTATCCTGGCGACAGGATGAACCCCAGGTACTGGGACGACCCCCTGTGGGCCGGCGGAGCGCCCTACGGTGCGCCTGGCCTGCCGGAAGGGTTTGAGCCGGTGATTCCCGGGGACATGGCGCTCAGCCGCACGGCCACCGGGCCAGTGCAGGGGATGCGTATACCGGCGATCGGCCTGGACTCGGACGTCTTATCGCTGGATATCCTGGACCTCGGTGACTCCAGGGAGTACGTCACGCCTGTAAACACCGTCGGCCACATACCTGAGACTGCCCTCCCGGGCGCGGCAGGCACCGGCTGGTACTTCGGGCACCTTGAGAGCCCGGTACGCGGCGAAGGGAACGTTTTCCGGCGCCTCCCTGAGATATCCGGCCTCATTCGCGAAGACCCTGTTGACGTGGTCGTCACCACGCCCCGCGCCGAGTACCTGTACCGCGTCGTGAGCACCCGGCAGGTCCCACAGGAGGGACTAGCGCTGACCGATTCCGGGTCGGCGAGCATAACGCTGGTCACGTGCTGGCCGACCCGTGTATACGACCAGCGCATCCTCGTCAATGCTGAGCTTATTGCGGTCCGCCGGCTCTGACCTAGGCGACGTTGACTGGCTGAACGTGCCGAACCTACAATCCAGTCTGATTGCGAACGATTTCACAAACGCCGTCGCACCCGGCAACCCACGGCGCCTGACACCCTATGGCCACAGCCCAGACAACGGCTCCGGCGCCTGTCCGCGCCGCAGCGCAGCACCCCCCTGCCAGCTATGACCGCGTGCTCGTCTGGCTGCTTGCCGCTTCAGTCGCAGGAGCGGTGCTCCAGATAACGCTGGGCGGCGTCGTCAGGGTCACCGGTTCAGGGCTGGGCTGTCCTGACTGGCCCCTTTGCCACGGCAGCATCGTCCCCATCTTCAGGGACTACCACACTGCGCTTGAATGGAGCCACCGGCTCACCGGCTCGCTGCTTGGCATCATCCTCATTGCTGCAGCCGCGCGGACCTGGTTCAGGAGGTCGCCTGGCGCGGGCATCGCCGGGTTTTCGCTAAATGGGAGCAGGGAGCCCGCCCTGGCCTGGCTCACCACCGTCACGCTCGTGCTCGTGGCAATCGCGGGCGGCATCGGCGGGAGCGTCGTGCTTACGGAGCTGGACCCCGGCCTCCGCACCCTGCACCTGGCCCTCGCCGAAGGCGTCGCGCTCTCGGCGGCCGCGGCCTGGACCGTCGCCACCCATTCTGCCGCGAGAAATGGCACCCTGGCGGCCGGTGCCGCAGGGCCGGGACAAGGCGCCCCCAGGAAGACATTCCGCCTTTCGGCCCTCGCCGCAGCCGCGGTGCTGGCCGCCCTCCTGTCAGGCTCTTACGCCGTGTGGAGGAGCGCTGGCGAGGTGTGCCCGTCGTGGCCGCTCTGCGGCGGCCCCGTCTTACCCGACAATGAGTTCACAATGGTCCATATGACGCACCGCCTCCTCGCAGGAATTGGCGCGGCGCTTGCGCTGTGGGCCGCGCACCGGGCGTTCAGGCTCAAGGACGGACCACCGGCGCTGAAGCTGGTAGCACTGGGCGGGCTGGCGCTTGTAACTGCCCAGGTGCTTGTCGGGGCAGCGAACCCCTGGACGCGTTTCGATGAGTGGGCGCGTGCGCTGCACCTGACTCTTGCCACCCTGCTCTGGGTAGACATGGCGCTCGTGGCCCTCATGGGGCTGCGGCCCGTCCCGAAAGCAGGTTCGGCCGGGTCGTCTGCAATAGCGGCGGGGGCGCAGAATTGACCATTGCACGCCACGCCACGCCAGCATCATTCCGGTCGGCCATGTGGGACTACGTGGCGCTTACGAAACCGCGCGTCATGTCCCTGCTGCTGGTCACCGCGCTCACGGGTTTGGTGGTAGCCAACCGAGGCATGCCGGGGCCGGTCCTCGTGGCGGCGCTGCTCGCTGGCGGCGCACTGGCTTCAGGCGGTGCGAGCGCGCTCAACCACTGGTACGAGGAGGACCTTGACCGGCGCATGGGCCGCACGAAGCGGAGGCCGGTTGCCGCGGGCCGCATGCAGCCCCGCTCGGCCCTCATCTTCGGCCTGGCGCTAAACGCACTGGGTTTTACCGTACTCGCCGCGTGGGCCAACCTGCTCGCCGCGGGCCTCGCAATGGCCGGGACACTGATCTACTTTTTCGTCTACACGGTGTGGCTGAAGCGCACAACGCCGCAGAACATCGTCATTGGCGGCGCCGCCGGAGCGATGCCGCCGCTGGTCGGGTGGGCCGCGGCTACCGGCACTGTGGACCTGCCCGCCTGGTACCTCTTCGCGATTATTTTCTTCTGGACGCCGCCGCACTTCTGGGCGCTTGCGCTCGTGATCAAGGACGACTACGCGCGCGCCGGGGTACCGATGCTTCCTGTGATTGAAGGCGAGCAGCGGACCTACACCGCCATACTCCTCTACACGCTCCTGCTATCGGCGCTTGCCGTCCTGTTCGTCACGGCCGACCCTGCGCTCGGGGTCATATATGGGACCGGCGCGGGGGTGCTGAGCCTGCTGTTCATCTACTACGCGTTGCGGCTCTGGCGCGGCGGGACGAAGGCGCGGGCGTGGGCGCTTTACCGCTTCTCGCTTGTCTATCTGGCGGCGCTCTTCGCGCTTGCGATGGCCGACGCCAGCATCAGCTGACATTGCCGCGGCGGTGAAATCACCCTGGGCACGCCCATATCGCCCTGAGCGAGGCGAAGGGGCGGGGATTGTCTACTTGAGGCAGCCAGACTGTCGTTTCGAGCGGAGTCCACAGCGGGCCGGGGGACGAAGTCGAGAAACCCCGTGTTTCAATCTCGCCTGAGAGCGGTTCGTCAGGACGGGGTCCCTCGACTCCGGCCGCGCTCACCTTCGGCAGGCACCCGGGCCTTCGCTCGGGACGACGTACGAGCAGCGGCGTCATGTATGCAATTCGGGAGTGGCCTCTTCCTCGTTAGGCCTACTTTGTGCGCGGGTTGAAAACGTCAGTCAGCGCGTCGCCGATCAGCGCCCAGCAAAACAGGAATAGCAGCACCGCGCCCCCCGGGAAGAGTAGTTGCTCAGGGTGGTCACGAAGCACAGAGAGAGCGCTGCTCCCTCCGCGCAGCGGGACGTCGGCGACCATGACCCCAAGGCTCGGCCTGGGTGGCTGGACGCCAAGCCCAAGGAAGCTGAGGAAGAACTCAGACCCGGCTATCGCCCCGAAACCGAACGACACAGAGACGATAATTGGGCCGATGACGTTAGGCAGTATGTGCGTGAAGAGTATGCGTGGCGTCGAGGCCCCTATCGCCCTGGCTGCCTGCACATACTCTGACTGGCGCAGGGCCAGCACCTGACCCCGTACGAGCCGCGTCATGCCGAACCAGCTGAGCGGCAGGAACACGATGGCAAGGAGGACAAAGTCGACGACGCCGGAGCGCACGAGGCCGCTGAACCCTGTCGAGTCCTCGACCCCCCTGACGATTTCTAGGATGCGGGGCCGCAGTGTCGCGGCCAAAAGGATGACCAGCAACGCGTCCGGGAATGATGCCGCAAGCTCGCCCACGCGCATCACGACTGTGTCGAACTTGCCCCGCCAGTAGCCCGCGGCGAGCCCTATCGTCACTCCCAGCAGGATGCTTCCGGAAAGCACAGTGATGATGGTCAGGATGGCTGTGGTCTGGACTCCCCACAGGACCCGTGAAAAGATGTCCCTGCCGGCGCGGTCCGTGCCGAACCAGTGCTCGGCGTTGGGCGCCGCCTGAGTTTGCGAGAGGTCCGTCGCCGAGTAGGAGTGCGTTTCCAGGAAGGGCGCGAAAATGCCTGCTGCATAGAGCAGGACGAGGATGACGAGACAGGCCATCGCAATGCGTTTGCGGCGGAACCTGGACCACGCAAGGGCAAACGGCCCTTTCCCCTCAGTCAGTTGTCCCGCAGGAGCGGCGGGCGCCTGGATTGCAGGCTCTGTCATTCTCTTAGCCTGATGCGCGGGTCAATGACCGTATAGGCGATGTCAACCAACACGTTGGCGATGACAAGCGTCGCCGCTCCTATGAGTGCGAAGGCCATGATCACGTCGTAGTCCCTGGCCCTTATCGCATCGAGCGAGAGGCGCGCAACGCCAGGCAGGCCGAACACAAATTCGGCAAGGAAAGCGCCGCCAAGCAGGCCCGCAAACGTGAAGCCGAGGAGAGTGACGATGGGCAGCAGCGCGTTGCGCGCGATGTGCCGGTAGTTCACCACCTGTTGGCTAAGCCCCTTGGCCTGCGCCGTGCGTATGTAGTCCTGGCCGAGCACGTCAGCGGTGCTCGCCCGCATGTACCTCACGATGCCCGCGATACCAGGTATGCCTATCGCCACCGCCGGGAGGACGATACGGGGGTCGAAGAACCCGCCCCAGCCTGAAGTCGGTACCCAGTCGAGCGAGAGGGAAAACACTATTACGAGCGCTGACGCAGATATTGGCAATGGGATGGCGCTCAAGAATAGGGATGTGGTGACGACTGTAGGGTCAACCCACGACCCCTGACGCTTCGCCACGTAGAACCCCAGAGGCAGGCCCACGCCGAGCGTGATGAAGAGCGCCGCAACGTTTAGTTGCAACGTGACCCACATCGGAGGGCCGATGACCTCAGTCACAGTCCGGCCCTGGTAGCGGAAGCTTTCGCCAAAGTCGCCTTGCAGCGCGTTGCCGATGTAGCGGAAGTATTGCGCGAAGAACGGGTCGTTCAGGCCCAGCTGGTCACGCAGGCGCTCGGCGCGTTCAGGCGTGTAGTTCTGCCCAAGCCGCACCTCGACAGGGTCGCCGGGACCGTAGAGGCCGAGGACGAAGACAAAGAGCGACACCAGGATGAGGAGGAATGGGAGCCACAGCAGGCGGCGGGCGGCGTACTCGAGCATGACTGGGACTTTCTAGTGCGCCAGCGCAGTTGTCAAGGGGTCAGGCGATTAGCAAGATGACACACCCACACTAGAGGCGGTAGTGTCGATACTTTTCGCTAATGCGCCCGTTCATGGTAATGAACCGGGCAAATGGACGTTGTGTTGTCTTGTCAAGCAGTTCCAGCGCGGGCCATTTGCCCAAGATCATGCGCAGAACGGCTGGCGGGCTTATCCCACCATGTGTAAGAAATACAATTCCGACTTTTGCGCTGATGATTGTCTGCTTCTCATTCGGGACTAGCAGCATCTTCTTATTAAAGCTGAAAACGAGCCACCCTTTAGGCCCTGCGCGACCGAGCCATTCAATATCCGGCTTTCCTCCCCATCCCAAACTATTAAGTGATTTAGCCTCATGACCTACAAGATCAAGAGCGCGCGGAACCCCCGTACCAACATCTTCATCGCACAACAGAATCACGCAGCGACTTGCTCCGCGTATTGAAGGGCCTTTTCGACAAGTGCAGCATCAAGGCGAAAATCCTTAGCGATAAACTTGATGGGCTGGTTGGCTTTCCAGCGCTTGTAGATGGTGTCAATCGTCACGCCACGTCCGGCGAACGTTGGGAGACCCGCGCTTATCCTAGGATCAATTACGATAGGGACTTCTCTACCAACCGGAAACCATCTTGCAGCGAGGTCTTGTTCGTAATCGAGTTGGTGAATCACATCTAGCACAAGCCCAGGCATTGACCACAACGCAGGAGTGTCAAGTGTCTGATGGCTGGTCCCAGGCTGTTCTTCTCGTATTCGTCGGATAATGTGCCCGCCCAACGACTCTAACTTCAAGTGGGCAAATGGGTATTCCAGATTGTATTGCTTTCTCGCGCCCTCATAGGCTGCATGTACACGTTGAAATGATACGTGCGAGATCTTGCGAAACCTGCCAGCTACCACAATCTCAATCAGTTGAATGAAGGAGACCATCGAGACTTGCTCGGCCTCTGTAGCGAACAATGGCAAGCGACGTTTCGCGCCCGCTTCATATCCGAAGAGCCAGTTTCGGATAGTGCTTGAGGAAATCCCTGCAAGGTGAGCGGCCTCAGAGAACGAATACATCGCCTGTGTGCGCCATCCATTGAATGGTTCGGAGTTGCGCTTGCCGTTACTGTTGGTAGACATAATCGCGTGACCTCAGACGTGCTACAGTTGACGTAGACGCTAGGGATTGAGGCCATCGAGTTCGCAAGCGTGTGTAAGCCTGCGCTAGTGAGTCCGGCGTGGACAAGACGCTGGACTTCAGGTGAATAGGCGCGTCAGTGGCACCCCAACGAGATCGTACTTTACCCCATCCGGCAGGTAAGCAGGATAAACGCGTCACACTGCACCCACTTTCCTTCGATCAGGCGCTTTTGGCCCTGTCGAAGCCTAAGCGTCCTTCTGATACCAAGTCAACCGCCCCTGAGTCTGCGCCGCCAGAGCCTCGAACCGCTCCACGTCGGAAGCGTGCCTCGCATTCCAGCGGAACTGCCACTCCGAAAGGTACATCGGCAAATACCCGCGGTTGACGTGGTGGTACGCGCCGATCACGGCCCGCTTCATGAGTGACCAATAGCCCTCGATGTTTTGGGTGTGAATGTCAGGCCGGTCGGCGTTCACGTACTCAACCTGATGATTGACCGAATCGTGGCGGACGTACTTCTTTATGGCCCGGTATGCGCCGTGGGCGTCAGTGATCAAGTGGGCCGTTGGCGCAAGGTTGGCCCTTAGCAGAGGGCGAATCTCGCTGGCCGTTTCATCGTTCGCATTGAGTGCGAACGTCCGCACCTTGCCGCCGCGCTCCACCATGCCTAACACGGGAGCCTTGAGGGTCCGCGGGTGCGGCTGGCCCTTGCGCGGACCAGCCTTGAGTGAGCCATCCTTACGCCGTAGGCCAAGTGAGATTTCGTCCTGGATGCGCTCGTGATAGACGGGATGTCCGCGGCGGACTTTGCCGCCCAGGAACGTTGCATCGGCTTCGACTACGCCCTCTAGGGGGAACGGCGTCTTATCTGCCATCGCCTCACGGACGCGGTGACACATGTACCACGCGGACGGATAAGAGATTTCGAGAAGCCGGTGAAGCTGATGGGCGCTGATGCTCTTCTTGGATGAGCACATGAGCATTATTGCCGCGAACCACTTGGAGAGCGGGATGTGCGAGTCCTCGAAGATGGTACCCACAGTCACCGTGAACTGCTTGCGGCAGGCGCGGCACTTGTAGATCGTCTTGAGAACGTTCTTGGTGCGCGTCTTGCGGGTGATCTTGTACGGCTCAACGCCGCCGCAGTGCGGGCATACCGGGCCGTTGGGCCAGCGCAGCCTCTCATAGTATGCGCGGCATTCGTCGTCTGTCCATCTGATGATCTTCTGGAAAGAGAGCGATTCAGTACTCATGCTGAGATTGTACGCTCTCAGCTTGGGTGTGTCAAGTTCCTAATCGCCAGGGGTCACCCCAGGGGCTGGGCGTCGGCCTGAAACAGGAGGGGCGGCCCTTTGGCCGCCCCTGCCCGATAATTCAGGTATTGCATACCTGACTCCGCCAGCGATTGGCCGTCATTCCGAGCGGAACGAGGAACCTGGGGCTGTGGGGCCATCCTGTATTCGCCAACCCCTCCCCAGGTCCCTCCCCCGGACCAAGTCCGGGGTCGGGACGACGTACAGCGGAGTCACGTATGCAATTCCCGATGATTCCGTACGCACTGTCTCCGTAGAGCGCTGAAGCTCGCCGCCGTTTACTTCCTGATGAACACGTCCTTGTATTTCGGCACGATGATCGGCGTGAACTTGTAGTTCTTCACCCAAGGCTTGATGAGCGCCTTGCTGTCTGTGTCAAACCACATCGGCAGCCACGGGGCGTCATTAATGATCTTCTGTTCCGCTTCGTTGTAAAGCTGCACCCTCTTTGCCACGTCTTGCTCGGTGCGGGCGCCCAGCACGTTTCCGTCCACCAGGCTGTCCACGTATGCGCTGTGGTTGCCCGCGCTCGTCGAGTAAAAGAGGACGTCGATGAAGTCCTGCGGGTCCGGGTAGTCAGCCTCCCAACCCAGGCCGCCAAAGGCCTGCAGGCGTTTGCGGTTGAGGTCCTGCAGGTACGTGGCCCATTCCACCTGCTGGATCTCAATATCAACGTCCAGCACTTTCTTCCACATGTCGGCAATAACTTCTATGTCCAGGCCCGGCGAGCCGCCGGTGCCGGGGATGGTCACGACTATGCGGGGGCGCGTCGCCTTGTCTGCGTACTTCGACTCCGCCAGGAGCTGCTTCGCCTTCTCTGGGTCGAACTTCAGGCCCTCGACCTTGTCGGAGTAGCCGGGGAAGTTCGGCGGGAGGATCCCGTAAGCCGGGACCACGAGGTTCGAGTACACTTGCTCTGCGATGAGCTCTTTGTTCACCGCGTGCGTGAGCGCCTGACGGAACTTGGGGTCATCGAACGGCGGCTTCTGCACGTGGAACCCAATGTAGGAGAGGCTGAAGCTGGGGGGGACGGTGATCAGGTCCTTGTTCAGTGGTTCCGCCGGGTCCTGGACGCGCTCGAGGTCGGCGAGGCCCACGCCGGTGATGTCCACCTCGTCGTTCTCATACATGGCCATTGACTGGCCCCCGGCCAGGTTCAGGACCACCCGGTCAAGGTAGGCCTTCCGGCCCCAGTACTTGTCGTTGCGGGAGAGCACCATCCGTTGGCCTATGCGGTACTCGCTCAGCACGAAGGGGCCGCTTGAGACCGGCTTCTCAGTCCAGGAGTCGCCGCCCGATTCGACGTTGGCCTTTTTCACCACGAACGCCGTGGGGTAGGTGAGCTTGGCGAGGAAGTACGCCTTTGGCGCGTCAATGGTCAGGCGCAGGGTCCGCTCATCTACTGCCTCGACGCCCCGCACGTTGGTAACGTTGCCGCGGCCTTCGATAACTTCTTTCGCGCCTGCGAGGTCGCCGAGATAGATTTCTGAAACAGACGACTCTGTGTCTGGCAGGAGCGCCCGCTCCATCGAGTACTTGAAGTCGCTCGCGGTTATCGGGCTCCCGTCTGAGAAGACGGCGTCCTTGCGGAGTTTGAACTCATGGACGGTCCCGCCGCCTTCGATCTTCCATGACTCAGCAAGCTCAGGGACGATCTCCAGGTCAGTGTTCAGGCTGACCAGGCCGTTGAAAACCTCGACGATTACCCCGGCTGAGGTGGTGTCCGTCACCAGCGCCGGGTCGAGCGTTGGCGGGTCGGACCACAGCAGCCTGAGTTGTCCGCCCACGACTGGCTCTCCGGCGTCGCCTGATGTGCTCGGCTTGGTCAGGTCTGGCGCCACCTCTGGCTTGGCGGCGCGCGTGGGCAGCGGCGTGGCGCTGGCGATTGGCGTCGGCGCCTCGGCAGTCCCGCCGCAAGCCCCGATAAGGCCCGCCGCGATGATGGTTACGGCCACGAATGTCAGCCTGCGCATGTATGGTGCCCCCGGTGCTTTGCCTGGGCCGGCCTGTGTGCGAAGTGGCCGGGCCCATGATGTGGACTGAAGATGGTCTAAGCCGGATTATCGCCCTGCTGGGTTCAACTGGCTACCGGGTATTACGGTTGCCGCCCGCTTTACGGTTTGGGCCTCCGCCACCCGGAGCGCTTTCGCCGTCCTTGCTTCAGGTTAGCCGCCTGCGGCCTGCGACCCCATCTGGGACCGGAGGGTGGCTTTCAGCATTTCGTCAATGTCTCCGTCCAGAACGGCGTCCGTGTTCGATGTCTCATACCCGGACCGGGTGTCTTTCACAAGCTGGTAGGGGTGGAGGACGTAGTTGCGGACCTGGCGGCCAAACTCAGCCGAAACGTGTTCACCCTTGATTTTGGCACGCTCCTCCGCCCTCTTCTGAGCCTCAAGGTCCACGAGGCGCGACCGGAGGATCCGCATCGCCACTTCCCTGTTCTGCAGCTGGGACCTTTCGTTCTGTACGGCAACTACGACCCCGGACGGTATGTGCGTTATCCGTACAGCCGTAGAGGTCTTCTGCACGTTCTGGCCGCCGTGGCCGCTTGCGCGGTAAGCCTCGAACTTTATGTCGTCCTGGCGGATGGCCACGGCCTCCTGTTCGTCTGCCTCGGGCATCACCTCGACAAGAGCGAAGCTCGTGTGGCGCAGGTGGTCGGCGTCGAACGGCGACAGGCGCACCAGCCTATGCACGCCGCGTTCGCCCTTGAGGTAGCCGTATGCATGAGGCGCGTCAATACGTATCGTTGCGGCCTTGATGCCTGCCTCTTCGCCGGCCATAAAATCCAAGACCTCGCACTTGAAGCCGCTACGCTCAGCCCACCTGGCATACATGCGCAGGAGCATCTCGGCCCAGTCTTGGGCTTCGACCCCTCCGGCGCCCTGCTTGAGAGAAAGGAGCGCTGGCCGGTCATCGTGCTCGCCCCCGAACTGCAGGCTGAACTCCAGCTCATCCACCTGGCGGTTGAGGTGCGAAAGCTCGACGGACGACTGTTCTGCCAGGGAGTCGTCCGATTCAGCAACCGCGAGCTCAAGGAGGTCTACGAGCCCGTTGACGCGGCCTTCCAGGTTTCGCCAGTCTGAGACGAACCCCTTTTGCGAGGCGAGCCGTTGCATCTTGCGCTGCGCTGCGCGGGCATCGTCCCAAAAACCCTGGGCCGCGACTTCGCCCTCAAGCACCGCTATGCGCTCCTCCCGTCCAGGCAGGTCAAAGACGCCCCACAGTGTCCGCGACGCGGCGGCGCAGCCCGGTGGCTTCGTCGAGCATGCGCTGGACTGAAATTGTCTGTTCGTCTCTCACTGTGAAGTCCCTGCCCACCGTCTGCTGCAGAGTGGCGCCAATATGCGTGGTGAATTGTCCTGTCCCGCGTCCATCCACCGAGGCAAGTGAAGGCCACGCCAAACTTTGATTATAGGTCGTCTCTCTGAAAAAGGCGTCATTGGCCCCTTGGGGCTCAGCGCGACCTTTGCGTGGAGCAACGGTCAATTCCGCATGGCCCGGTGCTATTCTTGCTCGTGCGGGGCGTAGCGCAGCCTGGTAGCGCACTTGTATGGGGTACAAGTGGTCGGAGGTTCAAATCCTCCCGCCCCGACCATAAAAACCACCGGGGATGACGCTGTGGGCCACCTGGGGCTGGTCGTGTGTCTTTGCTCCGGCATTTCCGTAGGTCCATGAGGCGCGGCAGGCGTGGTGGGCAGGCCCAAACGGTGACGACAAGTGCCTTGTAGGCCGGTCGCCGGTGTTAACCGCATCAAGGCTTAGGCGGTCCCTGAACCTCATGACCTTGCTCATAGACGGCGACATCCTCCCCAGGCACTCCGGCTACAGGGACGGCCAACCAGTCGGTAACAAGGCCTGAGAAAGTCGCTATGCGGTGGCCCAGGTGATGAGGTGCAGTGATAATTCGTCCGCACAGGGGTGCGACTTCGTTGTTGCAGTGTGGGGCACGGAGCACCTGAGGGTCCTCTTCGAGGCTGCAATACCAACTCTCCTGGCGGACGGTAACCTGCCAGCAGTTGCATCTGCGCTCCCATCGCGGCTTATCTTCTTTACGACCTTCGCAGGCGAGCGGTCCATAACTTCTCAGCCCCTCTGGCACGTGCTGTCGCAGGTCCTGCCGGTCTTGGTCAAGGTCTTCTCAGGAGCAGACCCGGCGACGCCGGCCGCGCATTACGCCATGTGGCGCGCTGCAGTTGAAGACGCCCGCACAGCGGGGCGTTACGTGTTCATGATGAGCCCCGACGTTATCTGGGCCGACGGGTCGCTCCGCCATGTTGGGGAACTTATCAGGAGCGGCAAGAAGGCCATCTACATGGTCCAGCCGCGCCTGGTCCTGGAAACTGCCCTGCTTGAACTGAATGGTCGTTTTCGGGACTCTGGCAATGGCGTAATGACTATCAAGCCTTCACAGATGTCTGAGTTGGCTTTGCGGCATATGCACCATTACCAGGCGGCATCCCTTGCCGGAGGCCACTACCTTCCGGCACAACCTGAGCAACTCCTCTGGGCCCAGCCCCCAGGGCGCCTTGAAGTCCGGTCCTTCGGCCTCGACCCGCGTGGGTTTGACCCGCGCCACTTCCAATTGGACTCTCATGTCTTTAACTTTTCAGCGGTATCACAGCCAGAGGCCCTCGCGTTTGTGACGGGCCCTGATAAAGCGCTGGCCTTCAGCCTGTGTCCCTTCGGGCAGTATGCGTCCTACCACTTTTACCCAAAGGAGGCGCGGGTGCTCGACGTTGCCCGGTGGTGGCTCGAATGGCGATATCCGCCAACGCAACTTGTATTCTCAAAACCATCCTGGCTCAGCGGCCCCGTACCTGACGCCGCGGGCAATGGGTACCCTGTCTCCGGGAGGTTTGCCGGCAAGCTCCTTGCTGCGGACGAACTCATCGCGCTCGCGCTCGCGCTCAGGGACCATGGGTTGGGGAGAGCGGCGATGTACCTGGCCCTGGCCCTGGAGACCGGGCGCCTGCATGAGGCATGGCGCGGTGTGATGCCCCTGGTGATACTGGCTCCAATTGACGCCGCGTTGCCGAGCCTGGACTCTCCTGAAGCAAGGAAGTTGCTGTCCCGGCCAGATGTCCTCCGCGGGTTTGTTGCGTCCCACGCCAGGCTCGCGGGTCAAGGCCGTCAGGGTTGGGGAAACCCGTCTACCAGAGCAGGCGACGAGTTCCAGGTCCGCTCTCATACGGTTGTGCCCGTATCCGAATCTCCTGTCAACCTCGGTCCTGAGTTGCTATAGCAAGTGCCGTCTTTCAATATCCCAGGGCCTTCCATCGCGAGCCGCGCGTTCTCGCTCGCCGGCCTGGATTCCGCGATCAGTTTCGACATCCTCACCCGTCTGTGGAGCTTCGTGTCCGGGCCTGTTACCTCAGCGCTCATCGTCATTTATTTCACGCCTGAGCAGCAGGGCTACTACTACACCTTCCTCTCAATAGCCGGGCTGGTGCAGCTGATAGACCTGGGCGGCATCACTCCTGTCATTGTGCAGTTCATGGCCCATGAGTCTGCACGACTGAGCATTGACAAAGACAGGTCGCTTAAGGGCGGACCTCCTGCGCTTTCAAGGCTGGTCAGCGTTGGACGATTTTATTTTTTCTGGTCGGGCCTGTGGGCGCCTGCGGTGCTCGGCGGGTTGGGAGCGGGGGGATACATTTTTCTGTCCCGCTCAGGCACCGGTGATGTCGAGTGGGAGGTTGCATGGCTGGCCCTTTGCGCTCTTGTCACGCTAGACATCTGCACGCGGCCGGCCCTGACGCTCCTTGAAGGCTGCAACATGGTCGGCCTCGCCAACATCGTGCGGTTCGGACGCGCGGTTGCCAGCAGCCTAGCGCTCTGGGCGGTCATGGTCCTCGACGGGGGTTTGTGGGCCACCCCGGTGGCCGCGGCGGCAGGGATTGTGTCCCTTGGAGCTGTGGGCTGGTTTTGGCTCAGGCGCTTTTACGCGTCTTTCTTGACGCAGCCAGCCGGGCCGCTCGTTTCGTGGAAAGGAGAGCTCTGGCCCGTACAGTGGCGGTTCGCTCTCGCCGGGATTGGTTCAGTAGTCACTTACGGTCTGCTTGTGCCGGTCGTATATCACTTCCATGGGCCGGAAGAGGCTGGCCGGATGGGGTTTACATGGGTGCTGGTCCAGGCTGTGATAACGACCAGCTCGGCCTGGCTCAACACGCGCGTCCCGCAGTTTGGGATACTTGCGGCGGCCCGGGACCGCGCCAGCCTGGACAAACTGGCACTCCGGACAGGGACCTACACATTTGTTATAGGCATAGCAGGGTCAGTGTCCCTGCTTTCGGCGCTGACGATAGTCCAGGCCGTCGCGCCCAGCGTTGCGAGCCGTATGCTGGGCCTGGTCCCCACGGCCCTGCTACTCACCGGCGGTATCGCGGCGAATGTCATAGGCGTGATGTCCATTTACATGCGTGCCCACAAACAGGAGCCGATGCTGATTGTGTCCTTGCTTGGAGCGGCTGCGATGTTGAGTTGTTTCATCGTCATGGGAAAATACTTTGGGTCACTCGGTGTTGCATCCGGGTACTTATCCGTTATGACGATAATTGTGTTACCGGGAGCGATATGGACCTTCAATAAATTCCGTGTACGGAACTACAGGTCTCCCGCGCTGTAAAGCACATTTACATTGCTACCGTGGCGAGGACGGGCTTTGACCTCATCATAAAGCGCGGAGAATTCCAGACGAGTCCTTACACGGCGGAGCGCTCCTGCGTCGAGGGCAGAACAGGCGCTCAGCCCCAGGCCGGAAACGAGCGACCATAACTCATCTGCTTCATTGTGTGAGATGCTCCAGGGCGCCAGTTCGGCGACGAGTTTGACTTGCGGGTTGCGTTTAATCAGTTCAGGCATCCCCAGGAGGGCGGCGCCTTCGTGCCCTTCAATGTCCAGTTTGATGAAGTCGCACCTGGGCCAACCCATGCTCTCGAAGTAGAGGTCCAGGCTCGTCGCCGCCACAGTGACCCGTCCCACGTTATGATCGGCGACAGACTTACTATCTGGTGCCTCAGGCGCTGGCCCCAACACGCTCGCCGCAAACGGCGTCCACGGGCTCCAGTTCATCGAAAGCCGCCCACCTGTTGATGTCAACGCCAACAATTCCGGCTTGACTATTGAAGCGACGCGGTTAAGACGGATGTTGTTGATAAGGAACTGGTAATTGCTTGCGATTGGTTCAAATGCGTAGACACTACCACTTGTGCCGACAAGCTGTGCTGCCAATACCGAGTAATATCCAACATGCGCGCCTCCATCGACCACGGTCATCCCAGGTGTCAGGAGTTTGCGAAAAAGTGACGTCGTATCTGGCTCATAATCACCGGCTCCCATTTCGCGCGCCAGTATGTACGATGACCGAGGATATGAAAATTTCATGCCGCTGGTCCGGACGCGGACGAACTTTAGCCTGAGGTATGTGTCCAGTCTTAGCGCCAGGGGTCTTAGGTGATTGAGTGGCGTCCCCGGCCGGAACAGGAGCCGCAGGCAATCTTCAACTCTGCGGACGCCTCTTTGTGCGGTTCGGTTAAGCATGCTGCTACTCTATTGAGGCGGGCCATTGGTGCATCGTGAGGACAGGCCGCGCACATGTGTAAGCCCAGCGCAATTACCCAGCCCATCTGACCTCTGCGGACCTCCGGCGCTTTTTGAGTGCGGACACCATAGTTGGCGGTTGTCAGCCCTTTAATAGGTTGTGACGATACTAAAACAAGCCCTCAAGACAGCCGCCCTTTGGGGGTTCGCCATCGTGCGTTTGAGGGTACGTCAGCCCGCCTTCGCCCGGCTCCGGCGCAGCCACGTCACTCTGCCTTCGGTCTTGGCCCTGGCATACGCAGTCCTGCACCCTGGGCGCGCCCGGCACGCACGTGCAGCATACGAGCGCGGCTCGCTATTCATGACACTCCGAGTAATCAGCCGCGTCAACAAAGAGTACATGGCCGCCGCCGGGCTGAAGGCGGGCGAGTACCCGCCGGACGATGCTCTGAACGATGCTGCAGGCAAGATTCCAGCGGCTTCAGAGGCAGCAGACCACCTGCAGTCGGCCACCGGACTGGACCCCTACTTCAGTGAAGCACACTACCTGCTCGGCTGGTCGCTAATCGAGTCGGGCGACATGGAAGGCTCTCAGCAGGCATTCGCCCGGGCAAGCCGCTGCGCACCGAGGCTTAAGGCTGACCGCAGGGACGCCCCACTCTTGGTCCGCGCGATTGTCGCCCGTGGACAGGTCCTAGAGCGGTCGGGACGGACACAAGAAGCTCGTCAAGAGTACGAGAGGTCCCTAACGCTCTATCCGTACCTCACTCCCCCGATGGTGCGCCTGGGCCATTTGGCCGCAGATGAAGGCGATGCCACAACCGCGGCGCAGATGTTCCTGGACAGTTTCCGGCCGATGTTTTTCGTGTCAGCAGTCCCGGTCATGCCGCGGCTCGAAAGCTTGAAGGCGCTCGTCGAAAACGCGCGCGCGACAGGACCCAACCCCACGAGACGTTGAGAGCCGCCAGAGTCACCGGGGGTACGGTCACTCTACCGGCGGGCGCCTCTTGTGCCAGTCTGTCAGCGACTGATAAGCATCTCCCACACGCAGCACGTTCACCTCGTCGAACGGCTTGCCCGTGACCATCATGCCGATTGGCATCCCGTCCTTCGTGAAACCGCACGGCACTGACATCGAGGGCTGGCCCGTCGTATTGAAGACGCCTGTGAATATGGCAAGGCGCTGACCGTCGCGGCCCTCGTTCGCGCCCGGTGGAGGCGTGCAGGCCAGGATGGTGGGGGTCTGCGTGGGCACCGTTGGCGTGATGAGCAGGTCCACGCCGCGCATCGCCCCTGCCACCTGCTCGGAGAACCACCGCCTCGCCCTCTGCGCGCGGACATAGTCAATGGCAGGCGTCGCCAGGTCTGCCATGATACGCGCCCGCACCTCGGGCGAATAGTCCTGCGGCCGCTCCTGTATCCACTTTTCGTGTACTGCCACAGCCTCCGGCATGACCACTCGCATGTTGATCGCCCTGCCCGTACTCGCCCAGGGCATCGGCACCTCGGCAACGCGTGCGCCGTTGCGCTCCAACAGCGCAATGGCTTCACGGACCGCGCCCTCGACCTGTGGGTCAACGTCGTCGAAGAAGTAGTGCTTTGGGACGCCGATGGTCATCCCATTGAGCCCATTGCCCAGCCCCGCGGTGAAGTCTGGCGCCGGCTCGCGGCTCGACGCCGGGTCGAGCCGGTCGTAGCCTGCCAGCGCGTTCATCATCAGCGCGCAGTCGGCCACGGTGCGTGTCATTGGCCCCACGTGGTCGCAGCTCCACGACAGGTCAAGCACCCCGTGGCGGGAAATGCGGCCATATGTCGGCTTGAGCCCTACGATGCCGCATACCGCGGCGGGCATCCTGATCGAGCCGCCGGTGTCGCTGCCCAGTGCGCCGGCGACAAGCCCAGTGGCAACCGCAGACGCCGACCCGCTGCTCGACCCACATGGCACGCGCACAAAATTCCAGGGGTTTGGCGTGTTGCCGTAGTGCGGGTTCAGCCCTGTGGCGCCCATGGCGAACTCCACCATCGCCATTTTGCCCATGATGACCGCGCCCGCCTCCCGCAGCAGGCGTGTCACAGTCGCGTCCTGCTTCGCCACGTTGTCACGCAGTATGACTGTGCCGCCCGTAGTGACATGGCCCGCTACGTCCACGAGGTCCTTGAGGCCGACCGGGATGCCGTGCAGCGGCCCGCGGTAACGGCCCTGAGCGATTTCGCGTTCGGCCTGGCGCGCCACTGACAGCGCACCCTCCTCGAATATCTCCAGGTAGGCGTTCAGCTTCGGGTCCAGCCGTTTCCCACGGGCGAGGGCTTGCTCAACAAGAGTGACCGGCGAAAGGCTGCCGCTGCGGATGCGCGGCGCTAGCTCGCTGATGGGCGAATAGGCCAGCGCGTCGCCAGGAAGAGATTTTCGTGGGGTGGAGCGGCTAGTCATATCTGGGCGGCGCGAATGTGTTGGCAGGTTCGCGGCCCGCAAAGGGGAGCTCCCGCACTAGCCCGGCGGCGGCGCGCCGCTGAACGACCTTGTTCGCGACCCATGCAGCGTCTGCCTCAGAAAGTTTCAAACCCGCGAGCTCCGCGATCCGGCTCGACTCTGCGGAGGACTCCAGATTTTTTCTGGTACCGCCCTGTCGCGTTGTCTGCTTGATGACCTTCTTTGCCAAGCCAAGCCTCCAAATTTCGTACATGCCTGCACAAACGCCGCAAGTATAGCCGCAAGACGACGCGTGCTAGGATTCCTTTTTGCCCGTTTCAGATATGAGAACGTCAGACATCCTCGTAAAACTGGTCACCGACGCCCTCGCCACTGCGCAGGCGGGCGGACAGTTGCCGGCTGCCGGCGGCGTCGAAATCACGATAGAAAAGCCTCAAATCCCGGAGTTCGGGGACTTCTCCACCAATGTCCCCCTCCGCCTCGCCCGCGCAATGCGGCTGCCGCCGGTGGAGATCGGCAGGCGCCTGGCGGCCGCGCTGCCCAAGGACGGCGTGGTCGGCAAGGTGTCCGTAGCCGCGCCTGGCTTCATTAACTTCACTCTGTCGGACAGCTGGCTCAAAAGCCAGGTGACGGCGATACGGGCCGCAGGCACCAGGTACGGGGACATTGACGCGGGCAAGCGCGAGAAGGTCCAGGTGGAGTTCGTCAGCGTGAACCCTACGGGCCCGCTGCACGTCGGCCACACGCGTGGCGCGGTAATCGGCAGCACAATCGCTAACGTGTTGCAGGCCGCAGGCTTCGACGTGCAGCGCGAGTACTACGTCAACGACGCGGGCGGCCAGATGCGGGTGTTCTATGACACGCTGTATGCGCGCTTCATGCAGGCGTCCGGGCGGGACTTCCCTCTTCCTGAGCCTTCATATGCAGGCGATTTTCTGAAAGACCTCGGTACAGAGCTGTTCGCGTTGCACGGGCCTGCGCTGGCCCACAAGCCGAAGGCGGAAGCCCTCAAAGGCCTCGCCCCGGAAGCGCTCGAACGCACGCTCGCCAATATCCGTAAAGACCTGGAAGACCTGGGCGTGCGCTACGACCGCTGGTTCAGCGAGCAGTCGTTGCTTGATTCCGGTGAGTTCAACGAGGCCATTAAGGCGCTCTCCGCCCAGGGATACATCACAGAGCGGGACGGCGCCAGGTGGTTCGTGTCCACGATGCTGGGCGAGGAGAAGGACAACGTCGTCATCCGCTCGGGCGACGGCGGGCCGACATACTTTGGCACAGACATCGCGTACCACTACAACAAGTTCAAGAAACGCGGTTTTACGCGTGTCATCAATGTCTGGGGGGCAGACCACCATGGCCACGTCAGTCGCATGAAGGCGGTCGCCAAGGCCTTCGGCGTCAACCCGGACAGCCTGGTCATCATCCTGAACCAGTTGGTGAGCTTCAAGCAGGGCGACGAGGCGGTCAGGTTCTCGAAGCGCAAGGGCGTTATCGTGACGGTGCGTGAGTTGCTGGATGACGTGGGGCCGGACGCCTGCCGCTACATCTTCCTGACACGGTCGCCTGACTCACAGATGGAGTTCGACCTTGACCTGGTGAAGAAGAAGTCGTCCGACAACCCGGTCTTCTATGTGCAGTACGCGCACGCCCGGCTCTGCTCTGTACTGCGCACCGCAGCCGAGCGCGGCATCAAGTTTGAGGATGGCGACGTTTCGCTGTTGGCCCACCCTCGCGAGATGGAGCTCATAAGGCAGCTAACAGAGTTGCCGGACGTTGTGTACAGGACTGCCCTGCGGCTTGAGCCTCACCACTTGCCGCACTACGCCGCGGACCTCGCCAAGGCGCTCCAAAGGTTCTATGAGGAGTGCCGGGTCATGTCCGGCGACCAGGCGTCTGCGACGGGCCGTGCCACAGTTGTTGAGCCCGCGTTGACAAAGGCACGGCTGAAACTTGTAGACGCCTCACGTATAACGCTCGCCCGCACGCTGGCAATCATGGGCATGACTGCCCCAGAGCGCATGTAGGCCGGGCGCTAAGCCCGCGCGGCCTTGTACCGCGGGACACGCCCAACATAGGCGGCCGCGGCGTACTTTATTAGCTCCGCGTGTCTGTCTTTGATTTCGTCCAGGACCTTGCCCGGCACGCCCCGCACAATTGACTTGTCAGGGACGACCGTATTCTCAGGCACTACCGACCCGGCGGCGACAAGGCACCATTCGCCCACTTCCACGCCATCGTTTAGCACCGCGCCGTTCCCTATGAGCGAGTTGCTGCCGACCTTGCGGGCGTGGCACACAACGCCGTGGCCAATGGTCACGCCGTCACCTAATCCACGCGTCCGCATCTGCGTGCAAGGTCGAGTTGTCCTGCACGTTCGACCGTTCGCCGATGGTGATCTTCCCGCTGTCCGCCCTGATTACCGCGCCCGGCCACACGCTGGAGTGGGCGCCCACCTCGACGTCTCCCACGACATAAGCAAACTCGCTGACGAAGGCGGACTCGTGGACCTTAGGCGATTTCCCGCCGAGGCTGCGGATCATCCTGCGGGCACCCTCAGGGCAAGCCGGGGAAAGACAGGTCCAGTTCCACTACCGTTGGCTCGCCGACCATGCGGAACCGATAGGTCTCTTTTGCCTTGATTGTCTTACCACCCGGTTCCCCAAGGTAAAAAGTGATGTCGCCCTTCTGGTCCGCAGGTTCGTTCGGGCCGAGGATGATATTGCGGTATGTGCCGGCAAAAGTGTCAGCGACCGGCGACTGCGCCTTGCCCACCTGGGCGAAGATCTTTACACCCGCGGGGCCGGGCTGGCCGTTCACAGTCAACTTGCCTGCGAATATCAGGGGCAGGGCCGGAGGACGGGCGGTGTCGTCTTCCTGCGTGCATGCCGCGCCAGCAAGTACCAGCAGTGCGATCAGCGCAGCAGCGGCGAGTTCAAACGACGACCGCTCCCGCCTGGCGGAAGCCGTTTTTGACTGGGCATGGGCAGGCGAGGGGCCTGCTGCTATCGCCTGAGGATTAATGCTCATAGTGGTGGCCTCATCTTGTGCCATTGTGAGGATCGCTCGTATGCGTACGCTGCCTTGAGGACAAGCATATCGCCCAGTTGTGGGCCTATGAACTGCAAGCCAACAGGCAACCCCGCTGACATCCCGCAGGGCACGGAGACGGCGGGCAGCCCTGCGATGTTCACAGGTATCGTGCACACGTCGCTCAGGTACATCTGGAGTGGGTCGGCGGTCTTTTCCCCAAGCTTGAACGCCACTGTCGGTGATGTGGGCGTCACGAGCGCATCAAACTTTTCGAACGCCTGTCCGAACTCCGTGCGGATGAGCGTGCGCACCTGTTGCGCCTTCTTGTAAAACGCATCGTAATACCCGGCTGAGAGCGCATAGGCCCCCAGCAAGATGCGGCGCTTCACTTCAGGCCCGAAGCCCTCGCCGCGCGACTGGTCCATCGTCTCCCATACGCTGTGGGCACTCTGTGAAGACCGCCCGTATTTGACGCCGTCGTACCTCGCCAGGTTCGCTGAAGCTTCAGACGGGGCAATGATGTAGTACACGGCAAGGGCGTGGTCAGTCAGCGGCAGAGAGGTCTCTGTGACAGACGCGCCGAGCTCCTCTAAGAGGACCAACGCCGCCTCGAACGCGGAGCGCACCCCCGGCTCGATGCCTTCGACCAGGTATTCGCGCGGCACCCCGAGCTTGAGGCCGTGCAGCCCGTCCCCTGAGAGCGCCGCTGAGAAGTCAACGCCCGGCTCGCTGAGCGATGTCGAGTCCATCGGGTCGTGGCCCGCGATGACAGACATCGTACTCGCGCAATCGGTCACGTCCCTGGCAATTGGGCCGATCTGGTCCAGCGAGGAGCCGAAGGCGATGAGGCCGTAGCGGCTGACAAGGCCATAGGTTGGTTTGAGGCCAGCCACGCCGCAAAGGGCAGCCGGCTGTCTGATACTACCCCCGGTATCTGAGCCCAGAGAAATGAAGGCCTCGCCCGCCGCTACAGCAGCCGCAGGGCCGCCGCTGCTCCCGCCTGGCACGCGCCCGGCGTCCCATGGGTTCCGGCACGGGCCGAAGGCCGAGTTTTCGTTCGACGAACCCATCGCGAACTCGTCCATGTTCCCTTTGCCAACGATTACCGCGCCGGCCTCCTTAAGCCGCGTCACGACGGTTGCGTCGTATGGTGGGATGTAACCTTCAAGCACCCTGGACGCGGCCGTCGTGGGCACGCCTTCGGTGGAAATGTTGTCCTTGACCATCACGGGTATGCCGGTCAGCGGGCCCGGAGCAGGCCCTGCGGCCCTGTAACGACGGTCTGCCTCTACTGCCTGTTGGAGGGCCCGGTCCGGCGTCAGCGCAAGGTAGCTGTGCAGCCGTGGCTCGACCGTGCCGGACCTTTCAAGGACGGCCTTTACCAGCTCAACCGCGGAGATTTCCCGGCGCTCCAACAGGGCACGCGCCTCATGGGCCGTCAGTTGGAGCAAATCGTGCTTTGAAGTAACTGAGTCCTGCATTGTCTGGGACTACTCCAGCACCGGACGTACGCGGAAGAACTCGCCTTCCTTGTCCGGAGCATTAGCCAGGACAGTGTCGCGGGGCAGCGATGGCGAAGCAGTGTCTTCTCGCATGACCGAGTGTGATTCGTTGGTGTGGCCCGTCGCTCCGGCTCCGGTGGTGTCGACGCGGGAAAGAGACTCGAAGTGTCCGAGTATGGCCGAGAGCTGGCCCCGCATCCGTTCAACTTCTTCGCTGGAAAGGTGGAGGCGTGTCAGCTGTGCGATAGCGCGTACTTGAGCGGCAGAAAGGGTGTGCATGAACGTAAACGGTAGCCGGATCGACCGGCCCGGATATGAAATTGCCCGTCAATAGCAAGTGCGGGACAGCCGCAGTTTAGCAAGCAAGGTCTTCTTGTCACCCGACTTCACAGCCCAGGTATGTGTTTTGCTCTCCCTACTGCACTGCTGGCACAACGTGCCCAACCCTCAGGTGCGGCAATGAGCCGGTTGGCGCGGCCGCGGTTGTCCTCAGGGACGCTTCTCGCATTGACACCTTGCAAGCGCGGTGCCTAGAATCCGGTGTTGGCTACCGATAAGGCGCGCCGCCGGGGCGCGGCAGGGGTTGCAGTCTGATCGACGCCCTCCTCCTTCACGCACGTTTCTGCTTCGGCGCCGTCCCACCACCACCGGGAAGCCATCCCCTCCCCCCTAATAGCCAGCATTGCCCCCTCGAGGCCCTTAAGTGCAAGAGGGCTAAGCCATGACCCGGTACATTTTCGTCACCGGCGGAGTGGTCAGCTCGCTTGGCAAAGGCATTGCCGTCGCATCCATCGGCCGCATGCTCAAGGCACGGGGGCTCAAGGTGTCGGTCCTGAAGCTGGACCCGTACCTCAACGTTGACCCAGGCACCATGTCCCCCTACCAGCATGGTGAAGTGTTTGTCACCGTTGACGGCAGCGAGACGGACCTCGACCTGGGCCACTACGAGCGCTTCATTGATGTGGAGCTCACAGCCTTTTCTAATGCCACGGCTGGCCAGATCTACGGCGAGGTCATCTCGAACGAACGCAAGGGCGTCTACCTGGGTGGCACCATTCAGACCGTCCCGCATGTCACCAACGCTATTAAGGAGCGAATAACGCGGCTCGCCGCACAAAGCGGGGCCGATGTGGTCGTGGTTGAGGTTGGCGGGACGGTGGGCGACATTGAAGGCCAACCGTTTCTCGAAGCCATACGGCAGATGCGGAACGACGTTGGCCGGCAGAACGTGTTCTATGTCCACGTGACGCTTTTGCCGTTCTTGCGCTCCACCATGGAACTGAAGACCAAGCCTACCCAGCACAGCGTGCAGGCCTTGCGGGCGATGGGCATCCAACCGGATGCCATCCTGTGCCGCGCCGATACGGACACGGTTGACCCAGGGGTACGGCAGAAGATTTCGCTCTACTGTGACGTGCCAGTATCGAACGTGATCGGGCTCCCCACGCTGGACAGCGTGTATGCGGTACCACTCGTGCTTGAAGAGGGTGGCCTCGGCGCCGCGCTCGTCAAGGCCCTCGGTTTTCCCGAGACCGAGCCGGACCTCGCACGCTGGCGTGACATCGTGGGCCTTGCTCGTGCGCCCAGGGAAACCGTCGAGGTTGCGGTCGTCGGCAAATACGTGGACCTGCACGACTCTTACTTGTCAGTACAAGAGGCGCTCAAACATGCCGGCTGGCACCACGGCAAACAGGTGGTCATTAACTGGGTCCATGCTGAAGAGATAGAAACGGCAGGCCCTGACAGGCTGCTGGCCAGCGCCGCGGGCATAGTAGTGCCAGGCGGGTTTGGGCCGCGCGGAACCGAAGGGATGGTCCTTGCGGCCAACTACGCCCGCCGGATGAGGGTCCCTTACCTGGGCCTTTGCCTGGGCATGCAAGTAATGGTCGTGGAATACGCACGGAACGAGCTTGGCCTGAAGCAGGCCAACTCCCAGGAGTTTGACCCTCATACGCCTGACCCGGTGATCTGCTACATGCCCGGTCAAGACAGGCTGAAGGCTACAGGCGGCACAATGCGGCTCGGCGTCTACCCCTGCAAGCTGCGGGAAGGCACGGTGGCGAGGGACGCCTACGGGACGGACATCGTCCGCGAAAGGCACCGCCACAGGTACGAATACAACAACGACTACAGGACTGACTTTGAAGAAGCCGGCCTGGTCGCCAGCGGCTCATCCCCTGACGACTCTCTTGTCGAAGTCAGTGAGGTGTTGGGCCACCCGTTTATGCTTGGCACCCAGTTCCACCCGGAGTTCGGCTCTCGCCCGGACCGCCCGCACCCGCTGTTCAGGGACTTTGTCGCCGCAGCTGCGAAGGTCTTGCGCGAAGGGGGCCAGCACAGGATGCCGATAGGCACAGGGCCTAACGGAGCGACCGCTCACAGTTGAAGGGCGCGTGCGTCCGGCGGTCTAGCCGCCCGACGTCCTTCGGTCAACCCCTGCACTGATAGCCAACATATGTGCTGGCACGTAGCGCGAGCGCCCAAGTCTTGCTACGATATTGGGTGTCAGCGCTAAGCGCGGCTTCCTGCCCGCACGCTGGCTGTGTCTGCCTCGCAGACCCGCTGCCCCTGTTGCTGCTTGTAGTGCGCTCGGGCTCATATGCCTACCATGGGTGGCGCAATCGGTTCAGCCAGGCATACTGCATTACTCAATAACTGCCTCAAAGCTGCCGTCTCACACCGGTGAGCACAGCGGCGCACAAAAGTGGCGCGTAAACTTCACGCCCAACAATCAAGCGTACTGCTGCAAGGTCTTCTCGCCACGAGGCGGTCCCGCAGGTCCCAAGACCCTTTTCAGGCGCCAATAAGCAAATGGCAATAACAACCATGCCGGCCCAGGGCTGCGCGACTTCGCGCGGCGCCGGCGTACAAAACCGGAGGAGTTGAACTGACACCGCTCGGAAGGACCCAGTCCCGTACTGGATACCGCAGGCGCCCCAGGCGCCACACGCAAGACGCGCAATTCACAGACCGGCAGGACGGTTTCCAGGGAGGCGAGACTGCCCCGGCGCTCGAGACTGAGCCCACCCTGGGCAACCTGGGCGCCAGGTCCACAGAGGAACTGCGGGCCCTGGCGCTTGAAGCTGGGGTCAAGAACGGCATCGTAACGCGGCGTGCAGACCTCGTCCTCGCCCTGCTCGCAAACTACGCAGAGAAGTCGGGCAAGCCACTTGGCGGCGGCACCCTGGAAGTCCTCAGCGATGGCTACGGCTTCCTGCGCACGCCCGGCCGGAAAGCCGGGCCCGAAGACATCTTCGTATCACCGCAACTCGTCCGGCGCTACGGCCTGCGTTCAGGCGACCTTGTAGCCGGAGAGATCGCGGCCCCTAAGGACGGCGGCAAATACTTCGGCCTGGTCAATGTAGAGGTCGTCAACGGGTACGACCCTGAAAGCGCCCGCAAGCGCCCCAAGTTTGAGGACCTTATTGCCGTCTACCCGGACAAACAGCTCACGCTGACAACTGCTCCCAAACTTATCTCAACGCGCCTTGTGGACATTGTTGCCCCCATCGGGCGCGGGCAGCGTGCGCTGATCGTAGCCCCGCCGAAAGCGGGGAAAACCATCCTCTTGAAGCAGATCGCGGCAGGCATCACGTCCAACCACCCGGACGTTTATCTGATCGTCGCGCTTATCGGGGAGCGCCCTGAAGAGGTGACGGATATGCGCCGTACCATACAGGGCGAGGTCTACAGCTCAACCTTCGACGAGCCTGTCGAAGACCACTGCAGGACAGCCGAAGTGGCGCTCGAGCGGGCTAAGCGCCTGGTCGAAAGCGGCGAGCACGTTGTACTTCTCCTGGACAGCCTCACGCGCCTTGCGCGTGCGTACAACATTGCGGTGCCCTCAAGCGGCAAGACGCTGTCAGGCGGCATGGACCCCATTGCCCTGTACCCCCCGAAGAACTTCTTCGGCGCGGCACGCAACTGCGAAGGCGTGGGTAGCCTTACCATCGTCGCCTCCTGCCTTGTTGACACTGGTTCCCGCCTCGACGACCTCATATATGAGGAGTTCAAGGGCACGGGGAACATGGAGCTCCACCTCAGCAGGAACATGGCAGAGCGCCGCATCTTCCCGGCAATAGACATCGAGCGCTCGAGCACCCGCCACGAAGAGCTGCTCCTCGATGACGCCACGCTCAGGCAGGTGTGGCTCCTGCGCCGCATGGTGTCCATCATCTCCCAGGACTCTTCAAACTCGACAGAGGCTGCTGAGAGGGTCATCGAGCGGCTGCAGAAGACGCAGACGAACGCGGAGTTCCTCGCCTCCATCACCAAGCCCGACAGGCCGGCGATGGCGGAAAGATAGGGGACCGCCGCGCATTTCCCCGCGCTCCTCAGATAGGGTGCGATGGGATGGCGCTCCAATTGCGGCTATTCGGCTATGTTGACATCCTCTGGTTTTCATCCCCTCTCCCCTTGCGGGAGAGGGTCGGGGTGAGGGGTCGTAAACTCGCAGCTTCTCCCTCACCTCAGTCCTCTCCCGCTGGGAGAGGAGGATGTAGACAGAGCCAGGCTATTCGGAAACCCCTCTTTTTTCGGTGGGTGAGGGAGAAGCCTGAACTCGGATGACACGCAAGCCGAAGACTGACTTCAGGCTGCCGCCACGGCAAGGACCAGTGCATGAGCCACGCCAGGCAATCTCCTGCGAGGTGACCCGGCCCGCCCTGCGGGCCGCCACGTAATTCGCTCGTAACAGAAATCGTCGTCAAATGTCATACGGTGACGTTGCACTCGGCACTGGGTACGACTATAGTGCCCGGCAAGTGTGCGTGAAGCCTTCTGCAGGAAGCGCCCCCAAAAGGCGTCAATGTGGAAAACTACGCGCAAAAATGGGTTTTCGGGGCACCCTGTGTGGGTTGACACCGCGGAACGCGCGATGCAACAATCACGGGGGTTTGTCCCAGTCCCGGGTGTTTACGCGCCGGTCCGTCAACACCCGGCCAAGGCAAATGGGGTATCCGGCAACCGTCCGCTGCGGTGGCGGGCGGGTCGTAACGAGGCTCCGTAGTGGCTCCGGTTTGGCGACCACGGACACAGGCAGGACTGCCTGCCAGCAGTGGTCATGTACGCGGAAGCAAGGGGGACTGACGCTGTGAAGCTTTCAGCGAAATGGCTAACCGCTCTGGCAGCTTTGGCGCTGCTGGCAGTGGCTGTGGCGGGCTCCGTGAAGTCCACAAAGGCCGCAGTTGGCACGATCCACGCGACCAACCTGTGGTCAATGCTGACCACAGAGTCGCCCGCGCCAACCGGCGAAATCTTCGTGGGCGCTGGCAAGAGCCTGTACTCAACGTACGTGCCGCTGGCGCCAGCCACGCGCCTCATCCAAACGAATTCAAACCGCCTCAGGCTAACGGTGCTTGACACCGGTAAGAACACGACGACCACGGTCTGGGACGACGCCGACCTTGCGCAGGGTACCCTGGCGGGCGCCGGCTATTTGTTCCTGACCGGCACGGCAATCGGTAATACACAGATCTTCACGTTGACGGATGCGACCTTGCCGATCGCGGGTGTGATTACAGACATCATCCTGGTAGACAGAAACTCGGCACGGGCCCTCGGCGCCGATAGCTTGCCAGGCGGCACGGGCGCCAACGCAGACACGTTCACGGCGGTTTCAAGCAGCATCCTGGCCGTGAACAACTTCTTTGCTGGTGACGGCACAGTGGCAGGCTGGATACAGGTCATCCGCAACTCCGGTTCGACCAGCGTGCCCTTTGACATCCGCTACCAGACGAGCCAGCAGGAATTCGTTCAGGTCACTGCCAAAACAGACGTTGCGAACGTAACTGGCGCGACGGTGCGCCTGGTCGAGACGACGCGTAGCAGCGCGCGGTTTGTTGGCGAACTGACCATCCAGAACGCGACTCAGACGGTTCAGAACACAGTTCCACCAACTGGCACGGCTGCCACGACAACGGAAGCCGCAGTCCCTGCCAACGCGGGCCCGGTGACGATCACCTACACAGACTCTGACAACGTGGTGAGGTCGTTGACGGTGCTGCTGGACACGCTCCCGCCAACGCTGAACATCACATCGCCAACTCACGACTCGGCGACACAGAACCGCTTCCCGGCGTTCTCCTTCAACGCCAATGATGTGGGGGCGGGCCTGAAGTTGGTGCAGCAGGTGGCATCGTCGGTGAACGTTGGGCCGGCCAACTCGTTGTTCCTTGCGATTGACCGCGGCAATGACGCGCTCAACGCAAACCCGACCTTGAACGCTACGACTGGCGCACTGGCTGGCACGTCACCTGAGGGCGCGGTAAATGAGGCGCTGTCGATCGGCTCAGTGGTAGACGGCCAGGCGTCTCTGACAGTCAACCACACGTCGTTGACCGCGCTGCCGAACGGCACGATAGTGACGCCCAACCACAAGGTAGGCGTTCAAGCAGGGGTGATAGACCTCGCAGGAAACCTGGGCTTTAGCGACTCGAGCACCACGGCCACAGGCGGCGTCTTGGGCGCGGTGTTGCCCAGCGGTTTCAACGAGCTTGTGATACGGATTGACCAGACGATCCCGCAGTTTGTGACCAACACCCCGGGTTGTAACCCGAACACGCCTGTCCTGAGCGGCACAGCGTGCGAAAACGCGACAGGTAAGGTGTTTGATGCTGCCCTGGTTGGAGATTCCGCTACCGTGACCAGCCGGTCGTCCGTAAAGGTGTCCTTTGACGGACCTGTAACGGGAGTGGACGCAACAGACTTCTCGGTGACGGTCTCGACAGGCGGCACGCACGTGCCTTCGTCGGTGACTGTGAACAACACCGCGACTAACGGGGTCGTATACCTGACGCTGAGCACGACTCTGCCGCCAGGAAGCACTGTGACGGTGGCCCTGGTTGGCCTGGTGTCAGACACGGCGAACAACGCTACGCAGACCGGCTCGGTGGCGACGGCTGACGGCATACCGCCAGCGATAACCATCGTGCGCTCCGCAGGCAGCGGCACGGGTACAGCAGGTACGACTGAGGACTCGACAAACCTGACGAAGGCGAGTATGACGTTCACAGTCACGGTGGACGAGAACGTTGGCACGGCTCCGACGATCCGGATCCAGCGGGCTGGGCCTGTTGATGAATCAGGCAACCCTGGGACCGCGATGTCGGCGCTTGGCAACAACGTGTTCACATACATCCACTCGGCCGTTGGAGGCGTCTCAGGGAGCCGGTTCGTAGAGGTGACCGCGGCTGACGTTGCCGGTAACTCTGGCAAGGGCGGGTCCTTGACGACCGCGGCCTACACAGTGGACGTAGTGTTGGCTGCTCCGACGGTCACTCCGGCTAACACCGGTACCACGACCTTCGCGAAGCCGATCATTACGGTCGACTATGGTGTCGCGGGTGAGGCGTCGAGCGTGACTGTTGCTGAAATCACGCTTGACGGGACCAACGTTACGGCGCAGCTAGTTGCGGCAACAGGTAAGAAACTGTTCTACCTGGTACCGGCGACGGCCCTGGCGAATGGTTCCCACACACTCGTGATCCCGGCCTTGAAGGCGACGGACGCGGCAGGCAACCAGAATGGGGCTGCGACGACGATCACATTCACGAAGCGTGACAGGGTGACGTTTGACCTGGCCATGGCGTCGGGCTGGAACAGCAAGTCGTTCCCGACGAACCCTGTGAACCCGGACATCAACGCCGTGTTCACGAGTACGTCAATTGACATCGTGGTGGCTTACGACGCCAAGACGAAGAGCTTCCAGATTGCGACCCGTGACCCGGTGAGCGGCGCGTTCACAAGCACGGGCGCCAACCCGCTGACGACGATCATGGCCGGTCGCGGCTACATGGTCCACACCGGCAACTTCGAGCCTGTCAAGGTCATGCTTGTAGGCCCGTCGGAGCCGACTGTGGGTCAGCCGCCAGCGATCGCCTCGATTGACGTTGAGGCCGGGTGGAACTTCGTTGGCGCCAGCGACTCGACGCTGGTCCAGTCCGAGGGCGCTTCAGGCGTTCAATTGAACAGGAACGGCGGTCCTGCAGTGACGCTTACCAACTACGTGGTTGGCGTTGTCTGGAACCGTGCTTACCAGTTCAACACAACCGGCCTGGCGTGGGTCGAGTTGCTCGGCGGTAGCGCTGTGAACACAGGCATGGGCATATGGATCTTCATTGTGCCCAACGCCGATGGCACAGTTGCGGACATACTGCCGTAGCCAAGAGAACAAACGGCGGATAACAGACCTGATGACCCCCTCCCACCCAGGGAGGGGGTCATTGTTTTCTGACACGGATGTTTGCTGCTGTTTGTCCCGTTCGTCCTGTCCCTGTCGACCGAGCCGGTCCTGGCGGGTCCTTTCGCTGTGTCTGGACCTGAGGTCCCGCCATCCTTAAGGACCGTGGGTGCGCGATTTGAGGCTTGAAACCTGCAAGGTCTGAAATCTCGCACTGCCACGAATCTCGTAACCTCAATGGGAAGGGCTAGACTGAACGTTCGGGGACGACGAATGGCCCACTGGAGAGCTGAATGAAAATGAGACTGGCTGCACTCGCGGCCGTTAGCTTCGTAGTCGCCTGGGTAGCGACTTTGGCCCTCAATACTGACACTGCTGAGTCGCAGGGCCTTCCGCCTGACGTCCGGGCGATTATCTTCCAGGGCTATGTCTCAATTGCCGGTCAGCCGGCGCCTGCTGGGCTGAAGGTAACGGCACGCATCGCGCCGGGCTACGAATCACCCGCGACGAACGTGCGCGCTGCTGGTCCAGGCCGGTACTCAGGACTGCAGGTCGGCCCCGCGCGTGAATATGAAGGCCGGACGATCGAATTCTGGCTGGAAGGCCAGGTCAAAGCGCAGGAGACAGCGTTCTTCGGCGTCACTCAGGCTAACGGGCAGCCTTGCGCGGGCTGTGGCTGGTCTCTGCCGTTTATCCGCGATCTGGACCTGAATTTTGACTCTGCGCCCATCCCCACCCCGTCGCCGACGCTCACACCCACGCCCACGCGCTTCGTCCTGCAACCGTCGTTCTACAGCGGCCGCATCATCGCGGGTGACTCGGTACCGCCCGATGGCACGGAGATATTCGCCAGGATCGAGGATTACTCCACTGGCGCCGTGAAGGTCACGAATGGCAGGTTCTCGCTGGTGGTCAACCCGGTAGACAGCAAGTACCTTGCCAAGCCTCTACAGTTCCTCATCGGCAACGTCGCCGCGCTCCAGGCCGTCCAGTACCAGCCTGGACAGTTCCGGGAAGACCTGAACCTTATCTTCCCGCCTATCCCGACGCCAACTCCCACTCCGACCGCCACGCCGACACAGACGCCGACGCCGACGCCAACATTCACGCCTGAGCCAACGAGGACGTCTACTCCTACGCTGACGCCCACGGTCACGCCAACGTTCACTTCGACGCCCACTCCGCTGCCAGACCTGACTGCGACAGCAGTTGCGGTCAAGGAAGCACAAGGCGGCGGGTGCAGGTCCGGCGGCTCGGCGTCGGCAGGCATGATCGGCCTGCTTATGCTGCCGTTCGGCCTTGCCATCTGGCGGCAGCGTATGCGCGACACCCGGCGCAGCTGACGAGCGCTGGGTTTGGGCAAAGGCCGGGCAGCGACATCGGGTGCAGCGCACGGGCCGGGACTGCGAGCCTTCGGCTTACTAACTATCCGGCTTTGTTGACATCCTCCGGTTTTCATTCCCTCTCCCCTTGCGGGAGAGGGTCAGGGTGAGGGGTCGTAAACTCGCAGCTTCTCCCTCACCTCAGTCCTCTCCCGCTGGGAGAGGAGGATGTCAACAGAGCCAAACTATCCCCAAAGTGCTTGGAGGGACTTCCTGGACCTGATATTCGACTTCAGACTTCTCCCTCACCCCGGCTTTCGCCGGGGCAGGCTCCGCACCCGTCTCCCGCTGGGAGAGGGAATGAAAACCAGAGGATGTCAACAAAGCCGGATAGTTACTTAATGCAGCGTGCCGCCGTGTGTCAGGCCCGTGCGGAGAGCACGATGACTTTCAAGTCCTCGGGAAGGCTGGACTTCGTTACATTCAGCCGGGGCAGCGGCTCAGCCTGCTTTACTCCAAGCTGACGCAAGAAGGCCGCCAATGCCTGGCCTGGTGCGCCTTTCGAGGAGTCGAAGCCGCTCGGGACAACCAGGCTGGGCTCCATGGCCCGCGCAGCGGCGGCCAGTTGGTCGGGGGGCATTGCCGCGCCGTCTGTACGCACCAGCAACACATCCACCGGCCCGATCATCTGAAGAGCAGACGCATCAGGCGCCACTGATGGGGCGCCCAGACAGCAGATGGTCACGCCCTCAGCGTCCAGCATGAACACCGTGTTGACGCTCCTCCCACCGGCCCGCCCAACCGCCCCGGGGGTGGCAACGCCGCGGATACTAAGGCTGCCCGCCTCGTATTCACCCGGGCGGTCGAAGCACTGGACCTGCCGGGGGACGTCCCCAGGCGCGCCGCGGCGGCTGACAGTCATGACCGTGTTGGGGTCCTGCAAGGGACCAGACTGAAACATGCCAGGGTGAGGGTCGAAAACTACGGTCCCGGCGCTCGTCTTTGCTTCAAATGCCGATTGGCCGAGCCAACGGATCTCCATACTTTAGGCGGCCCCTCACACTGGCAGGTGCATAACCTGGACGGTCCTGCGCTCAGGCGCACACGGAAACAGGGCGCCAAGAGGCGCCGCAAAGTGACACACCGCCATGGCAAATGGTCACACTGGCAACTTGGCCACTCTAACAACGGTGTGGACAAGAGGTCAATCATTTGACGTGCGAAATTGGACATGCTAGGTTCGGCTGCAACTGGGTATTGACGCAGCGCCGCTTGTGTGACGGCTGGCCGGGGGACTGGACGGGGCCGCGTCGGCCCGGATAGTCTACGGACGTGGCTCGGAGGCCACGCTGAGAGCTTCTTATGACGCAGTTGACTGAAAGAAAAGGGCGTGTCCTCCGCTTCATAGTCAGCGATTACATCTCGACGGCTTCGCCAGTCGCGTCGGGCGCTGTCGCCCGCGCAAGCGGCCTTCACATCAGCCCTGCCACCGCACGCTCTGAAATGGGTGCGTTGGAAGAAGGTGGATATATCCTCAGGCCCCACATCTCAGCGGGAGGAATTCCCTCTGACAGGGGTTACCGTCACTTTGTGGACAGCCTTGACCCTGCGGCCACCGCGGACCTGGACGACGCTGGTGCGGTCCAGGCCAACTTGGCGCTATCGCGTCACGACTTCGTAGCCTGGGCAGACGGCGCAGCAAGCGCGCTCGCTGCGCTGCTCGGGTCGCTGGCCTTTGCGACAACGCCGCGTGAGCCGGCACCCCTCGTCAAAGGCATCGAGCTCCTTAAGCTGCAGGAAATGATCATCATGCTCGTCGTAGTCCTACGGGAGGCAAGCGTCCACCGTGAGCTGATTAGCCTGGACAGACCGGTCACGGGGCAGGAGCTGGAGCACGCCCGTAACCGGTTGAGCGAAACGGTAACAGGGAAGACGGCTGAAGACCTCCGGGCTGCGGCCCACGCGGCGGCGGACCCCCTTGACCAGAAGGTACTTGAATCTACGGCTGAGGTGCTCCGGCTCAGGGATGCCGAAGCCCTGGGAGAGCGAGTCTTCCAGGGGTTGCGCCGGCTCCTGGAGCAGCCAGAGTTCGCTGCAGACCCGGTGCGGGCGAGAAATGTAGTTGCCACGATCGAGGATGCTGCAGCCTTTGGTGGGCTTGCGGACCAGGCGCCGGGGGACGGCTCGGCGGTGACGTTTATCGGCGCAGAAAACAAACAGGAGGCCCTGCGCGGCGTCAGCGTAGTCCTCTGCCGCTACGGCGTTGCAGGCGAGGCGCAGGGCGTCATTGGCCTGGTCGGTCCGACAAGGATGGCGTACAGCCGGGCGCTCCCCGTCATCAAGTACGCAGCCGACTCGCTTGGCGCCATTGCTGGCCGCGTTTACGGTCCCTGAGCCTGCAGGAGGACCTCTCGACCTGTAGAGCGCTTATGATGCCGTCCCAAACGTGCGCTAGGTGCCGACCGGCTGTCCCTCCGAGTTCATGCCCAATATAATCAGATAGGGCGCGCCCAAACGGCTCCGCAGGTCTCTGCGGCCCGAAGTCCACCGGGCGTGCGCAGTATTTTTCATGGCTGACAAGCGCGACTACTACGATGTGCTGGAACTCCCGAAGGACGCTTCCACGGAAGACGTCAAGAAGGCGTTCCGGCGTCTCGCGCTCCAGTTCCACCCGGACCGCAACAAGGGAGAAGACGCTTCGGGCCGTTTCAGGGAGGTAAGTGAGGCTTATCAGGTCCTGAGCGACCCTGAACGCCGCGCAGCCTACGACCGCTTTGGCCATAGCGCGACCAATGGGGACGCCGGTCGCGGGTTTGACGGGTACGAGACCTTCGGCGGCTTCGGCGACATATTTGATGCCTTTTTCGGCGGCAGCGCAGCGCGCGGCCCTCGCCAGGGGCGCGACCTTGAGCACCATGTCTCAGTAAAGTTTACCGAGGCGGCATTCGGCGTGGCGCGCAGCTTTGAGCTAGACAGGTCCGAACTTTGCGACCGCTGCGGAGGTTCCCGTGCCGAGCCAGGCACCGAGCAACCCCAGTGTGGTACCTGCGGTGGCCAGGGTAAGGTCCGGCGTGTGTCCCGTTCGATATTCGGCCAGTTCCAGCAAATCGCTACATGCTCTGCCTGCAGCGGCGCAGGCAAACTCATCAAGGTGTTGTGCGCCCAGTGCAAGGGCAGGGGGGTCCAACAGCGGCGGCGGCGGCTATCAGTTGATGTCCCAGCTGGTATTGAAGATGGCGCCCGCATACTGTTACGGGGCCAGGGCGAACCAGGCGAGCCAGGAGGCCGCTCCGGCGACCTCTACGTGGCTGTGAGCGTTGGACCCCACCCCATTTTTGAACGGGACGGCAACGATGTCCGCGTCATGGCAGAACTCAACATCGCCCAGGCCGCGCTCGGCAGTGAGATAGAGGTGCCGACGCTGGAAGGTACTGAGAGGTTGAAGTTCCGAGCCGGAGTCCAGTCAGGCGAAGAACTCCGCCTGAGAGGCAAAGGGATACCGCAACTTGGTGGCGGCAGGCGCGGCGACCTGATTGTGACGCTACGCGTCAACACCCCAACCGGCCTTACCTCGCAGCAGCGCGGGTTACTCGAAGAACTGGCCGCCTCGTTCGACGGCGCCGGCGCCAATGGACGGAACGGCATCTTTGGCAAGCTGAAAGACGCCCTCGCCGGAGACGAACGGCCCCAGTAAATCCCCTCTCCGGCCGCGAGAAGGCAATAATGAGGGGCGTCGCCTACTCTCGCACGCAATCACGTATGGGTAGACAGATGACCGTGCGCTGGCTTGAGCTTTCTATTGTGGCGCCCGGTGAATACGCCGAGCCGATCGCCCACCTGTTCGCCCGCCACGGCGACGGCCGGGTTGCCGTGGAGAGCCCGGGTGGCTTCAACCCAGACGAGGGCGAGTTGCCGCCCACTGGGGCGTCCGTCTCAGTGCGCGGCTGGCTGTCGCTCGACGCCACCACGGAAAGCCGGAAAGCGATGATTGACGCCGGCCTCCGGCTCATCGGACACATCTGCCCGCTGCCTCCCCTCGGAGAACGGGAAGTCAGCGATGATGAGTGGCGCAACCAGAAATTTGAAGCGGTCCGTGTCGGGCGCAGGCTGGTCATTTCCCCGGCCGGGGGCCACATCAGGCAGCGGGCTGGGGACATCGTCATCCCCCTCGACCCTGGGATGGCCTTTGGTACAGGGCACCACCCCACTACACGCATGTGCCTCACTGCCCTGGAGCGCATAGTCCAGGAGGGTTGCATTGTGCTGGACCTGGGCTGCGGGTCAGGCATCCTTTCCATTGCCGCACTGAAACTCGGCGCCGCCCGCGCCGTCTGCCTGGACATCGAGCAGGATGCCGTGACATCGACTGCCGCCAACCTCAAGCGCGCCGGCGTGCGTGACCGCGCGCTGGTGGCGCAGGGCAGCCTGCCACATGAGTTTGCCCCCGCCGGCGGGTTCGACGTTGTCTGCGCCAACATCTCTGCGAACGTGCTCATCAGCCTTGCCGGGCCACTGGTCCAGTCGCTTGATGCTGGCGGCACGCTCATCGCATCGGGCGTCCTGGAAGGCCGGAGCAAAGACGTCGAACGTGACCTGGCGCAGGCGGGCGGCGCCTTTTCTTCAATTGGCCAGTCTGGCGAGTGGATGGCCTACGAGGTCACTGTCGCAGCGGGCGGCCCGAAACGGCGTGGGGCATAGACGCACATGCACCGGTTCTTCGTGCCGCGCTCAGCGATAAGTAATGGCAAAGTCCTGCTTCCGGAACATGCCGCAGCTCAGGTCAGGCGTGTACTGCGTTTGCGGCAAGGCGAGCAGGTGGCAGTATTTGACGGCAGTGGCGGACAATGGACCGCGACGCTGCAAGAAGTCACTGACCGGCGTGTCACGGGAGAGCTGGTGCAAGAGACAAGGCCCGGCGTCGAACTCCCTCTGGCAATCACGGTCTGCCAGTCGCTCATCCGGCCCGAGCGGTTCGAACTCGTCCTCCAGAAATGCACAGAGCTTGGCGCCGCGAGGTTCGTGCCTATTATCACGGAACGAGTGCAGGCTGGCGACCAGTCACTGCCAACGGGACCACGTCTTGAGCGTTGGGGCCGCATAGTCCAGGAAGCTGCCGAGCAGTCGGGCCGTACCAGGTTGCCGTTCATCGCCCCTGCTTCCGCGCTCTTGAACACGGTACGGGCCGAAAGCGCGCGTGGCCCTGTCGTACTGCTGTGGGAGGAAGAGAGGCGTCAGGGGCTCAGGCAGGCGCTGAGGCGTAATTCGGCGGGAGGACTGCCTGCCGCCGTCGCGCTCGTAATCGGGCCGGCCGGCGGGTTTGGAGAGCAGGAGATCGAGGCAGCCGAGGCCGCGGGCGCACTTGTCGCGGGCATGGGCATGCGCGTGCTGCGCTCAGAGACCGCTGCCATCGCATCGCTCGCCGCGCTGCTTTGCGAGTTTGGCCTGCTCGGCGACTAGAGCCTTACTTCGGGCTGTGGCGCACGCCGCATTAAAGCTTCTACTGCCGCGGGAGGCGGCAGCCCGTCGAAGAGCACCCGCCGAGTCATCTCGGTGATCGGTAACTCAACCCCATACTGATCGGCCAAGCGGCACGCTCCAAGCGTCGTCGGCACTCCCTCGGCGGTCTGCTTCAGACCGGACAGGATGTCCTGCAACGGCCTGCCCCTGGCTATCTCCTGACCCACCCTGCGGTTGCGGCTCAGGCCCGAATAGCACGTGGCGACGAGGTCGCCCATTCCGCTCAGGCCCGCGAAGGTCTCGGCGCGGGCGCCCATCGCCACTCCCAAGCGCGTCATCTCATGCAGCCCGCGCGTCACATATGCGGCCTTGGCATTGTCGCCCAGTGAAGAACCGTCAATTATCCCTGCGCCTATGGCGATGATGTTCTTTAGCGCGCCCCCCATCTCCACACCGGTCAAGTCGCCGCTCCGGTACACCCTGAACACCTCTGAGTTGAGGATGTCCTGGGCAGCCTTTGACGCCCCAGTGTCAGGGAAGGCGACCGTCGCCGAGGCGGCTTTGCCCTGTGCGATCTCCGGCGCAAGGTTAGGCCCTGATAGCGCGCCGTTCAGCGATGGCTCATGTCCGGGGGCCTCTTCTGAGATCAACTGCGACATGCGTTTGCCAGTCTCGACCTCTATGCCTTTGGTCGCGGAAATAACGAGCGACTGACGGGGCAACGCAGGCGCGACCCGCTGTATGTTGGCCCGCATGGTCACCGATGGCACGGCGACTATGACGGCCTCCGCGGCCTTGAGCGCCTCGGAAGGGTTAGCCGTCACGAAAAGGCCCCTGGGGAAGAACACCCCTGCGGGTAGCCGCTCACTCCGTCGTGCGGCAGAAAGTGCGCTTGCCTCGGCGGGAGCACGCGCCAGCACGGCCACGTCTATCCCCCGCCGCGCAAGCATTGAGCCCAGAGTCAGGCCCCATGCCGTTGTTCCTATTACTGCGACGCGAGTCATGCTCCTCCAGCGGGTGCATGCCTAACACAGGAGCCGCATCAGCTCCAACGCAGACTCTGGCAGTATCGTAACCGCGTCCCACGCCTGTGCAGAGTCAAACGTAATGGCGAGAGAGTGTCAATCGTCCGGTCCTACGTGGACGGTCCGGCCTTTACCTGGCGGGCGCGAGACCGGCGGGGCCGGGCGAACGTCTGCAAGCGGCTCTCGGTCCCCTTCAACAGGCGCGCCACGTTCTTCCAGTGCCTCAGCTCAATAAGGAGGAAGCCCCCGACCGCGAAGATCAGGTACCACTCGTCCATCCGCCCGGTCCCGATCAAGTAAATAAGTGTCGCCAGCCCCGCCGCAGTGCCGGCCATTGAACCCACCGACACATAGCGCGTAACCACGGCGACAACCAGCCCCAGAGCAGCGAGGCCTCCGCCTACAGGAGTGATGATCGTCAGCGCGCCAAGCCCGGTGGCTACGCCTTTCCCACCGCGGAACTTCGCGAACACCGGCCACGAATGGCCGACAATAACGAGCAGGGCGGCAGTGGCCGAAAGGGCCGGCGAATCAGATAGCGCCCGCGCGATAAATATCGCGGACGCGCCTTTTCCCCAGTCGAGGGCAAGCACTGCGATCCCCGCCACCGGTCCGAGCGTACGCAAGACATTTGTCGCGCCGGTGCTGCCGCTGCCGTAGTTGCGCACGTCTACGCCGCGCGTCAGTTTCCCCGCGATGACTCCGATAGGCACCGAACCGACCAGGTATACGGCGGGTACGCCTATGCCCCAGGCCAGCGCTTCATTCATTTGATACCAGCAGCGAATTCCAAGCGCACCGGCGAGCCGGTGAACCCAAAGCTCTCCCGGAAACGGTTCTCCAGGTAGCGGCGGTACGAGAAGTGTATTAGTTCTGGCGCGTTTGTGCGTATGGTGAATGTTGGCGGAGCGGTCCGCGTCTGTTTCACACCCGCTATGCGTATCCTCTTGACGCCAGTCGGTGAAGGCTGACGGCGCCCCAACGCATCAGCCAGGGTGCGGCTCAGGTCTTCCTGTGGGATAGTCCGCGTGAACTCGTCATAAACCTTCAGGACTTCCCCAGGCAGCCTGTTGACCCCGCGACCGGTCAACGCGGATACAAGCAACACCGGAGCGCTGGCAAGGAATTTGAACTTGTCCTTCACCCGGGCTAGCGCCTCTTCCTGTGTTAGCGCTGCGTCCGCAGCCAGGTCCCACTTGTTGATGACAACCACTGCTGCACGAGACGCCTCATCAACGAACCCGCCCACGTGCGCGTCCTGGTCTGTCACAAACTCCTGGGCGTCCAGCACGATAACCGCCACGTGACAACGTTCAATGGACTGCAGCGAGCGTAGTGCGCTGAACTTTTCCAGGCCTGCGGTTATCCGCCCCCGTCTGCGTAACCCGGCAGTGTCAATGAGCACTAGCTCACGGCCCTGGTAGGTGACGCGGGTGTCTATTGCGTCCCGGGTCGTGCCCGGTATGGGACTCACGATTGCCCGCTCTTCGCCTGTCAGCGCGTTGAAAAGCGCCGACTTGCCGACGTTCGGCCTGCCAACGATGGCGACCCTCGGCACGTGGGGCCGCTCTGGCTCCTCCGCCTGTGGGGGCAGCTTCGCAAAGAGCGCCTCAAGCAGGGCGTCCGCGCCTTCGCCGTGGTAGGCGCTCACTGGATAAGGCGTCCCGAGGCCGATGGCATGGAACTCGTGGACCGCCTGCGCTCTTGAGAGCGTGTCTGCCTTGTTGACCGCCACCACGGTGGGTTTGCCGGCGCGCCGGACCATATCGGCCGCGTCTTTGTCCGCAGAGACGAGCCCGGCCTTAGTGTCCACGACCAGTATCACGCCGTCCGCCTGTTCAAGTGCGACTTGGGTTTGCGACCGCACCTGCGCCCAGAGCTCGGCTGGAGTGCCGTAAGTCCCTGCTGTTGCCGCGCCAGGCCGGTCTTCTATGCCGCCTGTGTCCACGACCATGAACCGCGTGCCGCGCCACTCGGCGTCAATGGCCACGCGGTCGCGCGTCGTGCCAGGCACGTCGCTAACGATAGCGATGCGCCTGCCGCCGGCGAGCCGGTTGAACAGCGTGGACTTGCCAACGTTCGGCCTGCCCACTATTGCGATGACCGGGAGCCCCATTACTGTCTCATCCCGACTCCCCGTGATGGAGATGTCTTATGCCTGCCCCGCGAAGGACGAAAGTTGAGGGCACATTTTTGGAGGATAGCCCCCTATCCGGGCAGAGAGCGTCATTCCCGCGCAAGCTGGAATCCAGCTTCAGGCTCTTTACAGAAGACCATCGCACGCAGCGACTGGTACAGCGGCCCGCCCTTATTGCCCAGCGAACATCACGTCCAGCAGCCCGGCCTGCGCCCACAGACGGTTCCCAGCCTGCTCAAAGGCGATTGAGCGCGGGTCATCGAGCATACCTGGCGATATCTCCTCGCCAGGGTGCGCCGGCAAGTCATGCATGAACAACGCCTGAGGCCCGGCATGGTCCATGAGCTCCGGGTTCACCTGGTAGCCTGCGAACGCCTTCCTACGCGCCGCTGCCTCGGCCTCCTGCCCCATGCTCGTCCACACGTCTGTGTAGACGATGTCAGCGCGCTTCGACGCCTGCTTCGGGTCGCGCACCTGCGTCACGGACCCGCCGGCCTTCTTAGCCGCGGCGCCTGCGCGGTCAAGGTGCTCCTTTGGCAGTTCGTATCCCGCTGGCGATGCGATGACCATGTGGCCGCCTGTGGATGCCACGGCATACGCCAGGCTGACCGCCATGTTATTGCCGTCACCGATGTATACCACCTTCACACCGTTGAGCGTCTTCTTGTGTTCCAGGACTGTCATCAGGTCCGCCAAAGCCTGGCAGGGGTGTTCGGCGTCTGTGAGCGCGTTGATCACCGGGACAGAGGACGCGGCTGCGAACTTCTCAAGGGTCGAGTGCGCGAACGTGCGCATGATAGCGACGTCGGCCATGCGTGAGATCACACGCGCCACGTCCTCGACGGGTTCCCGCTTGCCGAGCCCGACCTCCTCAGGGCCAAAGTAAACCGGCTGCCCCCCTAGAAGTTGCACACCGGCCCAGAAGCTCAGCTTGGTCCTGAGGGATGGCTTCTCGAACAACAGCACAGCAGTCATGCCGGACATGGCGCTGCTTCTTGCACCAGCCTTCAACGCCTTCGCCCTGTCGAGGACGCGTGTGACCTCGGTCGGGTCGAGGTCGGCGAACGACAGGAAATCACGTTTCACAGCCCCGCGCTCCTTCTAGACCGATCTCTTCTGCAATCTCCACAGGATGTCAAACGCCTGACCCAACGAGCCACCCCACTGGTGAATCCATTGAGGTGGTGCTAACGGTGAAAAAGAGATCCATTTGGTGTCAATGGCTCTGCGACCGCCGTGCTGTCCTTCGCCATTCCGCCATGCTTCTGCTTTCGGGATCACCCAACAATGTGCATCGAATGGCCTTATCCCCAGACAAACAACATGCTCATAGTCTTGATCTCGTATTTGCTGGAACTTATATATGCCCGACTCCCATTCAGTCGAGAACTTTATCTCCATTCTGTGTCCCGCAATCAAACGATCGGCGTCCGAACCCACGCTTGCGCCTACAGCCAAGCCTTTTGCAGCGCACCAACCTGCAATCAACTGCTCTCCAATCTTTCCGCGCTGACGAGAAGGTCGCGTCCTGATCCAAGAGAACGGGCTGCTGTACCAAGCCTCGTCATCTCGACCTAGGTAGTCGCGCTCTAGCATCCCGGCAATGACAGCCAATTGTTGGACTTCAGGGTCAGTGATAGGCATGGACTAGTGCGAGTGAATCTCGGATCGAAACAAACTAGGCTGCTGAGTTCCATCTTGGAACGGCAAAGGATCAAATCCCTCCCAGCTGATGTCGGGGACGCGCTGAAAACGCCGCGCCATTATCGCTAGCGCCTGCGGGTTGTTGTCCACAAGGATAAACCTGCGTCCGCACTCGTGCGCCGCCTCGCCCGTTGTGCCGCTGCCCGCGAAGAAGTCCAGCACCGTATCGCCGGGGTTGGACGACGCCAGGATGATGCGCTTCAGGATTGCCTTGGGCTTCTGCGTCGGGTACCCGGTGCGCTCGGCGCTGTTCGTGGGCACGATCGTCTGCCACCACACGTCAGTGGGCGTCTTGCCGCGCGCTGCCTTCTCCGGCCCAACGAGCCCCGGCGCCATGTACGGGATGCGGTCCATGGCGTCGAAGTTGAACACGTAATCGGACGGGTCCTTCACGTACAGGAAGATGTTGTCATGCTTGGGAGGCCACTTCGACTTCGTGCGTGCTCCGTAGTCGTAGGCCCAGATAATCTCGTTCAGGAAGCACTCGCGGCCGAAGACCTCGTCCAGCAGCACCTTGCAGTAGTGGGCCTCGCGGTAGTCGATGTGGAAGTAGAACGAGCCCCGCGGGCTGAGCACCCGGTGCGCCTCTTCCAGCCGGGGCCGGAGGAAGTCGAGGTACCCGCCGCCAAAATCGTCCGCGTATGACTGCGTACCTAACTTCTCCGTGGCATACCTGGTGCCCTGAAAGCCCGTGCGGTCGCCATTTGCTGACCTGACGGTGCGTATGCGTGTGTGCGACCGCTGTGCGCCGGTGTTGAAGGGCGGGTCTATGTAGATGAGGTCAGCAGACCCGTCCGGCAGGCGCCTCAAGGCCTCGAGGTTGTCGCCAAAGTAGATGTAGTTCACGTTCAAGCGTCCCCGTTCGCCTACTGGCTTTCTCGCTCTCCGAGGGTCAGGTCGAATGCGACCAGGCCGAAGCCGCTGAAGAAGTCACCCCTGATCACGCGCACCCGCACCTTAGTGCCTGGCAGGTGGGTGCGCAGGAACTCTGTCAGGTCAGCGCCTGAACGGATAAGGGTATCGTCCATACCTACGATGATGTCATCCACTCTGATGCCCGCCCGCGCCGCCGGCGAGAGGGTTTCGACCTGCTCGACGCCAAACCCCGCCGATACCGGCAGGCCCAGCAAGACGGCCAGGCCCTGCGTGATGTCTGACCCGAATGCGCCAAGGTAACCAGGCGCTGGAGGCGGCCCGAGCGATATTAGGCGGGCGGCGGCTTCACTGGCTGCATTGATGTTGAGCGCGAAGCCTATGCCAGCCCCGCCAGTGATCCGGGCGGTATTGATCCCGATCACCTGCCCGCGCGTGTCTACAAGCGGGCCGCCGGAGTTGCCGTCGTTTATGGCCGCGTCGGTCTGGATGAGGCCGGTCAGCTCGTCGCCCGCAGCGCCCAGGATCGTGCGGTCCAGCGCGCTCACTACCCCTTTAGACACGGTAGGCCCGCCAGGCAGGCCGAGCGCATGGCCAATGGCGATAACGTCTTCGCCCACTTTGAGCTTCGAAGAGTCGCCAAAAATGGCCGGCCTCAGGCCGGTCCTGCTCACCTTGATAACAGCAAGGTCCAGCAGCGGCTCCTCCCGGAAGAGGGACCCGGGCAGCACCGCACCGTCAGCGAATGACACCTGGATGCTGGATGCGCCGTTGATGACGTGCCAGTTGGTCAGGACATGTCCGTTTTGGTCGTAGACCACGCCAGTCGCCACGCCCGTCCGGCCAGACTTCAGTACGGCAATCTGCACAATGGAAGGCCGCAGGATGTCAACGATCTCAGGTGTCGTCAGAGGCGGCAGCGCGAACCCGCCGGGAGGCGTTGGTGTCGGCGGCACGGAAATGGCTGTCGGAGTCGGAGGGAGCGTGATCTGGGTCGGCGTTGGCGGGAACGTGATCGCCGTTGGCGTGGGAGGCAGGGTTATGGCGGTTGGGGTAGGCACAACAGGGCCAGACCGGCAGGTGACTGCGGACACAGCAGCAGCAGCGATGGCCCCCAAGAGTGGCGCAGCATACCTGCGCGCGTGCAATGCAGTGCGGCAGGACTCGGTTGAGCGCTCCATGCGGCCAGGGCGGCTTACTTGTCGTATCTCTTTCATGCCCTCCGCGACTGCCGGTGGTCCGGGCCGGCCGGAGCGAGCCTCAGGGTGAAGCAGTTGCCAGATCAAGTATCCTTACCCCTTGCGCCGAAGTTTATCTGAGGGCGACACCATGATCGCTACCATCGCCTGAACCGGCGCGGGCTCATTGCGTGGCCAGGGACAATGCGCTGAATTTTTCCCGCTTCATATGGCGCAGGGGCCGCGGCGACACGCGGCTCCTTGCGGGCGCGTTTGCAGGCATCTTCATTGCCGCGGTTGTCGTGGCGGCCGCACCCATATACCTCCGTTCGCTGGAGAAGGTCGGCGTGGCCGACACGCTCGAGCGGATGGGGCCATACACCCCCAACATCCAGGCGACGACGTCCTGGGTCCCGTTGGGCCGGGCTGACTTCGAAACCGCCGACCGCGCCGTGGCCCGGGTACGGGACCAGAACATACGGCCACTGGTCCGTTCTGAAGAGACGCTGATCAAGTCCACCGTGTTCCATTGGGCCCGGACCGGGCAGCGTATGGCTACGGACCCGCTGGCGTCTGAGATCAGCTTCTTGCATATGTCCGGACATGAGGCACATGTCCTGTATCTGGACGGCGTGGCCCCTACAGACCGCGTAGAAACCGGCCCGGACGGGGTCGCACTTATCGAAGTGTCGCTGCCGAAGCAACGTGCGGCCCAGATCTCCCTGCAGGTGGGGCAGGTTATTGACGCGACGCCCGGCGCCAGCAGGCACGGCATGGTGAGGGCGCGCATAACGGGGTTGTTCGAGCCGCTGGACTGGACTGAGCTCTACTGGTTAGGTCTTGGCCAGTCACTCCTCCTCCCGTCACCGGTCAGGGAAGAGCAGGAACTGGGCGCGACGTTCATCCTGCAGGAGGGGCCCGTGCTGGACACAGTTGGCAAAGTTACCGCGGGCCTGCCTGCCACTTACTGGTGGTGGTCCTACGTCAGACCTGAGGTCATCCGCGAGATGCCGGCCGGAGACATCATCGCAACGGTGGACCGCTTCGATGACCGCCTACAGAAGGCGCTCGTGCAACCCATCACGATAACCGGGCTGAGGCACACTTTCATTGACCTGCAGCGCCGGTTGCTTTTCGCCCGCATCCCCATGTTCCTGCTGGCGGCGCTGGCCGTGACCATCGTCGCCTATTACCTTTTCCTGGTCGCCGGGTTGCTGGCCAAGAAGCGGGAGCCAGACACCGTCATGCTCAGGAGCCGCGGTCTCAGCGTGCCGCAAGTCCTCCGCATGTACGTCATCGAGGCCTGCGTGCTGGTGGGAGTGCCAATTGCAATCGCTCCTGTGGTGGGGTTCATCCTTGTCTCGCAATTCGGCAGGCTGCCTGTGTACCAGCCTGCGACCGGAGGCGCACCGCTGCCGGTAGAAATAACGTGGAAGGCGTGGGGCTGGGCCGCGGCCGCCGGAGCGGCCGCGTTCGTCGTGTTGATCATCCCTGCGCTAGCTTCGGCACGACGCGGGGTGTCCGCGCAGCGGTCAGACGACGCCAGGCCAGACAGGCCGCCGTTCTTCCAGCGTTATTACATAGACGCGCTCCTGCTTGTGCTTGGCGGGCTGGTGTGGTGGGAACTCAGGTCCAAGGGGACTGTCGCCACAGTAGGCAGCGAGGGCCAGACGACATTCGACCTCACGTTGCTCTTTGCGCCCGCCATGTTCATCTTTGCGGTGGCGCTGGTGTTCCTGCGGGCCTTCCCGCTCGCCGCGAAAGCCGCGTCGTGGGTGGCGTCCCATACTGACGCCGCCTGGCTGGCGATGGGCTTCTGGAGGCTCGGACGCAGCCCGTACTGGTACGCCTGGCCTGTGCTGCTTGTCGTCCTTTCGGCGGGGCTGGCCGTTGTTGCAGGCACCGTGGCTTCGACCATGGAACGCAGCAACGAGGAGCAGATTTCCTACCAGACGGCCTCAGACTTGCACGTCGATGTTGGAAACACGAGGTCCCGCCTTGAACCAGGGGTGATCGCCTCGCTCAGGGGCATAGATGGCGTGCAGGAAGTGTCGAAGGCCATGCGGAGGTCCGCTGTTCACGGCACCACCTCGGCTGGTCAGCGCTTCACGGTCCTGGCGGTAGAGGCACTCGGCTTCCCCAAAGTCGGCTGGTACAGGCCTGATTTCGCCAAGTACCCGATTCCGGACCTCCTTACACGCCTGCAAGTCAAAGTGAAGCCTGACCCCCTTTACCTCCCGGAAGGCGCAACCGAGATTGGAGCCTGGGCGCGCACAGACCCACCGGTACGTGACCTGTTCCTGTGGATCGTCTTGCGGGACCAGACTGGCCGTACTGCCACAGTGACGCTGGGCCCGACCGCGGGTGTGTGGCAGTACCAGGGTGGCAGCATGCCCCCGATGCAGGAGCCCATTGAGGTAGTGTCAATACAGACCTACGAACAGGCAGGACCCGATGGCGGCCACCCAACGGTCCTTTTCATTGATGACCTCCAGACGATCATCGGAGAAGGGCCGTCGGCAAGAGTGGAGGTCTTTGCGGACTTCGAAGAGCCGGGCATATGGACCGGCCTGCCGACGTCCGAAGGGCTGGACACAACATACGGCCTGTCTGGAGAGCCGCAGGCCATCCCAGTAGGCCAGAAACCCGGCAGGTCCACGGGCAGGGTCGTGATGGGGAGGGGCACCGACAACGGCATCCGAGGTGTGTACCGCACCGCGACAGCCGCGCCATTGCCGGTGCTCGCCAGCCCCCTTTTCCTGGGCATTACCAACACTCGCCTGGGTGAGCCCTTCGTTATGGCGATATCCGGGGCATATGCACCTGCTGTGGTTGTCGAAATTGTTGACTACTTCCCGACCCTCGATCCGTTGCGCGACCCGTTTGTGATCGCTGACGTCGATTCAGTGATCGAATTCCTGGAGTTGCGAGGCCTCTCGGAATTCGAGGCCAACGAGCTCTTTATCAGCACCGACCCGCTGCAACATGAAAAGGTCAGCGGCGCGTTGCAGAACAGTTTCCGCGTGGCAAACTTCGAAGACCGATACGACCTCCTGTCTGACTCTTTGGTAGACCCGCTCGCGGTCGCCGGCTGGCGGGGGATTGGCGTCGTGGCCGTAATAGTGGCGGGCGTCGCGGCTACGCTCGGATACATTACGTACCTCTCAGCGCACCACCGGCGGACGCAGACCGACGCGGCATACATGCGGTCCCTCGGCTTCTCTCGCGCCTCCTACATGCGGATGGCGATGGTCGAACACTTGCTGGTCGGCCTGCTGGGCGTCGGCCTTGGCCTGGCATCGGGGTTGGTAGTTAGCGGCCTGGCTGTAAGCTCCTTCGCCCATACGGTCACGGGGCGTGAGCTGATACCTCCATTCGTGCTGCAGACCAACTGGCTGCCCGTCGCGTTGCTGCTGGCGGCAGTCACCGGGGCGGCAGCCGTGTCCCTTGGCGCCATCCTGCGCGCCTTCGCGTCTGCTCCTGTCTATGAGCTCGTCAGGATGAGGGAATAGGGCATTGCTCAGCTCGTTGCCAATGGTCCTTAAACGCACCGCCTCGCACTGGCGGCTCACATCGGCGGTCGTCATCGGTGTAGTCCTCGCTGTCGCCATCATGTCGAGCTCAGTCATCTTTTTCGAGTCGCTGCGCGACCTGGCGCTCATACGAGCGCTCGCAAAGCCAGCCCCGACGGAGCTTGATGTGCTGGTGGAAGCAGGAGACGCACCGGCCAGCTATGACACCCACCGTGAGCTAAACGCCACGATGGACCGCACGGTTATACAACGGATGCGGCCTTTCACCCGTTCAGTCGAGCAGGGAGTGAAGTCATGGACGTTCTTTGTGAACGAGCCACCGCCTCTTGTCCCTGCTGACCAGTGCTCGTGCCGCACTACACGCGTCGCCCCGGCCAACCCCGATGGCAGCCAGCCGCTCATCATCTGCGACTGCCGCCGCGTGGCCTTTTACTCGATACCAAGAGCCGAAGAGCGGGTAAAGCTCATTGAAGGCCGCATGCCACAGTCTGTGCGCGGGCTGCCGCCCGAAGGGGAGGGCATGGTCGTCGAAGCGCTGCTGGACAGCACGGCCGCCAGCCGCCACCACCTGACAGTGGGCAGCCGGTACGCAGCCAGTCCCCATTGGGAGGACGCACATTCGAGTGTGGAGACCCTCATCACCGGCATCTACGAGCGCGCGGACCCATCTGCCGCAGTGTGGCGGATATACGACGATTCATTCGGCTCGCGCGGCACCTCACTCGACTTTCTGTTCTTCGTCGTGCCCGAAGAAACGGTCCTCAGCGGGTTGGGTTCCTACTTCCCGCAAATGGGCGCTGACTGGGCCTGGCTCCTGGATGTTGACCCCGACAAGGTCCACGCTATTGACACGCTGGGCATCCGGAGCGCGCTCCGTGCCACCGATAGCGAGCTAAGGGCCGTTGTTGATGGCTACCTCATGGAGACGGAACTGCCCGACGTCCTGTTGACGTTCGAGGAGGACCTTTTCTTCAACCGCCTGCCCATGTTCATCGTCCTGATCCTCATCGTCCTGGTCGTCCTGTATTACGTCACCACACTCGCTTCGCTCCTCGTTGACGCCCAGAGGGGCGAAGTGGCACTGCTGCGGAGCCGTGGCGCAACGTCTTTCCAGATACTGGCCGTGTTTGTCATCGAGGCGTTCCTGCTGGCCTTCCTGGGAGTGGTCCTGGCGCCGCCGCTGGCGCTCGGCGCGGTAAGCCTGATCGGCGTCCTGCCGTTCTACCAGGACCTGAACGGAGGGTCCCCGCTGCCTGTCCAGTTCACGGCTGGCGTCATGAAGCTGGCGTTCATCGGCGGCGGGCTGAGCTTGGTCGCGCTGTTCATACCTGCCATAAGGGCGTCCCGCATGGGGTTGCTGCTGGAAAAGAGGTCGCGTGCCAGGCCGGCGCGCCTGGCATTCATCCAGCGCTACTACCTGGACCTTGGTTTCGTGGGCCTCGCCGTATTCCTCTTCTGGCAGCTCTCCAAACAGGGCTCGTTCGTCGGCGTCAGGCTCTTTGGAGAACGCACCGTGGACCAGCTTGTGCTGGCGGTGCCCGCGGTGTTCATGGTCGCCGCTGCTATTGCGCTACTGCGAGTCTTCCCGCTGACGATGGACCTCATGGGCCGGCTCCTTTCGCAGCGCGCGCTCAGCAAGGTGGTACCGCCCTCGGTCGTGCTCGGCATGTGGCAAATGGCCCGCAACCCGGCCCACCATGCCAGGCTATCGCTGCTGTTGATATTGACCGCGGGGCTGGGTGTGTTCGCAGCCAGCTTCGCGGCTACTCTGGAGCGCGGGGCGAGGGACCGTGCGCTCTACGACTCTGGCGCAGACCTGCGCGCCACCGGCGTTTCGCTTCTGCCGGGAGGACAGAGCTTTACCCCGGTGAGTGTTTTCAAGAGCGCAGAAGGGGTGGAGGAGGCGACAAGAGTCTACCGCGAGCGCGGCTCAACTCTTGGCATTGGCGCAAACGGGAGCTTTTCAGTCCTGGGCGTGGACACGGACGCAATAGGGTCTGTTGCCTTCTTCAGGGACGACTTCGCCAACCGTCCGCTTGACGAGCTGGTCAAACTGGTTGAAGACCCGGGCTCAGGCGGCATCCTCCTCCCGGAGAACGCGCGCTGGATAAGTGTGCTGGTGAAGCCACTTGTGAGGCAGCCTGAGACAAGCATCGTCTTACGCCTCAGTGACAGCAACGGGCGGTTCTACACACTCCCGCTTGGCGACCTTACTCCTACTTCTGTAGACAGCATGCGCTTCTCATGTGCGGCCCTGGACGATGACGCACCGCCAGAATGGTGCCGTGTAGGCGCAAGCCTTTTCCCTAACCCTGGGACGGGCTTTCCTGCGCTTGCCCCCGGCTCTCCAATCCGCCTCCACTCTATTGGCGTCACGGTGCCCAGGGCGGGGACTCTGCGCGCCGGGGCGATAGATATTGACGACATCACCGTCCTGACCGGGGGCGGCACTGAGTCGGTGTCCGTTGAGGACTTCGAAACAACCGGCAACTGGCGCCGCATCCTCGTGGGAGCCAACTCCCTTGGAGACTCGCTCACGCCTGTGGACGGCGAGCCGGGCATTGCCCGCCTCCGCTGGACTGAAGGGGTAGGGCGCGAGTTCCGCGGCGTCGTTTACGGTGGGGCCCAACAAGCGCTGCCCGTGCTCGCAAGTTCTGGATTTATGTCTGCCAATAAGCTGCGGCCAGGCGACACGCTACGCGTTTCCATAGACAGCAACCGCATGGACCTGCTTATCAAGGCTGATGTCAAGTACTTCCCGACCCTCGACCCCAACGAGGGGCCGTTCGTGATCGCAGACGTTGATGCGCTACACCAGCGTCTGAACTCTGACAGGCTCTTCCTGGAGAAGCAGCCGACCGAGTACTGGGCCAGCACAAAGTCCGGGGCGGTCTACAGCGTGGCGGGCCAGGGGACCGAACTGCCAGAGTTTGACCCGGCGCGGCTTGATGTAGAAAAGAAGACGGCCTCCTTCCGCATCCGGTACGCCAGGATCAATGACCGCGCCGAAGTCCTGGGGGAAGCGGCCATTGACCCCCTGGTCTCTGCAGGCTGGCGTGCGCTCCTGGGCATCGCCTTCTTTACCGTGCTCATTGTCAGCGCGCTCGGCTTCCTGGTGCATACCCGCGTTTCTTTCAACGCACGCCGCACTGAATTTGCCCTGCTGCGGACCATCGGCCTGTCCATGCGGCAGCTGCTGACCCTGGTCGTCCTCGAGCAGTTACTGGTGATTGGCGTCGCTCTGGCGCTAGGCATCACCATGGGGCAGAGGCTTGGTGAGGCGATCATGCCTTACCTCGCCAACTCCGGCGAAGGCGTACGCCTGGCGCCGCCTATGGTCGTGCACATCAACTGGGCAGGGTTCGCAGCGACCTTCGGCCTCCTTGGCGGCGTGTTCACCCTTGTGCTTGCTGCCATACTTATTTCTGTTTATGCCATGAGCATCCACCGTGTTATGCGCATGGGCGAGGGGTAATTGGTGGCGCAACACGGCATGGAGATGAAAGGCACCGCATGACACTCCGCGAAAAAATGATTGCTGAGCAACAGCAGGAGGTCCCGCCGTACATCGTGTGCAGCGGGCTCTTCAAGATTTACAAGGCGGCTGACCTGGAGGTAGTTGCCCTGCGAGGCCTGGAACTCACCGTCCGTCCGCGTGAAGTCATCGCCATCGTCGGCGCGTCAGGCTCCGGGAAGTCAACTCTGCTCAACATCCTGGCTGGTTACGACGCGCCATCCGCCGGGACGGTGAGGGTGGGCGAATATGACCTCTTGAACATGACCAACCGTGAGGTCGTCGAGTACAGACGGTCCGAAGTTGGCTTCATCTGGCAGGAGACGTCCCGCAACCTGTTTCCGTATCTGACCGCGCTGGAAAATGTAGAACTGCCCATGGTCCTAACGGGCGTGCCGCTGAAGGCGCGGTCCACCCGTGCAAAGGAACTGATGGGCCTGGTCGGCCTTGCACAGCGGATGGGCCACTACCCGTCTGCACTATCCGGCGGCGAGCAACAGCGCGTGTCCATCGCAGTCGCCCTCGCCAACAAGCCTCCGCTGCTCCTTGCAGACGAGCCGACCGGCGAGCTGGACGATGAGACCGGCGCAGCGGTGCTCAAACTGATGAACAATGTCAACCGGGAGCTTGGTACGACGACCGTTATCGTCACGCATGACCCCGCCATCGCCACGAGCGTGGGCCGCGCCATAGCAATCAGGGACGGCAAGACGAGCACAGAGACGCTGCGCAGAGTTTCATTCGAACGCCGGCTTGGCGGTGACGCAAAGGAAGTGGAGGAGTTCTTGATCGTAGATTCGACAGGTTCTGTGCAAATACCGCGTAACGTGCTGGACGGCCTCGCGATAGGGCGCCGCGTCCGGATTGCAGTCGAAGGCGGCCGCGTGACGCTGGAATCAGGGGGCGAGTGATGTCATCCCTCTCTGGCCTGCCCTCTATGGGCCATATGCCCTGCATTGATGTGGTGGGTGCGCGGGTCGGAGCTGCAGCCTGCCCGGAAAGCGCGTTGAATTGACCAATTCGCGCATGCCTGACCCCGCCCACCGCAACATCATCACGTCTGACGCGCGCCCGGCCAATGCGCCGGTCATCGAGGCGGTCGGCGCCAGCCGTTCGTATCAGATCGGCAGCGAAACCGTGCATGCGGTACGCGAAGTGAACTTCAAAGTGCTGCGCGGCCGGTTCATCACGCTTGTGGGGCGGTCAGGCTCCGGCAAGACCACCCTGATGAACCTCCTGGCAGGCCTTGACCAACCCACGTCCGGCCAGGTGCTATTTGAAGGCCGGGACATGGCGAAATTCTCCGAAAAGGAGTTCATCGAGCTGCGCCGCCGCCGCATCGGCGTCGTGTTCCAGGGCTTCGCGCTCCTGCCCCTGCTTTCCGCCTACGAAAACATCGAACTGCCCCTCCGCATCGCCAGTATGGGCGCCCGCGACCGTGGCGAGCGCACGAGAGAAGTGCTGGAGATCGTCGGCCTTGCGCGCCGTGCGAAGCACAGGCCGTTTGAGCTATCAGGCGGCGAGCAACAGCGCGTCTCAATCGCCAGGGCCGTTGCCATGCGGCCAGATGTCATCCTGGCGGACGAGCCCACAGGAGAGCTCGACTCCGTCAACGCGGGCGCCATCTTTGGCTTGTTCCGGGACATGGTCAAGGGCCGGGACATGACTGTGGTCGCCACCACACACGACCGCACGCTGCTCAACCTGGCGGACGAGATCCACGAGATCCACGACGGGGCTTTGCAGCTCCGCCAGCGTGCACCGCGGGCTGCGGACGCAGTTACAGACCACTCGCGCTTCCGCCGGCCAGGCGCTCCCGCGCCAGTTACCTGAACCGGCTACAGTTGCAGCTTCAGGACCGAGTGCCGCTCACGCGTGCCCTGGCCTCGCGCGCACGCTGGAGCGCGGTGCCGGCATCACCTGCGACAACGGTGATGTGCCCCATCTTGCGGCCTGCACGCGGCTCAACCTTGCCATACAGGTGGAGTGATGCGCCTGGGACCCGGAGCGCACGGGCAAAATCTGGCTTCATGTCAGTTGACAGCCAGATGTCGCCCAGCAGGTTCGCCATCGCTACCGGTGCAGCCATGTCCACGGCGCCGAGCGATAGCCCGCACAGCGCTCGCACCAGTTGATGGAACTGCGAAGTGCGGCAGCCCTCGATAGTCCAGTGCCCGGAGTTATGCGGCCGCGGCGCAAGCTCGTTGACGAGCAAGCCCCCGTCGGTGGTCAGGAACAGCTCAACGCAAATCAGCCCCACTATGTCCAGCGCCGCGGCGATGCTAGTCGCGATGCGGCTGGCCTCACCGGCCGCCTCCGGTGGGACATCGGCAGGTGCAGTTGAGGTGTCAAGGATATTGTCTTTGTGCACATTTTCAGTACATGGGAAGCAGACCGTCTCCCCGTCCTGGCCGCGGGCGCAGATGACCGATAGCTCCTTGGCAAAGGGTACGAAGCGTTCATATACAAGGACGTCAGCCTGGCCCCTCAGCCGCGCAAAGGCAGCAGCAGCCTCCGCGCCGGGCGAACGCAGCACGGCCTGGCCTTTGCCGTCATAACCCATCGTGGCAGTCTTAAGGACCGCGGGGAGGCCGATGTCCTTCACAGCAGCATAGAAGTCGGCCTCCGTCACCACTTGCCGGAACGGGCTGACGCGTGACCCTGCCCGTTCTACCGCCTGCTTCTCGAGCACACGGTGCTGGCAGACGCGTAGCACTTTCGACGAAGGAAAGACCCGGCCTACCGCCTCGGCAGCTTCTACGACGGTTGCATCTATGTTCTCGAACTCATATGTGACTACGTCAGAACGCCGCGCCAACTCGCTCGCCGCGGAGCGGTCGCTATAAGGAGAGGCAATGACACCACTGGCGACCTGTCCTGCGGGACAGCGCGGGTCCGGGTCCAGGACCAGCACCTCGTACCCCATCTGCCTGGCTGCTATTGCGGTCATGCGGCCAAGCTGCCCGCCGCCTATGACCCCGATGCACGACCCCGGCGGCAACACGCGCGTCCCAGGCATCAGCGGCCCCCGGACTTAATTGCCCCCGGCTGGACTTTTACCTGGCTCATTTCGCGGACTTCCCGCGCCGCCGCCTCTCTGAGCGCTGTGAGCCTGGCCTGGACCTCCGGCCTCTTGATGCCGATTATCTGCGCCGCCAGCAGACCTGCGTTGGATGCGCCGGCCGGCCCTATGGCCACAGTGGCCACCGGCACGCCGCGCGGCATCTGGACGATAGAAAGCAGGGAGTCGAGGCCGTTTAGCGCATGCGACTCGACCGGCACGCCGACGACTGGCAATACCGTGTACGCCGCTACCATCCCTGGCAGGTGCGCCGCGCCTCCGGCCCCGGCGATGATCACCTCGATGCCGCGCCCCGACGCCGCCTTGGCATACTCTGCCATCAGGTCAGGCGTCCTGTGCGCTGAGACGATCCGCACTTCATTTGGCACTCCGAGCTCGTCAAGCATATTCGCCGCGTGCTGCATGGTCTCCAGGTCTGACCTGCTGCCCATGATGATGCCGACAAGCGGTACGGACATTGGTGTCTCTCCATGATTAACACGACGTGCCAGCCAGACTAACGCGCCGTGGCCTGTGAGACAGGGGCCACATTTGCGTGCGGACTCAGTGTAGCCCTTGTCCTCTTCCCCCTGACGCTGGGGCGCACTTGAGCGACGCGCGTATACTTCAATGTCACGCGGAATACTTGGCGCATCCACCATCCCCACCCCAGTGGCGGCACCGGCGAAAGGACCAGAATGGCAGCAAAGAACGGTCAACGGGCGCGAACGGATCACCGAAAGGTTTCGCCCTCCAACGGCGCACGAGCTTCCAGGCCGGCCACGGGCGCCAACGGCCGCACGCCCTCGGCAAATTCCAAATTCAGCCGGGCAATGGTCGTCGTCGCTCACCCCGATGACGCCGAGTACGGCTGCTCTGGAACAGTCGCCAAGTGGTGCCGTCAGGGGTGGGAGGTCGTATACGTACTTTGCACAGACGGTGGGAAGGGATCAGAAGACCGTAACGTTACGTCAGGCGAGCTGGTGGAGACCCGCAAGCAGGAGCAGATTGAAGCCGGCAAGATACTCGGCCTCAAGGACGTCGTTTTCCTGGGGTACCCGGACGGCTACCTCCAGCCCACGATGGAACTCCGCCGCGATATAACGCGCGAAATCAGGCGATGGAAGCCAGACGTGCTTGTCTGTTTGAGCCCTACTCGCGAGCTTTCGGCGCGCGGCTACCTTGGCCACCCCGACCACTTCGCTTCAGGCGAGGCAGCTCTGTCCGCTGTCTATCCCTCTGCGCGGGACCATTTGACCTTCCCCGAGCTGCTCGATCAAGGGTTCGACACCCATAAGGTCCGAGAAGTGTGGATCATGTTCCTGGGTGACAAAGCTGACAGCTTCAACCCCATCCCGGAACAGGACATGAGCACGGCAGTCAGGGCCCTACGCGCGCACAAGTCACAGGTTGGCCCGCAGGGCGCAAAGTTCATGAGGACGTGGCGCACAGAGGCAGGTGAGAAGGTTGGGGCTAAGTACGCCGAGCGCTTCCTGGTTATCAAGCCCAGGTGATGAGGTCCCACTGCACATCCTAGACCCTGACCGTCATCGCGGGCCGCGATGCAGTCGGGGCGAGGAGCCTGGGGTTGATGCGTTGCAACCAGTCCCACGCTCGGTCCCGCTGCGCGTGCTGGGTGGCCCGCGTCCTCAGGCGACGAAACGGTAACCCACGCCCCTGACGAAGCGACCTGATGCGCCGGACCAGAGCTACATCAAGGTCGCCGTGGGACGCCTTCGCGCAATGATGGAACTAGCCCGCGGCCGAGATGGGACTGGCTCTGTCGAGGCAAGTTTATCTTGCGCTCTTTTGAGTCCCGCTCGTTTGGAATTAGACCACCTCAAGTGTGTCCTTTGACCTCGCTCCTGCCTTGTCCCGCCCTGCAGCAATGGCGGCCTGCCGGAGCTCTGCAAAGTCCCGCTGCACGGCCCTCAGAAGCAGCCCCGCATCCGATGAATGAAGCACGAACCGCGCCCCGAGGTCCATCACCTTCTTCGAGTCCTCAACCGTCTGCTGGTGCACCATCACGGGCAGGTGCTTCGCATCGGCCTTCTTGATGATCGTCTTCAGCGCGCCCAGATAAGCCGGGCTTGCGACCTCATCGGGCACGCCCAGCGATGTCGTCAGGTCATTTGGGCCGACGAACAGGCCATCAACTCCTGGCACCGCGAGTATTTCATCCAGCCGGTTTACCGCAGGCACGCTCTCGATCCCTACGATGAAAATGTGGTCCTGGTGACGCTTCGCCAGGTACTCCTTCGACTTCTTGCTGGGAAATTCACCCCGTTCGGTCGCCCGCCGCAGGTACTCGCCCTTGAGCGGGTGCCACTTGGCCGTTGCCGCGCAGGCGCGTACGTCACCGACGTCCTCCATATATGGCACGAGCACACCGTCTGCTCCTGTGTCCAGCGCCATCGCCACTTGGTGCGACTCGGTTGTAGGGACACGCACGATGGCGGTCAAGTCATGGGACTTCGCCAGCAGCACCCAGTTAGACGTGTTCTCTCTGTCGCGTGGCGCATGCTCACTGTCTATGACCACATAGTCCAACGTGCTCCCGGCGAGTACGTGGCCCCAGCGGATGCCGCTCGCCGAATAGATCATGCAGCCGTACACCATCCCTCCGGCGGCAAGTTTGGCTTTAAGTTCTTTGGCTTTCATGGCGAGCGCCACCTCCGTGTGTGACGAAATAGTGGTTGCGTCATTTTGTGCCGTGGCCTGAGAATAGCAACCCCGCCTCCGCGGGCAGCCGCAGGTGGTGCGGTGAAAAGGTTTCACCCTGAGCCCCGCCTGCTCGATTGACATCTTCAGCCACCGACGATGTCATCCTGAACGGAGTCCCGAAGGGACGCAGTGAAGAATCTTTTTTCGGTCGCACTACCGTTGCGCTGTGACCGGAAGAGGTTCTTCGTCCCGATACGATCGGTACTCAGAATGACGTGGTCGGGCCTCGACATTTCGCAGCGCGTTTGGAGAGGGCGAATGTGGCGCCAATGGGAGAGTGAGACCATTGGGGCGTGTCAACCTCGCTAACATTCCTCGGCGCGGCAGGGTATGTCACAGGCTCCCGGTCCCTGATAGAAGCGGGGCGGAGCCGGGTGCTCGTGGACTGCGGCATGTGCCAGGAGCGGGAGAACCTCTGCCACAACTGGGACCCATTCGCCGTGTCGCCCGCCACTGTGCAAGCTGTCCTCCTGACGCATGCGCACCTGGACCACTGCGGCTGGCTGCCAAAGCTGGTCAAGGAGGGGTTCCGGGGCCGGGTCTACTGTACTGCGCCCACTATCGACATCGCGCGCATCCTGCTTTCCGATTCTGCACGCATCATGCAGGAAGACGCGGAAGCCAAACGTCTGCGCCACCAGCGCGAAGGCAGACGCGGGCCGTACCCGGAGGCGCCGCTATATTCCGTCCAGGATGCCGAGGCAGTCTCCAGGCTCTTCACGCCGGTGCAGTACGGCAGGCCCGTACAGGTGGCGCAGCACATCAGCGCTGAGTTCCGGGACGCCGGCCATATCCTGGGGTCGGCGACTGTAAGGCTCTCGGTCACACGCGGCAGGACCGGGCAAAGCGTCCTGTTCTCGGGCGATCTTGGGCGTCCGGGCCGGCCAATTGTGCAGGACCCGGACGGGCAGCAGGGCGCGGCCTCGGTGGTCATGGAGTCAACATATGGCGACCGCGCCCACCCGCGCGAGGACGTCGAAGAGCGGCTCGGGAAAATCATCCGCGAAACAGTCGCGGCGGGCGGCAACGTCGTCATTCCCGCCTTCGCGGTCGAACGGGCGCAGGAGCTGATGTACCACCTGGGGCGGCTGGTGGTCTCCGGGCGCATCCCGGTCGTCCCGGTCTTCCTGGACAGCCCGATGGCGCAGAGCGTGGCGCAGGTCTTCGAGAAGTACCCGGACCTCCTCGACCCTGACGTGGCAGGGGCCGTACGCGCAGGCCGCTCGCCGTTTGACTTTCCCGGCCTCGTCTTCGTGCGGACGCAGCAGGAGTCGGAGGGCATAGAGCGGACGCCGGGGAGCAAGGTCATTATCGCCGGTTCCGGCATGGCGACCGGCGGCCGGATCAAGCGTCACCTCATAAACAACATTGGCAGGCCGGACAGTACGGTGCTGTTCGTGGGCTACCAGGCCCAGGGTACGCTGGGCCGGCAAATACTGGACGGCATGAAGCCGGTACGCATACTGGGCGCCATGCACCCGGTGCGGGCACGCATCGAACGCATTGACGCCTTCTCGGCCCATGCTGACCGGGACGGCCTATTGGCCTGGCTTGAGTCGCTTCGCCCCGCGCCCGAGCGCGTGTTCCTGGTGCATGGGGAGGAGGCCGCAGCGAGGTCATTGGGGCGGCTCATCAAGGACCGCAATGACTGGCAAGTGAGCGTCCCGCGATATGGCGAGACAGTCGACCTCGACTGAGCCATAATTGCGCTGTTCGACTACCAAACGAGAGGGATAGCCATGACGCCTATGCAATCGAAAGTCACAGGGTCTGGCGCACTATTAGTCCTCGTGCCCGGCGGGCTGACCGGATGGGTCAGTTGGGAGCCGCATGAAGCACGGCTTTCCGCGACCAGGAAGGTCGTGCGTGTGCAACTGCTGAGCGTGCAGTACGGGCTGGAAGACAGAGCACTTGGGCCTGACTACTCGGTGAAGACCGAAAGCAAGGCGCTGACCGCTACGTTGGACAGGCTGGGGCTCAAGCAGCCAATAGACATTGCCGCGTGGTCGTTCGGCGCCCTGGTGACGCTCGATTTCGCTTTAGACAGCCCCCAACGGGTACGGTCTCTGACGCTCATTGAGCCGCCAGCGTTCTGGCTCCTCCGGGACAAGGGCCAGATAGACCAGGAGGCCGAGGATGTCATGGGGACGTTGGCCAGCATCAAAGACGGCGAAATAAGCGAGGATGACCTGGAAAAGTTCATGTGCGCGGTCGGCCTGTGCCCGCCCGGGGCGCCTGTCAGGCAGCTCCCCCAGTGGCCTAACTGGGTCAAGTTCCGCAGGTCGCTCAGGAACACGCCCGCCGTCCTGCGTCACAAAGACCGCGCGGCGCGGCTAAAGAGCATCAAGTGCCCTGTCCTCCTCGTGAAGGGGGTTGGGTCCGCCCGCTTCCTGCGCCAGGTCATTGACCTGCTCGGCAAGGAGTTGCCGCAGGCGGAGGTTATAGAACTCCCTGCCGGGCACGCACCACATATCGTTTCGATGGACAGGTTCCTGGAAAAGCTGAACAACCACCTAGCGCGGGTTGGCAGGCCAGCGGCGCGCTGACTTGCTGGGTGATGCACACCGCGGCGGCTGCCGATAGAGGAGCGCACAGCAATGAAGATCTCCGCAATTGAAACCTTCGTCGTGGACGCAGGGTGGAGGCCGTGGCAGTTCGTCGCCGTCCGCACGGACACAGGCATCACCGGCTACGGCGAGTGTTCTGATGGCCGCAACCCTTACGGCATCGTCGGTGCGGTCGAAGACTTCAAGCCGATGCTCATGGGCCGCGACCCCCGCGCTGTCGAGCTGCTCTACTGGGACCTGTACCGCATGGCCAGACAGTCGCCCGGCGGCATAGCGGCGAAGGCTATTGCAGGCATCGAGCTGGCGCTGTGGGACATCAAGGCAAAGGACCTCAACGTGCCTGTATACGCCCTGTTCGGTGGGCCTACCCGCGCCTCTCAGCAGGTCTACTGGTCCCACTGCGGGACTTCACGGGCCCGCGATTGGAAACTTATTGGCACGAAACCATTAGAGACGATGGACGACATCCGCCGACTGGGCGAGGAGGTACGCGCACGCGGCTTCCGGGCCATGAAGACGAACATCATCTTCCCTGGCAAGGACGCCGGAGTGTACTTCGCGGGCTTCGGCGGCGGCCTGGGCACCACCGACCAGGGCATCACACCGCAGCTCTTGCGCCACATCGAGGAAGAGATCGGAGCCTTTACCGAAGGCGCAGGGCCGGACGTAGAGGTGGCGCTCGACCTGAACTTCAACTTCAAGCCCCAGGCGGCGGAGCGCATCTGCAAGGCCCTCGAGCGCTTCAAGATGATGTGGATAGAGATAGACATGTACGAGCCGCACGCGATGCGGCAGCTCAAAGACTCGACGACGCAGACCATCTGCTCTGGCGAAAACCTCTTCGGCCTGCGGGATTTCCGCCGTTACTTCGAGGCGCGCTCGATGGATGTGGTGATGGTTGACATCGCATGGAACGGCTTCGCCCGCTCGCGCGACGCCGCCCTGCTGGCCGAGAGCTACGAACTGAACATCGCCCCGCACAACTACTACTCCCACCTGGCGACGGCCATCGGTCTGAACCTGTGCGCCACCCTGCCGAACGTGCGCATCATGGAGGTGGACATTGACGATGTGCCGTGGAAGGACGAGTTAACTGGCGGCCCCATGCCGTACAAGGACGGCGCGTTACCTGTTTCGACTAAGTCAGGCTGGGGCATTGACCTGGACGAGAAGGTCGCTCGCAAGCACACGTGGGAACGGGGCCGGGGCCCCGGCTATTCGACGGCAGACCATCTGGGTGCGGCTGCAAGCGCAACGCGCCGGTAACGTAAATTTTGCAGCCAGCTCGAAATAGCAATTGATACGCGACAACTTGAGCGGAACCCCCCTGTCTCGCCGGGAGAGGGTGAACCACCGAACTCTGAGGCCGAAGTTGCAGTCGTATCCCGCTCTTAACCTGTGAAACGTCTCGCCAAAATACCTCGCCCAGACGCCTCTTCAGGCCCTCTTACAGCCGAGAGCAGGAAGGTAAGAAAGCCCGCCGCGCCCCAGGCTGTGACGCCGCCTGCCCGGCAAGCAGGCTCCTGGGAGCACGTCGCCGACTGGTACGAAGCACTTGCCGGCGCGGGCGGGACTGAGTTCCACCAGCAGGTCATCATCCCAGGCCTCCTGCGTCTGCTTCAACTCAAGCCGGGCGAGAAGGTGTGCGACCTCGCCTGCGGCCAGGGCGCGGTGACAACGGCGCTGGCCGGCACAGGCGCGCAGGTCACAGGCGTTGACCTGTCGCCACGGCTCATCGAGCTTGCCAGAAAACGCTCGCCAAAGAGCGTCCGGTACGTCATTGCTGACGCCCGCAACGTGTCCGCCTTGCAGTGCGGGACCTTTGACGCCGTCACATGTGTCCTGGCGGCAATGAACATTGACCCCGTGGGGCCACTCTTCGCCGAGATGGCGCGGCTACTGCGCCCGCAATCCCCTCTCCCGCCGGGAGAGGGTCAGAGCCTGCCCCGGACTGGATCCGGGGGTGAGGGGCACAACTCCCACGTCGAGGGCCCAGATGGGCAGGCGCGTATAGGCCATAGACGTGGAAGTGGGCAACCTCTGGCACGTGCCGTCGTAGTCATACTTCACCCGGCCTTCCGCATACCCCGCCAGAGCCGCTGGAAATGGGACGAAGGCCGCAAACTGCTCATCAGGGAAACGGACCGCTACCTGGGGCCGCTCAAGGTCCCCATAGACATGAGGCCGTTCAACCGCCCAGGCGAGTCTCTCACAGCCACTTACCACCGGCCAATTCAGACCTACGTCAACGGGCTGACGTCAAACGGCCTCTGGGTGAGCGCGCTCGAGGAGTGGCCGTCGCACCGCAAGAGCCAGCCCGGCCCGCGCGCAAAGGCCGAAGACCGCGCCCGCGACGAGTTCCCCCTGTTTATGGCGATAAGGGCGACAAAAGTCATGCCATAAACTCTCAGGCCGGTAGCCGGACTACACTTCCGCATCACGCCGTACAAAAGGAGGACTTTCGTCACATGCCCCTCAAAGTTGCATTCCTGAACAACGCCTATGCACCGGCGAAGCCTTTCGATGAAGCCGGCATCCAAGTGACGAAGAGCACCTGCAAGACCATTGACGAAGCCATCGCCGCTATGAAGGACTGCGATGGCGCACTCGTCTCTACGCTGCCGCTCACCGACCGCAAGGTCCTCGAAACGTGCACCAAGCTCAAGGTCGTGAGCCGCATGGGAGTAGGTGTGGACTCGATAGACCTGAAGGCTGCGACAGAGTTGGGCGTCGTGGTGTGCAACACCCCCGGCGTGAACACGACAGAGGTCGCCGACCACGCCATGGCAATGCTCCTCGCGCTCACGCGCAGGCTCGTCGAGACCGATGCCTACATGAAGGGCGGCAAGTGGGGCGCGGATGCTCCGAAGCTGAGGGAGTTCCAGACCAACTCACTGCGCATCGCAGGCGGCACAGTCGGCATCATCGGCTTCGGCAACATCGGCCGGGCCTTCGCCACACGCATCAAGGGCTTCGGGCCGGAGCGCACCATCGCCTACGACCCCTACGTCCCGCAGACCTCCGCAGACCTCTACGGGGTCAAGCTCGTAGACCTGGACACGCTATTGCGGCAGTCAGACTTCATCTCGGTCCACGCCCCATCCACAAAGGACACGCACCATATCATCAACAGGGACAGCCTCGCCAAGATGAAGAAGTCGGCCATTGTCATCAACTGCTCGCGCGGGCCTCTCGTGGACGAAGTGGCGCTCCACGCAGCGCTGCGAGACGGTGTGATACGCGCCGCGGGCCTGGACGTGTTCGAGCAGGAGCCTGTGGCGACGGAGAGCCCACTGCTGTCTCTGCCGAACATCATGTTGTCACCTCACACTGCCGGGTGGTCGCCTACGTTCATCGCCGAGTCCGGACGTAAGCAGGCCGAGAATGTCCTCTACGTGCTGACGGGCCGCAAGCCGCACGGCCTCACGAACCCGGAAGTGATCAAGACCATTGCCGTCATGCGCGCCACAAGCCCCGGCCGCTGGCGCGGCGTGCCAGACTTTTCCACGGCGACGGAGTGGTAGGCCACCGTCCTCTCTCCGAACGAGAGAGGGCGAGGGTGAGGGGCACCCATGAAAATCACAGACACCCAGGTCATAGAGTTCAACCTGCCCACGCGCTCTCGCGGCACCAAGTGGGGCTATGGCGTGCGGTCGGAAAAGCAGGAGGACGGCCTCCAGACCATCACCAAAATCGTCACGGACGAAGGCGCGACCGGGTACATGACGGGCGGCGTCCACTCCTATTTTTACGGAGCGCGCCGGGCGGAGGTTGACGCGGTCGTCAGGCCGCTCCTTGCCGGGCAGGACCCCTGGGACCGTGAGCGGATCTGGCACTGGGTGCGCGGCCACCGCGGCATCTCAGAAAAGCTCCTCGGCAACATTGACTGCGCGCTCTGGGACCTGGCGGTAGGGCCGCAGGAGTGCCTGTGGCAAAGCTCCTCGGCGGCGCACGCACTAAGGTCAAGGCCTATGCCAGCACCGGCCCGAACATCGGCACGCCGGACGACTACGCTGCGCTCGCCAGGGCCTGCCTCAAGAGCGGCTACCAGGCCTTCAAGGTCCACGCCTACATCTACTGGGACCCCGTCAAGGAGCGGCCCGCACAGGGCATGCCCGCAACGCCGAAGGCGGACGTTGAAGTCTGTGAGGCTGTGGCCGACGCTGTAGGTGGCAAGATGACGCTCATGTTCGACCCCTGGGGCGTCTACACGCTCAATGAGTCGGTCTGGATGGGCCACGAGCTTGAGCGGCTGGGATATTACTTCTTCGAGCACCCCATGGACGAGCGCCGCGTCGAGCCCTACCGCCGCCTATGCGCAGAGCTGGACATCCCGATATGCTCGCCAGAGCTGGCAGATGGCTTCCACTACTCGCGTGCCGAATGGGCGCTGCAGCGCGCCTCAGACATTGGCCGCATTGACACCAACTTCGGCGGCGTCACAGCCTGTAGGAAGGCGGTGGACATGTACGAATCGTTCGGTCTGCCATGCGAAATGCACGTCGGCGGCTTCGGCAACGCCGCTATCCTGGGAGCCACGACCGAAGAGACGTGCGAGTTCTTCGAGCGCGGGATCATTTATCCCGGCGAGGACTACGACGTCACGCCGGCATACTTGAACTCGCCCTGCGACCCCATGGACCGACAGGGCTATGTAAACCTGCCGCAGGGTCCCGGGCTCGGGTTCGACTTCAACTGGGACTACATCAACAGCAACCTGCTGAAAGGCAGCCCCAAAGGCCCATGACCACTACGGCCTCTCCGTCCACGTACCAGGAGTTTGTCCGCGCACCAACGTGGGTCTACTTCATTTTTTCTACACCGCTTGGCGTTGTGCTCGCGGTAATGACGGCATCAGCGGTGAAAGGCCTCGTAAAAGGCGGAGAGGCCGCCGCCTTCTACATCGTGCTCGCTTTCATTGCGCTGCTGCTCGTGTACATGCTCGTGAGCTTCACGAGCATGGTCATCACAGTCACCGACCGGGAAATTGCATTCGCCATAGGCGTCTTTCGCAAAAAGCTGCCCTTTGTGAGCATTAAGTCCGCCACGGCGGCCGACTACCGCTGGACGCAGTTCGGCGGATGGGGCGTCAGGTGGGGGTTTCGAGGAAAGCGGGCCTGGAACCTGCCGGGGGTCAAGCGCGGAGTAAACGTGGCTGTCACTGAGCACGGACAGCAGCGGACCTATTTCATCTCATCGCGAACGCCGGATGACCTGGCGAAGGCGGTGCAGGAAAGGCTGCAAGGTCAGTAGTCGCGCGTCGCCGCGTCAAGCGCATCCGTTTCATCTGGCGACAACTGCCACCGCATCGCCCCAGCGTTGTCCTTCGCCTGTGCCGCCGACTTGACGCCCGCGATGGGGACCGCGCCCTTGGCTACCACCCAGTTCAGGGCTACCTGCGAGCACGATGCGCCGCCATGCGCCTGTCCGACTTCGCGCATCAGGCCGATCAGCGGCGGCAGCTTCGGTAGCCACCTCCGGGCGTATCGCATGCGCCGCGCGACCGGCGGCGGGTTGTCACTGCCGTACTTGCCTGTCAATAGCCCCTCGCTCAGTGGGCCGTATGCGATCACCGCTACGTCCAGCTCACGGCACTTCTCGAACAGCGACACCCCTCCTGGACCTGTTGCTGCCGTTCGTCCTGACCCTGAACTTGACCCAGGGGTCGAAGGGCGCTCGGCAGACCTGTTGAGAAGACTGAAGCCCACCTGGTTAGAGGCTAGCGGCACGCCACGCGCTGCCAACGCGTCGTACGCGCGCATCAACTGCTCCGCGTCGTAGTTCGACACGCCTACCGCGTGCGCCAGGCCGGCGTCATGGGCGTCTGCCAGCGCCCTCGCCCAGTGAGCAACGTCACGCGGCGGTAAAGGCCCATGTACCTGGTACAGGTCCACGCGCGGGGTGCCCAGTCGCTGCAGGCTGCCACGCAGCGCTCGCAGTAGGGAGGCACGCCGCAGGCGCCACGGCAACGGCACGAACTTGGTGGCGATAACTAAGCCCCCTCCCTTTGCAAGAGGCGGTCGCAACGGTGCTTGTGCCCCCTCTCCCAATCGGAGAGGGTTGGGGTGAGGGGCGCATTCTGTTGGGCCTGCGTGTCCCCTGACAAACCTGCCGAGCAGCCGCTCCGACCTGTGCGGGCCATATATCTCCGCAGTGTCAAAAAAAGTGATGCCGGACTCGACCGCCGCAGCGAACGCTGCCCTCAAGTCGTCCTCGCCGTACTGCCGCCCGTAGCCCCAGTACCAGCGGTCACCCCACTGCCACGTGCCTGCGCCAACTGCGCTGACGGCCAGCCCACTGCGGCCCAGTGGGACACGGGCTGCTTCAGGGAGTTCTACGTTGGCCTGTCCCACTGGACTCTCCCCTGTTGCTCGCTGGCGCTCACCCGCAATAAATGCCGCCGACCGTCGAAGTCCTTCGCACGTGGTCTGCGCTGTCAAGTTGGGACGCGGCGCCAAAGGCTTGTCGCTCCATACACATGACCAATCGGTCAGGATGCGCAATCATCCTAGCTGTGTAGAGGTGGTGTAGCCGGATCACGGAGAGGCCAATGGTCCCGCGCAATCACAAGTACCTGTCATTGTTCATGACTGCCGCGGCATTTGCCATTTCGGCTTGCGCCGGACCTGCACCAGCCACGCCGCTCTCGGGAACTCCTCTGGAGGCGCCGACATCAGCCGCACCCGATACGACCCTGCCTGTCGCGTCGCCAGCAGCACATGTCTCGTCAGGGTTGCCGGGGGATGGGGCGCCCACGGCGTTTGCGGAGGCACTTCCTTCACCAGCATCTGAGCAGACCACAACTCCGGCAGTCCCGGCGGCCCAGGCGGTTGCTCAAACTGCTATCAGGACTGGCCCGTCGCCTGCGCCGGTACGCGAGACGGTCATACCGGGACCCTCGCAAGAGCCTTCTCCCGGTTCGGAGCATTCTGGCACAGCGCACCAGCAGTTCTACGAAGGCGGCCCGCTACCCGCGTGCAAGACCAGCACGCCGTTCACGCATCCGGCCATGAGCTATGCAGACTTCTTGCACATTCTGCCGCTGGGCAACCTCAATCCGCCCGACCACACCTTCCCGACGTCGCACATGTATTTCGCTCTGGGGTCTGTGCAGGGCCCGCCAGGGAGCGGCCCGTTCGGCAATGGCGCTGTCTTTCCGCAAAAGCCGGTGTTCGCTGTGGCCGATGGCGTCATCGTCGAGATCGGCGTAACACAGGTCACAACGGTCTTGAGTGGGCAGACAACAAGATACGAGGAGTATTCGTTCGTCCTGGGCGTATGCGGAGGGCTGCGTGCGAGATATGGCCACGTTGGACCGCTCAGCGCCGAACTCCAGGCTGCGGTGTCTCAGGCTGCGCGTCCAAATTATTGCAACATCTATGATGGAGCCGGCTCAACATATGAGCTGTGCAACTATCGGCCGGACCTGCCTGTGCGAGGCGGTCAGCAACTAGCCATGACGAGCGGCCGCGTCGCCGCTTTTGACTTTGGAGCGTACGACTTCGTTGACCCGGTGGCAGGGTTCGGGCGTCCTGACCTTTACGGTGACGAGGCCAAGGGCTCCATCTGCCTGCTTTCACTTTACTCCGGCGATGAAAAGGCCAAGATGTCCGACAGGGTGGGTGGCTGGGGTACGGAAAAGCCGCCTGCGGGCTGGTGTGGGAAGGTGAACCAGGACATGCCGGGTACCGCCCAGGGCAACTGGTTCAAGGACATCACAAAGTTCTCGAGTGAGGACGAGAACGTGGCCCTCATTTACGACAGCATTGATCCGTCAAAGCCAGTGTTTTCTCTAGGACGGAGCGTGCCCGGCGCAGGCTCCGGTACCCTCTACTTCAGCCCGCGGCCGAACGGCGAGGTCAACAGGTTATTCGCAGATGTGAAACCGGGCGGTGGGACTTACTGCTATGAGGGCTTCGGAGACCGCTGGGGCAACAAAATCGATGGCTACACACTGCGGATCGCGCTAGCCGACCCTGAGACGTTGCATATCGAAGCTGTGCCGGGCGCGCTGTGTGGAACCGGTCCCTGGGTGGTGTCAGCTTCGGCGGCCACGCTCAGGCGGTAGGGATCAGCGCGCGTACGACCTGAAGCTCAGCCGCTAAGCTCTTATGTCCTCGTAGGCGTGTATGTCGAGCAATTCGACCTCTCCGTTGCCATGTGTGGCATACCCGTGCTCGGCGCCCTGCGGGACAAAAGCAGTTTCACCGGGACCGAGGATGCGTTCTTCATCGTCCACCGTCACAAGGGCATGTCCGCGGACGATGTAGTAAGCGTGTTCATGGTCTGGGTGGGTGTGCTTTTTCGTCCACCCGCCAGGGGCATAGACACTACGGGTGATTTGGAGCCGGCGTGAGGAGAGGTTGTTCAGTCGATACTTCTTGAAAAGCCGGTCGGGCCCCATCAGTATTTGCAGTTGAATGCAACCATCATGGACATTGGGCCAGACCTCTTCCACATGCCTCGCCCAATCGCCCCTTCGGTCCTTCAAAGTCAGGAACAGTTTTCTTTCGTTGCCGGGTTTCTTTGATTTCATCAGTGCACTGCCCTCCGCGGACTAAATCGTCGCTGGCTCTGTATACATCCTCCTCTCCCAGCGGGAGAGGACTGAGGTGAGGGAGAAGCTGCGAGTTTACGACCCTTCACCCCCGGACCAAGTCCGGGGCAGGCTCTGACCCTCTCCCGCAAGGGGAGAGGGAATGAAAACCAGAGGACGTCAACAGAGCCAGCGTCGCTCTAAACAACTTCTCTTACGCCGGGAAAGCGTTGACCCGCCCCGCGCAAGCGCGTGGTGATGGGCTACGTCGTGGGGACTGCGCGCACCGGCCGTTTGAGCAGCAGGAATATGAAAGCGGCTGCGATGAACAGCCCGGCGCCGCCCACCAGCGCGTAGTTGTATGACCCGGTGTTGTCATACACGAGGCCAGCCGCCACAGGTGTCACGACGAGAGCGGCGTTGTAGATCGGCGCTAGCAGGCCACGGATCGTAGCGTACTTCTTGCGCCCAAAGAGGTCGCCCACTATCGCCCAGTTGAGCGACGCCCCCGCCTCGGTGCCTGTGAAGAGCACCAGAGCCAGCATCAGCGGCACCGTGCCGTCAACGAGCGTCAGCAATAACAGCGCCACCCCCGACGATACGTAGCACACCGCAAGTATCTTCTGCCTGCTCATCCTGTCCGACGCCCACCCTGCAATGAGGATCAGTGGCACAGACACAAGCGCCATTATGCCCACCATGTTGGCCGAGACTTGTTGGTCCTGGCCCTTCGACACCAGGATGGCGATGAGGTGCACGAACACAGCGCCGTGGGCCGACATCCGCAGCACCGTCCCGAGCGCCAGCACCCAGAACGCCTTTGTCTTCAGGGCCTCTTTGACCCCCCAGTCATCTTCATCGTCCGCTGTTGCACTCTCCCTGGGAGGGACGGGGCCAGTACCTGCCCCGGACTTGGTCGGGGGGTGTGGTCCGAGCGCACGCCTCCCGGCACTTGCCGGGGCGGACCGCTTCGTGTCGCTCAAAGCCGCGCCCGGCGCTACGGGAGCGCCGTCTGGCCGTTGTCCGACGGACTCGGGGGACCGCTTGAAGAAGAGGCCGAGCGGCGTAATGGCGGCAATCATGAACAACCCTATCCACAGCGATGCTGTCTGCCAGCCATAGTGGAGGACTAGCCACGACAGTGCCGGCACCGTTAACGCGCCGCCAAACCGGAAGGCTGCGCTGTTAATGGCCATCGCTATGCCGCGCTTGCGGATGAACCAGTGGTTGATCGCGGTCGTGCTGGCCTGCATGAACGTCGTGGAGCCGCCCACTGACACGAGCAGCAGGTACACGAGCAGGAACGCCAGATAGGTGTTCGTCTGGGACAACAGGACATAGCCAGCGCCCGCGACGACCGTGCCGCCGATCATCAGGGGCCGCACGCCATAGCGGTCTATCAACCAGCCCGTGGCGGGGCCCATTACGCCGTTCTCGGCCCTGGCGAGAGAGAACGCCAGCGCGGTCTGCGCATGCGACAGGTTGAGACCGGTCGCAACAGGCAGGAAAAGTACCTGGAAGCCCTGCCAGTGGACAGACCCTCCCAGCGCGTTCATCACCCCGGACGCAGCGACGACCGTCCAGCCGTAAAAGCGGCGACGTGGCTTCGTCACGCGGCTTGGTTCAGATGTCATTTCCGCCGCAGCCGGCGTGGCGGTAGACGAGGCAGCGGCTGCGCCAGCGCCATTCAAATCGGAGGACAGTGGGGTTTCTCCGCCTCGTTGGCCCTGCCCATCCGTGGCGTCTCGTGCCCCGGACAGACGGCATGTCGCGCCGGGCCGAAAGGCCGCATATTACTCCAACGGCCCAATGCGCCAGCGCTCAGGCCGGTCTCACGCAGAGTCCCCTGCCGTGACTCTGTACGCTCGCAGTGTCCTGCATCAGAGTGTGGTGAGAGCTACCTGCGCCTGGGTCGGCGGCCCGTATGCCCTCGTAGCTGGGCGCGCATCCCAGTACGGCGCCTCCACCGGGTACAGGTTGTTCGCCTGCAGCCAGTGCATCGGCTTTTCGCCAGGCCTTCCCCATGCACGGCCGATGCCCATGCCCGCTACGACGCCCTTTCCGCGCCAGATCAGCTTCTGCAGGCGTCCTACGGCCGTGGGGTGAGGCGTTGCCATGTCATCCTTGTACAGGCGGGCGTCGGTAACCGGCAGACGGAAACGCTTTGTTTCGGCCACAAATTGAAGGCTCAGGCGGCCCTGGTTAGTCACGGTGAGTTCCAGGCCGCGGTCCAGCAGCACATATGTGAGCGAGCGGTCACCCTCGCCGGCAGTGATAGCGTGCTTGCCAGGCTCGACTTCGCGCATGAATTGACCAAAGGCGGCATGTGGCGACGGGGCGGCGCGGTCAAGGAGGTGCTTTAGGAAACGCTCTTCAGACACCTGACCGGCCGCGTGCCACTTCGCCGGGTCGGCCTCGACGTCCTCAGAGTGTGGCGGCGTTGGCCTGGGTATCGCTGTCCCTATGTCTACTAACGCCCCGACCTTGAGTGGACCGCCTCTCTGCCAGAGCAAAGCCCCGGGCAGGTTGCCGTACCGTGCCACGGGCCGGATGTTCGCTCCCGACCTTGGCTCAGGCCCCGCAGTGCAGATGCCCTCCCGCATGCGGGTCAGGTGTGTCACCACGAACTGCAAGGAGGGCCTCCTGACACATCGCTCCCGGTGACCAATGAGGCACGTCAGATGTGCACGACCTTCACACAAGGCCAACGGGCCGCAAGGTATTCCACCGCCACACGGCGGTGGCACTTGGCGGGCTCAGGCTCGGAGCACAGGAGCGCTGTCCTCGACCGGAAGGGTGCGCGCTTCAAGCGCTTTGCGGCCGCCCGCTCCTCAAGCAACGACCTGTAACTCGACTCGTACTCATCCCAGGACAGCTTCTTGCTGCGGTAGGCGTCGAGCATCTCGTCGGTCGGCGTCAGCAGCGGCTCGTGCTCGTATTTGATGCGGCCGATGCGGCGCAGGAAAAACTCCAGGTCGTCGCGCTTGGTGAAGCCCGCAAGCTGCGTCGTGTTCCTGAGACGCACGTCCATGACACGCCGAATCTCATTCGCTTCCAGCAGCCCGAAGAACTCTTCGGCGCTCTTGCCGGCAAACCCCACCGTGTAGATATCCATGCGTGGACCCCGGTGTTCCACCTGCTCAATAGGCTGCGCCGTTCAGGCGTGGTACGGGCTCACGGCTTCAGCGATCAGCGCGAGCTGCGCCCCGCGGTCTGCGACGCGCTGGTACAGCCCCGCCACGTGTTCGGGCTCCAACCCACAATCCCCCCTGATGTGGACGACGTGTATCCCCCGCTCGACGAGCGCGTGGCCCACAAGCAGCCGGCGGTGGCAGTTGGCCGGGTCTTCCTCTCCACACATCACCGCGATGCGCTCCAGGCGCGCCCCTTTGACCAGCTTGTCGATAGCCTCTTTGAAACTTGCCGCCGCCCTCATACGCGCATAGTCGGGGACGCCCTGCGAGTCGTACAGGCTTTTGTCTTGCGGCTTGCCACCCAGCGCGTCGCCCATCCATAAGTAGCGGACGCCCGCCCGGCCGAGCCTGTGCGACAGGAACTCGCGGTTGAAGTGCGGCAAGTAGGCAGAGTGCGGGGTTGACCGCGTGTCGACCAGCGAAGAGATGTCATGCCGGTCGAGCAGCGCGACAAACTCCCCGGCGGTGTGGTCCGAGTGGCCAATTGTGAAGATGGTTGGTCCTGTCAGTCCAAGCAAACCCTGATCCTGCCTTGAACTACGGAGCTTCGCTACCGGAGCGGCGGAAGGATAGCAGGGCTTCTGGATAACCTTTACGCCTGTGTCACCGGCGCTGGCCGCAAACGATGACTACGGGTACCTTGCATCCTTTTCGAACGGGTACAGCGGCCTGCGGCGCCGCTTGTACGTGAATGTGGACAAGTCCGCAGTCGTCACACCCGGCGTGTTGACCAGGATGATCTCCCCAGCGATCGGCTGGAAGGCCGGCCTGGGCGATACGACACCCTTGGCCACGACAACCCGGTAGTCCTCCGGCCGTATGCCCACTGAATAGAACTGGTGCCGCGCCGTATTGCCCATCCGCCGCGAGCACAGCAGCAGCGTCCAGCCATCCGCCGTGTCCAGCCTTGCGCACGCGCCCTGGTCGAAGTAACGTCCGCCGCCGTGGTTCGGCAGCGTCTCCTCGAACTTGCCGTCGGCGACCAGCCGCACAGTGCCCGTCACCCGCACCGGCTTGCCGTGCATATCGTCTGTCTTGCCACCTGCATCGAGCGTCACCTGCGCGTCAACGCCGGCCTTGACGCACGCTTGCACGGATGCCGGGTCATAGAGCGTCTGGAGCAGCCCCTTGATACCCATCGCCAGCGCCTCGTGCAAGATAAAGGTCGAATCAGCGGACGACCCGCCGCCCACGTTGTCCCCAACGTCCATGAGCACGATGGGACCGCGCCTAGGGGCCTTGCCGCGTCCGCCCTCACCCTGACCCTCTCCCGGCGGGAGAGGGGACATCAGGGCCGTCCCGTCTGAAGGCGCCGGATCCTCCTCGCCCCTGGGCCGTGGGCCGATGTAGCGCTCTTGCGCCATCTTCAGCGCGTCGCGGATAGACGGCACCTGCGCATTGAGGTCCTCACGCCTTGCCCAGGCGCGCTGCGCCATCCACCGCGCGGCGTCCTGGGCGGCCTTCTGGTCACCGTCCGCGATGGCCAGGAACCCCATGCCTATCTTTTCGATGTCCGAGTACGGGAACCCCTCAGCGACGCTCGTGTCCAGGATCTTGGGGCGCTTATTAGCCTCAACGGCATCGTCAACGAGCGCCTTCATGGGCATTTCTCCAGTGAACTGGCGGACGATGTTCACTATGAGGGGCGGCATCTCAAGCCATTGCACCGGCCTGATTTCGCCTTTTACGGTGCGGTAGATCAACTCCGCAGCCTTCTTGCCGCGCAGCTTGCAGTCCAGGTGCGGGTTCGTGCGCCACACTACGCACACAGTCGTATTCTTTACGATGGCCTGTGAGACGTTTGCGTGCATGTCCAGGGTTATGCCCACAGGCACCGTGGGGCCGACTAGTTCCCGCACAGCGCGACAGAACTCACCGTCCATGTCCGGGTAGTGCTCGGCGACTGCCGCACCGTGGTTGGCGATGAGCACCCCGTCCCACGGCCCCTGACGGCGCAGCATGTCGAACATTTCCGACGACAGCCGGTCGTAGGCGCCCTTTGTGATCGTGCCGATGGGCCCAGTCCCGGCCCACATAAGGGGTACCAGTTCGACGCCCAGTTCCCTGCTGGCCTCCAGGTACCCGGCGACGGTGTGGTTAGAGCCGGTGAACCTGCTGATTACCTCCTGCCCACGCGCGATGACGCCGCGCTCGGCAAACTCCTTGTAGTCAGCAGGGACTCTTGAGAACGTGTTGGTCTCGTGGGATATACCGAGGACTGCGAAGCGCATGGTGCGGTGCTTCCTTGCTCAAGGCGGTTCCCCTCTCCCTGGCAGGGAGAGGGTCAGAGCCTGCCCCGAGCGAAAGCCGGAGGTGTGGGTTGAAGGCCAAATTAGACCACGACCGCCCATCTTACGCGCAGGGCAAAGACTCCGACAATCCCGTATCCTGTCGTGCCAGTCCCGCCGCATACAGGACGCGAGGAGCCCAGAACAATGCCGCCACTCCAGCCCGGCGCAATGGCGCCAGATTTTTCTCTCCAGTCTCACACCGGTCAGACAGTAACCTTGAGCAGCTACCGCGGCCGCAGGGTTATCGTGAGCTTCCACCCTGCCACGTTCACAGGCGGCTGAAAGAACCACGTCACCGGGTTCCGTGAGAACTACGAAGAGTTCAAGAAACTGGACGCTGAAATCCTGCAGGTCAGCGCGGACAGCGTGCACAGTCAGAAAGTATGGGCAGAACAGCTCGGCGGAATTCCGTTCCCGCTGCTCTCTGACTTCTGGCCGCATGGCGCTGTCGGGAAGGCCTACGGCGTATTCAACGAGGAGCGCGGCACGGACCGGCGCTCGGCTTTCGTTGTGGACTCTGGCGGCGTCATGCGCTGGTCAAAGACCTACGAGCCGGGCACGCTGCCCCAGTCGGCAGAGCTGATCGAGCAACTGAAGAAAGTCTGAGTCGATCATCCCCTCTCCCCTTGAGGGAGAGGGTTCAGGGTGAGGGGTGTGTGAGATCAGGCCTCTCCCTCACCCACTCCCTCTCCCGCTGGGAGAGGATTGATCGAAATGCCGTTTAGTAGAAAGACTTCGCCGCTTCGCCCTTCTTGGCCGCCACGGCGTCAGTGGAGGCAGCGGCCACCTTCGCCATGGCGCCGGCAGCCTTTATGCCCTTCGAGCGCGCTTCCTTTAGCTGCGTCTCCATGCCCCAGCGCAGCACGCGGGCATCAGACGCGATGGGCATCCACTGGAACCCCTGCTCGATGCGTCGCGAGACCTCTGCGCCGTCTATGCAATGGATACCCACCGGCACGCCGTTGCGCTTGCCCGCCTCCAGCACCTTCGATACTGCCGCGATGTGGTCCGGGTGCCGGTTGTCCAGGCCGATTGGCAGGCCCATGGAGTTCGCCAGGTCATTTGGGCCGATGAACGCCACGTCCAGCCCCGGTGTGCGCATAATCTCGTCAATCCTGCGCACCGCATCCGGGTGCTCGATCATGCACACCACCATCGTCAGGTCGTTTGCCTTGTCGTAGTAGTCCGCGCCGTATATGAGCGCGCCACGCGTTGATCCGATGCCTCGCTCGCCTTTCGGCCTGTAGCGGGCGCCTTTCACGGCCTTCTCAACCTCATCCGGCGAACGGACGTCAGGCACGACAACTCCCAGGAAGCCGATGTCAAGCACACGCTTCGACCACACTGGGTCGTTCCACGGTATGCGGGCGAACGGCACACACTGCGTGCCCAGCATGGCGCGCAGGCAGTTGATGGCGCCTGACGTGTCTATCGGGTTGTGCTCGAAGTCAATGTTCACCCAGTCGAGCCCTGTGCGGGCCAGCAGTTCGACCGCTGATGGGTCTCCGGTGCTGGACCAGGTGCCGATTGTCGCCTCGCCTCGGGCGAGCTTTTCACGGACGGGGTTCTTGTCCATTTGGTCGTGCCTCGCGAAAGACAGACGGTCGCACATAGCGCGCCGACGCAATATGAAAGGCGCAGCGTACACCCGCAGCCCGGCGTGCGGGACGGCGTGCCAGGCCAGTAGACTGTTCGCCTTGGGACCGTCCACGGAGCAACCCCGTCCTGGCGCCACAGGACAACCTTTATTGATTGCCCTCTCCCCCTGGGAGAGGGTCCGAGTGAGGGTAAACTTTGCCGCGACATAAACGCCTCGAGGTCCTGAACGCCATCGCCGAGACCGGCGTCGCTCCGGTCTTCTACCACGGCGACCTTGAGACGGTGAAGGCCGTCGCCCGCGCCTGTGTCGCCGGCGGCGTGCGCGTGCTGGAATTCACCAACCGCGGCGACTTTGCCTGGGAGGTCTTCGCAGGCCTCGAAAAATTCTGCGCCAGGGAGCTCCCGGCCGCAGTCTGCGGCGCGGGCTCTGTGCTGGACCCTGCCACCGCGGCGCTCTACATAAACAGCGGCGCATGCTTCATTGTTGGCCCGGCCACAAACCCGGAAGTCGCAAAGCTCTGTAACCGGCGCAAAGTGGCCTACGTCCCAGGCTGCCAGACGGTCTCCGAGGTCTCCTACGCCGAAGAGCTTGGCTGCGAGGTCGTCAAGGTCTTCCCGGCGAAGGCGGCAGGCGGCCCTGAGTTTGTCCGCGAGCTCCTCGCACCCATGCCATGGTCGTCCATCATGCCCACCGGCGGCCTCGACGTGACGCGCGAATCCCTTGAGCCGTGGTTCAAGGCGGGCGTGGTCGCGGTGGGGATGGGTTCCAAACTCATCTCGTCAGACATCATCAAAGCGCATGACTGGGAAGGGCTCACGCGCCGTTGCCGCGATCTCGTGTCGCTGATCAGAGAGTTGCGGGCGCCCGGTAATGGACGCCCGGGTTCAAACACCTGAAGGGACAACCGAAATGCCCGGACAAATCGTCACATTCGGGGAAGTCCTGCTGCGGCTGACCACGCCTCGGCATGAACGCTTCGTGCAGGCCCGGCAGTTCGACCTCATCTACGGCGGCACCGAGTGCAATGTAGCGGTGGCGCTATCGCAGTGGGGCATGCAAGCCTCTCATGTCACCGCGGTGCCGGACAACGACATCGGCCAGGCTTGTGTCTCCTACATACGCCAGTTCGGCGTGGACACATCGTTGGTGCAGAGGCGGCCTGGCAGGCAGGGGCTGTATTTCCTTGAGACAGGCGCTTCCGTCCGTGCATCCAAAGTGGTCTACGACCGCGCCGGCTCTGCCTTTTCTCTGCTCAAGCCCGGCGTCTTCGACTGGAAGGCTATTTTCCAGGGCCGCAACTGGTTCCACTTCACGGGCATCTCTGCCGCCGTGTCAGACGGCGCTGCTGCAACATGCTCAGAAGCCACCACGGCGGCCCACGCAGCGGGCCTTACGGTAAGCTGTGACCTCAATTACCGCTCCGCCCTCTGGACGCCTGAACGGGCGCGGTCCGTCATGCGACCGCTAATGAAGCACGTTGACGTTTTGCTGGGTGGCCGGGAGGACGCCGACAAGTGCCTCGGAGTCAGCGTGCAGGGCACCTCACATGGCCCGTCGCTGGATTATGCCTCGACTGAGCAAGTCGCCCTGAAGCTCAAAGAAGAGTTCGGTTTCCGCAAGGTTGCCCTGACCATGCGCGCCGGGGATTACGCGGACGAGAACGAGGTCTCCGCGGCCCTCTACGACGGGAGGACTACTCTGCGAGGCAAACGCATCCTCATCAGGGGCATGGTCGACCGCGTGGGCGGCGGCGACGCCTTCGCAGCCGGCATCATCTATGGTGAGCACCAGGGGTGGGATGCGCAAAGGGCGCTTGATTTCGCCGTGGCGTCAGGCGCCATCAAGCACACCGTCCACGGCGACTTCAATATCGCGTCGGTCGCTGAGATAGAGGCGGTCGCCGCCGGCGGCGCTGCGGGGCGCGTACAGCGCTAAGCCCTCTCCCTCGATAAGCCTGGGTGCCTAACTCTCTCCCAGAGGGAAAAGGCGCGTGTGAGGGCAATAACGGCGACTTCCCCGCCCCCGTTGCTGCACACCATGTCGGAAGCGCCGCGCCCGTTTAGCTCGCGCCAGAGATCATCTTGGATACGTCTATGCCGCACTCGCTGATGGCGCCAATGAGCGGCAGCAACTTGGCGACGTCCACATTGCCCGCCAGCACGTCTGCGATGACATCAGCGCCAATCTTGTTCATCAGGCAACTTATCTGCTCAGGCGTAAGCGAGACGGAAGGTATTGCTGGAGTCGGAGTCGGCGCCGTCCCCGGGTTTACGGGCGTCCCAGGCTGAGTCACTGTCGTAGGTATGGCGGCAGGCAGCGCGCTCAGTGCGCCCGCCAGGTCTACGCCGCACTCTTCCAGGACGACAAGTAAGTCGGCGAGCAGCGCTGGGTCAGCCGTCTCTCCGGCCTTAATGAAGGCCAGCAGCTTCTCAAGGTTGGCGCCGGAGCTGTCTGCGAGGCACTGCAACTGGTCAGACGTGAACCCTGTCTTGGCCAGCTCAGCCTCGCTCACCAGGCCGCAGTCGAGCGCGGTGGTCACAAACTCAGGCGAAATGGACCCGATGTCGCCACTGCCCTGAAGGAAACTCAAAGCCTGCGCCAGCTTTGCAGGCCCGGTCTGGTCTACGAAACACTCGATCTCGTCAATGCCGAACTTGCCGAAGTTGAAGGTGGATGCGTACTGCTCGAGCTTGTAGCGCTCCTGCGGGTCCAGGCAGAACGCGGCCTGCAAAAGCCCCACGACGGCCTCTGCCTCCATCGTCCCGCCGAACAACGCAGAAAGGCCCAGGTTGGCAGAACGGCCAGCCACGCACGACAACGTCTTGTCGCTGAGCGGCCCCGTCGAAAGCTCGATCTGGCCGACGACCACGCGCATCGCTGTGGCGTCACTGGCGCACGAGCTCACCGCCTGTGCTGTCCTGCTGTCCGGGGTGGCCTTGCCGGCCACATAGCTCACCAGCGTTTGCCGTCCGCCGGCTGCCAGGGCGGCGCATTCCACTTCTTTCGCCGGGAGGGCCTTCAGGAACCCTTCGGGATCATCCTGCCGGTCAATGCGCACAGGGACAAGCGGGACCGGCGTCGGCGTTGGCGTCGGAGTCGGGGCGGGCGTAGGAGCGGCAACTGGCGACGATGCGATGCACGCCGCCGCGGCCAGCGCCACGACCGCGCTGGCAAGCACCGTCTTAATTGAGGCGAATGCAGTCTGGAATTGCATCGCTTAGGACTCCTCTGGCGCACGATGCGGGGCGGCCACCGCCAGGCAAGGACGCGAAGACCCAGCCAAAACGGCGGCGCAGATAATTTGACGTTACTGTGCGGGCGACAGCCCGGCGGTGAGGCCTGGATGGCATCGGGATGGAAGAGCATGTGCAGACGGTGTGCCCCGCCTACTTCTTGCCGCCAGCGCGCAGCGCGGCGATGCGCTTCTCAGCCTTGCGGATGTAATCGGCGTTCAACTCGTAGCCGACGTAATGCCGGAGAGAAGCGTCAGCAGCCAGGGCAGTCGCGCCCGTGCCCATGAACGGGTCGAGCACGACCTCGTCTGAATACGTGTAAAGCTGGATGAGCCGCCGCGGCAACTCGACCGGGAACGGCGCCGGGTGGCCGACGCGCCGGGCCGACTCCGGCCCAAACGTCCAGACGCTCTTCGTGTACTCAAGGAACTCCTCGCGCGAAATGGTCGCTTCGCGGCCATCAGGGGGCGGGCGGCGGAACGGCGGCTTCTGGAACACCAGGATGTACTCGTGCGTGTCCCGCAATGTAGGGTTGGAGGGCGACCGCCAGCTCCCCCATGCGGTGGACACCCCTGCGCCCGCCGCCTTGTTCCAGATGACCTCGCCACGCATGAAGAACCCCGCGGCGCAGGCGTCCTCGATCACGTAGGCGTGCAGAGGGATGTACGGTTTGCGCCCCAAGTTCGCCACGTTGACGCACGCCCGGCCGCCCGGCACAAGCACGCGGAACGTCTCGGCCAGCACACGCTTCAGCAGACCGCGGTAATCGTCGAGCGTCAGGTCCTGGTCGTACTCCTTCCCAACGTTGTAGGGCGGCGACGTGACCATAAGGTGGACGGAGCGGTTGGGCAACTCATGCATATCCTCAGACGAGTGCTGGAAGATATGGTTCAGCGCCGCTGACGGGACAGCGTTCTCGCCCAGCTTCGACCACTGCTTTTCCGCCTTTGCTAACTCTTTTACGGGTTGCAACGCACGCGCGTAGTACGCCGATGCGTCGTGGCTGATGCGCCCGTTCGTACCGAAGGCGCTTGTGCGCGTGGGCTGACGGCGTCTTTTGCCTGACCTCTGAGTCATGCAGCCATTCGTTGGTGGGATAAGTTCCACATAAGGAGACAGGCAGCCAAACGGCCGCTGATTGGCAATGCTACGTTGTCGCCTCGTCCACGAGCTCTATCAGGTCCTTCGCCTGCTTCCGGTCTGCGACGCCCTTCGCCGAGATGCCCTCCTCGAACATCTGCAGGCAGAAGGGGCACGAGACGGCCACAGTGTCGCCGTCCGTGTCGAGGAACTGTTCGGTCCGCAGGTGGTTGACCCGTTTCCCCGTCTCCTCCATCCACATGCGGCCCCCGCCTGCGCCGCAGCAAAAGCCCCGGTCCTTGCAGCGAGACATCTCGCGCAGCTCCAGGCCGGGCACCGCGCGGGCCACGCGCCGCGGCGCGTCGTACACGCCGTTATGGCGGCCGAGGTAGCACGAGTCGTGGTAGGTGACGCTCTGCGACCCTCGACCCACACCCTGACCCTCTCCCTGTGAGGGAGAGGGGAACATAGCGACCGCCACAGGCGCCTTCACCTGTGCCGGTCTCAGCTTCCCAGCGTCTATCAACTCCGCCACAAGCTGAGTTGAATGCACAACCTCCACGCCTTCAAGCCCAAGCTGGGGGTACTCGTTCTTGATCGTGTTGAAGCAATGCGGGCATGTTGCAACGACCTTCTTCACACCATACCGCTGAAACGTCCCGATGTTCTGCTGCGCCAGCGTCTGCCAGAGGTACTCGTTGCCAAGCCGCCGCGCCGGGTCGCCAGTGCAGGTCTCCTCGACGCCCAGCACTGCGAAGTCCACGCCCGCCTTCTTCAGGACCGACGCCATCGCCCTCGTCACTCGCACGTTGCGCTCGACAAGCGCGCCGGAGCAGCCCACCCAGAGCAGGACCTCTGCATCGGGTTTCCCGGCCAGCGTCGGCACGTCCAGCCCTTCCATCCAACTCGTGCGTGTGAGCGTCGTGCCGCGCCACGGGTGGCCGCGCTGCTCAAGGCTCTGCAGGGCCGACTGCGCGGTGGCCGGGACGCGGGCCTCCTCCATGGTCAGGTTTCTCCGCATGTCCACGATGGTGTCTATGTGGTTGATGAAGACCGGACAGGCCTCTACACACGCTGCACACGTGGTGCACGACCACAGGACCTCTTCTCCTGCGGCGTCCGAGACCATCGAGCGGGCGGGCGATGGGATGGCGGTTGCGTCCCCGCTCGACGCGTTCGACCCACCCCCAGACCCCCTCCCTGCCATGGAGGGGGATTTGGTAGCCGACGCAGGGGAGGGGGCCGTGAGAAGCTGCGGAGCGCGCTCAAGCATGTACCCCTTCATGTCCTGGATGAGCTTGCGGGGCGAAAGTGGTTTGCCGCTCGCCCAGGCAGGGCACTGGTCCTGGCAGCGGCCGCAGTTGGTGCAGGCGTCGAACGAAAGCAGCTGGTTCCAGCCAAGCTGCGGCAGGTCTTTCGCCCCGAACGCCTCCAGCTTCTCAAGGTTACCCATCGGCCTGAGTGCGCCGCGCGGCCGCAGCGTGCGGAAGTAGGCGTTCAATGGGCTGACGAGGATGTGCGACAGCTTGCTGAAGCCCACAGCCACGTAGACGAACCCAGCAGTGAATATGACCGCATGCGACCACCACATGCCCTCGTGGACCGTCTGCATCGCGCCGGGCGACATGCCAAGCCCGCCCAGGACTTTGGCGAAGGACCACCCTATGGGCGACCACGCCGCCTTCGCAGGGCGGTAAAGCTCGCTCGCAGGGTTCAGTTCCGTCGCTCCTATGCGGAGCCCTTCGAGCAGGAACCCTGTGAAGAGCAGCAGGCCAAGCAAGAAGAGGATGAAGCCGTCATCGAGGAACGTGTTCAGCCTGCCCGGCCGCATGACGTATCGCCGCCATGCCGCCATGCCGGTGCCGACGGTCGCCAGCACTCCGCCGAAAATGTCCCACACGAACCCGGTCTGCACTCGCCAGGCCACTGTGGGCAGCGTCCAGCCAATGTACTTTGCGAAGTTGAACTCGACGGCTGAAAGCACCGTCGCAGCGAGCAGTACCAGGAAGCCCCAGAAGATGGCGAAGTGCATCAGGCCCGGATAGAGCTCGCGGCGCACGAATTTCCGGTGGGCGAACAGGTCCAGCGCTGCAAGTGTTATGAATGCCCGCCAGCGGCGTCTATGAGGGCCAAGCTCCGCGTACGGCCCGCCGGTGCGCCAGATGCGCACGCGCCGGTACATGCCGTAAAGGATGGCGGCGAGCGCGATGGGCGCACTGAAGTACACGAGCGCGCCGAGCAAGGGGTAGCCAATGTTCCAGAAGTCAGGCCGGCCGGGCATTGGCGAAGTCTAGCCCAACCCCGGTGACGCAGCCCTGGACGCAGCCGGGCGTCTCTAGCGGCCCGGCGGCGGTTCGCCGCGGCGGTCCGCCAGCGTGCGCGGCAGCAGGTCGTGGCGGGTCTCGTGGCCGTTGAAGTGCCGCCACAGCTCGTCAACCATGAGCTCGAAAAACCGCGTCCGCGACCGCGCGGTCACACCGGCAATGTGCGGCGAGAGGAACACGTTCTCCATCTGCCGCACCGGCGAGTCCACAGGGATGGGCTCCGGGTCGAAGACGTCGAGGCAGGCGATGACGTCCCCCTTACGGAGGCGTTCAATCAGCGGGCCTACCTGCATGATCGGCCCGCGTGAGACGTTGACGAACACCGCGCCCGGCCTGAGGAGGCCGAACTCTTTCTTGCCCAGCATCCCGCGTGTCCCGGGAGTTAGCGGCACAAGGCAGACGATCACCTCCGGGACTGATAACACGTGATCGAGAGTGGTCAGGGTGAAGTCGTACGCGTCGGCGATCTCGCGCGGGATGTAGGGGTCGTGGACATACACCTTGCAGTGAAAGGGGCGCAAGAATTCCAGCAACTTCCGGCCAATGTGCCCACAGCCGATGAGGCCGACCGTGCGTCCCGTTAGCTCACCCATGCGGTAGCCGGGGTCGGCGTGCCGCTGCTCAGTATCCATCCAACCGCCACCGGAAATGAGCCTGCGGAAGTGCGCCCCGGCGTTGCGCAGACCGATCATCATCATCGCCAGCGCCCACTCCGACACCGGGTAGGACGACCCATGAGTTGTGTCCACCGCCTTGACGCCGCTGGCAGCGGCCTCTTCTACGTCAATGCGCTGTGCGAAACGGTCGCCCTCCAGCTCGCCGATGAACCTTAGTCGCGGGGCGGCGCCCAGCACCTCCGCACTTACCTGCGGCGCGCCGTGACAGACGACCAGCGCGTCCGTGTCCTTGCACACTGCGATGAACCGGGACAGTACCGCAGGAGGCGTCGCTGGAGGCTTGTCCCAGCTCGTTTCTTCGCTGAACTCTTCCCACCTGAACTCGGCGAAAGCCTTGAGCCGGTCGAGGTCGGCAGGCGCAATATAGTCGTCCCGGACAAGGCGTGTCGAGGCGAGGGTGACAGTGGGGCGCCGGGAAGTCATTGCGCAAGGTCCTCCGGAACAGGCGCGACCGCGCCTGGCTATCGAGCCCGGCCATGATAGCTGGCTGCTTGCGGCCGCCACACCTCGCACCGTCTGCTAGGATGGCCCGTCACAAGCCGCACATTTGGCGGGCCCGGTCGTGCCGGGCGCATTCGGACAATATGCGGAGCCACCACATGAGCTACTTCAGTTCACGCAGATCAGCCGTAGTCGCCCGCAGGGGCGCAGTGGCCACCAGCCAGCCCCTCGCCGCGCAGGCCGGGCTGAAGATGCTCATGGACGGCGGCAACGCGGTTGACGCGGCTGTGGCCGCCGCTGCGGCGCTGAACGTCGTCGAGCCCATGTCCACAGGCATTGGGGGCGACGTCTTTGCGCTCATCTGGAGCAACGACCAGAAAAAGGTCGTGGCGCTGAACGGCAGCGGCAGGTCTGCCGCGGCCGCCAACGCGGACGAGGTGCGTAAGCGCGGGTACAAGGCCATACCGACGGAAGGCAAGGACGCCGCACTGTCGGTCTCCGTGCCTGGCACCGTGGACGGCTGGCACACGGCACTCGAAACCTGTGGCCGTATGACCCTTAAAGAGGTGCTCCAGCCCGCGATCCACTTCGCCACCGAGGGTTATGGCGTAAGCGAGGTTATCGCCAACGGCTGGAAGAACGTCGAGGCGAAAGTCTCGGCCCGCCCGTCAGGCAAAGAGGTGCTGCCGGCCGGCCGGGCGCCACGCTACGGCGAACTTGTGAAGCTGCCCACTTTGGGCAAGACGCTGAAGATGATCGCTGAGGGCGGGAGGGACGCCTTCTACAAGGGCAAGGTCGCAGCGGCTATCGCCAAGTTCGTGCAGCAGGAGGGCGGCTGGCTCACCACGCAGGACCTGGCAGACCACAAGTCAGACTGGGACGCACCCATCTCAACCAACTACCGCGGCGTCACAGTCTACGAATGCCCGCCCAACGGCCAGGGCATCGCCGCGCTCATCGCCCTGAACATCGCTGAAGGGTTCGACATCCCCGGCATGGGGCTACAGTCGCCCGATGCCTACCACCACCTGATCGAATCCATGCGCCTGGGGTATGCCGATGCGTTGCAGTACGTCGCAGACCCGCGCATCGTCGAGGTGCCCATCGGCCCACTGTTGTCCAAGAAGTACGCGGCCCGGAGGAGAGGCGTCGTCCGCCGCACTGTTGCCATACCCGAAGTTTCCTATGGCGACCCCATGGGCGGCGCCGACACCGTATACGTCACCGCAGTTGACGGCGATGGCAACGCCTGCTCGCTGATCAACAGCCTGTATCAGGGCTTTGGCAGTGGGCTCATCGTGCCCGGCTACGGCATCGCCCTGCAAAACCGGGGCGCGCTGTTCTCGCTGGACACCCGGCACCCCAACTACCTGCAGGGCAAGAAGCGCCCTTACCACACGATCATCCCCGCGATGGCCACACGAGACGGCGAGATGTGGCTCAGCTTTGGCGTCATGGGTGGGTTCCAGCAACCGCAGGGCCACTTGCAAGTGGTCTGCAACATGGTGGACTTCGCGCTTGACCCCCAGAAGGCCCTCGACGCGCTGCGCTTCAACATCGAGGTCACGGGCACAGGCGTGGTGAGGCTTGAAGAGGACATCTCGGACGACGTGGTCAAGGAACTGAAGCGTCGCGGCCACCGGGTGCAGCTCGTCTCCGGCTACGAACGCACTGGCTTTGGCGGCGGTCAGGTCATTGCCCGCGACCCCGAGACCGGCGTACTGACCGCGGGCACGGAGCCTCGCAAAGACGGCGCCGCAGTGGGGTGGTAAGTCCGTTCAGGGGGCCAGCGCCCATCATGCCCGAAGCCGGGGTTGTCCCCACTCCCGGCAAGAGAGAGAATGTCCAGACGCCTTGACCCGCAGGGGAAAGGGGCATTGTGACGCGGAGGCTTGATATTTGGGAACCATAAATGTGGCGATCGTGGGCTACGGGAACTGCGCCAGCTCGCTCGTCCAGGGCCTGTACAAGTACGCCGAGGTCGCTCCTGACGCGAAGGTCCCCGGCATCATGCACCCGGTGCTGGGCGGGTACCACATTGGCGACATCAAGGTAGTCGCCGCGTTCGACATAGACAAGGACAAGGTCGGCAAGGACATCGGAGAGGCGATCTGGGCCGGTCAGAACAACACAGTCAAGTTCCACGAGGTGCCGCGCAAGACCGGCGTGAAGGTGGAACGGGGCATGACCCACGACGGCCTGGGCAAGTACCTGTCTGAGGTCATCGTGAAGGCGGAGCCTCCCACCGCGGACATCGTCGGCATCCTGCGCGACCGCAAGGTGGACGTTGTCATCAGTTACCTGCCAGTCGGCTCGAAGGAGGCCACCCACTGGTACGTCGAGCAAGTGCTGGCAGCGGGCTGCGCGTTCGTGAACTGCATCCCGGAGTTCATCGCCAGCGATACAACCGGCTATTGGTCGAAGCGCTTCACTGATAAGGGGTTGCCGATAGTTGGCGACGACATCAAGTCCCAGGTGGGCGCCACCATCGTGCACCGTGTGCTGACGAGGCTGTTCGAAGACCGCGGCGTGCGTCTGGACCGCACGTACCAGTTGAACTTCGGCGGCAACACAGACTTTTTGAACATGTTGGAGCGGGAGCGGCTGACCTCGAAAAAAATCTCCAAGACGAACTCCGTGAAGTCGCAGCTGGACCGCGAGATAGACAAGCAGAACATCCACATCGGCCCGAGCGACTTCGTGCCCTGGCTGCTGGACCGCAAGTGGGCGTATATCCGCATGGAGGGCACGTCATTCGGCGACGTGCCTCTGAACATCGAACTGAAGCTGGAAGTTCATGACAGCCCGAATTCCGCAGGCGTGGTGATTGACGCCATACGCTGCGCCAAACTGGGGCTCGACCGCGGTATGGCGGGGCCACTTGTGGAGCCATCGGCGTACTTCATGAAGTCGCCGCCGAAACAGTTCCGGGACGACGAGGCCCGCAGGCGGCTCGAAACGTGGATCGCCGCCGACAGCGCCGCCCCTGCGCCTGCGCCCACGACGCGGAAAGCTCCGACGGCGAAGACGCGAGCAAAAAAGTAGGGCGCAACTCTGCTCCACACGGTGCTTGTGGGGCAGGCGCGGGAGGCAGCCCTGAAGATCGCGCTCGTATCACCGTATGACCTCGCCTACCCAGGCGGGGTGACCAGCCACATCGCCTCGCTGGGACCTGAGCTTGCGCGACGCGGGCACGACGTCAAGATACTCGCCCCGTCCTCGATGCCATCTCCCGAGGTTGCCGGCGTCGAGGTGCTCACCTTTGGCCGGTCCATACCCTTCCCGACGGCTGGGTCAGTAGCGCGCATATCAGTCAGCGTCTGGCACGAGCCGCGGCTGAAGGCGACGTTCGAGTCCGAGAAGTTTGACGTCGTACATATCCATGAGCCGCTCATGCCCCTTTTCTCCCTCATGGCCCTCTACATCTCGCCATCATTGAACATCGGTACGTTCCACGCCTTTAGCGAAAACGGCGGAAATGGTTACCGGCTGTGGAAGCAGGTACTGCGCCTCGCATCTGACAGGTTGCACGGCCGAATTGCAGTTTCCGAGGCCGCCCGCTCGTTCGTCAGCCGCTATTTTCCCGGTGACTACTCGGTCGTCCCCAATGGGATCGAATTTGCGCTGTTCTCCAGCCCCGCGCCCAGGCCGCGTGCGATGTCTCCTGACCACATCAACCTGCTTTTCGTGGGCCGCGTAGGCGAAAAGCGCAAAGGCCTGCGTTACCTGTTAGGCGCTTACAGCGCGCTGAAGTGGGAATACCCCTCACTGCGGCTGGTCGTTGTCGGCCCCGGCATACCTGACGCCGAGTCGTGGCGCATCATCGGCGAGCGCAACATCCAGGACGTACTCTTCACAGGGCAGCTGCCACGCGCAGACCTGCCCTCGTACTACCAGCACGCTGATATTTTCTGCAGCCCGGCCACTGGCAAGGAGAGTTTTGGGTTCGTGCTGCTTGAAGCCATGGCTGCTTCGCGCCCAATAGTTGCGTCTGCAATACCCGGATACGAGGGCGTGTTACGGCACGGAGAGCAGGGCCTGACGGTACCACCGAAGGACGAGAAAGCCCTGGCAGCCGCCATCCGCACGCTGATTGAAGACCGCGCTCTCAGTAAACAGATGGGTGCGGCGGGCCGCCGCACCGCGCAGGGATACGACTGGAGCAACGTCGCCTCACGTGTCCTTGACTACTATGCAGCGGTCGCGAGCGGGCGTGACTCACGCCTCGCTGTTGTCTAGCCGCACGAAAGCACGCATTTGGCGGACCTGCAGAAGTTTCGCTACCGGCTCCGCGCAGCCGTCTCAAAGTATTTCGAGGCCCCGGTCGCGGGCATCCTTGCCCGTGTAGGGTTCAACGCGACTCGCGCCACACTTGCTGGCGTTGCGCTTGCATGTGGCGCGGGGTACTTCGCCGCGACGGGCCAGTTCTGGCAGGCTGGGGTGCTCAACGCGCTTGGGTCAGTCTTCGACATGCTGGACGGAGCAATCGCCCGCAAGCAGGGGATCGTTAGCAAGCGCGGCGCGCTGCTTGATTCGACAGTGGACCGCGTGGCAGAGGCGGCGGTGCTCGGTGGACTGGCCTGGTGGTATTCCGGAATAGCCGGGTACGACCGGGTGGCAGCCCTGCTGGCGTTCGTCGCCTTCGCAGGCTCGATGATGGTCAGCTACGTGCGAGCAAGGGCCGAGGGCCTGGGCTACAAGGGCACGTCTGGTTTCTTGACCAGGCCAGAGCGGGTGGTGATCATGACCGTATGTCTGCTTATCGGCCGCCCTGAGCCAGCGCTGTGGATACTGGCGGTCGGGACGCCGCTGAGCGCTGCGCACCGCTTCTGGGCGGAGTGGCGCGCCATGGGCCAAAACGCGCAGAAATAGGAACCGGCCGCTTTGGGCGTCCACTGCGGCGCCATTTGCGTAATACTTGAGGCGTGACATCGCCCCCAGGTCCGGACACCTGCACATGACCCTGGTCCGTACATTTGCTTTTGCTCGGCGTGGAGTTGGCCCGCTCCTCGCCTGCCTGGCGCTTGCGGCTGCGCTCTCCGGCGGGGCCGGACATGCGCGCGCACAATCATCTCCGTCCATCAAGGTCGTCTCATCCGGGGCCGAAAGCCAGTTCCCTGAATCAGTCCGGTTCTTTGCAGAGGTCGAAAGCGAGGGGCCTCTTCAGGACATACGCGTCAACTTCAGCGCCACATCGCGCGGCGTGTCCCAGTACAACTACCTGGACATCCCCAAGGACGCGGCCGGCCTCGTCAACGGCGAATACCTCCACCGCCTCAACTCCCCGGAGCGCTACATGCCACCGGGCGCGCGCATGCGCTACAGCTTCGAAATTACCGATAAGGCCGGGAACGTGACAAAGACCGAAGAGCAGGAGTTGGTCATCACCGACGCCCGGCCAAAGTTCAAGTGGGAGTCAATCACCACAGGTCCGGTGACTGTGATGTACTCAGGCCCGATCGAGACCCGGGCGCAGAACATTGCAGATGGCGCGGCCCGGACGCTCGAAATAATGAAGCCTGTCACCGGGTCAGAAATAGACACACCGATCACCGTCACGCTCTACGCCAACAACGCAGACATGATCGGCGCGGTCCAGGCCCGTAGCGCCACTATCAGTCGCGAGCTGATAACCGAAGGCCAGGCGTTTGCGTCTGAGAACGTCGTGCTGGTCCTGGCGGGCCGACGGGACCTCGGGACCGTTTCGCATGAGATAACGCACATCCTGGTAGGCCGTGCCGTGGGCCTGGGTACACCGGTGCCGACGTGGCTGAACGAAGGGCTGGCGGAGTACGGCAACCTGGACCCCACGGTCTCATACGACCGTTTCCTCGAATGGGGGATAGACACGGACCGTATCACGCCGCTCTGGAAACTCGCCGGGTTCCCGGCAGACCCCAACCTCACAATCGTCTCGTACGGACAGGCGCGCAGTGTTGTTGCCTACATGGTCAATAAATACGGGGCGCAGAAGATGGCACGCCTGCTCGCACTGCTCGGGGAAGGCCGCCCGGTCGAAAGCGCTATGCAGACGGCATACGGCTTTGGCATAAGGCAGTTGGACGCCGATTGGCGCGATTCGGTCGGGGCGACACCGTATGTCGAGCCCACTCCAGCGCCAACGCCCTCGCCACAGGGACAGCAGTCTGCCAGGCCTACACTTGCGCCTTACAGCCTGACGCCCCAGGCGTCGCCATCACCGGCGGCGACTGCCACAACTGAGGCATCGACTGCCACGCCGGCCCCTTCTCCTGCTCCGGAGGCAACACCTGCCTCGCCGTCCAAAGGCGGCGGGTGTAACAAGGGCGCAAAAAGTGGGCCGCTCGAAGCGTCGTCCCTGGTTGGCCTGGCCGCCCTCACCGTGCTGGTTGCGCGGCGCTACGCCGGCGGGCGGACAGGGAGGCGCTAAAGCCTCAGCGCACCGGCCGGGCCCTGTCCAGGATCCCCTTAAGCGTGCCGCCCAGAATTGCGTCTTTGTCCTCGGGAGACACAAAGTCACAGTGCGTCCGGAACGCTTCGAGCGACTGCCTGTACGTCATGTAGGACATCACGGGCGGGTAGTCAGAGCCCCAACACATACGTGGGCCGAACTTCTCATATGCGGCCTTGTAGACCCACATCGTGTCCTTATACGGGTACTCCCAGTTGCGCTCCCGCCCCTGCAGGTAAGCGAAGCCTGAGAGCTTTAGGTAGATGTTCGGCAGCTTCGCAGACTCAAGCACATTTCGCAGGTTTGGGTGAGGAGCAGGCTCATGCGCCGACAGGCTGCTCATGTGGTGACACAGGACTGGCACGCCCGGAAACTTTTCAGCCACCCGCCGCAAGACGTCCTGGTGGCCGGCGCGGCAGGCGAGGCTCGCCACGAGCTTGAGCTCTGAGGCGGTACGCCAGAAGTCCAGGCCGTCTGGCGATAGGTACCATGACGCATCGTCTTCCGAGGCGATGTACTGCGTGAAGCCCTTCATGGGCCACTTCGCCGCCGCCTCTTCCAGCCGTCTGGCAGCGCCCGGCGCGCGATAGGTCTTCGACCAGAAGGAGTCAACGTCGGCCCACTGGTCAAGCCTGTCCGGCCAACGCCGCACTACCTCCGCGATGTACTCGTTGTTGTCCCAGTTGCGCCAGATCGCCGCGGTGGTGATGGTCGCCCTGTCAACGCCGGAGAGGTCCATCTGGCTGATGAGCTGCTCGATTGCGCCGTGCGACTCCGGATAGGGCGCCGGCGGCAAGTACGGCCAGTACCTCCAGGCGTGACAGTGTGAATCAATGATCATGGCTGCGACAGGGTACCGCACTGTGTAACCGGCGTGTCACCGGTATGCAACACGGACGAAACAAACCCTCTCTAAGCTGCCCCCGATGTAATATGCGGCCCCGGACTGAACGGTCCTGCGCGGGGCCCGGCAGACGGGGTTAAAGCGGCAGAGGGAGGGACTCTGATGATAGATAGCGGCTCGACGGCCTGGATGCTGGCCGCCACCGCGCTGGTACTGTTCATGACGCCAGGCCTGGCCTTCTTCTATGGCGGGCTCGTGCGTTCCAAGAACGTCATCAGCACGATCATGTACAGCTTCATAGCCATGGCGGTGGTCAGCATCGTCTGGGTGCTGTGGGGCTATAGCCTGGCGTTCGGCCCAGGCAACGAGTTTATAGGCGACTTTAGCTTCTTTGGCTTCAAAGACGTGACGGCGGCGCCGCTCGCTCTGCCCGGCACGACGGCCGGGGACGGGACGCCTTTGTATCCAATCCCGCACACTGCGTACGCCATCTTCCAGATGATGTTCGCTGTGATCACGCCTGCGCTCATCACAGGCGCATTTGCAGAGCGGTTCAAATTCACCACTTACCTCGTGTTCCTGGTGCTGTGGATCACATTCGTCTACGCACCGATCGCGCACTGGGTCTGGGCCGGTAACGGCTGGCTGTTTGGCCTTGGCGCGCTTGACTTCGCTGGTGGTACTGTCGTGCACATTAACGCTGGCGTGGCGGCAATTGTGGCGGCGTATCTGGTGAAGCGGCGCCGCAACCCCGGCGTCGAACCGCACAACGTACCGTTCGTGGTACTTGGCGCGGCCATTCTCTGGTTCGGGTGGTTCGGGTTCAATGCCGGCAGCGGCCTGCTGGCAAACGGTCAAGCAATCAACGCCTTCCTGGTTACCAATACCGCTGCCGCAGTAGCAGCGCTCGTCTGGGGCTTATTGTCCTACTGGCAGACTAAGAAGATGAGCGCCGTTGGAGTAGCATCGGGCGCAGTGGCAGGGCTTGTAGCGATCACACCCGCCTCAGGCTTTGTCGGCCCGATGGGCGCAATGGCCATAGGGCTTGGCGCAGGCGTCCTGTGCTACTACGCAGTGCGTTTCCGGCCGAAGCTCAAACTGGACGACGCGCTGGACGTGGCTGCTGTCCATGGTGTCGGCGGGATATGGGGCGCACTGGCCACCGGCATCTTTGCCACCGCCGCCATCAGCGGGCTCACCGATGGCGCAGGTGAGGGCCTAATCAATGGGGACGGCGCACAGATGTGGGCGCAGGTCAGGGGCGTGCTCGCCACATTCGCCTATTCGCTGGTAGTCACTGCCGTAATCTTGCTTGTGCTTGACAAGGTGCCTGGCCTCGGCCTGCGCACAGTTGAGAAGGACGAAGACGACGGTCTGGACGTATCCGAGCACGGAGAGCGCGCTTACGTGAGAGACGGCGCAGACTGATAAGACTGTCCTGGCTCTTGGGATAGTTAGCAAGTGACACCAACTGCCCCTCTGTACAAGAGGGTGGGGCCTGGGTGAGGTCAGCAGCGGTCCCGTCTATATTGCCGGGGCCCGCGATGACCTTCCACCAGTGGAGTCAAATAACATGATCAAAATCGAAGCAATCGTCCGGCCAGAGCGCATAAACATCGTGGTCGAAGCCCTTGAAGCTGCCGGATGCCGGGGGTACCACTTCGAAAACGTAACCGGGCGCGGCCAACAGGGCGGCATCGAAGTCTTCACAGGCCGCGGCGGCGCCACCGCCAAACGTACTGCGCTCCCCAAGACCATGCTCGTCACTGTCGTGAAGGAAGCAGACAAAGAGAAGATCGTCCAGGCGGTCCTCCGGGCGGCGCGTTCCGGTGACAGCGGCGCCATCGGCGATGGCAAAATCTTCGTCTCACCTGTCACTGAGGTCATCCGCGTCCGCACCGGTGAACGCAACGAGGCGGCTCTTTAACCACCGCACTCCGGCGCGGCCAGCCATGCGCCGGGTCCCCTGCGACCTCCACCACAGGACGTCCGGCGCACCAGGCGGTCTGAGCACCGTTGTTTGTGCGTCTGCTGCCGCAAGCGGTATGATTCGGTTCGGGTAGCAGAGCGGCGCGCAGTAAACGCGCGTTGCTCTGCGAGGCAGAGGAGCGTAGCTCAGTTGGCTAGAGCAGCGGTCTCCAAAACCGCAGGCCGGAGGTTCGAGTCCTCCCGCTCCTGCCAGCGCTGAGCCGGCGCCGGCTGCGCATACCCCTCCGGCGCCGAGGTGTTGAAATTGGCAGACAAGCAGCGTTGAGGGCGCTGTGCCCGTTTAGGGCGTGCGGGTTCGAGTCCCGCCCTCGGCACCACCTGTTTGCTTTGTTCGTGTTCCCTCCCACGCTTAGGAGGGGGTCCGAGCCTGCCCCGAGTGAAAGCCGGGGGTGAGGGCCAGCGCCTGAGCACAGTGGCGCTACCGTCAACGGGGCGACGTAGCCAAGTGGTCTAAGGCAGGGGTCTGCAAAACCCCGATTCGGCGGTTCGAATCCGCCCGTCGCCTCCAATATCGAGCCGTACCCATTCGCACCTGTGGCTGCTGAGCAGTCATGGTCCAGTTGGCGACAAGAGCTCCGCCACCGGCGTCAATAGCGGCTGCCGCCGCCGCATCCGTGAAGAAGTCCGGAACGCAGGGCTGGCATCCTCTGCTCACCGGTATTGTTTCCCCGGCAGCGGCTCTATGCGATAATCCGCCCGCACTTCGGGCCTGGTCACGAGACTGCACGGTGGGCCCTCGCACATTGCGCAGGAGGTCAGACCTTGTTACGACCAACGAAACTTGCCCGGGCCGCAGCCCTTGTGCTCGCCGGCGGACTGCTCGCCCTGGGGGCTGCGTGTGGAGGGGACACAGCGCCCACCGCGGCAACGCAACCCACGACCGCACCAATAGCCACCTCTGCCCCTGCTCCCACGCCAACACAAGCGCCCACGCCAACGCTCCCACCGCAGCGGCCATCGCCTAATAGCAAAGTCGTCGTTGCTGTAGTTGATGTAGGGCCGCCCCTCTTCTATGGCCACCAGCTCAAGTTCCCTTATAGCGACCGCAACATTTCGTTCGCCCTTTACGAAAGCCTGCTTTCGTTCGATGGCGTGAATGCCGGCCCCATGATTGCCGAGTCCTGGTCCCTCGACTCTACGGGCGTCACGTACAAGGTCCGCAAGGGGATCAAGTTCCACGGCACCGACTTTGAGGTCACCGCCGAAGACGTGGCATGGACCTGGACAGACTCCACAGAAGAGGGCACGCTCCACACCATGGCAGGCAACGTCACGCGTGACTTTTCGACCATCGTTGCGACCGCGCCTGACACCGTCCGCATGACATTCAAAGACAAGCCGACAATCCGCTGGGGCATCTCGGCGCGGTCCGTCGGCAATGCCTTCGGCGTCCAGAGCAAGAAGCTCTTCGACCAGAAGGGCCTGGACTACATGAACCTGAACGAGCACGGCACCGGCCCGTACCGGGTTACGTCAATGGTCGCGGACGACAAGCTGCTCATGGACGCCGTGCCAAACCACTGGCGCGAGACCGGTTTTGTTCAGAGCATCAGCGTGCTTGAAGTACCGGAGCAGGCAGCGCGCATAGCAATGCTCAAGACCGGCGAGGCTGACATCGCAAACGTCGGCGTCCCGTTCTTCAAAGACCTGAAGGGCGTCCAGGGCGTGCGGGTCATGTTCGGCAAGCTGGGCGGCACACTCGGCAGCTCAGTCTTCCCGGCCGGCCAGTTCTACGTCAAGCCAGACCAGCCCTGGGCCACAGGCAAACAGTGGGTGGGGGACCCGGCGGACCCAAAGAGCATGGAGAATGCTGCAAATGTCAGGAAAGCTCTTAGCTACGCCATTGACCGGCAGGCCATCATTGACACGATCCTTAGCGGCGCCGGCTGCGCCCAGTACCAGTACCGGGTGGACGCTTGCAACCCCAACTGGAACAAGAAGTGGGACACGCCATACGATGTCGCAAGGTCCAGGAAACTACTGGCCGACGCCGGATACCCGAACGGCTTTGCTTTCACGTACTTCATCCCAACCGGCCTGAACCCCACCATCGAAGAAGTCGGCGAGGCTCTCGTGCCCATGTGGGAGGCGGCCGGGCTCAAGCCGACGATCTCCAAAGTGGCATACAGCGCCCGCCGGCCTGAAATGCTGGCAAGGACCATCGCGGACGTCTGGATCTTCACGCATGGCGACTCCACCACACCGGAAGACGCAGTGCAGCAGATTGGTGAGCTGGGCGGCGAGGGCACATGGAACATGGGCATCGCCCGCCCCCAGAGCCTCCAGTTCCGCGACCGTGTCCTTTTCGAGACAGACTTCCAGAAGGCGTGGGGCATTATCGGAGAATGGATGGACTGGCTCGTAAGTGAACAGCCGGTCGTACAGGCAGTGACATGGCGTGATGGTTGGGGAGTGGGCAAGAAGGTCGCTTCTTGGGATGCGCCCATCCACGGCCCGCTCTTCCCGACACTGATCGTCACGGCCCCCTAGACAGACATGCCGTTCCTGACGACTGTGAGTGTGGTGGGCGGCCAGAGGGCCGCCCACCACACTAAGGGCGGCGGCGAGCAAGCGAGGAGCACTGACATGCGACGGAGACCGGGATGCCCCAGACATACAAAGTAGTCAGCTTCGTCAACCAGTTCTTCGCAGGCGTTGGCGGTGAAGAGAGGGCCAACCACTCTGTCCAGGTCAAACCCGGCGCGTTAGGCAGCGCTCGGGGCCTGCAGCAGCACCTGGGCAGCGCAGCAACTATCGTCGCAACGGTATATGGCGGCGACAACTTCATGAACGAGGAGAAGGAAGAGGCCTCCGCTGCCGTCGCTGCCGCGCTCAAGGCCTACAAGCCGGACGTGGTCATTGCAGGGCCTGCGTTCAACGCCGGCCGCTACGGCCTGGCATGCGCCGAGGTCTGCCGCATAGCCCGAGAGATGGGCATCCCCGCGGTAACCGCAATGTTTCCGGAGAACCCGGGCGCCTTGACATACCGCAAAGAAACGCTGGTCGTCCCCTCAACTGAAAGCCCAACCGGCATGCCGGCAGCGCAAAGAGCCCTCGCCCGGCTTGCCCTCAAACTTGCCCGCAAAGAGGAATTGGGCAGCGCCGAGGCAGAGGGTTACCTGCCGCGTGGCGCCAGGAAGATCGGCCTGCGCGAAGTCCCGGCGGCTGAACGCGCGGTATCTATGCTGTTGAAGAAGATGGCAGGCACACCCTTTGCGACCGAGCTGCCAATCGAGATGCCGGAGGTCGTCGTCCCTGCAAAACCAACCGGCGCCATGAGCAAAGTCAAGCTGGCGCTGGTGACCAGCGGCGGTCTGGTCCCGAAGGGCAACCCCGATAGGCTGCCCGGAGGCCCCGCCAATGTCTGGTTCAGCTACCCCATCGGAGGCCTGACTTCCATGACGCCGGACAGGTGGGAGAGCATACACGTCGGTTTTTACACCAACATCGTGAACCAAAACCCCAACTACGTCATCCCGTTGAACCTGGTCCGCGAGCTTGAAGACCGTGGCGTCATTGGCGGCGTGTATGACCGCTACCTGACCACCAGCGGCCGCGGTACGCCCGTGGGCGTGGCGAAGCGCATAGGCGCGGAGATGGCCGCCGAGCTAAAGGCCAACAACGTTGACGCCTGTTTGCTTGTTGCCACTTGAGGGACCTGCAACCGTTGCGGCGCAACGATGGCAAAGGAGATCGAAAAGGCAGGCATCCCGGTGGCCCTCATATCGGCGCTCTACAGCCTGGCGCTGACGACCGGCTCCAGCCGCGTGGTGCGCGGCACCCGTATTGAACATGTCTGTGGTAACCCGCGCCTTTCTCCTGAAAAGGACCGCGAGCTCGGTATGCGCATCATCGGCACTGCCTTCAAAGCTCTCCAGACCGAGGTCACAGGCCCGACGCTGTTTGACCCTGAAGTCGAAATGCTGGGTGTGTTGGCCTAGCGGCCTTCGTCTGGGAGCTTGGGGCATCGCAACCAGGAAGGGTGGACCGGTAAAGGGCACATATGAAACTTGAACTGGGCAACTTCCCTGTCAACGATGTCTCATTCGGGCCTGCGACCCGGTACTCTGGCGGCGCACTCCAGATTAACAAGAGGCAGTTAGAGCAGGCCATACTGAAAGACTCGCGCCTCAGCAGCGCCGAAATCCAACTGGCCAAACCTGGCGAGTCCTGCCGCATAACCAAAATCCACGACGCCCTGCAGCCCATGGTCAAGGTCAGCGGCCCTGGCACCGTCTACCCGGGCGTCTGCGGCAGGCCCGTCGTCACAGTGGGCACCGGCCGCACGCACCGGCTCACCGGGGTGACGGTCATGGAGCTGGCTGAAATGCCAATGTACGAGGGTTACGACTCGCCTGTCGAAGACTTTGTTGATATGTCCGGCCCTGCTGCGGACCTCTCGCCGTTTTCTGAGACCACAAACATTGGCCTGCGCCTCGTGCCGGACCCTGGCTTGAGCATCCTCGACCAGAACGAAGCCACTCACAGTGCTGCGCTATGGGTTTCAGATACTCTCGCAGGGCTGGTGCGGGACCTTGAGCCGCCTGATACCGAGGTCTTCGAGCTGCCACCCTGCGACCCCGCCCTGCCGCGGACCGTCTACATTCAGTGCATGAGGTCGTCCGAGCACTACTCAAACCAGGTCTACGCTTTCTGGACGGCCATCTATGGCCTCACACGGCTTACACCCCCCTGGCTGTTGCACCCGAATGAGTTGCTGGACGGCGCGGTCAGCGCAGGCTCGCCTTATCACGGGCCCGCCGCCACGTCATGGGTCTACGCCAACAACCCCGTGGTGATGGACATGTACCGCCGGCACGGGAAGGAAATTGCATTCGCAGGCGTAATTACCATCCGCACGAGGTGGTCGGCGCAGTTCGAAAAGGACATCACGTCAACCCAGGCGGCCAAGCTGGCGCAGATGCAGGGCGCGAAGGGGGCTGTCATAACATGGGACGCCGGCGGCAACGACTTCATGGAGACCATCCGCACCGTGCAGGCTTGCGAAAAATTGGGCATCAAGACGGTGTTCTTGACTGGTGAAGAGTCACCAGAAAGCGGCGGTCCGCCGCTCCTTGAGCCGCTGCCCGAAGCTGACGCCATAGTGAGCACCGGGTTCGGCGGCCACGCCAACCGCTCAATGCAGACCTTAGAAGAGGTCGAAAAGATAGTCGGCTTCGAGACCATTGCCGAAAACATCATGCTCCCGAAGGAACAGGTCACTGCCCGGCGCGGCGTCCAATACTTTCGGGGCAGGGATATATATGGCTTCTCGAAGATCAGCGCGTTCGACTTCTGACCGGACACGACATTATTCTGCCCGGGAACTTCTGAGGCGCATGTCCGGCGGCCTTATGTCCAGCAGGGGAGGGCGGACCGTTGACCAACGCCCCCATGACAGAGAAATGCAATGTCGTCATTCATAACCCGGCGGTTGATTGCGCTTATCATAACTCTGCTCGCTGTCTCAGTGCTTGTCTTCACCCTTTCCCGCGTCTCAGGTGACCCCCGAGAGCTTTACCTGGGGGAGTTCACGACCGATGAACAGTGGGAGGCGTGGGGCCGTCAAATGGGCCTGGACAGGCCTCTGCCTCTCCAATACCTGGTGTGGCTGGGCAAAGCCTTCACTGGCGACCTTGGAAACTCGCTCCGTGAGCAGCGGCCGGTTACCACCATCCTCCTGGAAAAGCTGCCAGCCACGCTCCAACTGGGCGTAGCGGCGTTCGTGTTTTCGGTCGTGCTCGGCGTGCTTCTCGGGGTGCTGGCTGCGGTCAAACGCGGCACTATGTGGGACTACCTGGGACGCACCTTCGCCATCCTGGGGCAGGCCACGCCGCCGTTCTGGCTCGGCATCATGCTCATCCTGCTCTTCGCCGTGCAACTCAGCTGGCTCCCTTCTGGGAGGCGGGTGGGCCTTAACAGCCTGATACTGCCTACAATCACACTCGGCTGGCTGGCCGTCGCCGCCAACCTGCGGCTCGTGCGGTCCTCAATGCTTGAGGTCCTGGACTCTGAATACATAAAGCTTGCCCGGGCGAAAGGCGTATCGGCTACCGGGGTCGTCTGGAGACACGCCTTCCGGAACGCCCTGGTGCCGCCGCTTACCCAGGCCGGGCTGACACTGGCATCCTTTATCGCCGGCGCGGTGGTCACCGAGACGGTGTTCGCCTGGCCGGGCATGGGCAGGCTGGCAGTCGAAGCTGTTAACCAGAACGACTTCCCGCTCCTTGTCGGAGCCGTGCTTACTATCTCTTTCATCTACGTAGCGATGAACTTCCTGGTAGACATCTCTTACGGACTGTTGGACCCCCGGATCAGGTACAGCTAAAGTCCGCCAGACGCAGCACATATGACCGCACGCACATTGACAGTCGAAGGCCAGGCGCCGGTCCGCGGCAAACGGTACAGGCGGGCCCGTAAGTCGTGGCGCGAGTTCCGCCGTTGGCCGGTCATCCCACTACTGCTGCTATTCCTCTTCGTGTTCGGCGCAATCTTCGCACCGCTTGCCGCGCCGCGGTCGCCCACGCTCTCCAACCTGCGGGACCGCAATACACCGCCGGTATGGCTCGAAGGAGGCTCTTCGACCTACCTGCTGGGCACAGACCAGCAAGGGCGGGACGTACTGAGCCGTGTCATCTTCGGCGCACGCGTCTCTCTCATCATCGCCGTCGTTGCGGTGTCCCTCAGCCTCGTCGCAGGGACCGCGCTGGGCCTTGTTTCGGGCTACTTTGGCGGAGTGATAGACGAGGTGATCATGCGACTTGTAGACCTCATACGGTCGTTGCCATTCTTGTTGGTGGCCCTCGTATTTGTAGTCGTATTCGGGCAAAGCTTCGCGTTGCTCCTCGGGCTGCTTTCCGTCACCGCATGGACCGGATACGCGCGGCAGGTACGCGCAGAGGCGCTGCAGCTGCGTGAGAGGGACTATGTACTGGCAGCCAGGATCGCCAACGCCTCTACGTTCCGCATCCTCTACAGGCACATCCTCCCGGGCGTCGTCTCGACGATTACCGTGATTTCGACGCTCCAGGTGGGGGGCCTTATCCTGGCTGAGGCCAGCCTGAGCTTCCTGGGTGCGGGCGTGCCCCCTCCGACACCCGCCTGGGGCAGCATGGTTGCCGAAGGCCGCAACTACCTGCAGTCTGCCTGGTGGATAGCGATGTTCCCTGGTATGGCAATACTCATCACAGTGCTTGCGTTCAACTTCCTCGGTGACTGGGCACGTGACCAGTTCGATCCCCGCCTCAGGCAGCTATAGGCGGCACGGAGACGACACCGGCCTTACCACCGGACGCCGCCAACACTTTTCTTTACGTCTCAGCCGTGCTTGTGAAGCGTGATACCAGCGCAGCCTGCTGCGCTACCGTGGCAGCGTCGAAGAACTCTTTGAAGGGCAGCCGGACCCTGAGCGTTGCCTCCAGCCTGGCCATCAGCCGAGTCGCCTTGAGGGAGTCGCCTCCCAGGTCCAGGAACTCGTCATCGGGCCCCGGCGGCGGGCGCTGGAGGACATCGCCCCAGGCCCTCGCGACCGCGTGTTCGAGCTCTGTCATTGGCCTGGCATGGGCAGTAGCAGCCTGTTGCCGGACCGCGTCCGGGTCTGGCAGCGACTTCCGGTCAACCTTGCCGTTAGGTGTCAGGGGCAATTTGTCCATCCGCACCCAGGCTGAAGGGACCAGATAGGACGGAAGGGCCTCGGCCAGATGCCTGCGCAGTGAGGCGGCTGCAAAGTCTATGCCATCTGCAGGCACGACGTAAGCGGCCAGGTATTTCTCTCCGTCCTTAGCATCACGTGCCACAACCGCGCACTCACGGACGCCGCCAAGCCGGCCGATCGCCGCTTCGACTTCCTGGGGCACAACTAGGTAGCCACGGATTTTCACCTGGAAGTCTTTGCGCCCGACGAAGAACAGACAGCCGTTCTCGTCCTTGTAGCCAAGGTCTCCCGTCCGGTAGAACCGGTCAGGGCTGCCGTTAGGGGGGCCATAGAAGCGTTGCGCGGTTATTTCAGGCCGCTGCCAGTACCCGGGGCAGACGAAGGGGCTGCGGATGACGATTTCGCCTGGTTCATTTGCGTCTGCTTTGCTGCCGTCATCGCGCAGGAGGAGCACTTCGGTGTCCTCCGCTTCGTAACCCAAAGGCAGAGGGTCGTCGGGTATGAGCGTCCCGGCGGCAAAGGCGTATGAGGCGATGTGCTTTATTTCAGAAGCGCCGTAACTGTGCTGGATGATGCAACCACCGTGCAGGTGCTGACGCAGCAGTTCCACATGCCTCTTTTGAACACTCGCTGTGCCAAGCCGGACGAAACGGAGGGACGGGAACCTGGGCTCAGGCGGCAGGGGGGTCAGCATCTCCTGCGCCATCATGGGCGAAAGCGAAAGGTGCGTGAGGCCCTCCCTGTCAACCCACTCAGGCAACCGGGCGACGCCCTCCTTCTTAAGGTCCAGGAGCACGAGGGTGCTGCCAGACAGCAGGCTGGCATAAAGGTTTGCAGCCATCCCGCTGAAACTGAACGAAAACAGCCCGGACAACCTGGCTCCTGGGCCCATACGGTCCCGGTTGACGATGACCCGCGCAAAGTGCAGCACATCGCGGTGGTTTTCAATGACGCCTTTCGGTGCGCCCGTAGAGCCAGACGTGTAGAGGAGATACGAGTAGTGGTCGGACGTTAGAGACAGGCCCGGGTTGGTCTCCGGAAAGCCGTCCACGCCGGTCTCAAGATTGAGCGTCTGGACAGCCCCTGCTGTGAGTTGGGCCGCCAAGTCGGCGTGGCGGCTGCTGGTGACGATCAGCCTGGCGCCTGAGTCCTTGAGCATGAACGAGAGGCGCTCGACAGGGAATGAAGGGTCCAGCGGCAGGTAGAACTTACCGGCTTTGAGGGCGCCGATAAGCGCCGTGACCATGGGCGTGTCATGCTCGATCAGCAGGCCGACCGCGCCGGGGCCCGGGCCCAGGTGTTCAATGATGGCATGGGCCAGCCTGTTGGCCTGGCCATTTAGGGCCGAGTAGGCTAGCGCGCCTGAAGGCGAGCTAACGACTGCCTGCTCAGGCATGCGCCGCACCTGCGCCTCGAAGCGGTCGATGATGGACCCGTTCAGCGCGCTCGGCGGTATTTCAACCAGGCTGCGCCTGTCCTGGTGCGCGAGCGCGTAAGTCGCTTCTTGCTGGGCCCGCGTATCGGTCGCGGTGGCCTTATTAGCTATGGTCATATCAGACTACTCCCGCCGGGACAGTCGTCATTCTATTAGGCGCCAGCAACTTGCCTGAGCTTCTCCACAAGGGCCGCCTGTTGCTGGACCGTAGCGGCATTGAAAAACTCCAGGAACGGCACCTTCACTTGAAACTTCGCTTCCAGCCTGGCCATGAGGCGCGAGGCCTTGAGGGAATCGCCCCCCAGGTCCAGGAATTCGTCGGTTAGCCCCACCGTCCCGGACTGGAGGACTTCCTCCCATGTTTCAGCGATTGCCTGCTCAACGCCTGTGCGGGGCGCGTCCTGAGGTGTTTCAACTTGCAGGGCGCGGGTGTGTGGCGCAGGCAATGCGTTCCGGTCCAACTTCCCTACCGGCGTGCGCGGCAAGCGGTCCAATAGGACCCAGGCCGCAGGGACCATGTATGGCGGCAGGTTGTTGGCAAGCCGCTTGCGGAGCACGCTTGTTGACACTTCAGCGCGTGCGGCCGGGACTACGTATGCCACAAGAAACCTGTCACCATCGCCTGTGTCGCGGGCCGTCACGGCGCATTCGCTCACGCCAGGCAACTTGGCAAGTGCGGCTTCAACTTCTTGAAGGGCCACAAGGTGGCCGCGGACTTTCGCCTGGAAGTCCTTGCGGCCAACATAGAAAAGACAGCCATTCTCGTCCTTGTAGGCCATGTCCCCAGTGCGGTAGGAGCGGCCCGGCGTCCCAATCTCACCGCCATAGAACCTCTGCGCTGTGAGCTCCGGCCGTCGCCAGTAACCGGGGCAGACATACGGCCCGCGGAGGACCAGCTCGCCCAGTTCACCCGGCCCCGCCTCATTGCCGTCAGTGCGCAGTATCAGCGCTTCGACCTCGGGCACCTCATAGCCTAGAGGCAGCCTGTCGCCGCGGAAGGCGCTGTCTTTAGTGAAAAGATAGCCGCTGACCATTTTGACTTCGGAGGCGCCGAAGGCATGGACCAGTACGCAGCGGTCTGAGAAGTGGGCCTTGAAGAGCTCAAGGTCCTCAGCCGAAGCCGAGTCTCCGCCCAGGCGGACCATCCGCACACTCGGGTGCTGCGAGCCGGGCACTCCGCTCCTGAACGCCTCCCTGAACACCGTAGGCAGTGTGATCAGCCGTGTGACCCCTTCGCTGTCGAGCCATTCCGGCAGCCGGTGCGCGCCGTACTGGTGCAGGTCGAATAGGTGGAGCGACGCCCCGGTGAGGAGCGCTTCGTGGAGCTGCCCCATCGAACCACTGAACGTGAACGAGTGGACCAGGCTGATGCGGTCGAGCGGCGAACTGTCCTGCAGCCACTGGAATTGCCTGACGAAGCCAAGGACATCCCGGTGGTCTTCAATGACGCCCTTCGGGCGCCCAGTGGAACCGGAGGTGTAGACCATGTAAGCGAAGTTGCCTGGAAGCAGGGTGATGTCAGGCGCTGACCCACCCCCAGACGCCTGCGCCTCCGCAACGTCAACAAGGACGGCGCTAGCCGGTACGACCGACCGCGCCAGACCAGCGTGAGCTGGATCGGTGACCACAACCGCTGCCTGAGTGTCTTCGGCGACGAACTTGATACGTTCGGCCGGGTGAGAAGGGTCCACCGGGACGTGGAATTTGCCGGCTTTGAGGATGCCGAGCATGGCTACCAGCATGTCTGGACTGTGACCCAGCATGATAATGACTGGTTCAGACTTGGCGCCGCGCACTCTTATCAACGCGTTCGCCACGCGGTCCGATAACATGTCCAGTTCGCGGTATGTCAGTGACCTGCCATCAGCTGCCACGGCCAGCTTCTCGGCAAATAGGGTGGCTACCCTGCGGAAGCGAGTGACCACAGTGCCTTCAGGTCCGTCAGGCTGGAGTGACCTGAGACCGCCAGCCGGGCGCCGGGCAGAGACCCTGATTGTCTCCTGTGCTTCCCTGGTATCTGTCTGCGGTTTGATTATCGTCTGTCCGGGCATGGCCGCTCTCCCGTATCGCGCCGTGTTGGCCAATGGGTCACTCCTACCCTATCTAGCCAAGTATGGGGACGCAGCAAGTCCATCCACCAAGTTTCCAGCGAAAGAAGGCGAGACTCCCGGATATCAGTGCTGATACCGGTGGCTACGGCCCGCTTTGCGCCCTGCGCGTTCGGGACCTATGCATATGAGTCGTCAGTAGTCCAACGCCGAACCTTACGTCACGTGATGTTTTCGTCAAAGTTGTGAATAATATGCGCACTGGCGATTGTCCAGCGGAGGCAGCGACGGGTGATTCACCTAACCGAAGGGGTGCCAGTGGATACGATAGACCGACAGAACAGGCATCGGTCACCATTGACGCCCAGTCCGGCGCCGCTAACCCCTATCCAGACCGGCCTGTGGCTCGTGAGCAAGGCCAACCCGGGAACTCAGGCCTACAACTCGTCGTCGGCCTACAGGCTGCTGGGCCCGCTGGACCGCAAAGCAATCGAAGCGAGTGTCCGCCAAATAGCCTACAGGCACAGCGTACTTAGGTCTAGGTTTTTGATAAAGGACGGTCAGCCTGTCCAGGAAACCACGCCTGGACAGGAGCCGCCGTTCGAGTTCATAGATGCGGCGCCTGGCCTGGACGGGGCCGAACAGGAGGCCAGACGGCTTGCGCTGGAGTTCACTCGCCAACCGATTGACCTCGAGACCGGCCCGCCATTCGCCGCCCGCCTGATCAGGCTCTCTGACCACGACCACGTCCTTGCTTTCAGGCTCCACCACATCGTGTTTGACGCCTGGTCCGGGCAAGTGCTTCTGACCGAGCTCCGGTCCAACTACGAGGGTTTCAGCACGGGTCGCTCTCCAGTACTGCCGCCCTTGCCCATGCAGTTTTCTGAATACGCAGTCCGGCACAACATACGGGTAGCAGAACGGCTGGAAGAGGGGCTGAAATACTGGAAGGACCAACTTTCTGATTGCGCGGACGCTCCGGTTTTTCGCTATGACCTTCCACGCCCAGAAAAGTTGACGTACCGCGCAGTCCGCAGCAAGCATGTCCTCGGCGAAGACATCGCAAGACATGTACGCAACCTTGCGCGTGAGGAACGGGCGACGCCGTTCATGGTCTTGCTGGCGGCCTTTCAGGCGCTGTTGGGACGCGCATCGGGCCAGGATGACGTAGTGGTCGGCACTCCCACCGCAGGGCGCGACATGCCGGACACAGAAAACCTGGTCGGTTGTTTCATCAATAACCTTGTTATCAGGGGCAGGCTCAACGATAAGACCACGTTCCGTGAACTTGTCAGGGCTGCGCGTATGACGGTGCTTGGCGCACTCAGTCACCAGCATGTGCCATACATGAGGCTTGTCCAGGAGCTCAAGCCTTCCAGGAGCGGTGGACAGGCCAACCTTTTCAATGTGCTTTTCCAGTTGAACAACGTCCCGGTTGCCGAAACCGGCGAGACCGCCGGGGTGCACATCAGCCGCTTTGAGCTTGGGGCCGGCGCTGCTGAAGCTGATGTGGCCCTGACATGCTCAATGACCGGGCGCGGCCTTGAGGCGTCATGCGCGGTCAGCCTGGACCACTACGAGGACGGGACTGCCCGACTGGTCCTGGACCAGTACGCGGCATTTCTCGAGCAGGCGGTGGCTTCGCCGGACGCATCAGTGTTCTCTCATTCACTTGTGACACCGGTGACAGTCGGCCTGCTGCCCGACCCGAAGGAGGCCCTGGCAGAGCCTCCTTTTGACCCGCCAGTGCTTTCTGTTCTGGAACGGTGCAAAAGGTCTGCCCGCAACACCGCCGTGAGGTGGCAGCGCAAGTCCTGGAATTACTCGGAGTTTGGTCGCGACGTCGAGCGTGTGGCAACGGGTCTCGTGGCACTGGGCGTGAGCAAGGGCGACCGCCTGGCAGTAACCGGAGCAAGGTCGTACGGGTTGACCGTCGCAGCGTTGGGCGTGATGCACGCAGGCGGGGTGCTGGTATTCATTGACCCGCAACAGCCAGACAAGCGTATTCAGCTCCTGCTTGAAGCCGCGCAAGTGACGCGCGCAATCCGCGTCACGTCCGGCAAGCAGCCGCAGCCGATTCCGGCGCTCGCCTCCTTGCAGACCGTTGACATAGACGGATCGCACGCGAAGTACATCACAGAGCCGCCACCCGGGCGCACCGGGCGTCCCCTGCCTGACCTCTCTGGGGATGACCACGCATATGTTTTCTTCACCTCTGGCACGACAGGGACGCCCAAGGCCGTCCTCGCCAACCACAAAGGGCTGGCGCACTATATCGCATGGCAGAGCAAGGAGACCGGCGTTACATCAAGAGACCGCGTCTCAATGCTGCACGGGATTGCATTCGAACCTGTGCTGCGGGACATATTTCTGCCCCTGGTGAACGGCGCCGCGCTTTGCATTCCACCGGTAGAGGCCTATGGGACGGCTGTTCTTAAATGGCTGAAGTCCGAGAGAGTCACGGTCGTGCAGACCGTACCGTCGCTCTCCGACTCGTGGCTGCAGGGTACGGACCCGGACCTCAAGGCGAACTCGCTGCGCGCCATCTTCTCGACTGGAGAACCTCTGCGGGACACGCTGGTGACGCGCTGGCGCGCACGCAGCAAGCCTGGCGTCCGCATCATCAACATATATGGCCCGACCGAGACTGTCCTTGAGAAGACCTATTACGAAGTGCCAGCGCAGCCTGAGCCTGGCGGGCAGCCCATAGGCAGGCCGTTACCGCAGTCTCAGGCATTGGTGCTGAACCGGGCAAGCACACTGTGCGGGGTGAACGAGCCGGGTGAGATCGTCCTGCGCACGCCGTTCTCGTCGCTCGGGTACCTGAACGCCCCGGACGCCCAGGCCCATGCATTCGTCCGCAACCCTTTCAGGGACGGTGCGGGGGACATCGTGTACCGGACAGGCGACATGGGGCTGCACCGGAAGGACGGGCTCCTCACACTGCTTGGGAGAGTGGACGACCAGGTCAAGGTGCGCGGGGTCCGAGTCGAACCCGGCGAGGTCAACTCGGTGCTCGCGAGGCACCCGGCCGTCGGGCAGTCAGCCATCGTCCCTGTGAAGGGCCCAGATGGCGCGATGACCCTCGCCGCTTACGTGGTACGCAGAACTGCGGTTGAGGCTGGGGGCCTGCGCGAGTTCCTCGCCGCCCGCCTGCCACAGGCGCTTGTCCCATCGGCGTTCGTGTTCATGGACTCACTGCCCCTCAACGCCAGCGGCAAAGTAGACAAGCGCGCTCTGCCCGGACTGGACGACGCACAACAATCCGTCCGCAGCTATGAGGCGCCCCAGACTGAAACTGAGCGGAGGCTAGCGCTGATCTGGGCCGGTGCGCTCGGAGTCGAGCTGGTCGGCAGGTCAGACAACTTCTTTGACCTTGGCGGCCACTCTCTGTTGGCCGCGCAGGTATTCGACCGCATTTACAAGGAGTTCGGGCAGCACCTGCCGCTGTCAGTGTTGTTTGAGGCCCCCACGTTGGCCGAAGTAGCGTCACGCCTCGGTCCGGCCAATGGTGAGCGACGGCCTCTGGTTGCCGCTCGAGTGGAGGAGTCATTTTCCATAGGGCCCCACACGGACACGGGCGCTGGCTCGCTTGTGCCTATCCGTTCCGCCGGGAGGCGGACGCCAATTTTCTGTTTCCATTCGCTCGGGGGCAGCATCCTTGGCTACCGCGCCCTGGCGAAGTATCTGCCGGACCAGTACCCCGTCTGGGCGCTTCAGCCACGAGGAATGGACGGAGGCGCAGCTCCCATCAAGAACGTTACTGCGATGGCCCGCTACTACTGCGAGCAAGTCTGCCGCGTCCAACCTGATGGCCCACTAACCCTTACCGGTATTTCCCTTGGCGGCGTCATCGCGTTTGAAGTGGCCAGGGAGGCCCAGAGGCGTGGCCGGGAAGTCGGGAAGCTGATACTGATTGACCCTTCCACTCCAACGCCTCGACATTTAAGCCCATTGGCTGCCATTTGGGACACAGCGAAGCTCCAGAAGCAGAAGGTCGTCTATCTGACGTTAGGGATGTTGGGCAGACGACTATCCCCGGCGATGGCACGCGGCAGGGTCTACCAGACGAACATCCGCGCAGGTCGAAACTACCGCAACAGCAGCCCCGAAAGCATTACCGTGCCTGCTGTTTTTATCCGGGCAAAGTACAACGGTAAGTACTCCGTGCCGGACGAGGCGGTCAGGAAGTGGGAGTCGCTAACGGGCGGGCTTGAAGAGGTTGTTGACGTTGAAGGCGCTCACTCGGGTGAGGATTACGTACTGGCCGAGCCGTTTGTCGGGCCGGTGGCACGCGAGTTCCTGAGGCTCGTCGAGAGTTGAGATGAAGACCACAGCGGCTGCCGAAATGCGCCCCGCCAAAATGAGGATGTCAAGGGCATTTTTGACTCCCGGGCTGATAAGTATTTGGACGTTGCCATCCGCCTCGCTGCCAGATACGGCGGTGGTCCGCGGGCTGCTTAACCCAGAGGAGCGGGCCCGCTCTGACAGGTTCCGGTCGGCCGATGACGCCCGGCAGTGGATGGCCACCCGCGCTGCGTTACGGCTTGCGCTTTCTGGCTACACCCGGGTGCCTCCGGTCGAGCTTAGCTTCGCCACGCGGGGACGGGGCAAACCTTTTGCCGCCGGGTTCACGGAAGTCTGCTTCAGCGCCTCTCATACTCGCGGTCTCGCTCTGATAGCCATTACCCGCGGTGTGGACATTGGCGTGGATGTCGAACAGGTTGACGGGGACAGAGTTGACCTGGACGCTGCACGACTAGTGTTGTCAGAAGCAGAGGCGGCCAGCATAGATTCAGCGCCCCTCGGGCAGCAGTCTCAGGCCTTCTTCCAGGCTTGGACGCGCAAGGAAGCCTTTGCGAAAGCGACAGGTGAAGGCCTGACTCCACGGCTTCCTGAAATAACGCTCAGGATAGGGAGGACGACGCTCGGCAGGAACAGGCTCACCCTGCTCGACCTGGACCTGGGCCCAGGCTACGCGGGCGCAATCGCATGTCTCGGTGACTTCGTGGGCGTGGACGTCGCGGAATTTGACTGGGAGGAGTAGGGTTTCCGTCGTCAGCCCTAATTTCTGGATTCCCGCGCAAGCGGGAATGACGGCTTTCGGAGATGGTGAGGAGTGATGGTCCAGATGCAGAGATTTGCCACGCCGCCGCTGGCGGAGACGCAACAGAGGACGATCTACGGCCTCCTATCGGACCGAGTCAGGGAGACGCCAGGCCACTTTGCGGTGATGGCGCCAGGGCGTAAGCCGCTCACCTTTGGTGACCTGCTAACGCAGGTGGACCGCGGGGTCCAGGCCCTCTGCGAGCTGGGCGTCACGCGGGACAGCCGTATCGCTATTTCGGTCCCGCAGGGCCCTGAGATGGCAGTGATGCACCTTGTTGCCGTTTCGGCTGGTATCAGCTCTCCGATAAACCCGGACGCAAGCAAGGATGAGGTTGTGCGTCAATTGAGGGAGCTCGACGCCTCGGTGCTGGTTGTGCCAGCCAATGGCCAGACCGCCGCCAGGCAGGCCGCAGCGGAAGCAGGCGTGCCTGTGGTCAACCTTAGAGCCCTGTCGGACATTGCGGGGCAGTTTGAGCTTGCAGGCGAACGGGTTGGCCCGCCTGCGGAGTGGACTCCTCCGTCCCCGGACTCCGTCGCCGTGCTGCTACGGACATCGGGCACGACCGGCACGCCAAAGCTGATCCCGCAGAGCCACGGGAACAGGGCGGCCAGCGGGTACAGGTATACAGGAAGGAGGGGGCTTCAGAAGTCTGACCGCGTCATAAACGTGATGCCGCTTTTCCACACTGAAGGGCTCCACGCTCAGTTCCTCAGCCCGCTCCTGGCTGGCCTCACCGTCATAATCACTCCTCGTTTCGATCCGTCAAAGTTCTTCGGATGGTTCGAGGAGTTCGACCCCAGTTACTTCAACGGTGTGCCTACGATGCACCAGGCACTATTACCGTTCGCAAAAGCGAACATAGACCTTATCCGGAAGAGCAAGCTACGGTTCATCTCGTCGTCGTCCGCGCCTTTGCCGTGGCCGCTGAAGATGGAAATGGAGGCTGTTTACGGCGTACGCGTGATAATTGGCTACGGCGCCACAGAGGTCTCAGGAGTCGCCCGTACACCGTTCCCGCCCGAAGAAGACAGACCTGGGTCGGTTGGCAAGCTGGTCCACAACCAGGTCGGCATATTTGACGAGCAAGGCAACCGGCTCGGGGCAGGTCAGCGCGGCGAAATATGTGTAGCGGGGCCGACTGTGGTCAGGGGCTACTGGAACAACTCGGATGCTGACAAAAAGGCGTTCCGCGACGGCTGGTACCGCACTGGCGATGAGGGGTACATAGACGCAGATGGCTACCTGTTCCTCACAGGCCGCATAAAGGAGATTATCAACCGCGGCGGAGAGAAGATTTCTCCCATTGAGGTTGACGATGTGCTGCGCGCCCACCCGGCAGTCGAGCAGGCCTGCACATTTGCTGTAAAGCACCCGACGCTCGGGGAGGAAGTGGCGGCTGCCGTGGTGCTCGCGAAGGGCACTTCCGCTACGGAGAAGCAGATCAGGGAGTTTGCCGCTTCGAAGCTGTCATTCGATAAGGTCCCGCGCCGTCTGTTCTTTGTAGCTGACCTGCCGAAGAACGTGCTAGGCAAACTTGAACGTACTTCCATGGCAGAGCGCCTTGGCATGACCTGGGAGAGCCTGATGCTTGAATCAAACGCCCAGGGCGGCATGGTTGTCACGCCACGCACGCCCAGCGAGCGAATGGTCGCGGAGCTGTGGGCCCATCTCTTGTCTGTCAAGGCCATCTCGGTCCATGACCGGTTCCTGGACCTCGGCGGCGATTCTATGGCCGCCACCAGGCTGCTCGGCATGATCGCAGACAGGGCCGGCGTCGAGATACCCATAATTGACTTCTTCGAGGCGCCGACGGTCGCCGAGCAAGCAGCCCTGGTAGATGCGGCAAAGGCCGCCTTCTAGCTTGGGGGGTCCGTGCCTCTGCGACCCGCTCAAGCAGGCGCCACGTCCCCGGTTTATCTGTTACCTGTCTGCCCGGTCATACTCACTTTTGCCCACTCCCAGCCAGGAGAGCAGATAGAGCCGGGACGTCCTGCGGAAGTGGAGCCGGATGCGGCCGTTAAACGGAAGGCCCGCCGGAGGCCGGTTCCAGCGGGCCTGTGGGTGGCTCGGGCCGCGTGCGGGCTGGCTTTTGGTCCGAGCGATAGTCTTGGGTCTGGGAGCGTCCTTTCACCATGACGCGGGGCTGGCTTGTGGTGGAGTGGGGCAGGCCGGACTAGTTCTTGCTAAGGCTCGCGCCGTCCGCGAACCGCCTGCGTGCCGCGGCGTTCGTGCGCAGGAACGGCGGCAGGTCCATCGCCTCAGTCCGGGTCAATGCTTCTCGCAGCGCCTCCCTGGATGGGCCGGAGCGGTAGCCATCTCCGGTGCTACCCGGGAACCCGGTTGCGATGACAGTGAGCTTGACTTCGTTCTCCATGGAAGAGTCGTAAGCTGCCCCGAAGATTATGTTGGCTTCGGGGTCGGCGTATCGAGTGATCACTTCTGATGCGTCATGGACCTCAGACAGCGTCAGGTCCTGGCCGCCGGTCACGTTGAAAATGATGCCCTTTGCGCCGTCAATGGAGACTTCAAGGAGCGGGCTGGCGATTGCCTGTTCCGCGGCCTGGATGGCCCTGCCAGGCCCTGTGCCGCGGCCAATGGCCATCCAGGCCCGGCCGGCGCTTTTCATGACTGTTTTTACGTCTGCGAAGTCCAGGTTGATCTCGCCTGGCACCAAGATCAGTTCTGCGATGGCCTGGATGCCCTGGCGCAGGACGTCATCTGCCAGTTTGAACGACCCTGCCATGGTGAGCCCGTCGGTCGCCAGCTCGATGAGCCTGTCGTTAGGCACAACGATCAGGGTGTCAACTGCACTCTGGAGCTTTGCGATTCCCTCTTCAGCCTGTTTGGCGCGACGGCCTCCCTCAAACCGGAACGGCCTGGTGACAACGCCGACGGTGAGGGCGCCGAGGTCTCGGGCGATCTCGGCGACAACTGGGGCTGCGCCTGTGCCCGTGCCGCCGCCCATGCCGGCTGCGACGAACACCAGGTCTGCGCCCTGGAGGACCTGGCGGACCTCGTCCCTGCTTTCATCGGCGCAGTCGCGCCCCTTGGCTGGTTCGCCGCCTACGCCGAGGCCGCGCGCGGTCTTGTCACCAATGCGCAGGCGGGTGGGGACGTCGCTCCTTGATAGGGCCTGGTGGTCAGTGTTCGCGGCGATGTACTGGACCTCCGGGATCGGTTCCCGGTACATCCTGGTAACGGCGTTTGAGCCTCCGCCGCCCACGCCGATAACTTTTATCGAGACTGACCCCACCTGCCGGGCCGCCGGAGCACTTGCCTGGTCGACCATCGTTAATGCCTCCTTGGAAGGACCACCCGCATTTATGGCCAGGCCATGTACATGGCCGTGGATACCGTTAGCAGACTCCGCCTGGGTTGCACATGACTGGCGCTTGCCGCTGCCCACTGGAACAGTCCTTGGGCCGGGACGCCAAAACGGCGTTCGCTACTGCACCTTTGCAGCCGGGCGAGTTGCTGACCCCCTGCGCGGCCAAATGGGTATCCAGTCGAACAGGGAGGAAAGGATATTGCCCTCGCTGGTTGCCACTGCGTGTGGCCGCGCCACGTGTGAGTCTTCCGGCAAGTTGCGCATGCCCCAGACCACGGCCCCTATGGCCGCGGCGTTCGCCGGGTCGCGGCTGGACTCGTGTAGGCCGTCAATGGGCTTCGGCACGCCCAGCCTGACCTTCTTCTGGAAGAGGTGCTTGGCAAGCGGCAGCAGGCCCTCAAGCTTTGCCCCGCCGCCGGTCAGCACGTAGCGGTCCACGTGGGTGTCAGCGAGCGCCTGCACTTCAAGTTTCAGGCGGACCATTTCCAACATTTCCTCGGCCCTGTCGCGGAGGAGGTGGCCCAGTTCTCGCTGTGTGATCGTTAGAGGAGTGTCCATGCCCGCCGGTAGGACGGCCAGTTCTGGAGACTGCCCCATCATGTCCGGCGTGACACTGCCTTTTTCAACCTTGAGTTTTTCTGCTTCGGCGTAGGGCAGTGAGAGGGCGATAGAGAGGTCGTTGGTGAACTGATACCCGCCGGCCGGCAGCACTGTGGCGTACACCATGACCCCATCCTGGAGGACGGCGATGTCAGTCTTCCCGCCGCCGATGTCCACCAGGACGGTCACACCGTCGCGGTCTTCAGCGGTAAGGACAGACTCAGCAGTGGCCATGGGTTCGACGATCATGCCCGCGGGAGTGATGCCTGCGGCCAGGACCGCCGCCTGTAGCGCCTGGATGTGCTCGGAGGAGCCAGTAATCGCCTGGCTCTGGATGTGCAGCTCGCCTGTGTGCATGCCCGCAGGGTTCCGCACCCCATGCACCCCGTCGAGGGTGTAGCTGCGTGGGATGACGTGGAGCACCTCGCGGCCCGCCGCAGGGTCAAAGCGCGCGGCCGTCACGAGGGCTGCCTCGAGGTCAGCGTCATTAACCGGGTGCACGCCTGGCTGACGGGGGACGTGAGTCCACCTAGCCTCAGAGGCAATGTGCGACCCGGCCAGGCCGACGTACGCCTTGTTGATCTTGTGGCCTGCTTGTTCAGACGCCGTGTGGAGGGCCAGCCTGACCGACTGGGCGATGGCCTGTGCGTCAGTGACTACGCCCTTGCGCAGACCGTCGCACGACGCGGCGCCCAGCCCGAGCACCTGAAGCCTCTGGTCTGGCTTCCGGGCTGAAATAACGACGCAAACTTTGGTCGTCCCAATGTCAATTGCGGCCCGCAGGTCATTCACTGTCGTACCCATTTGCCGGTCCCCCTTTGTCTCGTCCCGCATGGCTTTTCTGGCCGTGCGCTCAGTGCCATTTGCCACTTTCTCTATGGAGCCGCGCCGCACGTACCGCTGCTCCGGACATCGCCCCGAATCTTTCGGCCAGCCGGGGCCATGTCATATCCTTTCCACCACGCGCATCTTGGCGCTCCTGCTACGAGGGTTCGCCGCTGTTTCTTCGTCCGGCGGTGTCAACGGAGACTTCGTCACCAGGCGCAAAGTGGCCTGGTGTTCGCACCGGCAGGCCGGGGTGCCAGGCGGGCAGATGCAGTCCGTCGCCTCTCGCCGCATGAACGACTTCACGATCCGGTCTTCCACCGAGTGATAGGAAATGACAACGAGCCGCCCGCCGTGCCCCAGGACCGATACCGACTGCTCAAGCGCCGATTCCAGCGACGCCAGTTCGTCGTTTACTGCCACCCGGAGGGCCTGGAAGGTCTTCGTGGCGGGGTGGATGCGTTTGCCTCTCCTTGGCGATGCGCGCTCGATGATGTTTGCAAGTTCGAGCGAGGTTTTCACCGGCCGGTGCGCCACTATGGCTGCTGCAATTCGCCTGGAGGCATGGTCTTCACCAAGCCGGTAAATCAGGTCTGCAAGCTCAGCCGCTGTGTAGTGGTTGACGATGTCGGCAGCGGTGACTCTTTGCTCCAGGCTGAACCGCATGTCGAGGGGGTTCGGCCTGCGGAAGCTGAAGCCACGCGCCTCGGCGTCCAGTTGCAGCGAGGAGACCCCCAGGTCAAAAAGCACGCCATGCACAGGCACAAAGTCGTGCTTGAGCGCCAGCGCCCGCAGGGTGCGGAAGTTGGCGTTGACCGCCAGGAACGATTCGCCCCAGCGGGCAAGGCGTTCGCCGGCGACGACCACAGCCTCGTGGTCTGCGTCAATGCCCAGGACCTGGCCTCCTGGTGAGGAGCGCTGCAGGATGGAATCGGTATGGCCGCCTTCGCCGAGCGTCGCGTCTATGTAGCGGCCGCCTGCTTGCACGCGCAGGGCGTCAAGCGCCTCTGGCACCATGACCGGCCTATGGTGGAGCTCGAGGCCCACGAGGATCACCTCCTGGCCTCCCTGCCCCTGGGAGGGCGAGGTTCCTTAAGCTCTTTCCCAGCCTGCTCGGCAATGTCGGCAGCAGCGTCGGCCATGTCTTCACGCATTTCTGCCCAGACTTCCGGCGCCCACATCTCAAGGCACCGGCCTGCGCCCACCACGACCACTTCGTCCAGCACTCTCGCGTAGCGCCTGAGCTCAGGCGGGACCTGCACCCTGCCGCCCCTGTCCACAACTAGTGGGTGCGCACCCGAAAATGTCAGGCGCGCGAGGAGCCGCCCATCAGCGCGCGTAACCGGGTGACTTGTAATTTCCCCGGCGAGCACGGCGAACTCTGTCACCGTGTACGCAGCGATGCAGCGGTCGTACGACCGGGCGAGGATGATGCCGTCCAGGAACGCAGCCCTGAACCTGCCCGGTATGGCCACCCTGCCTTGTTGGTCAAGGGCCTGCAGGAACTCGCCGGAGAAGATGACCCTGGGTAGCGTGGCAGACTGGCGGCCGGCAGTCGAAGCTGTTAGCCCGTTGGCAGCGTCGTAGGCCTGCGCCTGGAATGAGTCCAGCGCGGACAGTGAGGCGAGGCCATTGAGGCCGTTTGTGGACTTTGACATGGCGAAAACTGCCGCGCTGTGACCAGGCTGGCGGTCAGCGAAGGGGCACTCCAGCCTGGCCCCAAACCCGCCGCCACCACATGTGCTTTAGTTTTTCTAACAGATGTCAGCATGACGCCAGCAACCTGTGTCCGATACCTTGTTAGAGACGTTTCGCGGCCTCGCGTCCGCCGGCGGCACCGCCGGAGAAAGCTTTTAGTCATGGCAACATTCGCAGTGCTCACCAGCAGCGACCGCGGCTCGCGCGGCGAGCCTGGCTGGCGCGACTTGGGCGGCGACGCCATAGTCGAACTGATGTCCAGGGCAGGTCACAGGCTGGTGGGCCGTAAGCTGCTACCCGACGACGCGGCGCAGATCGCCGACGCGCTATCGGAATGGTGCGATTCCGCAGACGTGGACATCGTGCTTACGACTGGCGGGACCGGCCTGGGGCCGCGTGACGTGACGCCGGAAGCGACCGGGCGCGTCATTGACTTTGACGTGCCAGGCATCGCAGAAGCCATACGTGCTGAGTCGCTTACTAAAACGCCGATGGCTATGCTCTCTCGCGCCCGAGCGGGCGTGCGCGGACACACGTTAATCATCAACCTGCCCGGCAACCCGAAGGGTGTACGCGAGTGCCTGGAGGTGGTGCTGCCTGTGCTCGCCCACGCCGCCGATATCCTGCGGGACCGCCATTCAGGGCCGCACCCGCGGTGATAGGGAGTGTGCTTATCGCGACCGGGTTTGTGGAAACTGAGTATCAGGCCGCGCGTCCTGACAAAATGGACGCGCCATGCGCATCCGCATCCTGACACTATTCCCCGAGATGTTCGACGGACCGTTTAAGGCCAGCATTGTTGGCAGGGCGTCGAGCCGCGGGTTGGTGGACATCAGCCTGCACCAGCTGAGGGACTATGCGCACGACCGCCACCGCACCGTGGATGACACGCCATATGGCGGCGGGCCGGGCATGGTGATGATGGCCCCGCCCCTGTTCGAGGCGACCGAAGACCTCGCCGCGAAAGCCGTCGAAGAGACGGGGTCCCGCCCGAAGGTGGTCCTCATGTCGCCTCAGGGGAAGCTCCTCACGCAGTCGTTCGTGCGCGAGCTTGCCGCGCAGGCTTCGCTCATTATTGTCTGCGGCCACTACGAGGGTGTGGACGAGCGCTTTATCGAGCAGTCTGTGGACTACGAAGTGAGCATTGGCGACTACGTGCTGACAGGTGGCGAGGCGCCGGCCATGGTCCTCGTTGACGCACTGGTGCGCCTGGTCCCCGGCGCGCTGGGAGACTCCGAATCGGCTGAAAGGGAGTCGTTTGGGCCCGGGCTCGACGGGCTGCTACAAGGCCCTGTTTACACGCGGCCGGCGGAGTTCCGCGGCAGCAAGCCGCCGGACATGCTCCTTTCGGGTGACCACGTAAAGGTCGCCGAGTGGCGGCGGAAGGCGGCGCTGGAGCGGACGCGCCAACGCAGGCCGGACTTATTGCGGGACTGGCCCGCGGACGGGGGCTCTCGGCCCACAACGTGAAGCTATTACTGGGAAGAGGGAGGTTAAGAGCGGGGTCCCCGACTGCGCTCGGGATGACGGTGGGTGGCGGTAGTGGTTCAGTTTGGTTCCCCTCTCCCTGGCAGGGAGAGGGTCAGGGTGTGGGTCGAAGCCCAAACTGACCCACTACCTGGGTGGCGGAGTGGTTGATCGCTGGCCGCGATAGAGCTAGAATGAAAGGACTGCCTCGACGATTCCTGCCCTTTGACGCCTTCGGGCGTCTTTTCGCGATTGGGCGGATGCCCCCTCTGGAGCATGCTGACATGGACGCCCGCAACCCTACCGGCGTTAAGCCCTCGCCGGCAATAGAGTCGTTCCGCCCCGGTGACACTGTCACCGTCAACGTGAAGATCCGGGAGGGCGAACGGGAGCGCATCCAGGCCTTCCGCGGCGATGTGCTTATTGGCCGTTACAACCGGGGGGACACGCCTGCGCCCGGCGCGACGTTCGTCGTGCGGCGCATCTCGTACGGCGTCGGTGTTGAGCGCATTTTCCCCTATTGCTCGCCGATGATCGAGTCTGTCAAGCTCGTGCGCAAAGGCAAGGTACGGAGGGCGCGGCTGTACTACCTGCGCGGCCTCACCGGCAGGGCGGCGCGCATTAAAGAGCGGCGCGGCCTTTTGCAGGCGGCTGGCGCTGAAGCCGCGGCCACACCTGCCGAGGTTCAGCCCGCATCAGACACTGGCCCGGTTGAAATGGCGCCGGAGCCCGCCGAAGGCGCTGCGACTGTGGCGACCACGCCTGACGTGCAACCCGCAACAGAAGCTGCCGCGCCAAAGCAGTAGCAATGTCGCGCCCAGTTTGAGGGGCGCAGTCACTCCGGCTCTCTCCTTTTGATGGAGGAACCGCGTGAAGTGACGCCACTCGTCATGTGACATTGACGGTGTGCTGTTCAGCGCTGCCGCTATCATCGGCCTTGAACGCCCATGCGCTGCGGTGTTGACATGGGCCCGGGCCAATGCATTGACCTACGTAGAAGTGGCGGTTGACTTCCCTGACGACCGGCCACGGACTTTTACATACCTGGCGCCCGCGGGCATGGCCGTCGCCCCCGGAGACATGGTGCGCGTGCCGTTCGGCGCACAGGAGCTACAGGGCATAGTCTTCTCGACTGCCGCCCCGGCCCAGGTCGAGGAGGTCCGTTCGCTCATAGAGAGGCTCGAAGGCGGCCCATTCATATCGCCTGAGCGGCTTGAGCTGGCACGCTGGGTCGCCTCGTACTATAGGACCACGCTTTACCTGTCAGCAGCACTCATGTTGCCTCCCGGCGGGGCCGGGCGAGTCCGCACCTGGCTCACACCGGCTCCATCTCCTCCTCCGCCGATTGAGGTCCTGAACCAGGCAGAGCGCAGGGCGTGGGACTTTGTCGCAATCGCTCGCCGTGTAAGGAAAGACCGCCTTGTGAGACGGCTCGGGCGCGCCGGGCAGGTGATCGTTGACCGGATGCTGCGCAGGGGTTATTTCGTCGCAGAGACCGTGACGACCGAGCAGGCCGCGAAGCCCGCGTTCGAACGGCGTCTGGCGCTTGCCGTGCCGCGGGAACAGGCGCTCGCTGAGGCGGAGCGGCTGCGCGGCACGCGCAGCGCAAGGCGCGGCGAGCTGATGGAGTGGCTGTGCAGCAACCCTCCGGAGGCCAATGCGTCGCTTGCCCGCAAGTTCGGCGTTGCGGCTGTAAAGGCCGTAACCGAATCTGGCGTAGCGCGGGTTAAGCAGGTCCAGGTGCAGCGCGATCCTCTCGCGAAGTTCGCCGTCCAGCAAGCCTTTCGTCCTGACCCGACGCCTGAGCAGACGGGCGCCATCGAGGCGATATCTCATGCCATAGACCAGCCCCAAAGCACGCCGCCAAAGTTCCTCCTTTTCGGTGTGACCGGGTCCGGCAAGACGGAGGTCTACCTCCGGGCCGTGCAAGCCTGCCTGGACGCTGGGAAGCGCGCCATCGTCCTCGTGCCGGAGATAGCGCTCACGCCCCAGACGCTGCGCCGATTTGCGTCCCGTTTCCCCGGCAAGGTGGCACTGCAGCACTCCGGGCTGTCTGCGGGCGAGCGTTACGACCAGTGGTGGAAGGTCAAGTCCGGCGCTTACCCCATTGTGCTCGGCTCTCGCAGCGCAGTCTTCGCGCCTGTGGAAAAGCTGGGCCTTGTCGTCATAGATGAAGAGCACGAGTGGACGTACAAGCAAGCCGACCAGGCGCCCCGCTATCACGCCCGGGATGTCGCAGAACGGCTCTGCGCGCTGTCGGGAGCGGTGCTTGTTTGCGGCAGCGCGACGCCCGACCTGACGACCTTTCGGCGGGCTGGACACGGAGAGTTCCGGCTATTACGGCTTCCCGGGCGACTCGCAGCGGTGGGGGCCAACCGGGACGGCGCCCCCGCTGCAGGCCATGTGCGCACCGAAATTGTGGACGTGCGCGACGAACTGAGGTCCGGCCACACCGGGGTCCTCAGCCGGCCTCTGCTCGCCGCCATGAGGGAGTCGCTTACCGCGGGCGGCAAAGTGGTGCTCTTCCTGAACCGCCGGGGTGTGGCGTCGTTCGTGCAATGCAGGGAGTGTGGCGCAGTGCGGCGCTGCCGCAGGTGCGATACTGCGCTCACATATCACAGGCCTGCTGCGAGAGGGCGCACTGGTGAGCTCGCCTGCCATTACTGCAGCTACAGAGTTAGCTCCACGCGGGCGTGTCCGGTTTGCAGAGGCGTCCAGGTGCTCAGGCTCGGCCCCGGCACGCAGGCAGTTGCGGACGCCGTGCAGGAGCATTTTCCGCGGGCCGGTGTGCTCCGTTGGGACAGCGACACTGCGCGGACGGCAAAGGACCACGAACGCATCCTGGCGAAGTTCGAGGAGGGAGTGTCCAGAGTCCTCGTGGGCACCCAGGTCATCGCCAAGGGCCTCGATATACCGTCGGTGACGCTTTCGGCGGCGGTATCGGCGGACGTCGGGCTGGCGATACCGGACTATCGCGCCTCGGAGCGCACGTTTCAGTTGTTGACCCAGGCCGTCGGCAGGACGGGGCGCGGGGCGCGCGGCGGGCGGGCTGTCATCCAGACATTCCAACCGGAGCACCCGGCGGTGCAGGCCGCCGCTGCCGAAGACTACGAAGCTTTTTACCAGTCCGAAGCAGCCGTCCGGGCGAGGTACGGCTTCCCGCCGTTCACGCGGCTCATCCGTCTCCTCTACTCGTCGCCAGACGCGGTTGAAGCCGCGGAGGAGGCCCAGGACCTTGCGTCGCGCTTGCAGAAAGAGAAGGCGGTGTCGGGGGACACGTCGGACACGGTCATTGGCCCCAGCCCCGCTTATCCGCTGCGCGTCCGCGGGCGCTACAGGTGGCAGGTCATCGTCAGCGGTCCTTCGCCTGCGTCGTTGCTGGACCGGGTGACGCCTGGCCGCGGTTGGACGATAGACGTGGACCCGGTGTCCCTGGCGTGATGGGGCCGGGCCGCGATTGACGGCAGTGACACCGAAGGTGCCCTCGCTCGCACCCTCTCCCACTGGGAGAGGGGTTTTGCCGTGCGGAAGTTGATGCGAGAATAGAGTAATGGCAGTGCTTGAAATAAGGGTCGTCCCCGACGCCATCCTGCGAACACGTGCCCGCGAGGTCCGCGTCATTGACGGTTCCATCCGCAAGCTGGCGCGCGACATGATCGAGACAATGCAGGCGGCGCCCGGTGTCGGCCTCGCGGCGAACCAGGTCGGTGTTCTCAAACGCGTGATCGTACTGCAAATGCCGGAGAAGGACCCTCAGGTATTGGTCAACCCGCAGGTCACGCTGCGCGAAGGCGAAAGGCAGCTAGACGAGGGCTGCCTGAGCGTGCCTGGGTACATGGGCCTCGTGACCCGCAGCGTGCGCATCAAGGCCCGGGCGCTGGACGAGTGGGGCGCCAAGCTGCGCATCTCAGCGGAAGAGTTGCTGGCGCAGGCCATCGAGCATGAGGTCGACCACCTTAACGGCATCCTGTACCTGGACCACCTCGTGTCGCACGACCAGTTGCGCAAGGTTGAACCTGAGCAGCCCGGCATGGAGGGGCCTGAAACGCACCACAGCGCGCATGCGCCTGTTGACCCACGCGTGCCCCACATGCACGACGTTACGTACAAGGTGCACGCAGACCACGGCGGCGGGTGGTCAGAAGATGGAGGCCGTGACGAGGTGTTGACTGCGCGCGCCAAGCTGCACGGCCTGACCCCTGATGCTTCTATGACAGACCTGGCGTTTGACCTGTCGTCTGCTAAGGCGCACAGGAAACCGGTGGATGGCGAAGTAGAGGACGCGGCCAAGCGCGTCGTGCGGCGGCGCGTCCGTTCCGCCGACCCCGCCATTGACGGCGGAGTGGCGCTAGAAAAGAGGGCCGGCGAACCTGTCCGCCGTGTGAACAGGTCATCCCCGGGGCCCGGGAAGAGCTAGGCGGGCGGGTACCCTTCGATATGGCCGCCTCCAGTTTCACTGACCTTGTGCTTGACACCCTGCGCACGCGAGGCGCGCACGCATATGTCGTGGGTGGCGCAGTGCGGGACCTGTTTCTGGGCCGGCAGCCGCCAGACGTGGATGTGGTCGTCGAGGGCCCGGCGGGACAGGCGGCCCGTGAGCTGGCACAGGCGACGGGCGCACACATTACAGCCCTGGACGAGGAGCGCGGGCATTACAGGCTCGCTCCTTCCGGCACGGTAGGCAAGGGCTGGGTGGACATCAGCAGCTACGGCGCCTCCTTGCTGCAGGACCTCGCGAGGCGGGACTTCACCATTGGCGCGATGGCGGCGCCCCTGGAGAGTTGGCCAGGGGACGCCGAGGCCGCGCTGGTTGACCCCTTCGGCGGCCGCGCGGACTTGACGCAAAAGACCTTGAGCGCCGTTTCTGAAAAGAACTTACTTGACGACCCGGTGAGGCTTGTCCGGGCGGTGCGGATAGCAAACCAGCTCGGCTTCCGCATCGAGCCAGATACGCTCGCCATGGTCAGGCGGCACGCCGCATTGCTCGGCGGTACAACTCCCGAGCGTGTGCGGGATGAGATTTACGCGGTGTTTGCCAGCCCCAGGACCGATAACGGCGTGCGGCTGCTCGATGCACTGGGCCTGCTTGGGGTCGTGTTCCCAGAACTGCATGAGGCCCGTGGGGTTGAGCAGCCGAAGGCCCACCACTACTGGGACGTCTTCGAGCACCTGTTGCACTGCGTGGGCAGGGCTGAAGCTGTCATGGCGCGGCTGGATCTGGAGCGGGACCCGTTCATCAGGGTCGTGCCGTGGCGGCCGGAGCTTGAGGGCTACTTTGACGAGGTTGTAGCTGATGGTCAGACGCGCAGCACCATGCTAAAACTGAGCGCGCTCCTGCACGACATTGCCAAGCCGCAGAGCAAGACTTTTGACCCAGAGGGCGGGATGCGCTTCTTCGGCCATTCGGAGGCCGGGGCGGAAATGACGAGGGACATGCTGGGCCGCTGGCGCTGCAGCCGGAAGGCGGTGTCCCATGTGTCATCGCTGGTCTTGCACCACCTGCGCCCAACCCAGGTCGCGCCTCAGGGCGGCAGGCCCACGGACAGAGCTGTTTACCGTTTCTGGAGGGACCTTGAAGGCGTCGCTCCGGACGTCCTGTTCCTTTGCATGGCAGACTACCTGGCGGCCCGCGGGCCGGAGGCTGAGATCGGGGAATGGTCCCGGTTCCTGAAAACGATAGATGTTATACTCGCAGGCGGCTTCGTCAGACCCAGTGTGACGAAGCCGTTTTTGCTGTTGAGCGGCGACGAAATCATGGCTGTGTTCGGCCTCACGCAAGGCCCGGAAGTCGGCAGGCTCCTCTCTGCGTTGCGAGATGCAGAAGCAGACGGCCGGGTGCAGACGCGAGGACAAGCCCTGGGGTTTGTTCGCGGGCTGATTTGAACGCAGTGGGAAGGGCGCAGCTTGAGGCCGTTACCCGGTGGGGTAACGCCACATGGCGCGCCGTTAATGGCGCGGGGCGTTGGCCTGGTACGAACTACTTGTCTGACAGCGTTGGAGTTGTGAGTTGTTCCGGCAGATAAGAGGACCACTTTTCATTCTCGCCATGGTTGGCCTGGCCGCGGCAATCCTGGCCATACCTGAGATCAACATCAAGGCGTTCGGCGGCGAGTTCAGCCGGGGCGACCCTGATACCTTCCTTGGCCTGACGCTTGGCCTTGACCTCCAGGGTGGTACCCACCTTGTCTATCGGGCGGTGCCCAGAGAAGGCCAGCCCGTAACTGAGGATGACCTGGAAGGCGTAAGGCAGATCATCGAGAAGCGGGTCAATGAGTTCGGCCTGAGCGAGCCAACGGTGCAGCTGCTCGGCAACCCGCCGGACCGCATCGTCATCCAGCTCCCAGGCCAGAGGGGCGCATCTATCACTTCAGAGATCGCCCTGGGCGGCGAGATCACACCTGACCTGCTGCAAGAACTCCTGCGCACGCAGGCGGGCCACCCGGAAGCGACAGTCGAATTCGCAATCGAGGCCGCGAACTCCGCCCGTTACACAATGCGCCTTGACTCGCTTGAGGGTGAGGAGCGCGACGCCCAAGGGAATGTCGTGACACGGGCCGAAGGCGACCGCATCAGGGACATGCTGGAAGAGGCATATGCGGCGGTGGTGACCGTGGGTTACGACACCACTCCGCCTGCAACGCCCACCCCTGTCCCCGGCGCCACGCCTGAAGCGACGCCTGCGGCGGGTGCAACTCCCGAAGCCACCGCCACGGCCACAGCTACCCCACCAGCATCTCCGACACCGGGCCCAGAAGCAACGGCCACACCCGTTCCCGAGGCAAAGGTACCAACGGCAGATGACGTCAAGAAAGTCGTGGCGGACATCGGCCACCCGGAGGCCACGGTCACGCAGTTGGCGGAAGGTCAGTTCGACATCGCCATCAAGCACATGAAGGACCGGAGCAAAGACGCGGAAGGCAACATTGTCCTTTCAGATGACGAACGGCTCCAGGAAGGCCTACGGGCTCTGGGCAGGCTCAACGAGTACGCAGTCAGGGACCGGGTCCTAACGTGGACGGTACACGGCGGCATCCAGGAAACCAAGAAACTGATCGGCTCCACAGCCCAGCTGGATTTCATGGAGCGTTTCTGTGGTGATACGCCGCCGCCTGAGTTGAGCGTCGAGGAGTGGGCGTTCCTGCGCTGCACAGACCCCCGTTATTACACCGAGCAGCCCACGAACATCAAGTCCAGCGACCTTATTGATGCTTTCCCTGGCACGCAGCCCGGCGTTGCCCGGCCTGTGGTCAACATCATCTTCAATGACGAGGGCGCGAACGCATTCTTCGAGGTCACTGACCGCATCGCCCGTGGTGACGACCGGCTGGCCATCTACCTCGATGGCGAGGAGCTGGTCGCGCCTGCCGCGTCCCAGGGCATATCGGGCGGCCGCGCCTTCATCCAGGGCCCTGACTTCACGGCGGAGCGCGTCCGCACTACTGCCATCCAGCTCCGTTCCGGCGCCTTGCCCGTGACACTTGAGCTCGTGCAGGAGCGCAACGTAGACGCCACGCTCGGTTCGGACTCGTTGCGGAAGACGCTCATCGCAGGGGCAGTTGGGCTGGCTGTCCTGTTCGGGTTCGTGACCCTGTACTACAAGGTGCCCGGACTGGTCGGCTCTGTGGCGCTGGTTATCTTCACGCTGCTGCTCCTTGCCATGTTCAAGGCGCTCCCTGTGACCATGACACTGGCCGGCGCCGCTGCGTTCATCCTGTCACTGGGCATGGCGGTTGACGCCAACGTGCTCATTGCTGAGCGCACCAAAGAGGAGTTGCGCTCCGGCCGTGACCTCTTCTCCGCGCTCTCGGAAGGGTTCGACCGTTCCTGGCCCTCCATCCGGGACGGCAACATAGCGACGGTCATCGTTGCGATAGTGCTCTTCTGGTTTGGTGACCGCTTTGGCACAAGCCTGATGCAGGGGTTCGCACTTACGCTCGCGGTGGGCACGCTGCTCAGCATGTTCACTTCCATCACCGTCAGCCGCGTCATGTTGCGGGCGGTGGCCCGGACGCCCATCGGCAGGCGGCCCGGCCTCTTCGTGCCGGTGGGAGACGTCGCCCGGGCTGAAGAGCCCGCGGTTGCGGCAGGGGACTGAACGATGCTGAATGTCATTGGCAACCGGAAATACTTTATTGGCCTGTCCGCCGTCCTGATCGTCGCCAGCATCATCGCCCTGGTCTATCCGGGGCTGAAGATTGGCGTGGACTTCAAGTCAGGTTCGAGCCTGACAGTCGCCATGAAAGGCGTGGACCCAGGCAGCGCCGCGGTGCGCGAGGCGTTCGCGGACTCCGGGCACGATGAGGCGGTGGTCCAGAGCGCAGGGGGCGGGCAATATTTCGTCCGCACCGCTGACCTTGGCGCTACCGGGCGCGAGCCTGTAGAGGCCGCCCTGAAGGCGAAGTTTGGCGAGGATTACGAAATAATCGAGGTCAATTCGGTAGGCGCGGCAGTGGCCCGCGAGACGGTCCGCACCGCCATATTCGCCACGTTGGTGGGCTCAGCGTTCGTAATGCTCTACATCATGTATTCGTTCCGGTCTGTGCCTGCCTCGTACCGGTATGCCATCGCGGCCATCATCCCGCTGGGCCACGACGTGCTCATCACGATGGGCGTTTTCGCAGTCCTTGGAGCGATGATAGGCACAGAGGTCAACGCTATATTCGTAGTGGGCGTGCTGACGCTGATTGGCTACACCGTGAACAACACGATCGTAGTGTTCGACCGCATACGCGAGAACGTGCGGCTGGCCCCATCGAGGCCCTTCGGGCAGACGGTGAACCTGGCGATAAATGAGACGCTCACGCGTAACTTGAACGTGAGTGTGACGACGCTGATCGCAATCCTTGCCATGTTGCTCCTGGGCGGAGCCACGCTGCGGGACTTCCTGATCATCCTGTTCGTGGGCCTGTTCGTCGGCACGTACAGCTCCACGTTCATCGCGGCGCAGCTGGTCGCGGCCTGGGAGTCTGGCGAGCTCGGGCGGTGGCTGCGTTTCTGGCGCCGCCGCAGGCCGCAGGCGCAAACGCAGAAAGTGGCTCCTTCCCCTCAACCCACGCGCTGAACCTGGTCTGAGCGTGTACTATCCTCGCCATGCCGCGGCGCGTGTTAGTCCTGCGCTGAGCGGCGTCACCTTGGAGGGCCTAATGCACATAGGCGCGCACATATCCGCGGCAGGCGGAGTCGAGAAGGCGGTGGCGCGGGCGCAGGAGATCGGCGCAGAGTGCATCCAGATATTCGCGTCATCGCCCCGTGGGTGGGCATTCAAGCCGATACCCGATGCGTCAGCCAAAGGGTTCCGGGATGGTGTGAAGAAGGCTGGCCTGGGACCAACGGTCCTTCACGCCATTTATCTGGTTGGCATCGGTACGCCAGACCCTGAGATCGTACGCAAGAGTGTAGAGTCGCTGACCTCCCACCTGCGTGCAGCAGACCAGCTTGGCGCGCTGGGGCTCATCTTCCACCCCGCCAGCCACCGTGGCAGCGGCCTGGACGCCGTGTTCGACCAGTTTGTGGCCAACGCCAGGCAAGTCCTGAAGGACGCTCCAGGAGAGGCCCTGCTCATGCTTGAGACGAGCGCGGGCATGGGCGACCACATAGGGTCTAAGTACGCGGACGTCGGGCGGCTGGTGAAGGCGATTAAGAGCCCGAGGGTGGCGGTGTGCCTTGACACACAGCACACCTGGGCCGCGGGCTATGACGTGGTCACGAAGCCTGGGCTGGACGCGGCGCTGGCGGAGTTCGACCGCGAGATCGGCCTGAAGCTCTTGCGCGCCGTTCATGCCAACGACTCGAAGAAGGAGTTGGGGTCTGCGGTTGACCGCCACGACAACATTGGCGAAGGGCTGATTGGCCGGGCAGGGTTCCTGAACATCGTGAAGCACAAGGCGTTCAGAGACGTGCCGTTTTATCTGGAAGTGCCAGGGTTTGAGGGCACCGGACCGGACAAAAAGAACGTTGACATACTGAAAGCGGTCCGCAAAGAGGCCGGCGTGACCCGGTGATGATGTCATTCTGACCCCGTTTGCGTTAGCCCATGTCACCGGAACACAGCAGCAGAAAAGGTCCTTCGTACCTCCACTGCGCTTCAGTACTCAGAATGACATAGCCGGGCCTCGATATTTCGAGTGACGCGCCTGACGCCCGCCGGTCATCATCGTTATGCATTCCCTGAGCCGGGAAGAGTTTGAAGACATCGTCCGGGAAGCCCTGGAGGGCTTGCCGGAGGAGTTTTTGGCGCGCCTTGAGAATGTGGACGTTGTCGTTGAAGACGCGCCTACCTGGGAGCAGCTCGCCCGCAACGGTCTGGGGCCGCAGGACGCCCTCTTCGGCCTCTATGAGGGTGTGCCCCTGACCGACAGGCACGGCTACTCGATGGTCGCGCCGGACAAGATAACCATCTTCCAGCAGCCGCTTGAGGCCGAGTGCGAAACACGGGATGAGCTGGTCGAAGAGGTGCGGAGGACCGTCGTGCACGAGGTGGCGCACTTTTTCGGCATCGACGATGAGGCGCTCGATGAGATGGGCCTGGGCTGAATTGGCACGATAAACCTCCGCCGGGCGTCGTTCACGCCTGGGCGTTGGAGGCAGTCGAGACACAGGCCGGTCAGCCGGAGGTTGACTCCACCCGGCCTTCGGACAGCGCGACCATGCGGCCGCCCCATGATATTTCCACGCCGCCTATGCGAGACATGTCCTCGAGGAACAAGCGCATCCGCTCATTGTCCCCTGCTGACCGGATCAAAGGGCGCAGCGGAGTGGCCCATAGAGTCCGCTGCGGTGTGATTTTCAGTGCGGCAGCCAGCTCCGACATGAAGGCGCCAAATGCGGCGGCATCGAGCTCGGCTATCGCTATCCCGTCAGGCCCACTGAAATGGAAGGCAAGCTCAAGAGGCCTGCCTGCCCCACCCCTCACAGTGACGCCCATGACGGGCGCAGGCTGGGCGGCGAGCATTTTTGCTCCGGCTTCAGTTTTCTGCGCCGCGTCCCGGACGGCGGCCTGAAGCGTCCGCAGCAGCGATGACAGCCCAGAGACGTGCTGCGTCGCTGAATTGAGACGGATTGTTAGGTGATCGCCTCCTCCGGCCAATTGGACGCCTCCGGCTTATGGACGCACGAGGGCTGGAAACGGCTGCTCAAGCATGCGCGCGGATGCGTTACCTTAGCACCCGCGTGTCACCGGCGCGGCGTGTGATCTGCAACCTATCAGTGTGGTCGAACAGCGCCAGAGTGTACTTGCGGCTCGTGCCAAACATGTCCCGCACGTCCTGGATCGTGACCTGGCCGTGCAGCTTCGCATGGCTGACGACCCTGCTGGTCATTTCGTCTAGCGCAGGCTTCAGGAACACGACCTCTTCGTTCACCTTGACCACTTTGCCCTGCTCCACGAGGACCTGTAGCACCTCAGGGTCTACTGGCGAGTCTGTCGGGGGCGAGTAGGCGTTTGACGCAAGCCGCGCAAGATACCCGGCTGCCGCCCGCTCCTGTTCAGGCGACAGCTTCGGGCTGTGGCCCGGCAGCCGGACCGACGCGTCATCTGCCACCACGGCCCCTGCCTGATGCAGCGCGGCGAGCGCAGGCACAAACGCCGCGGCCCGCATGTTGAGCCTGTTCCGCAGGTCTTCCTTTGGTATACCTGCCCGCAGTGGGAACGCCTGGTGGTAACCGGCGAGCGCGTCCTTTGCCTTCGCCTCGACCTTGCGCCAACCATCGAGCGAATAGTGCAGTGCGGTCCCGCTTGGTCCCAGCCCTATTGCGTGGCCCGCCGCGACCATGCCGTCGAGCAGCTTTGCCGCCTCTGCCTCCGGCAGGTTTGCCGCACGTGCGAGGTCCCGCACCGTCGCCGGCTCCAACTTTGCAAGCGCACCCTGCAGGGCCTCGTCCGGCGTGCCTGCCTCGAGCATCTTCAAGCGGCTGAGAGTGGGCGCGTGGAACCTGCGGTGACGGATTGCAGCGGTGTCCAGCACGATGCCTCCGCCTAACGTTGTTTCCGTGTCTCGGAGGATGAACCTGTCGCCACGCACCATGGCGAGGGGGGCGCTGAGCCTGAGCTGCGCCGGGCCGGACTCTCCGGGCGCCAGCTTTTCTGCCCCGAGCAGCCGCAGCGTGGCCTCTGCTTCTGCGGTCATCATGTGGACGCTTACCTGGTGGTTGTGCCGGAGTACGCGCGGCGCGTCACGGAGGGCTCGCACGGAAGCATCGAAAACGTCTGAAGGCTTGAGCCACCCCGGCGCAGTGACTACATCGCCCCGGTTGATGAGCTGGTGTTCAATGCCGCTCAGGTTGACCGCGACGCGCGTGCCTGGTACTGCTTCGTCAACGGGTTTCCTGTGCGTTTGCACCCCGCGCACCCTGGCCTTCGCGCCACCGGGCAGGACCTCGACTTCTTCGCCGGGCCTTAGCCGCCCTTCAATGAGCGTGCCGGTGACAACCGCGCCAAACCCCGATATGGCGAACGCCCTGTCCACTGGCAGCCGCGGCCGGCCCAGGTCTCTTTTTGCCGGGACGCCCGTAAGCACCTTTTCGATGGCGCGCAGCAGGCCGTCAAGCCCCTGCCTCTTTACGGCAGAGACCGCGACAACCGGCGCGCCCTCAAGGGCTGTGCCTTTCAGCACTGCCTGGACGTCGGCTGTGACGAGGGCCAGCCAGTCGTCGTCCACGAGGTCACGCTTCGTAATGACGGCCACACCGTGGCGGACTTCCAGCAGGTCAAGGATGGCGAGGTGCTCGCGGGTCTGCTGCATGACGCCTTCGTCCGCGGCGACTATTAGCAGGGCCAGGTCAATGCCGCCCACGCCCATGAGCATGTTCTTGATGAACCGCTCGTGGCCGGGCACGTCAACGACGCCGGCCTCCTCGCCGCCTGGCAGGCGCAGCCATGCGAAGCCAAGCTCGATTGTCATCCCGCGGGCCTTCTCTTCGGCCAGCCGGTCGGGGTCGATGCCGGTCAGGGCATGGACGAGGGTTGACTTGCCGTGGTCCACATGTCCTGCGGTGCCTATGACGTACATGTGCGGGCCTTACAGTAGCGGCGTGTCAGGCAGACGCCGGGAAAAGTGCCGAGCCGTACTTAGAAGCACAGCACAATCAGGATAAGTGACTATCTCAGAAATTTGCCGGGACTGACTAATGAGCAGGCTTTGGGAGCACTTCTATGATGTGCTCCGCCCCCGGACCAACTCCTGGCCGTGAATGTATCGGAGAAGGGCAAGCAACGGTGGCCTCCGGCAGGCTCAGGGCCAGAGCGGGCTAGCTCCGGCGAATCAACCACGTAAATTGAGTACATCGCCAGACATGGCTCTCCCCGATCTTAAAGGTGGACCGCTCAATGAACTTTTGCGTCCATGACAGTAGCAGGCGCCCGTTCGTGGGCGCCTGTTTACGCGCACCAGCCCTCCCGGGGGTGGGAGGGCTGGTGGGTTTCGGGCGGCCCCGGCGCAAAGCCGAGGGGGAGCGGTCGCACCGGGGCCTGCCCGATGAGGTGGGGTCCCACACCGCCGGCCAGGCGGCGCGGGCGCGATATCCGGAGCGTCCTCAGTCGTAAGCTCCTATCCGCCTTGCTGTCATCCGCACCCGACAGGTGTCAACTACCGCAGGTTCATAACCTGTCTGAGGCCTGGCGGGAGGGTGCGCTGGACGGTGAGTGGTGCGCCCTGGGCAGGGGTCATCTCAATAACGAACCGCCTGGATTTGCTCATCAAATAGTTCGTGCTGATGAAGCCGCCCGAGCCGCCGCCGTTGCCTGTGTTGCCGTCCATATAGGCGGCAGAGTCGTTAACGTTGACTGCGAGGGCGTTGTTCCTGTCCAGGAGCCAGATGGTGACCTCGGCCTTCTCGCCCTCTTCAAGCAAGGTGTCGCCGTTGTGGTCGCCGATGAACTGGGAGGACCAGGGCACGTTCGGCAGCCTCTGCAGCTCGTCCGAGTAGGAGATGATCGTCGCCACAGTGGCGCCGGTGTTCACGTCTGGGTCCAGGCCGGTGGCGTTTGCCGTGTACGGGGCGGTAAGGTCCACTGGCTCGCCTGCCAGTGAGTTCGAGACGATGAACGTGATTTTGAACACTGTGTCGGTAGAGCCGACCTTGGACGAATACGCATACGCGGCGCCGTTCTGACGCAGCATGGTGCGTGTCTCTTTCAGGCCGGCGTGGATGGTCTGCTTGTTGGCCTCTGAGGAGAAGACGCCTGCCGACAGGATGGTGAAGGCGAAGACCGAGGCCACCACGACGAAGGCGATGAGGACGATGGCCGTC